>Ga0209164_1000696_pt1 | contig 63635 bp, 56 predicted proteins | sample MTBNYHSulfiMetaG_FD_187458 | JGI IMG/M metagenome (GOLD analysis project Ga0209164, IMG submission 187458) | Enrichment culture microbial communities from rom New York Harbor, USA that are MTBE-degrading - MTBE-NYH (New York Harbor Sulfidogenic)... | ecosystem: Environmental > Aquatic > Marine >... | reverse complement strand
TCAGACCGGGATGTCAGCTTGGTTGAAATGAGGCTGAACCACAGGCCCAGAAAATGTCTCGGTTTTTCATCCCCATATATGATATTCTTTCAGGAGATGTCAGTTGCACTTGGAACTTGAATCCAAGTTGGCTATTAAGAAAGAAACGCGCAAAATTTCGATTGAAAAAGGAATGATCCGTGAAAAACAAATCCAAAAAGAAACAGAAATTCCCGTTTTGGGTGAAAGCATTAATTGCATTTATGGTAATAACGGCAAGTATTCCATTGATCAATACTTTATTTTCCCCAAAGGCAACGATTGAAGTGATTGGCAATCCGCGAATCATGGTTGACAGGGATTATTTTGATTACGGGAACGTTAAAAATGGCGGCACCCCAATCCACACCAAAATCCGGGTCACAAATGTGGGGGATAAAACTTTAACTTTTACAGAAATGCCCTATCTAGAATTGATCGAGGGCTGCTGTCCGCCTATCCCTTCGATTGGTACCTTGACTTTGAATCCTGGGGAAAGCACGTTTGTCAATTTATCAGTTTTTATGCATGGCGATATGGGCGGCAGGCATGAATTTATCATGCACCTGGTCACCAACGATCCTCTGGAAACAGATAAAACAATAACCCTTATATCCAATTGGATTTGATCTTTATTCACTTAATCCTAGATACAACGATCCAATACTACTTTCTAATTCTTAGAAAAAGAGACAGTACATAATTGGGTTTTACCCGTGATGGTTAAAAATAATTTATCTAAGGTTTGGCTGCCACTATTTATATTAATCGTCCTTCTTTTTGGATACCTGAATTTTATTGATCCGGAACACACAAAGAATATTTTTTCCAACAATAATCCCATATCCCCTGGAGGGGAGGTAGATACCCTATCAATATTCCCGGAGGGTGGTTATTTGATCCCTGTGGAATTCGCGGATCTGGGCTCGGAGCTTATCAAAACCGGGGTCATTGACCGCACGAAATTTATCAGGGTTTATGAAAATGCCGGCAGGCCATTAAGCGATGAACAATTAAAGATACTTGATGGGCTCTATGCCGGCCAAATTCAAATCAACGAAGAGAACTCCTATTTCCTGTTAAATTTCTTATGGGCGGTTGGATTAGCAAACAAGAACCCTGTTCTTAATTCCGGCGCCATGCATAGTTTTACCAATGGAAACATCGAAACCTTCGCTTCCACCGGCGGCTGGAAATTAACTTCCCGCCCAATAAAAGAAGTGTTTTCCAATCATCAATTGATCCATTTAAATACTGAGCAACAAAAAACCGTGGAAAGCGCTGCGGCAAAAATCTTCCGTCCGTGCTGCAATAATCCAGTTAGTTTCCCGGATTGCAATCATGGGATGGCGATGCTTGGATTACTTGAATTAATGGGATCTCAAAATAAAACTGAGAAAGAAATGTTAGAAGCTGCGAAATTTATGAATGCATACTTGTTTCGTGATCAAACGGTAGCCCAAGCGATATATTTTAAGATGGCCGAGAAAACAGATTTTGGCGATGTTGACGCAGAACGAATTCTAAGTTCGCTCTTTTCTTCATCCGCCGGTTTTTATGATCTTCACAATTATTTGATTGAAAAGGATTGGATCCCGACCACTACTGGAAATCTGAATAATTGCGGGGTATAGATACCTGAGTATTTTGGTTCCATTCTCAGCAAATTTGAGCGCTTCGTATTGTTTAATATTAACGAATGCAATACCGATGAAATTAAATGAGAAAAAAAACAGCACCATTTGGCGCTATTACCCACAAAATAGAAAGTCGGATCCAATCTAAACCGGTTTCAACAAGAACTTGCGATATTGGATGGTGAGAAGAAAAACCACCAATTGAATGATCGTGAAAAAAATCGCGGAAAATTGATCGTAATAAAAAACCAGCAGATTGATGAGCGTCAGAAGAACGAGATTAGCAAAAAAAGCCAAATGAGCGGCGAGCTTTGTCTTGCCGATGAATCCGAAAGCTGACGCAATAAGGATGATCAAGCCGAGACTTCCTTCACCCAACAAACGCAAATATTCCAAAAAACGAACCTCAGAACTTGAACGCAGATTGATCATCAGAAGTTCATCCAGGAACCAGGGAAGAGAAAGGTTGTTCGAGAAAACATAGTAAGAAGCGAATGGATGGATAACTGTGATCAACCCAAGCAGGAACCAGACCCAAAAGAGCCAGAGGGGTTTTGAGGATGTATTGAACCATTTCTCCGCCCATCCGTGCCAGATGCTGCTTATCCATTCCATCGGGTCCTGGCGGTGCGGGACGATGCGCTTTCCTTCTTCATTGACAATTTCAAGTAACTGATCGGCCAGTTCCTGAAGATTGTTATTCCTATCTGATTCCTTCACGTGATTCAGCTCGTCCAGAAAAGTCTCTTTTTCGATCTTCGAAAGATCACCTTCAATCAACTCCTCAAACATTTCAATCACGTGGTACAAGCGCTCCCTGGCGGCCCGCGGAGCACCTTTGCGAAGGATTTGAAATATGAGCACAGTGAGCAAGAAAAAAGCATAAACGATCGGCGCTGCGGCAGGAAAGAAATAATCATTAGAAGTGGTGATGAACTTGCCAACCTCATCCATAAAAAGCCCGGAACCGACGCCGGTAAGAATTGCGCTCAAATCCAACGCGCGCCGGTTGGCAAACAGGAGCGGGAACAAACTGCCTGCGAACCAGATGAGGCCGCCCCATAGCACATGGGCTAAGTGAAGTTCGCTGTTGCCGATCTGCGGGTATCCGGTGATTTCCAGGAAAAGCCGTGTCACGGCGATGGTCAGGGCAAAGCCGACCAGGAGCAGAACGATGTATCGTTCCGCGAAATATCTTAAAACCAACCGACGAACTTTACGTTTATTTCTCCCAGCCATTGCTATAAGCGGGGCAGCATGATGTCTCCCTGCTCTTGGTATTTTCCTTTGCGGTCCGCATAGGAGGTCTCACAAACTTCGTCGCTTTCAAAAAAGAGCACCTGTGCAATTCCCTCATTGGCGTAAATACGGGCTGGCAACGGTGTGGTGTTCGATATCTCCAGCGTTACAAAACCTTCCCATTCCGGCTCGAAAGGCGTCACATTAACTATGATACCGCAACGCGCGTAGGTACTCTTGCCTACACAAATGGTCAGGATAGTGCGCGGTATGCGGAAATATTCGACCGTCTTGGCCAGCGCGAAGGAGTTCGGCGGGATCACGCAAATTTCGCCTTTGAAATCCACCATGGAGCGCGGATCGAACTGCTTGGGATCCACGATGGCAGAGTTCACATTGGTGAAGATCTTGAATTCATCCGCGACACGGATATCATAACCATAGGATGAAAGGCCGTATGAAATGACCCCGTCTCGAACCTGCCCATCCTGGAATGGTTCGATCATCTTCTCTTTAAGCGCGTATTCGCGGATCCGGAAATCAGGTAGTATAGCCAATTGAAGCCTCCTTGAAAGTTTTTACCAACCGCTGGCAAAAAAGATATTTTCGAGCAACTCTGTACGTTCCTCAACGGTCATAAAGCGCGTACGCGCCATATCAATAAATTGTATCGTAACCAATTGGGTGCCGATGTACCGGTTGCCATAAAACACATGCACATCGATGAAGGCCTTACGCTGCTCCATGCTTTCACCATACTGGTCAAAGAACAAATTGCCCAACCCGTAATGGATGAGCGATCCTCTATAAAATTCAAAACCGTGGGGCATGTGCGCTTGGCTGCCGCTTACGATCACAGCGCCCGCATCGGCAGCTTGATGGAATTCATCCACCACATTCGGATTGATCCCAAAGGTGTAATATTCCAGGTGTTGAAATGTAAATATTGGCTGGTAATCCTGCGCCAGAGCTTCGCGGACGCTCCGCGCCATCAGCGGCATATCACAATGCACCGCACCGGGCGATGTCTCGCTGGCCTTTGAATAGCCCGGGGGTTTGGCGTTGCAGCCCAGAAACGCGATGCGGTTTCCGTTATGCTCGAATAAGGCGGGTTCAAGCCCAGCCTCGAAATTCCTGCCGCCGCCGTAATACTGCCAGCCGCGCTGGTCATACATGTCAATAGAAAAGAGCATTGCCTCATCGCTCTGGTCGATGTAATGGTCCCCGGTTAACTCGACCACATCTGTGCCGATCGCTTCCAGCAGCTGGATATACTCCGGCTTGCTGCAAAAGATCTGGTTCTTGTCAAATTCCGGCCTAGTCAGCGGATTCCAGCAAGTAGGCGTAAAAGAGATCTCATTGCTGACGTGGAGGATGTCCGCGCTGCGCAGCAGGTCGCCAATTTCGATGGCCGGATAAGTCATGCCGTTGCGCTCCATCAGGAACGCCGTGCCGCGCACCAGAGCCGTTACCCCGGTTACCATTACCGTGGTCAGTCGATCCGCGCTTCGGTTGGTTAAGGGAAAAACCGGATCAGCCGAATTGACGCCAAAGCTGACCTGAAAATCAGCCACCTTGGCCTGATCGCCTACAATAGAAAATGGAACTTTTAATGGATAGCGAGTTGGGTTGAAGGACTTATCAAGCGGGGATTGCCCATCCAGGGCGATGACCTTCCATTGCGGTTCGATCCATTCAAACGGGATGATCGCCCAAGAAGTATGTTGATCCCAGGCAGTAGACAAGAGGTCATTCCTGGCAATCACCCGGACATTGGAGAGTGAAGCCGGCCCCCAAAGTCGTTCGAAAATCGCCTTGGTCCCGCCATCCACCAACAGCCCGTCGAAAGGCAGATCGGATACCTGGCTACCGCTCCAAAACCGTATCAGATCTTGAGAGGTGATGCCATCCGCTACCGTTGGGAAGGGCGCAGCAAGGGCATAAACCCATTCCGATACCAGAGCCTCATCGCTCACATCCAGGGTCAAATCCGAGAATCCCTGATCTGCGTAATGCACCAATCCACCCGATGGACGAAAATCCTTCACCAGTTCTTCCGGAAGATACGGTGAAAGCCAAATACTGATAAATTCCGACTCAAGGGCTGGTTCATTGAGAAAATCCTGTTCTTCCTGTGGTTGCTGTGAACAAGAGATCAGTACCAAAAAGATTGAGATGGCTGCCAAGAAGAATTTATGTTTCATTTTTCAAAGTAAATGGATATCCGCCCTGGATGCGACATGATCCTGAAGAGTTTTATACAGGTTAACGACCTCTTTTTCGATTACTGTCAATTCATCCAGCAATGTATTTGCCTGTTGATCATCTTTCATACCGGAAAGGTTGATGCGCACGTTCGCGCCTGCCGCGGAAACAGCCGCCCGGCAAAGCGAACCAGCGGTTCCGGCGTCGGTGATCGCATTTAGATTCCCAATAAACGCCATTCTATCCGCCAACCTCATGACCTCCTGCGCTAATTGCGCAGTACGTAATGGAACTTCAGCCGCCCCCAGGGATGCCTCATGAATCGCGCTCATTCTTAACGCTGCTCGTTCCGCAGTCTCTTTTGGCAGCCGATAGGCAGACATCAATCGGTCAAATGACGCAGCATCCTCTTCAATCGCCTGGGTCAGGAGCATACGCAAGTCCTCCGACTTTTCAATGATCTTCTTGACCTCGGCTTCAACCGATTCATATTTCTTTTTCCCGAGGGTCACCCGACCGACCATGGTAACGAGCGCTGCTGCTTCGGCCGCCGAAAATGCTGCGGCTGAGCCGCCGCCTGGCGTTGGCTGATCGCTGGCCAAGTCATCCAGGAAAGAATATTGAGAAGCGCTTGCCTGCCCGGACACGGTCAGACGATTTTCCAGCACTTGTCCGGATTCAAACTGATCCAACTGTGTATACCAGACCGCCGTGTCCACCAGCGCTTCCTGCGGAACCAGCCCCACAAGTTCGCTGTGGTGGATGGCCGCACCGTAACGCTGCGCTTCACGGCGGATAGCTTCCACGACCTGGGCAATAGGTGTTTTGCGGAAATTGGTCAGGTTCATGGAGACCTGGGCACGCCCTTCTACCAGGACGCCCATCGCCTTGACAAAACGAAGACCGCCAGAGGAAAAACGGATGGTTTTGGCGATGGATTTCGCGATTTCGACGTCATCCGTGTTGAGATAGACGTTGAACGCGATGAGGGCTTCGCGGGCTCCGACGACAGTCGCGCCCGCCTTGCCTAATTTCGCCGGTCCAAAATCCGGTTTTCGTTTGAGGTCCGACTCCACCTCGATCTTCAAACCTTCATATTGACCTTTACGGATATTTTCCAGGTTGGTGCGGTCGGGAACCTCTGCGGCTTCTTCATAGAGGTAAACAGGAATTTCCAATTCTTCCCCCACGCGTTTGCCCAACTCACGTGCTAATTCGACGCATTCCTTCATGGTAATATCCCGGATGGGTACAAATGGGACCACGTCGGTTGCACCGATGCGGGGATGTTCTCCTTGATGGCTATCCATATCAATCAGTTCAGCGGCCATGGCAATACTCCTAAACACCGCCTCTCTCACCTCCTCAGGGCTGCCCAGCAAAGTGAGCACGGTGCGGTTATGATCGGGATCGGAATGCCGGTCAAGAATGCTGACCTCTGGAACGGAACGAATCACCGCTACGATCTGCTCAACCACTTCCATCCGGCGGCCTTCGGAGTAATTGGGAATACACTCAATCAAAGGAGATGTCATTTTCAGCCTTCTCTCGTTAAATTGAGGCAATTATATCTGAAGGGGATTTGATGAAAAAAGATCAAATTTCCCATACCCATCAACAACCAAAGAATCTGATCATTAGATCGGGGTATGGCGTGAATTATCCTAAATCAGCTATTCCAGGTCTTCCTTGGCTTTTTTGACCAGTTTTCCGCGTTCTTCGGAATCCAGTATGCGTTTGCGGATGCGGATGGATTGCGGCGTCACTTCCAGCAGATCATCCTCCGCCAGGTATTCCATTTTTTCATCCAGACTCATCTGCCGGGGAGGGGTGAGGCGGACCTCAATATCACGGTTGGATTGGCGCATATTGGTTAATTGTTTTTTCTTGCAGACATTGATGGTCAGGTCACCGCTTTTAGCGTATTCACCCACCACCATGCCTTCGTAAACCTCTTCACCGGCAGCGATGAACAGAACGCCGCGGTCTTCGGCGTTCTTCAACCCATAATTCGTGGCAGTGCCCGTCTCCCAGGCGACCAGCGATCCGGTTTGGCGGGTGGACATGGAGCCGACCACTTTATCATACCCATGAAAGAGCGTGTTCATCACACCCAAGCCCCGGGTAGCGGTCAGGAATTGATACCTGAAACCCAAAAGCCCGCGTGTGGGAACAATATAAGTTAATCGAACCGTGTTATCACCCTGGTCGTGCATGTCAATCATCCGACCTCGGCGCTGACCGAGCATCTCCACAACAGTGCCGGTCGTTTCGGCGCTCGTCTCGATCTGAACCTCCTCAAAGGGTTCAAGCAGTTGTCCAACTTCATCTTCCTTATAGATCACTTCCGGCCTTGACACCTGGAATTCATATCCCTCACGGCGCATGGTCTCGATCAGAATAGCCAAATGAAGTTCGCCGCGCCCTGACACAAGGAAGGTATCCTTGCTGTCGGTTTCTTCCACGCGCAGGGAGACATTATGGCGCAGTTCCTCGAACAGGCGCTCTCGCAATTTGCGGGAAGTGCCCCAACGCCCTTCCCTGCCAGAGAAAGGCGAGGTATTCACGCCAAAGGTCATTCGCACAGTGGGTTCTTCAATGAAGATCGGCGGGAGTGAATGTGGATTTTCGGGATCCGCCAGCGTTTCCCCAATGGCGATATTCTCCAGCCCGGCTACTGAAATGATCTCACCCGCCTGGGCTTCCTCGATCTCTATGCGCTCCAGACCGCGATGGATATACAGATAGCGCGCCTGCTCAGGCAAGATCTCGCCTTTCAAGGTGATGCGCGCCAGCGGCTGCCCCACCTTGATCTTTCCGGCGTGAATACGCCCCAAAGCGGTCACCCCGCGGTATTCATCGTACCCCAGAGATGTCACCAGCAGCTGCAACGGCTGGTCGAGGTCCACTTCAGGGGCAGGCACATTTTTAAGGATCGCATCGAATAATGGTTTCAGATCCGGCCCGAGCTGCGAGGTGAGACCTGCCTGGCCCTGGGTTGCCTTGGCATATATGACCGGGAAGTCCGCCTGTTCTTCCGATGCGCCCAATTCAATGAAAAGATCGAAAGTCTCATTAAGCACACGCTCCGGTTCAGCATCCTTACGGTCAACCTTGTTGATCACCACGATGGCTTTGTGGCCGGCCTGAAGCGCTTTTTTGAGCACGAAGCGCGTCTGGGGCATAGGGCCTTCAGCCGCGTCCACCAGCAAAAGCACACCATCCACCATGTTCATCACGCGTTCCACCTCACCGCCGAAATCGGCGTGACCGGGCGTGTCCACGATGTTGATCTTGACTTCCTGCCTGGATGCGTCATCCCACATGCTGATGGCGGTATTCTTGGCCAGGATGGTGATGCCGCGTTCACGCTCCAGGTCGTTGGAATCCATGACGCGTTCTGCCACCTGTTGATTATCCCGGAAAATGTTTGCTTGACGCAGCATGCCATCCACCAGCGTGGTCTTGCCGTGGTCAACATGCGCGATGATCGCGATATTTCTCAAATCATTCCGTTTTTGCTTCATATACTTTTTCTTTCTGTTTACAAGGAAAAACCCCGGCCGCCTTCCGGCCGAGGTTGATTCCGGCTAAGAACATTCAATTATAAAGCTTAATCAGCTCAGGCGCGGTTCAAGAAATGCCTTCGAACACCTTGTTCGGAGCGAAAGCAACCCCCACCATGCTAGGGCCGGTATGGGCACCCAAGACAAATGAGATCTGGCCGAGGTGCAGCCAATCACACTTAAAAACCTCGGTGACCTTTTCCTTGAGGAGCTGAGCTCCTTCGGGATTGGCTGTATGGGCAATTTGCACCCGCAGCGGCTCGAGCGGGTTCACGGTTTTCTTCATGATGTCCACGATCCCGTTGAGCGCATTGGGGAAAGAGCGAGCCTGGCCTTCCTGCGTGTAATTTCCCAGTTCCTTATGAACACCGATCATGGGCTTGATCTGCAGAACCGAAGCGAGCAATCCCTTAATGTGGCTGATGCGGCCGCCGTGGATCAGGTATTTCAGTTCTTTGAGTGTGTAGAGACTGAAAGTTTCATCCGCGATCTCTTTCAATTTCTGCAGGATCTTGTCCAACGGCCAACCGGCTTTCACAGCGTTGACTGCTGCCATCACCTGCCAGCCGGCTGCACCAGAGAGTGTTTTGGTATCCACCACGGTGATATTGGCTTCCGGAACCATCTCCGCTCCCAAAATCGCAGAGTTCACGGTGCCACTGAGGCCGGAGGAGAGATGGATGGAGAGGATGTCCGGATCCTTTTTGGCCAGTTCGCGGTAGAGTTCGGCGAATTCGCCGGCAGACGGTTGTGAGGTCACCGGCAAACCGCCACTGGCTTCCAACACATCGTAGAACTTATCGGCGCTGATATCGATCCCATCCCGGTAGGATTTTTCATCCAGGGTGACTTTCAGAGGAACAATATGGATGCCCAGATCTTTTTCATCCAAAAGGTGGGTGTCGGTCGCGCTATCAGTGACAATTTGCATGGCTTCTCCAAATTTTAATTTAAATATTATATCTGGAAAAATATCATTCGAATTAACTAGTCGTCAAATTCTATTTGATTGGGTCTCTCCCAACGCGGAGGATGAAAAATTCACTTTATTTATGATGAAGCGATAACTATCGTCCAGGACTATTCGTGTTCCTTCATCCAGCGGCTCAGCTATCCATTCCTTTGTAGTAAATCCAAATTCGACTTCCAGGCTGGATTCAAACCAGACACGCAAAGATTGGACCAAACCCCAATCCTCATGCCGGGTCTTTACCGTTTGACCAAAAACTTCCAGCCAAGATTGCTCCAGTATATATCTTTCGGGGTATTCTGCGACGATCACCAGGTCAATATCGGAATCCGGCCTTGCCACCCCGCGGGCATGAGAGCCAACCAAGATCACAGCGGAAATATCATCAGTTTGATTCCCCCAAATTCTGACCTGTTCCAGAAATTCGCTAACAGGATCCGACTGCCCCATTATTAACTCAAATCACCAGATCTTCGGATACACCACATCTGGATAAAAGCGATCCACATGCTGATCGAGCAATTCGTTCGCCCGCTCGGCAATGAATCCTTGTTCCTGCTGCTGGATCTGTTCGATGGTGATAGGTGTTGAAAAACTTACTCTAGGTTTGAGCGCCACCGGCTTTCCGCGGACCATTTGCTTGATCATCTGCATAAACTCCATAATGCGCCGACGTTCATGGTCATTCCTGAAAAATTTGGTGAAAATATGGTTGATAAATTCCTTAGATAAAACGCCGCTTGTGATCGTCAGAATCAATTTGGCTGAAGGCACTTTGCGGAGAAATACCTCAATGCTGCGCGACCAGCGGTGCAGGCTTTCGCCGGCGCCCTTCAGGACGGAAGGATCCGGTTCTATCCGTCCGGCAGGGAAGATCAGGAGAGCCCCACCTTCCTCCAGGTGTCTAACGGACTTTCGGATCACATCCATTTGAATATATGTATCGGTGCCAGTGTAGATCAGATGCTTTCCTGCGTTGGGCACATTTTTGAAAAACGGGATGCCGCTGACCACGATGCGAATATCATCTCGTGGGAATTGGGAAATTATGGCAAATCCATCGAAATTCCCAGGATGATTGGATGCGATCACGACAGGCCCGGTAGCAGGAATATTTTCCTTTCCGAATGATACTGCTTCATCGCTTAATCTGCATAATGCCTCATGAGAGGCATGCACAAATCCCCGCTCCATTACCAAGCGATCAAGCCCGGCGATCAATTCAGAAAATCGCCGCGTGGATTTTTGAAACATGGGGCGGAATGATTCACGGATGAACTTAATTTTAGGGAATTTCGCTGCCTTGTAGATCTCCTGAAGAATATCCTGCTGCAGCTGCAGCATTAATGCAGGGTCATAAGACAGCGCTTTCGATTGTGAAGAATTCATCGCTCACCTTTATTATCGTTCCAAATTTTATATCATATGAATCCAATTTAAGATACGAAAAACCACCCAATCAGGTTGCAAAGGTAAAAGATACCTTCGGAAATAAACGTCATGCTTTTGTTTTATTAATAGGGGAAATATATAATACTCTTGCCAGTAACTCGGTGTTATGATGGATATACCGAAATGAAAATTCTCTTTATCTGTGGCTCTCTCAACCAAACCACCATGATGCATCAGATCGCAGGCGAATTGAACGATCATGAGTGTTACTTTACGACGTATTATGCAGATGGGGTGATCAATCTGCTGGTAAAAAGCGGATTGCTGAAGAGCACCATCCTGGGGGGCCGGCATCGCCATGATTCATTGAAATACCTGACCGAACACAACCTACCGCTGGATATCCGCGGCATCCGTCACGAGTATGACCTGGTGGTGACAGGCAGCGATTCCATCATCCAGAAAAATATCCGCTCCCGGCGTATCGTGCTGGTGCAGGAAGGCATGACGGAACCCGAAGGGATCGCCTTCCACCTGGTCAGGGCGTTAAAACTGCCGCGCTGGATGGCTAATACTTCGGTGATGGGCCTTTCGAACGCATTTGACACCTTTTGTGTGGCTTCCTACGGGTACAAGGAGCTGTTCACGCGGAAGGGCGTCCGGCCGGAGAAGCTGATCGTGACCGGTATCCCCAATTTTGACAACCTGGACAATATCAAACCTGGCAAGTTCAAATATAAGGACTATGTCCTGGTGGCGACCACGCCATTCCGGGAGACCATGCGCCCGGAGATCCGGCCATTATTCATCCGTAAGTGCGTGGAAATCGCCCACGGCCGTCAGCTGATCTTCAAGCTGCACCCGATGGAAAACGTACGCCGGGCTGTGCGGGAGATCCGCTTATATGCCCCTGGCTCAAAGGTTTTCTGGCGCGGAAATATCAATCCGATGATCCTGAATGCCGAAACGGTGATTACGCAATGGTCGTCCTGCACCTTTGTGGCGATGGCCTTGGGGAAGGAAGTTTATTCAGACCTGGATTCACAGGAACTCAGGAAATTAATGCCCATTCAAAACAGAGGGACTTCAGCGGTCAAGATCGCGCAAGTGTGCCGGATGGTGATGAACACACCGATGCCGCTGATCCTTCAACGCCGGCAGGTAAAACAGCGCGGTTCTCTTTGGGATCAGTTCCAGATCTAAAAATCACTGCTCTCACTCGCTATAATCATAATAAGGAAAAAGGGAGTTAAGATGTGCGGCAGGTTCACCATAACGCTGGAACCAGCGTTTTTTCAACAGGAACTGGATCTGGGAAAGATCCCCTCCAAGTGGATTCCCCGTTACAACACCGCGCCCACCCAAAACATCCCGGTGGTCCGTGATCCCAATTCGCGAGATGTGGACATGCTTCGTTGGGGCTTGATCCCCTATTGGGCTAAAGATGAGTCCATCGGGTACAAACTGATCAATGCCCGTTCCGAAACGCTTTCCGAAAAACCCTCTTTTCGCATTGCATTCGTGAAAAGACGCTGCCTGATCCTCGCGGACGGATTCTATGAGTGGCAGAAAAACGTGGCAAAGGGTGAACAGAAAGTACCCTTCAGGTTCACGCTGAAGGACAGTCAGCCATTCGCCTTTGCCGGGCTTTGGGAGACCTGGCGGCCTCCGAATAAAAATGAAATCATTTCCTGTACGATCATCACCTGTGCTGCTAATGAGACTGTGGGGAAAATCCACGACCGCATGCCGGTGATCCTTGACAAGAAAAATTGCTGGAATTGGCTGGAGGACAGACCAGAAAAGGAGCTCGCTGCTTTGCTGAAACCCTATCCACCGAATCGAATGGAGGCATATCCGGTCAGCACGCGGGTGAACAATCCCCGGGAAGATGATCCCCAACTGGTACAGCCGATCACTTTCTAACCAAACCCCCTTTCCCACTTGCGGATTTTCTGATTTTTGGTAGAATTCCAGTCTCGATGCCCCCATCGTCTAGGGGACCAGGACGCAGCCCTTTCAAGGCTAAAACGAGAGTTCGAATCTCTCTGGGGGCACAAGAGCAGGAAAGCCCGGTTGGGCTTTTTTGTTTAACTGACGAATCTCTCAGCACCCAACTCAAAGAGCGCAAGCAGGGGTGGGCTGCGCTTGGGGCACCAACAACGAAGCTCGCAAGGGCTTTTTTGTTTTAATTCTTTACCACAGATGCACACTGATAAAAACCTTGTGATCTAAAAATTGATTTCCACCGATATTTATTTAACACCTCAGCACTTTTTATTTTCGAAAAGTCGTCGTCCCTTTTGAGGGGATGATATTCGAATCTCTCGGCGCCCAAGGGCGTGCTTCGCGACACCCAAGGGTGGGCTGCGCAACTCCCTTCGGGAGCGCTTCGCAGCGGGGCACAACAACGAAGCTCGCAAGAGCATTTTTGTTTTAAACTAACGAACCACAGATCCCCTTCGGGGACGGTTCCCAGTAAAAACCAATAAATGACAAGGAGATAATTAAAGGTTTTCGGCAGAAATGAATTATATGGAATGAATATCCCAACACACTGCAATCAGGCTTATTAATGATGTTCACCATGCTATAATTTTTTTCATGCAACTCAAGCAAATGATGCAAAGCTATCGGGCAGGTTGGGAAGAGCTTGAAAAAGTTCAAAAAGACGAACGCCGCAATGCTTCCTTTGAATTACGCTGGCGTCAGCTAAATTCTGCCCATGGTCTCATCAAAGGACTAGGTCTTCATCAGACAGACCCGGATAAAATGAAAGTAATCCAACGATGGGCAAACCTAAAGGAAAAAACGATCAACCAAAAAATGAAGGCGTAACGCCTTTACTTGCCCCTCTTCAAGCCCTTCAAGACTTAATATCCGCATTCAATGACCAAGGGGTTATTATTGGCGGCATAGCGGTAAGCTTGCTAGGAACCCCCCGATATACAGTAGACTTGGATGCAGTTTTTCTCATTGGTATTGATGATATCCTGCCTTTTTTGAAAGAAGCAGAAAAATTAGGCATTGCTCCTCGAATATCCAATCCCGAGGAGTTTGCCAAAAAGAATCGCATCCTCCTTCTTCGCCATTTGGCAAGTGGGACAGATATCGACCTTTCATTGGGAGTCTTGCCTTTTGAAATTGAGATGGTTGAGCGAAGCGTAGTGATCGATGTTGGTGAAATCCAGCTCCGCCTACCTACGCCCGAAGATCTTATCATTATGAAAGCAGTTGCTCACCGTCCAAAGGATATGGAGGACATCAGAATATTATCCAATAACCATCCTAACCTGGATAAAAAACGGATTCAGGGATGGGTCCAGCAATTTGGTGATGCATTAGAAATACCCGATCTCTGGAATCGAATTTCTCCTTTATTGCAGATCGATAATCCTGATTAGTTCGTTGTGTTTCATAAAAGCGTATTGATTTCTCGAAAAACAAAGGATTTTGATTTCTCATTTTCTTTTATGACATCCCACAATTCCAATATCGCAAGAATTCACAGGAATCGGAAAATTTGTAATGATCTGGATGTATCAACAGACATTCAGTCGAAATTATCCAGACCAAAATTCATGATGTCGTTTTTGACATCTTCATACATTTGCAGCCATTGCGGTACGGGCTGGATGGTTTGAATATCATATGCCTGGTCAAAGCGGACGCCCGGATTGCCGCCGGGCAGTTCAAAAACATGCGCGTATTTGGGATAAATTTGGCTTATCAGCAGGTTGGCTTTTTCGAGGGTTAGCTCCTGCCTGGCAACCGCGTAGCCGACCTCTCCCATCCAACGCGCTTCCAGGCCAGTGCCGTTGGGCAGTGCGCCATCCGCCGAGCCGACACCTTCCAAATGACAGCCGCTGACCGCGGCAGCGATGGCATTGGCCGCCACCTCATATAACAGTTCTTTGGTCAACGCGCCGCTCTTGGGGTAGATGTCCGCCACAATGATGCAGGGCGCGTTGCGCGCGAAGGCCTGAGCGACCGCCGACTGGACCCACATCACCGGGATGGTACTGGTGGCCACATGCCGGATATGGATAGGGTGCAGCAGATGATAATCCGCCCGGCAGACCAGGTTGGCCAGCATCAGCGACGCGATCTGCACCACCGCCGCGCCCGGTGCGTCTCCCCCCAACCCGCCTACCATGACCGTCGCCAACGATGCGTTGCGCATGCCGTAATCGACTGAATTCTGCACCCTGGCCATATTGACCCGGTCGATGATTAATTCATTGAACATGGCGGTTAGGTGGGAATCATTTGTACGGATAAAATCGGGGCGGGAAACAGCCAGGTCGCCAATTTCAGTGACCGCGGTTTGCGCTGCCAGCAAACCCATCCCCGGCCGGCCAACTTCATCCAGCGCACGCCTCAACAGGGACAGTTCCCGGCGAGTCGCCTGGATCTCCAAAAGGCTGCCAGTAATCTCCTTCTCAAACTGCGCTTCTGTTAAACACCCGCAGGTTGCCAGATCCACGATCGGTTCCTGCATCCAGCTCTTCACACAGAGCAGGAAGATCTCTTCCGGGGTCGGCGCACCTGGATTCCCGGCCCAGATGATCGGAGGGCGGCTGTCTTCCACCTCGCGGGCAAAAAGCCAACGCGCATCCTCACCAACCCCCATGCGCAGCCGGCGGGGCGACCTATACATCGCTGAAATAATTTCATCTTGTGAAAACCGGATCACGCGGCCAGTGGAGATGCAGTAGACTCCGGAGGATTCAGCCAGCTCCAACCCTGCAGTGAATAAACGGTCCAGCATAGATGCGTCCAAAGGGATGGGATTCTGCTTGTCCCAGGATAATTCATACTCACCTACCAAGCGCCTGACGGGTAGAACAACATGTTCCAGATCCCAGTCGGGTTTCTCCAAATGCCGTCCGGTGATGGATCTTTTCCATATCTCTGAATATGGATTAATCATGAATGCTTCGCATCGATTGAATTGACATTATGCTTTACAATACCTCGGCTACATATTTTATACACATTGGAGTTTCTGTGCATCCTCAAATTAATCTGAAAGATATTAAGCTGGTTGTATCCGACCTGGACGGCACGATCAAGGATTCCGATCTGCCCATACATCCAGAGACTATCGTTACTTTTGCCAAATTATATGACCTCGGCATTTATTTTACGCTAGCCTCCGGCAGGAGCCTGGCCAGCCTGCGGCCTTACGCGGACGAATTAAATATCCGCATTCCGTTGGTTTTAGCCAACGGCTGCATCATCCAGTCCATGGACGGACAGATCCATCACAGGGAATTCATGCCGCCAGAAGTAACACGCAAACTCTTCGAGATCACCGATCGGGAAAACTGCGACATGGTGATTTTCGTGGATGATCATCTATTCTTCAAGAAAATGACAGCCAATATCGACCGCATTTTCGGGAGGATCCAAGACGATATTACAAAAATCGGCTCATGGGAAGAGATGGAAGACCAGATCAAGTTAGTGAACAAGTTCATGATTCTGGACTGGGAAAATCTGGAGCGGCTGGACCAGCTCGAAGAAGTTTTTTCTCGGGAGCTTGACGGGAAAGCGGAATATCTAAGAACCAATATCCATCACTTGGAAGTGATGCCCAAAGGCGTGTCGAAAGCGACCGGCTTGCGATATTTATGCAAGGAATTGGGGATTAAAATGGATGAGATCCTGGCATTTGGCGATTTCGACAACGATGCTGAAATGCTCAAAGCAGTAGGATTCGGCGCCGCTGTTGAAAATGCCACTGACACTACCAAAGCGAATGCCGATCTCATCATCGGCTCGTGCGCTGAAAACGGTCCGGCTGTTTTTCTCGAAGGTTTGATCCAAAAGCTCACCTAACGACCCGAAAATCATCGGTATAATCCAGAACAACTGTCGAGAAGAGACAGATCAGCCTGATGGTTACCAAAAGCCTACCCAAAGCACGAAGTTATTTTCGCTTCGATAACGCTGCGCACATCTACCCAGCCATCAAGAATCGCAAACAACCAGGCGTATTCCGTGTATCTGCCACGCTAAGTGAGCCTGTCGACCCGCAGATCCTGCAGAAAGCCCTGAACGCAACGATGAAGCGTATACCGGGATTCTCGGTAAAACTGCGAAAAGGCCTGTTCTGGAATTATTTTGTTCATAGTGAAGATGAACTTCCCATACAACCGGATGTCCTCAATCCATGCATGGAGATCACCCGCAATGAGAATGATGGCTTCCTACTGCGCGTGCGCTACCATCAATGCCGCATCGCCCTGGAGATATTTCATGCCCTGGCCGACGGATCCGGCGCCATGATCTTTTTAAAAACCTTGGTCGCCGAGTATCTGAAGCAAAAGGGGTATCCGATCCTCACAGGAAATGGCGTGCTGGATTGCGCGGAACCCGCCAGATCCGAGGAAATGGCTGACAGCTTCCGCCCGTTTGCAGGCGGCGCTCACATACTCAAACGGGAAGAGCCACGGGCATATCAGATCTACGGCGAACCCATCCCCACGCATGACGTCATTCTCACGCATGGTACAGTTCCAGTGGAAGATATGCGAAGGTTGGCAAAATCGCTGGATGCCTCTATCACTGAATGCCTAACAGCGATGCTTCTGTTTATCATCAACTGCCAGCAAACCCAGGAAGCACCACGTTGGCTTTTGCCAGTCCGCGTTCAGGTCCCCGTCAATTTAAGATCGTTCTTTAACACAGAGACGCTGCGCAACTTTTCCTCTTTTATCAATGTTGGGCTGGAACCGAGATTGGGGGATTACTCATTTGAAGAAATAGTCTGCCAGGTCCACAATTACCTGCGTTATGAGGTCAACGAAAAACTCCTTCGCTCTCGGGTAGCGGCAAACCTGCGCACCGAGAGCACCCCATTTTTAAGGATCGTCCCACTCTTCCTGAAAACCCCGATGATCGGCCTGGGATATAAACTGGCGGGACCAAACACTTTCTCCAGTATCGTATCCAATCTGGGAAATGTGGAGATGCCCGAAGAAATGGAAAAGCATGTCCAACAGTTGGATTTCATCCTGGGCGCTTCCCATGACACCAAAGTTAAGTGCGCCGTGGCCGGATTTAAAGGTAAGCTATCTATCATGTTCACAAGGTCGATCAAAGAAGCCAAAGTGGAACAGGCATTTTTTAGATTTTTGGTTGAACAGGGAATCCCCGTGGAGATTGAAAGCAACCAGGAGTAATTAATGGCATACTGCGTAAATTGCGGTGTAAAGCTAAAAGGCAATCCAAGGAAATGCCCGCTTTGCGAAACACCCGTGCTGCTGCCAGTAAATCATCACGAAGAGCCGGATTGCAGCGGATTTCCTTCCAGGCGGGATGAGCCAGTAGCTGCATTTGACAAGGACCTATGGATCAAACTCATCTCCGTGATCACAGCCGCCCCCGCGATACTTACCTTCGCGATCGATTATTTGATGGGCAACGGTATCGATTGGTCACTTTATATCATTTACGCATTAGGTTTGGTTTGGGTCTGGTGCGCAAGCCCATTCCTTTTTAAACGAAATATCTTCCCTTTGTGGTTCGCTATCGATACTTTCGCGCTGATTGCCTTTCTATTTCTTGTCGAGCGGACCTCCAATACTGGAAACTGGGCGCTGTCTTTGGCAATGCCGATTGCGCTGATGGTTGCCGTGATCGTTTTTACCCTGGTTTCCACTTTTCAAAATAAGCTTGTCAGGCAGCTCCAAAAACCAGCCTTGGTCTTTATTCTTGCCGCTGTATTATGTTTGTCCATCGAGGTATTCGTTGATCTTTACCGGATACAGCTATACCGACCTGGTTGGTCGGTTCTGGTTGCCATTCCCTGTCTTGCATTCGCGGTGATCCTGTTGATCCTTCAGCGGAGGCAATGGATCGTCAACGAACTCAGGCACTGGTTTCGTTATTAATTCATTCCGCCGCGTGCCAAAACTCCCGCTGTGTTACAATATGCGCCGAGTTGAGCCCGGTGAGAGATTTTCCCGGCTCAGCCAATCCAGCACTTTCTGTTTTTTGCGCTTTTTTCAAACACCAAAAAGCCTTATAAAACCTAAGTGTGCGGAAAAGCCAATTTTTCCCTTGGGATCTGACTCAATGAGACAATGACCTCGGTATGAATTGATTATCAAATTGAAAGGAGTTAATTGTGCCAAGCGTACATCTGAAAGACAATGAGTCTCAGCAGCAGTTATTGAGCCGCTTTCGAAAAAAAGTGATCCGCAGCAAGATCCTGAGCGAGGTGCGTAAGCGCCGCTGGTTCATTTCCAAAAATGAACAGCGCAGAATCGATGAGAAAAAAGCCGCACGCCGCTACCAGCAAAAGCGCCGCCGGTATGAGAACTAAGAAAACAGCGCCGAATGCAATACAATCGGCGCTATTTTTTTAGAAAGTTTTGGACGGCCAGTTTTCCCGATTCGAATAAATTCTGATATTCCTCGCCTTGTGGTTCCACATCAAATTTGACTGAAGAGATGCCACAGTCATTGATCAAGATCGTGCGCTGTTTGTCCACCAGATTCTGGCCAATGTTTGAGAGCTGGTGGGAATCGTAAATACTCTGGATGGTCAAGCTCAGAAACTCCCAGATCGAATCAGGATATTCAGGCTTAACTTCACATTCCAGTGCATCCGGGATGAGGAACAAGCCCAATGTTTCCCAGTTCACTCCACCGCGGTAATAACGCTTGTTATAAACAAAACTTTCCTGATCAAATAAATGGATTGGGTAATTATTAAATAGACCGCCATCCACATAATAATCTCCTTGTCCGAAATTCTTGCCGTCGAACCTTAATGCCTCAAAATAGAGCGGGATGGACATCGACATGCGCACAGCGTCCGCTACCGCCACGTCGGGCGTGGTTGCATAGGAAAAATCTTCCGCCCGCCTGCGGGAGAGATTGGACGCAAAGATGTGCAGGTCCCTAAATCCGCGCCTTCGAAAATCATTAAAGGTTGCCCGACGAACTCCGCCGCACTGCCCTGCAATCACCTCTTCCAGCCAATGATAGAAGTACTCACTGGAATACCAGCCATAACGCTCAAAAATTCGGCGGTAACTTTCTGTATTCTTTAGCGGCAGGAACTTTAAACCTCCTGTATGAACTTCAGATCCATTTTGTGGGACTTTGTTCAGATCCAAAGAATCAAACATGCGGATCGTATCATCCAGCGGCCGTCGAAAACTGACCAGTGTTGCCGCAATGGCGCCGGAGGATGTGCCGGCTACACGCTCGATGTTTCTTAGAATCCCTTCTGCTTCCAGAAGTTCCAAGGCGCCCATATAAGCGATCCCGCGCACGCCGCCGCCCTTAAACACCAGATTGCGGTAATGCGATCTGGAGAAGGATAAGTCGGTGCGATCAGTTAAAAATTTCAGGATATCTTCAAGCATTTTTCTTTCCCAATTGGTTTAATTCTATCTACGCATTTACCTTCTTAAGGTTTCAACTTGAGTCACTTGGTAATATCAAAAAAGTTTTTTGGGGAGAAAATGCTTAATAGAAGGGCCAGAAGATGGGAACCAGGACAATCGCAATAATGAAAATGATCACGGAAAGCAGTGAGCCAACTTTGAGGAAATCGATGAACCGATAATTACCCGGACCATATACCATCAGACAGGCGGGTTCCAGTGGGGTGAGGAAAGAGGTGCTCGCGCCGACTGCGATCATGACGGCAAAGGTCCGTGGATTCAGTCCCAGTTTCATCGCCGTGCCAATAGCGATGGGGATCACGACCGCAGAAGCCGCCTGGTTGGACATCGGCTGGGAGAGCAGCATGGTCAAAACGAAGAATCCGCCGAGAAGCCAGGTTGGACTGAATGACTGGGTGGCGCTTACGATCCAATTGGCCAGAAACTGCGCGGTGCCGGTATGTTCCATCGCCGCTCCCAAAGCGAGCATGCTGCTGATGACAAACAGCACCCGCCAGTCCACGGATTGGTAGGCTTCTTCCGGTGTGATCAGATGGAACAAGAATGCCAGGATCATGCCGATCAGAATTGAAATCGGGAGCGAAACCAAACCGATACCCGCCAAAACCAATACGCCGGCAAAGATTGCCACGGAACCGATGATCTCTTTCTTGTTTCTCTTGATATCACCCAATGTTTGAAGGACGCGGAATACATTGCTCTGAGCAAGTCCGCGCACACCCGAACCGCTGCCGAGAATGAGCAGCTGGTCGCCCACCTGGAGCCGGATTTCGCTCAATTTACGGCGGATGGTCTGCCCGCTGCGATTGATCCCCAGCACCTGCAAACCGTAGCGTTGGCGGAAACCGATCTGCTTCAGCGTGCTGTTGATCAAGGGAGAACGCGGCAGCAGGATCACCTCAAAAAGCCCGACTGAAGACGACCGCAGGATTTCTTCGGCTTCACGCTCCACTTCCTGCTGAGGTTTCAGGATCAAGCCCGACTTTTCTCCGAGGGCGATCAACCCGTCACGGTCGCCTTCCACCAACAGCAGATCGCCTTCTTCAAGAACCTCATCCGCGGTTGGCGCGATCGCTCTTCGATTGCCCTTAACGACACGGATGACCTTGATATCATAGTCCTCGCCCAGCCGCGCCTCCGTCAGCGTTTTTCCACAAAGCGGGGAGTCGGCATCCACCAGCAGTTCGGTCAAATAGTTTTGAATTTCCGTCCCGTAGGAGATGGATTCATCGATCGGCCGATCGGGGATCAACCAGTAACCGATGGTGGCCATGTAAACCAGGCCGGCTGCCACGATCACCAGCCCCACCGGCGTCATCTCAAACATACCCAGGGGTTCGAGACCGAGATCCGTGATCAAGCCGCTGACCACGATATTGGTCGATGTGGCTACCAGTGTCACGGAGCTGGCGAGAATGCTGGCGAAAGCCAGCGGCATGAGCATTTTTGACCTATTAAGCTTTGCTTGCCTTGCGAGGCCGATAACAATGGGAAGGAAAAAGGCAGCGGAGGCCGTATTGGACATTACCGAGCTCATCACCGCAACCGTCCCCATGAGAATCAAAACCGTCGAGCGTGTACCGCGAGAGGAAAATTTGAGAAAATAACTGCCGATCAGATCCACGACGCCAGTTTTCTCCAGCACTGCGGTTAGGATCAGCAGCCCTAAAATGACAATAAAAGTGTCGCTGCCAAAACCTGCCAATGCTTGATCAAGCGGCAGCAGGCCTGCCAGAACCAGGACAACGATGACACCCAGAGAGACAATATCCGGGCGGATCTTCTCAAACGAAAGCAGGATCACGGTTCCGATGACTACGGCCAGCGTCCAAGTAATCTCAGTTGTCATAGTAGTCTTCCACCCATAAGTTTGCTTATCATACCAAAAATATCTTTAATACAACGATTACGGTGAGCTCGAAAGCTTTCACCGGAACCGAGGATGATGATTACTAATACCTGCAATTTAGGTAAACGGCATTAAGAATAGAAAACCCATACTTCATTTCAATGGAATAAGAATTCCAATCCTTGAAATCCTTCGCAATGGAAACATTCAGCATAGTCTTGGATAAATCATACAGCGCCGATCATTGGTTTCCTACTACTGTTAGATCACCCGGTTAAATATCTGACAACAATTGAGTCCCATCTTTGAGCGAAAGAACTCCGCTGGTAGAGGTTAATTTCTCGGAAATTTTATTGCAGCGGCCGCACATCAGTTTAAGCTGCGAGCCGGCATCCTCCAGCAGGAAATTGGTCATTGCCTACCAAATTGAGGTTTTGCGGATGGCATTCATTTTCCCGCTGCCATACTCAACAATGGCCAAGTTCCCCTTGGTGTCAACGATCAAATAATGAACCGCTGGACCTCCCCCAAATTCAATCCGGAAGGAGTCCATTATCCCTATGGCCTCATCGACCGTAGCAGCAAAATCCAGGATCTCCCGCATGATACCCAACGATCCCATGACCGGATTGCCGGAATCCAGCTTGTCGATCCCCTCCGGAACGGCCGCCATGCCCACCGCCAGCCCCATCTCATTCATGCCATCCACCGGCACGAAAGGCGCCATAGCCAATTTGTTCTTATACACATCAATCTTCGACATGAATTTTCCCGCCTGATCCCTACTAATCCCCAGAAATCCCAGGTTGACCGTGGAGACCGAGCGATAACCGTTGGATGGCGAGGTATAAAGGATCACAATCGGATTCGGATCCCAGTCAAAATTCCGTCCGAGCCTATAACCACCTTGGAAATTGTCCGCGTCAAACAAAGAGCAAGCGTAGGCGCCGCTCTCCAGCTCAATGAAAGCTGTGGAATCCTGACGGTAATCCGCAAGAAAATTCATTTCGAATAGATGGTAATCGCTGAGCTTGGTTAAGGTGAATGTCTCAGTCGATATTGATTCTTTGACCGGAAGAATCTGGCATGCAGACAGTAAAGACAAAACAATCAGGCAAACGACAAGGAATGCGATGCGGGGAGCGATGTTTTTCTTCATGACAATTTATTTTCATTTCGGATAAATTATAAGAATTTCACATTTATTTCAATTGAAAACCGCAATATGTGACAAATTTACAAAACAGGTCTGATAAAATCCTGCCATTCTGGAAAGCAGGTGAACATGGTAAAAAACGCAATACTCATGGGTGGAATTATCGCTTTGATCGCGGGAGTTGCCATCGGTATTCAATCATTTCTCTCCGGACGGGCAGGCGTATTGATCGGTCCGGTCAAAACAGGTTTCTGGACCAATTTCCTGGGCGGCACCTTAGCCGGTATTCTCATCCTGGGTTTGTCCACCTTTGTGAGCCCGGAGTTCAAATCGATCAGCTTACCAGCGTTCTTCATCACGTTGGCCTCCGGCGCTTTGGGGATCATCATTATCATGGGGATCTCATTCTCCATCTCGAGAGCCGGCGTGGCTGCCGGGCTGTCAGCAGTGATCTTTGGACAATTCCTCTTTGGCGTGATCGCCGATTCCATCGGGTTGGGAGGAACACAACCAATTCCGCTGGATCTGCGACGCGTAGTCGGATTGGCAGTGATGGCCCTATCCGTCTTTTTACTGCTCCCAAGGAAATAAGAACGTTTTAGCCTTGTGCGGGAAGTAAAAAGAACGGCAGTTATAAACCTCTGCCGTTCTTTTCGGAATGAAATGAACAAAAATTCTTACTTACTACCTCCCGTCCTACCATTATCATGACTTCCCGCGCCGGAATCTGAGCTGCCCTGCTGCTGCTTTTCCTCCCCGCCTTCCTTGACGCCGGACCACAAGTATTCGTAATCGTGTTGATAATCAAAGCTGTAAAGAAGTTCATTGGTCTTCTGGTCAAACAATTTGAGCGTTCCATTCCCTTTGGAACCTGAGAGATTGCAAGTTGCTAAATCACCTCTCACTGAGCATGCGTACTTCAATCCATCGACTTCCGCATATACACCATTTGCCAGTGATTCCGCAAAGCGGAACTGGAAATAAAGTACACCATTTTCCACAAATTCGTCGGACGCATACTCCACCCGATTACGATTCTGGTTTTCATACTGGTTTTGGTTCTTGTTTTTATCCTCAGGATCGTCACTAACTTCTGTTGAAGGTTCCTCCACAGGATCATCCACCGGATTTTCCACTGGTGCCACTACTTGCGCGATCCTCAACCGGGTTTGTGTATTGGTTTCCAGCATCGTCCTGACTCTCGTCCTCAGCGGGAGATCCAGTGAGTCTTCATCTCCAGCCATGAGATCCTCCATGATCCTGGCTTGCTCACGCAGCCTGGATTCCAGCTCAATTTGTAAACGGATCGCTTCCTCTGGATCCTGCGCCCTCACCTTTTCAAAAGCTTGCGTCATCAGTTCCGTTCGGTTTCGATACTCGCCCAATAGATCATCAAGAGCAATTTCCTCTCCTGATTGAAGCAGCGCTATTAGTTCTTCCATACGCCGGGAGGAGAAAATGCCCGCCAGCTCCACATCCACATTATCCGGGGCTAGCAGCAATTGAATGTCCTCCGTCCAGGTTTTTACCGGGTAGAGAAACTCGCCGGGCAGTGCGTCACCTGACGCAATCACCGCCCCTGTTCCGCCGAGCAGCGAAAGCACTGTGATCACAATAATTACCCATGTCATGGCAAACCTCCATTTGGTGTTTTGCCATCTATAACGAATGTCCACTCTTTTTGTTACAGGAGTTTCACGATGCGGGAGATTGAACAGGATCGTCTTTTTGACCGCTACCCTGCTTTGCTCATTTAAACCGATGGATTCAATGGATTTAAATTGACGTTGAATGGAAAAAGCCATCCGAAGATCTTCTTCTAAGGCAGGATAACGAAGAAGACAATCCTTTTCGGTAGCGCTTCCCGAGGTAATTTCATTCAGGCAATGGTCAATGATTCTTGCGATCTCATTTTCCTTCATATCCATCTCCCGATAATTCACGCATTTTCTTTATCGCCCGGTACTGAATAACCCGAATGTTGTTCTCCTGAAGCCCTAACAACGAGGCAACCTCACGGTGGCTCAACCCTGCCACAAACCGGTTGACAAGCACTTGTCTGGATAATTCATCCAATGTATTCAGATTTTCAAACAAAAGTGAAAGCTCCTGCCTATCCTCGACAGTTTTTTCCAGTTTTTCACCACCGGACTTTGCATCTCCCAATTGTTCTATGGAAATTTCGGTTTTCCTGGTTCTGCGGTAATCGATGAGCGTGTTGTGGGCGATCCGGTATAACCAGGCTTTGAAATTAACTGATTCTTTCTCCATGACAAAATCAGGCAGCGCCATCCATGCTTTGAAGAACACATCACACATCAGGTCTTCCGCAATCATTTCTGAACTAGTCCTGAAAAATAAATATCGGTATATCCGGTCAGCATACATCTCATATAACTGGCCAAATGCCTGTTGATCACCCTGAATTGCCTGGTTCACAATCCGGGCTTCCATGCTAAGATGTTCCGTATCCGGCATTATCTACCCCCTATAACGAAAAACTCCGCGATTCGTTACAAAAGATCAAGTGAGCAGCTTCTTTAACAGACTGACCGCTGCCACTGCGTCATCTGCGTGGCCGTCAGCGCCGATGCGCTCTGCCCATTCCGCGGTGACCGGCGCCCCACCCACAACCACCTTCACAGAGGAACGCATGCCGCTATTTACCAACGCTTCGATCACATCGCGTTGAACGGTCATGGTCGTGGTTAACAGCGCAGACATGCCGATCGCGTTTGCCTGGGTCTCACGCGCTTTATTGATGAAATCTTCCACTTTTACATCCACACCCAGATCGTGCACCTCAAAACCGTTGGCAGAAAGCATGGTCCCGACCAAGGTCTTGCCGATCTCGTGAATATCGCCGTGCACCGTGCCGATCACCACGGTGCCGAGCTTCTCTGCTTGCTGACCACGGGATTGTAGTTCAGGCTCCAGCAGCGCCATGGCCTTCTTCATGCCATCCGCGGCAATGATCAAATGCGGCAGGAAATATTCGCCGCTTTCATACTTTTCTCCCACAATCTGCATTCCGTGCACCAATCCCTGGTTGATAATTTCCAGCGGCTGCAGTCCCGCATCGATCGCCTGACGGGTTAATTCCACAGTCTTTTCGGCATCGCTCTCAATCACCGCCTGCCTGATCTGATCCAACAATGAAGTATTCATTTCTCTGTCTCCAATAATTATTCCGGCAGGTCCGGTAGTTTTTCCATGCCAAACTTGGCAGCCGCTTTGGCTGTGATCACCCGTAACTCATCCAGCATACCTTTGTCTTTTCCCGGAAGTTGATAATCGTCAATCAGTTTTACCGCGCGCGCTTTCGCTCGTTGATCGATGGTTTTGCCGCCATCCGCCAACCAGGTGTCATACGCACTGCGGTCGATCACATTGGAAGGAATGTACTGCTCCTGGCTGAACCACTTGAGCGTGTGCGGATCAGTGAGGTAATCTGCATTGTGTCCATGCTTGCGGATCAAGTCAACCGCCAGGCTCTCTTCGCGCGGCTCCAGCCCACGGACGAGCCGCTTAGCCATACCAATGATCTCGGCATCGATGACCAGTTTTTCAAAACTTTGACAGGATTCAAAATCCATCATGCCCGCCCCGGAGACCATATTCACACCAGTAAGGGCTGCCAGCAGCGCGCCGCCGCTGGATTCCAGCCCGGACTGGGCATCCAGGTTTTTGGCATCGGTCATGCCCAAATATGCATGAGTGGGCATACCCAGCGCCTTGCCCACCTCGGAATAAGCGCAATCGATCATCCAGGTTTCCACCGCGCCCATCGGTGTGGTGCCCTGGCGCATGTCAAATGCCGCGGGCGAGCCGCCCCAAACAATCGGCGCGCCTTCTTTAGCCAACTGGCAGATCACGATGCCGCTCAGGCATTCAGCCGCGTGTTGTACAACTGCTCCAAGAAGGGTTACAGGCGATGTCGCGCCGGTGAGGGGCATGGACACCAGTTCCGAGGGGATGCCGTGTTGTGCGCAATCGATCATATTTTGGCAAGTCAAATCGCTCCAAAGAAGCGGCGGCGACGGGCAGACATCGAACACCGCGATGGGTTTTTCCGCCAGCGCCTTCTCTCCTCCGGCAGCCGCCACCAACAGATCCTTCATCACCCACCAGGTATCCGTCCGGAATGCACCGGTGACGATGGGTTTGCGCATGAAGATCAATGCCAGATAAAGGCGGTAGAGATCGCCAATTTCCTCGGGGACATCCGCGCAGATCATGGAAGTGCTCTGCGCATCAATCTGCGGGAGCATCTCCACCAATTTGACAAATTTGACAAAGTCCGCAGTCATTGGCAGGCGCTGCCTGCCCGTGTCGCTATCGAGAATCGAGATTGCAGCCGAACCGGGATCGAACTGGCTGGTGCTGCCGCCATAGGTCACTGCCTGGTTGCCATCCAAATCATAAAGATAGAATTCCTTGGGCGCTGAGGCAATTGATCTTTCCACTATTTCTTCCGGAATGAACGCCACCTGCTTTTCCAGGTCCACCTTCGCACCCGCATCCGCCAACAGCCGCAAGGCTTCCTGGTTATGAACGCGGACCCCCGGGTCAATTAACAGTTGTTTGGCTTCTTCAAGAACTCGATTTAAGGTGGGTTGGTCCAATAATTTGAATGCAGGTCTCATGGTTCGCTCCGGTTCAGATTTGGTTCATTTTACCCAAGAAATGTTTATACAAAAAAAGCTTGATTTTTACTCATTGAATAATTGTCAATGTTAACATCGATAAATGGAAAAAGTTATGAATCAAATAAAAAAGGCCGGTTTTTGAATCCGGCCTTCTCTGTTATTCGTACGACAAGATGGGCTCCTCCCCATCCAATGCTGGTTTTTCCAGCATCATTTCTTTTTTTTCGTTCCCGTTGCTGCCGTTGGTTTTTTCCTCGAAAAGTTTTCCTGCTTTAAAGTGCAGATAAGTGAACCCGATTACGGACAAAGTACCGACAAACCCAGCCGCATACCACAGCAATCGCGGGTCGAGGTTGTCCATGATCAAACCGGCGCCCAACGGGCCGATCGAGACCGGTATGATCCATGAAAAATTGCGTATGGCCATGTACCGCGCGCGCATGTGTTCCGGCGCGAAGCTGGCGATTAGTGTCTGCTCCTTGGGAGCATAGATCATCTCACCGATGGTGATAATCACCATGGCCAGCAGGTACATCGAGTAGGAGGTCACAAAACCGTACATGGTAAAACCGATGACATACAGCAGGTTGCCAAAGGCGATCGCCAGCATCGGCTTCCACTTGGCAGTCCAGCGGGAGAAAAGCATCTGCAGCAACACCACCATGCCGGCGTTAAGACTGAGGATATATCCAAACTGTTCCGCCGAAATGCTGCGGTGATTGACCAGGTAAACGGACAACGAGCTGTTCATGTTAAAGTACATCAGTGTGGACAGGATGGACACCAGTATGAATCCAACAAACAGTTTGTCCCGCAGCACCTGTCCATAGCCCTTAAAGGTATCGCGGAAGGTCTCTTCCTTGCGCGCCTCGGTCCTCACATTCACCGGCCGGGTTTCCGGCAGGAACAGGAAAACGAAAAGCGCCACCAGCAGGCTGATAAACACGTCTACGAAAAACAACATCTCAAATGACCGGCTGGCCATGAAACCGCCAATGGCGGGGCCAATGGTCACCGAAAGATTGAACACGATGCGGAACAATCCGTAGGCGTCGCCACGCAATTCCTCAGGCACCAGGTCCGCGATCATAGCCTGACGGGCAGGCCCGGCGATATCCTCGAAAATTCCAACGATTGCGATCGCAATGTAAAAGACTACGATGTCCTTGATGACAACCATCAGCAGTGCCGAAGTGGCACTGGCGACCAAGCCGAAGATCATATTTGTCTTGCGCCCAAATCGGTCTGCCAGCGCGCCGCCGAGCACGTTACCGATCAGGCCTGAGGTCAATGCCCACACCAGGAACATGGTGCCGACCTCAGTCATTCCTACATTGAATTTGCGCGTCAAGAATAGCGAAAAGAACGGAAAGATGAGCGACCCGCCGAGCATATCAATAAATGACGCGAACATTAACAACCAGAAATCTTTTGAAAACTTGCGATAAGTTTCTTTGAATCTTGCGAGCATTCTTTCTCCAAATAATTTCTTCTTTATGAGAGCGATCCACGCTCTCCCTTCTCACAGGCGCTGTTCGGCGCCCAAGTGTCCCTGCGAGTCGGTTGGATGAATGGTGGAAAAAAAAACCGCAGGGGCTTTCAGCTCTCCTGCGGATCATCTTTCAAAATGAAAGGTTAATTAAACGCAGGAGGCCGGCTGGCAGCGAATTCAACATTGCAGAAATCAATTGTCATTAGTCGTACCTCCTTGTCAAGTTTTATGCGAGTATTCTACATCAATTCGGACGATTTTGTATCGTACAAGTGTACTATAAACCACAGGAGGATTCGTCAAATTTGTCAATTGTATAGACCGAAAGTATAATAGGTTGTTCGTTTTATTTTTGAAAGGAATTCCTGTTTTATGTCAAGCAATCAAGTTTCATCAGTTTCCACTGTCGAAAAGGCACCCCATTCAAAAACAGCGGAGGGAGGTTTTCAAACTCTCAAAGCGCTAACCGTTTCCAGCGCTCACGCTGTCCATGACACCTATGCGGGATTTATTGCTCCGCTACTTCCGTTCCTGATCGAACGATTATCCTTATTAAAAGCCGAAGCTGGCTTGTTCCTGTTACTGTACCAGGGCTCTTCAGTTCTGCAGCCGTTCATCGGGCACCTGGGAGATCGGAAAAACCTGCGCAAATACGCGCTGCTGATGCCCGCCATCACGGGGTTATCGCTCAGCTTTCTCGCCGTGACCCCCAATCTAGGCATCGGCTTGCTGCTATGCTTGATCGCCGGTATTTCTTCCGCCAGCCTGCATTCCATCCTGCCCGCACTGGTCAGCTCGCTTTCCGGTAAACAAGTGGGCAAAGGGATGAGCATCTGGATGATCGGCGGAGAATTTGGCATCATGCTTGGCCCCATCCTGGTCACAGGAGTTGCCGCAGCATTCTCGGTTAGAGCAGTGCCTTGGCTTTCATTGCTCGGCATCAGCATCTCCGTCGCTCTCAGCCTGCTGCTGCGCGATATGCCGTATCACAATGCCGGCAACGGAAACGCCAAAATCGCTATCCCTACAAAAGAACTCGCCGCCATCATCCTTCCCCTGACAGGCGTTGTGCTTATGCGCGCACCGCTCAGGACAGCCTCAGAGATCTTTCTGCCAGTCTACTTGATCGAAAAAGGGATCAATCCCATTCTGGCGGGTTCATCCATCAGCTTACTGCTGGGTTTTGGCATGCTGGGCACTATAGTTGGGGGCCCGCTGCGTGACCGCTTCGGATTCCGCAAGGTCATCATCGGATCGGTTTTCTTTGCTTCGTTGGGCATGGTAGTCTTTTCCGTCACAAGCACCTGGGGGAACGCTTTCAGCGGTTGGCTGCAGATCGTCAGCTTGGCTCTAGTCGGAGCGGCCTCCATGATGATCCTACCCGTCGGGTTGGCGTATATCTTAGAGAGTTTCCCGAATAATCGCTCATTAGCCAACGGACTATATTTAGCCATCGCTTTTTCGATCAACGCGGTTTCAGGCGTATTCACCGGCTTCCTGTATGATAAGTTTGGCGGCTTTGATACTTTCCTGTGGAGCGGATTCATCAGCTTTCTCGGCATTCCGTTTGTCTTCCTTGTTCCAAAGGAAAAAGAAAAAGCTGAAGAGTAATCATTGAGAGAAAGGGATGCTTGAATGACCGAAGCACTTTACCATCAGGATAGCTACCTGAAAGAATTTTCCGCCCAGGTGGTCCGGGTTGACGCAGAGAATCATGCTCTCATCCCAGACCGCACAGCCTTCTTTCCGGGCGGGGGCGGTCAGGTGGCAGATTCAGGCGCCATACTTTGGCAGGACCAGACATTCGGTGTGGCTCGCGCCAAGCACAGCCCAGAAGGGATCCTGCATTTGATCGAGGGTGAGAGCCCACTCCCGCCGGTTGGCGCGGAGGTCACAGGTGTACTTGACTGGGAGCGGCGCTACCAGGTGATGCGGACGCATACCGCTATGCATATCCTGTGCGGAACCATCTTCAGGGATTACGGCGCCCATGTCACCGGCGGGGATATGGACCCGCTCAAGGGCAGGATGGATTTTGAATTTGAAACCATGACCAAAGAGCTGGTTGCGGTCATTGAAAAAGCAGTCAACAAAGAAGTGCAGGCGGCTCACGATGTGCGCGTGCAGATCCTGCCCCGTGAGGAAGCGTTCAAGATCCCTGACCTGATCCGCACCAAGATCAACCTGCTGCCGGAACACATCAGTGAAGTACGTACTGTGGAAATCGTCGGGCTGGACTTGCAGGCGGATGGCGGCACGCATGTGAAAAACACGTCCGAAGTTGGGACCATCCGTGTGGTGGATTACAAAAGCAAGGGCAAGATCAACAAACGCATCTACATCGAGTTGGAATAAGCCTTATCACTACAATTAAAATATATCTCATAAAAAAATCCACTATCCATTGGGCTACAATGGGGTTTAATTCGTTAGACTTCAAGAAAATGGAGGCGATATGCTGCGAATTGTCATGGATACCGCGGGGGACCTGCCCGATGGATGGCAGGAAGATTACCAGATCAATCTGATTCCCATCAATATCATCCACCAGGGAAAAACATTTCTACAGGGCATTGACCTGGGGTACGAGGATTTCTATCAATTAGTGGAATCCTCTAACACTCTCCCCAGCACGTCCCAACCGACCCCGTATCAGTTTTCCAAGTTTTACCGAAAGATCGCCCAACCGGGAGACACCATCCTCTCTATTCATGTGACAGAAAAACTTTCCGGCACCATGGCATCCGCCAAAACTGCCGCGGATGAATTAAAGGGCGAATTCAACGTAATTCCCTTTGATTCCGCGTCCGGAACCTTAAGCATGGGGATGATGGCCAAGGAAGCCCGCGAGATGGACAAGGCGGGAAAAACCCTGGATGAAATCCTGGATCGGCTGAAATTCATCCGTGAAAGGATGGAGCTGGTGTTCACAGTAGATAACTTGAAATTTGCGCAGATGAGCGGGCGTATCAAGCATCTCCAGGCTGCGCTCGCATCCCTGCTGAACGTGAAGCCGATAATTGAATTGAAGGACGGTATCATCGAGATGGGTGAAAGGGTGCGCTCGCGCTCAAAATCCATCGACAAATTGCTGGACAAGATGAAGGAGAAATTCGGCGACCGGCGCGTAGTGATGGGCGTCGTGCACGCACGGGATAAGGTAGCAGGACAGGAGCTTCTGCGCCATGTGATCGCCCAGTTCAACTGCGCAGAGGTGGTATTCGCGGATATTTCCATTTCCCTGGCCACCCACTTTGGCCCGGGCGCTCTGGGCATTCTCGGATACCCGGTCGAATAAAAAGAAAAGGCCCGATAGTATTAGCTGCTTTTCGAGTCTTTTTTAAGGCCGATCTCTATAATCAAGTTTGAGATTGTTTTTCTCTTGCAGAAACGAGTTTTCCCGCGCCGCTGATCTCCGAGTCTATCACCGGGCTGCCATAGAATTCCACCGTTCCCATACCACTGATCTCGGTAATTAAACTTTCTTTCACCCAAAGGACTGCGTTGCCCGATCCCGAAATGCTCACCTCCGCAGAATTGGTTTCCAAGCCGCCGGCGGAATAGGTCCCAGAGCCAGAAATTTCCACGCGCTGGTCTTCCACTTTGCCGGCAAGGAAGATATCGCCCAAACCGCTGACCTCAACATTCAATTGATTGGATTGCAGATTCTCAATGGTGATCTTCCCGCTACCGCTGATCTGAATGCGCAAGCTATCCGAGGAAAGTGAAGCGGATCTCACTTCACCAAGCCCACTGGTTTCAATCGATGCCAGATCAATGACCTTCAGCCGGTACACAATTTCCTCGGTCGGCTGGACATTGGCAAAATCCTCAACTCCCAGTCTCAATTTACCGCCCGAAACCTGGCTTTCCAGGTAAGGCATCAGATTCGCTTCTGCGGTGATCTCCAGCGACTCGCTAATTCCCTGCTCAATGATCAGTGTTCCGATGCCGCTCAGCTCAACCTCGTCAAAACCGGATACCCGGCGGCTTTCGGTGATGGAGTTGCCCGTTCCACGCACGGTGGTATAGCGGATAGGAAAGCCGCACGAGGTTAATGTCAAGCTTAATATCACCAACAGTAAAAAGATGCCTTTTTTCATTTTTTCTCCGTTTTTAGAACGACAATCGAAGCCAATCTGTGCCCAAACAAACGGACATGACCAGCATGATGAAAATGATGGTGAGGATGACCCCGCATCCGATGCCCATGCATGAGCCGCTCTTGTAGCCAAACCTTTCCTGCAGCCAATCGAACAATTTGTCCAACAGGAAGAGTTTGAACAAACCGGACAAACATCCAGATCTTCGATTATCCATTCTTAATTTTCCTTTCTGCCATTAATTACGGAAAACCGAAGAAATGGTTGTGCGGTTACCGGGAAGGATGAAGGATCAGGATGAATTCACCTTTTCGGGAACCCACTTTCTTTATCACCTCACTAACCGTCCCATGGATGATCGATTCGCTTGATTGAGTCAGGTCGATCGCGACCGTAACCAATCTGCCCGCGCCAAAGGACCCCTTTACCTCTTCCAGCAGCTTCCCTAACCGGTAGGGGGTATCCATCAGGATGATCGCAGTGTTCAAACGCTTAAGAAGAGCGAATTTATTTCGCCGTTGATCCTCTTTCCGCGGCAAAAACCCGGCGAAATAGAATTCATCCAGGGGGATTGGTGATAAGGATATCGCTGTCATCAGGGAGGATGGCCCCGGGATCGCCTCGACCGGTATCTGCAACTCCATGCAGCGTTTGATCAGGGTGGTTCCTGGATCGGCGAATGCGGGCGTGCCCGCATCCGAGATCAGGGCAAGGGTATGTCCGTTGATCAGGTGCATCACGATATCTTCCGCCGCTTCCACCTCATTATGTTCATTGAGCTGCAGCAGCTGCTTCCCATCAATCCCGAGCTTCTTGAGCAGCGTGCTCCCTTCGCGGAATTCTTCGCAGATCACCGCATCCGCCTTTTCCAAAATATCCAGCGCACGCAGCGTAATATCCTTAAAATTACCGATGGGAGTTGATACGATGTAAAGGGTGCCTGGTTTCATCCTATTTTCTCAATCCGTTCATTCACTCAGGGTATGATAGATTTAATAATAGATTAATATTAACCATACGGATTGTAATTTATAACGCACTAGACATAAATTTAGATAAATTTTGGGATTTAAAAAGAGAAAAATATGATCGCATTTTTTGAACAATTTAACCCAGTCATCCAGTCCATGTTCGGAACACTATTCACCTGGGGCGTGACAGCATTGGGTGCCGCAGGCGTATACCTTTCCAAGGAGATCAGCCGCAAGCTGCTGGATGCCATGCTCGGATTTGCCGCCGGTGTGATGATCGCAGCCAGCTACTGGTCGCTGCTCGCACCATCCATCGAGATCTCAGAAACCTTGGGTTATCCATCCTTCATTCCGCCAGCGATCGGTTTCCTGCTCGGCGGTATCGTCCTCTGGCTGATCGACCGACTGCTGCCCCATCTTCACCTCTGGCTGCCAACCTCTCAAGCAGAAGGAATCAAAACCACCTGGCAGCGCAGCGTTCTGCTGATCCTGGCGATCACCATGCACAATATCCCGGAGGGAATGGCCATTGGCGTTGCATTCGGCGCAGCAGCGGCGGGCATCCCCGGCGCTTCCACAGCGAGCGCCATCGCGCTTGCCCTGGGTATAGGTATCCAGAACTTTCCTGAGGGATTAGCCATTTCCGCTCCGCTTCGCCGCGAAGGCTTTAACCGCTTCCGCAGTTGGTGGTACGGGCAGCTTTCCGCGGTGGTGGAACCCATTGGCGCCGTCATCGGCGCCGCGGCTGTCGTCACAATGCGCCAGATCCTCCCGTACGCGCTGGCTTTCGCAGCCGGCGCCATGATCTATGTAGTGATCGAAGAATTGATACCGGAAGCACAAAACGGGCAGAACACCGATATTGCGACCGCCGGTGCCATGCTTGGCTTCACGGTGATGATGGTCCTGGATGTCGCGTTAGGATAAGACCTTCAAGTGAAAAATTTCACCAAACTCTCCAAGGCAGCCCTTCTGGTTGCCGTCAGTTTCGGCATCAACAAAGTGATCGCGATCGTGCGCCAGCTGATCATCGCGCGCCAATTTGGGCTGACTTCTGACCTTGACGTTTTCAATGTGGCTAATAATGTGCCGGACATGCTCTATGCACTAATCTCCGGCGGCGCGCTGGCGGTGGCTATCATCCCGGTACTCACCGAGGTGATGACGCGCGAAAACCGCGAAGCCGCCTGGAAAGTATTCAGCCAGATCGCGAATTTCGCTTTCCTGGTCACTGCGGCTCTGTCGCTCCTGGTCGCCGTGTTTGCCAAAACACTTATCGAACATCCCCTGGGCATAGCACCTGGATTCTCCCCCGAACAGCAAAACCTATCGGTCGAGTTGATGCGGTTGAACCTGATCGCCACATTGATCTTCTCCATGGCCGGACTGCTGATCGCGGGACTGCAGGCAAACCAGCACTTCCTCCTGCCGGCCATCGGACCCATCCTCTACAATGTCGGCCAGATATTCGGCGCGATTATCCTGGCACCTGAAAATGGATATCAAATCGGCCCGGTCACCCTGCCTGCTTTTGGCTTAGGCGTTCACGGCCTCGTTTACGGTGTGCTCATTGGTTCCGCACTCTATTTTCTGATCCAGATCCCCGGATTGGTGATCTATAAGTTTAAGTGGGTGCCGAAGATGAACCTGCGCGACGCGGATGTTAAAAAGATCCTGTACATGCTCGGGCCGCGCGTGGCTTCTATGTTCCTGTACCAATTAACCTTCATTGCCCGCGATAACCTGGCTTCCCGGCTTCCGCTGGGTTCAATCAGCGCGCTCACCTATGGCTGGATGATCCTCCAAGTGCCCGAGACGCTCATCGGCACGGCTATCGGTACCGCATTGCTCCCAACCATCTCGGAAATGATCTCCAAAGATCAACGGGCTGAATTCGCCGAGACCATTAACCGCGTGATCCGGGTGTTCATTGCGCTGGCGATCCCCTCCGCCATGCTGCTTTCTTTCGCGCTCCCGCCAATGCTGGATTTCGCGTTCGGTTTCGACCCAGCGGGCACATCCCTGCTGCTGTGGGTTACCCGCGCCTTCCTTGTGGGGCTGCTTTCGCACTGCCTGCTTGAGCTGGGCGCGCGCATCTTCTTTGCTCAACAGAACGCGACCATCCCATTCCTGGCGGCGGCAGTCAACCTGATCATCTACATTACCTTCGGCCTGCTCCTGCTCAGGCCGCTGGAAGCGGTGGGCGTTGCCCTGGCGGATGCGGCTGCATTCACCGCGCAATCCGCCTTCCTGCTGGGCGTTTTCGCCATCCGTGCTGCAAAAGCCAGACCGAAACAGCAGGAATTATCCGAAATAACTCCCGCATCCTCCGGATCGGGCAGGATCAGTTCCACCACTCTGCGGACACTGGTCGGCAGCATCGCGGGCAGTCTGGTCATTTGGCTGATCCTGCAGTTTATGGATGGCGTCCTGCCGGGCGTGATCCTGGGCACGGCGGCTGCGGCGGCCGGCCTTGCGGTTGTGCTTCCCTTTATTTATAAAGAGATCCATGTTTTGGTCCGTTTGTAAAAAACCAATAAGATTTTCGAAATCCCCAAACCTTAAAAGGTATAATATCGCGCATGTCTCAAGAACAACTGGAAGATACCCAACAATTAAAAAATTCAGGAGCGGATAATTCCCCTGCCCAAATGAGCGATACACAGCCCGTCCAGGTAAAAAAACCGAGACTCGGCCGCGTCATCCTTCTTGGAATTCTCGTAACCTTGCTTCTGGGCGCAGCGGGCGCTGGCATCGGTTACAGCCAGGGCATCCAGGACCGCATCAACCACCAGCAGGAGCAGATCCTTAAGGAAGCCGCCATGCAATTCCAATATGGAATTCAGCAATTCGACAGCGGCAATTACGCGTTAGCCCGCACACACTTTGAATACGTCCTGCAGAATTACCCGGAATTTCCCGGCATCACCCAGAAATACACGGAAACGATGATGCGGCTAGCCCAGTCATCCGCGCCGGCCGTCCAACCGCAGACAACGACAACCCTGACCAATATGAATGCAGAAGCGCTCTTCAATCAGGCCGTTCAGGAGGTTCAGACCCAGCAATGGGCTACATCCATTAACACACTGGACGCGCTGCGCAACGAAGACACCAGTTACCGCACACTTGATGTGGATGGATTGTACTTCATCGCACTGCGCTTCCGGGCAGTGGAAATGATCGTCAACGAAGGCAATCTGGAAGAAGGCCTTTACTTCATGTCCTTACTCAGTAAGTACGCACCGCTGGACCACGACGCGGTCAATTATTCCAATTGGGCGCGGCTCTACCTGACCGGAGCGAGCTACTGGGACGTGGATTGGGAACAGGTGGTCAATTTCTTCAGCCAGCTTTCAGCCGCCTTCCCCTATATGCATGACGGCAATGGCTGGACCGCGAATGATCGTTTCATCCGCGGGTCAGAAAATTACGCGGACCAGTTAGCCGGTGCCGGCGAGCACTGTAAATCGCTGGAGTATTATCAGACGGTGTTGAACTACAGCGCGAATGAGCCCGTTCAGGATAAATATAACGAAGCGTACCGCAAGTGCTACCCGCCTACCAAAACGCCGGAACCTGTCGTAACTGAATCACCGGACGTAATACCGACAGAAGAAACACCCAGCCCCGAACCCTCGCCTACAACCGAATAATTATCCAAACTCAAAACGCACCCTGATCGGGTGCGTTTTTTATTCCTTATTTATTGAGGACCCGATCCGCCTGGCAAGCAAGTCATGCACCAAAGCGCCGGTGACCTGCGCCTGGATCATTCTCCCAGGTTGGATGATCTCCTTTAATAAAACCAATCCATCGATCTCCGGTGCATCACGGAAAGACCTTCCCGCAGAGATGCCGTCACCGTTGCCTTCAATGATCACTTCCATTGTCTGGCCGATAAAACCCTGGTTGATCTCGAATGAGATCCCTTCCTGCGCAGCTGCCAGTTGTTGAATGCGTTCCTGCTTGACTTCGTCAGGTACTGTCTCCTCGATCTGATAGGCAGAAGTGCCTTCTTCGTGGTAGTAAGGGAAAATACCCACATGATCAAAACGCATTTTCTTTAAGAATTCAAGAAGAAAATTGAATTCCTCTTCGGTCTCGCCCGGGTATCCCACAATAAAGGTGGTCCTGAGCGCGATTGCAGGGATAGAATTGCGCATCCTGGTGATTGTCTGCCTAATCCATCGCAGGTCAGCCGGGCGCTTCATGCGTTTGAGCATTTCCGGGTGGGCATGCTGCAGGGGCAGGTCCAGGTAAGGCAGAACCTGCTCATTTTCCGCCATTACGGCGATCAGATCATCGGAGATCGACCCGGGGAAGGTATACATGATTCTCAGCCAGGGCACATCCGGCACAGTTTGTACCAGCTCCTTGAGCAGCGCAGGCAGTCCGTCCCGCATCCCCAGGTCGCGGCCATAGGCGGTGGAGTCCTGGGCGATGAGGATGATCTCTTTGACGCCCAACCCTTGCAAGAATACTGCATCCTTGAGTACCTGGCCCATGGGCCGGCTGACCATGGGGCCCTTGATTGCAGGGATGGCACAGAATGCGCAGGTACGGTCGCAGCCATCCGCAATCTTCAGGTAGGCGCTGGCGCCCTGCACTGCCGCGCGCGAAATGCTTTTCTCATCTCCGATAATGCGCTCCGTCTCGGGGAAATACAGATAAGGCTGGCTTGGCTTCTCCCGGGCTTTCCTGACCACGCGCCCGATATCCGCCCAACGGCGCGTGCCCAATGCCGCATCTAGGCCATCCACCTCAGAAAGCAGCTGGCCTTTCTCGCGTTCGCTTAGGCAGCCCGCCGCAATGAGGACCTGACCTTTTTTTTTGGCGGAAGCAAATTCATTGAGTACCTCCAACGATTCTTCGCGTGCCGGCTGGATGAACCCGCAGGTATTCACGATGATCACTTCCGCGAGTTCAGGGTCATTGGTCTCCTTCATGCCGCTCAACACCAGCAATTCCGCCATTGAACGCGAATCCACACTGTTCTTGGCACAGCCCAAAGATTCTATATAAAAAAGATCTTTCTTCATTAATTTCTCACTTCAGGGCGGGAATTCTATCACTTTCACGCCAAAATTCACTTCAGTTTAAGTCATTTATAATCGGTGTTTCGCTTCCAAAGATTGGTAAAACGGAATACGCTATAATTTCAAGCCAGGAGAACAGGGACATCAATGAGTGATATTTGCGTGATTGGTACAGGGTATGTCGGTCTGGTGACCGGCGCCTGCTTCGCGGATCTGGGCAACCGGGTCTTTTGTTTGGACATCAACGAGGAGCGCATCGACAAGCTGCGCCGCAACATCATGCCGATCTACGAACCCGGGCTGGAAGAAATCGTTGAGCGCAATGTCAAATCCCAGCGGCTGCTCTTCACCACGGATTACGAGGAAGCGCTGAAGTGCGCCGAGTTCGCCTTCATCGCGGTGGGCACGCCCTCCGGCATGGACGGCGAAGCGGACCTGCAGTACGTGAAGGATGTGGTGGAAAAGATCGCGGACATCGTCGATCACCCCCTGATCGTGGTGAATAAATCCACCGTGCCGGTGGGCACCGGCGACTGGGTGGCGGACATCATCACCAAGAAACGCGGCGAACGAACCCTCGAATTCGCCGTCGTTTCCAATCCTGAATTTTTACGCGAAGGCAGCGCGATCGGCGATTTCATGAATCCCGACCGCGTGGTGCTCGGCTCGCTAAATCATACAGCAGCGGAAAAAGTCGCCGAGCTATACTCGCCGTTACGCTCGCCCGTGCTAATCAGCGACATCCGCACCGCGGAAATGATCAAGTACGCCTCCAACGCGTTCCTTGCCACGCGCATTTCCTTTATTAATGAGATCGCCAATATCTGCGATGAACTGGGCGCAGATGTGCGCGAGGTGGCCGACGGCATGGGATTGGACAAACGCATCGGCCGCAGCTTCCTGGACGCGGGCCTTGGCTGGGGCGGCAGCTGCTTCCCCAAGGATGTCAAAGCGCTCGCGCACATGGCCGTGCTGCACAACACCCAGCCGCAGCTCCTGCAGGCCGTGATGGACATCAACCGCAATCAGCGCCGCCGCGTGGTGTATAAACTGCGCAAGGTGCTGGGCGGATCCTTCCTGGACAAGACCGTCGGGATCCTGGGCCTCTCCTTTAAACCCAACACGGACGACATGCGCGAGGCGCCGGCGGTGGAGATCATTCACCTGCTGGAAAATGAAGGCGCGAAGATCCAGGCCTATGACCCCCAGGCGATGGAAAACGCAGCGAAAGAGCTGCCTGGGATCTCGCTGTTTACGGATCCCTACCAAATGGCCGAGGGCGCGGACGCGCTTGTGCTCGCCACGGAGTGGAACGAGTTCAAGCAGCTGGATTTCGAGAGGATCCGCAAGCTGATGCGCACGCCGGTGCTGGTGGACGGACGCAACCAATGGGACAGCAAGCGGCTGCGTGAGATGGGCTTCACCTATTTCGGCATCGGCCAGGGCAACCACGTCGGCGCGGAAAATAATTAGAACTTACCCGGGTCCAGCGTTCCCACGATCTCCAGGCCGGCATATTTTCCGATATCCTCAAACACTTGCAGCCAGACTCCCCTCTGCCGGTATGAAAGCTAAACCTGGATTTCCGCTGACAGCGTTTCGGTGATGCGCCGGTCCATCTGGGAAAGAGTGGGCGCCTGAAGGCCGTTGGTCTTTCCCCGCAGCGCGATGATCTCCAGCCGTTTCGCCTTTCCTGCATAGTGATACTGTCTTCCGGATCATCCACGATAAAAGTCTCAATTTGAGCGCCGATGTAGGTGGCGAACTTATGCAGTTCGCCGTCCAACTGCAAGCTGGCAAGAAATCCATTAAAGGAGAGCGGTCCGAAGGAGATATCCGCCACAAAGAGGGTTAAGCTCGTTCCCGGCTGGTTGAAACGATTGGTCTGCGCCCAGATTCAGGCTTTGGGCATGGCATTACCCCAATCTTTCTCTATGTATCCACACCCATCTGAAAGATCAATTTCTTCCTAATTGATCGTTAGTTTTCCCTGAACCGAATGATCCAGTGAGACCACGCCGTGATAACACTCCATGCCCGGCACCCAGGCGAACCAGCCCATGATGCCGGGGGAAAGCAGCATCACCGGCCAGGGTTTCGTGCCGGTGAAGGCCAGTTCCCCGATCGCAGTGAAATCCTCCCTTTCAATATCGATCCTCAACCGGTCCTGGGAAAACTCATTATTCCCGATTTGGACGTTAAATTTCTCCGCATTCGCCAGGAAATCATCATAGGGAAAATCCACATACCAGCTTTCCCCGCTGGCGCCATTCATGACCTGGATGAAGCTGTGCGAATCCTTCGCATCGCGGCCGATATAGACACCGGGGATGATGCTCCAGCAACACGACCCATCCCGGGAAACGTTCTTGAAATACCAACCCTCGAAGAAGGGTCCTCGATTCCCCGCACCGTGAAAAGCGAGCGGGCGCATGACTGCCATGGAAACTCCTACGCGGTGAGCATCTCGATCTCGAGCGGCACGGGCTTGGAGGAGTCCAGCACCAGCGAAAGCGCGCCGCTGGGGCAGTGGTTGACGCACACCCCGCAGCCCATGCAGAGCATCTCATCGACCGCCAGTTTTCCGTTGACCGAAAGCGCGCTAAATTGGCAGACTTCCACACAGGCGGCGCACAACACGCAGGCGGATTCATCCACTCTGCTGACATAGCCGGAGGAGATGACCATGGGGGTGCCGCTGCGCTGGGCTTTCATCGCGCCGCAGCAGCACGAACAGCAGTTGCAGATGGCATAGAACCTGTTCAACACAGCATCCTTGAAATAAGCGTGCGACACATGGCCGCGCCGGTTCTCATCCTCCAGGATCTGCCGGGCTTCCGCGGGCGTGACCAGGCGCGACGTATCCGGGTGATGGTCCATGACGAAACTGACGAAGGGCTCGCCGATGATCATGCACACATCCAGCGGCTCGCAGGGGTGCTCCATCCCCTTGCGGCAAGGGCAGTCGATCACGGCAATATGATCAGGGTTCTTTAGCAAAATATCTCGCGCGCGCTCAAAGGGGATCACCTGCTCCAAGTGGTCCAGCTTGATCTCCTGCTTAATGCTCACCAGCGCCTTAGCAGTCTCCAGCGGGATGGCTTTACCGTGATAGCCCTCGGCGAAGCCGCGATCACCCGGGATCTGCTCTTTTATGGGCAATAACCGGCTGAAAAAACCAACGATCCCCCCGAGCACTTTAGATAACGGGTGGTCGCCCTTGCCGATGGAGATGTATTGATAAGGCCAGCGCATGTAGACATAGCCGTGCAGCATATCAAAAAAGGAATAATTCCTGGTCTTTCGCGCTTCGCGGATAAATTCTCTGGTTGATCTTTTCATTGATTTTCCATCTTGTATCAGGGACTAATCGAAAAATTGCGCTTTGGATTTGATTGTACATGACTTGGCGGGTGTAAACAAATTAAGGCATCCAGGCAAGCAATAGATGAACCTTGGGTATCAGGCCGAGATTCCCATGGCACTCGAACGAAGTGAGGGTGTTCGGTCGCTGTGCTCCCTCACACGAAGTGTGCTCTTCGAGCAGAATGACAAATAAAAAATATCGCAACCATTTTGGACAGATCCCCACCTACCCTTTGGATACGAGTTGAAAAAACAAAGGAAATCTATCCTATTTACCAAGTGTTAACCAAAGTGTTAGAATAATCATGTTTAATGCCCCCAAGAAAAGGAATCATCTCATGGAAAATACTCTGGAATTAAAACAGAAAAAACGCGCGCAGTGGGCCTGGTACCTGTATGACTTTGGCAACTCCGCCTATGCCGCGGTGGTGCTCCTGGCTGTGTACGCCGCCTATTTCAAGCAAACCGTGGTGGGGACCGCGCAGGGGTCGGCGCTGTGGGGGTTGTCCCTGACCATCTCCATGCTGGTCGTGGCGGTAATCTCGCCCTTCCTGGGCGCTCTGGCGGATTATTCCGGCCGCAAGAAAACGCTGCTGTTCGTGATGACCGCCATCTCGATCATCTTCACCGGACTGCTTTTTCTGGTGGAAGAAGGCGACATCTTTATCGGCATGCTGTTCTTCATCATCGCGGAGATCGGCTACCGCAGCGGACAGGTCTTTTATAACTCCCTGCTGGTGGACGTGGCGGATGAGCACGAGATCGCCAAAGTATCGGGCAACGGCTGGGCGATCGGTTCAGTCGGTGGGATCATCTGCCTGCTGATCGTATTGGTGCTGATCCAGCTCAACCCCGGCAATACCGTGGTCGTGCGGCTCTCGCTGCTGATCACCGCCGTGTTTTACGCGATCTTCGCCATCCCTGCGTTTATTTGGATCAAAGAACAGCATCGTCCGCAGAAGCGCAATGGGAAGAGTTTGTTTCGGGTGGCTGTAGAACGCTTGTCGCGCACCATCCGCTCGGTTGCGAAATTCAAGGAATTCCTGAAATTCATGATCGCGCTGCTGATCTACAACGACGGCATCATCGCCGCCCTCGATTTCGCCGCGATCCTCGGCGCAGTGCTCTTCGGCGTGACGACCACGGAACTGATCATCTTCGTCATCATTGTGCAGATCACCAATGTGATCGGCGCATATGTCTATGGCCTGCTGGGTGAAAAGATCGGCTTGAAGAACGCGCTGGTCAACTCGCTGGTGGTCATGCTGGTTTCCGTCGTTGGCATGCTGTTCGTACCCAACAAGCTGGGCTACTTCATCGTCGGTTCGCTGGCCGGCTTCGCCATGGCGGGCGTGCAGTCGCTGGACCGCACGCTGGTCAGCGTGTTCGCGCCCAAGAACCGCAACGCGGAATTTTACGGGTTCTTCTCGCTGGCCGGGCGAACCTCGTCGATCATGGGCCCGGGCATCATGGGCGCCGCGGCAACCGGCATTTCCGTGTGGGTCATGAATTTCCTGGTGAGCAGCGGGGTGGCAGTCGCCGGTGATCCCACGGCGTTGAGCGTGTCGGAGAAGATCGGCCACCGTTTTGCCATCATTACCCTGATCTTCTTCCTGCTAGTCGGCCTGATGCCGCTGCTCTTTGTCGATGAAGCCGAAGGACGCAAAGCGGCGCTCGAGAGCGATCAGGAAGAAGAATAAGAGACTGAATTCGATGGCTGAACCCACCCGACCGGATCCGGAATACAAGCCCAACCAACCGCTGCGGCGGGTATTGCAGTTCCTCGCGCGCGGCGCGCTGAACCTGCTGACCGACCTGGAGATCGAAGGCGAGGAGAACTTCCCCAAGTCCGGCCCGCTGATCATGGTGGGCAACCACTTCAGCTTCATCGACCCGGCGGCGTTCGTCAGCCTGGCGCCCTGGCCGCTGGACTTTGTGGGCGGGGCGGTGACGCCGCACGCGCCCAAGATCGTGCAGTTCATCCCGCGGCTGTGGGGCTACCTGCCCGTCTACCGCGGCACCGGCTCCACTTACGCGCTCAAGCAAGCGCAGAAGATCCTCAACGGGGGCGGTGTTTTAGGCATCTTCCCGGAGGGCGGCTCCTGGGCACAGGTGCTGCGCCCCGCGCGGCCCGGCGCGGCGCTGCTGACCGCGGAAACCGGCGCGCCGATCCTGCCGGTCGGGCTGATCGGGCTGCCCAAGGTCTTCCCCGCCATTCGCAGCCTCAAACGCGCCAAGGTGAAATTCCGGATCGGCAAGCCCTTCGGCCCCTTCAAGATCAGCGGCAGCCGCTATGAGCGGCGCCAGCAGTTAAATGAGATCGGCGAACAGATCATGCAGAAGATCGCTGAACTGCTGCCCGCGGACCAGGCCGGCATCTACTCCAACGACCCCAAGGTCAGGGAAGAAGCAAAAGCCGCAGCAGAATACCCCTGGGAAGGCCTGCGCGAGGGCGAGGATAATGAGAAGTATCCGAAGGGGTAGATTTTTTGACCTTCAAATTGGGAAAAATCTCAATAGGTCCAGGGTACGTCATGATTGATCTTTTTTAGAATGATTAAGAGCGGATACTAAAGATACAACTTCAAAATATCCTTAAGTTCCCCAAAATTCGTCGCCTTCAATATTTTATGAAACGCTTGTTCACTTGAAATAATGTCAGTCATGAATTTAAAAATATCTTTAAATAAATTATTGTCCTTTTCATTTAATGAAAAAATGAAAATAATGTTGACCTTATTTTCACCCCAAATAACAGGCGTTGGATTAATGGACATTGCAATCACGGAAGGTCGCGTACTGTTTGAGAAAGTGTGTGCAATCGCAACATTGCCATAGGAACTGGGGGCAATATTCTCATGTTCATAAATTTCTTTTTTGAAAGTTTTATTAACGTATTGGTTTTCGATCATATAAGTGCAGATTTCCTCGATTGCGTCATCTGCTGTTCGAAAGTCCTTCCCAAAAAAGCAAAGATCTTCTTTGAAAAATTGTTCCATCTTGGATAGAAGATAGTCTTTCCTTTTTGATATTTTTATCTTTTCTATCCTATTTTTAATTTCAGAAATATCTGATTCACTCAGGAAAGGACCTACTTCTACATGCGGAATATTCAAGTTATTAATTGGGTATGTTGAAATTACGAGATCAACATCGGAGACCAAGTCATCATAATTATCTACATTGGTGAAAAGATCTTGGATGAAAAGATTATCTCTAAAAATCCGGGTTATTTTTTTAAATAAAGTTTTACCAATTGCGTAATAATCCGTACTAATAATGACGCATGTTAGTTTTTCTTTGTAGGTAACATCCTGTTCAATCATTACACCAAGATGTAATGCAATATACGCAATCTCGTTTTCTGGCAGACAATAGTGGAGTTTATTGGAAATCAAGTAAGAAACATAAACAGCGAGGTCAAACAAAAAAGGATATTCATTTTTAATATTCGTAAATTGAATAGCTTGAATAGGTATGTTGTTGGCTAATCTAATAAGCGTGTTCTTTAAATGTAGTGCGAAACGAACTAATAATTGCTTATTGCTCAAATCTATGAAATACTTTTCATTTATTGCGTTGGTAATATATAGTATCAAATCGCTAATGTCTTTTCCAACAACTTCCTCAAGATTTTCATATCCAAGTTTATTGGTATGTTTTGCTTTAATTCTAGTTGTCATCAGAATTGATGAATCAATAATGTTTTCAATTGAAAATGCAGTTCCATATTGATTATTTAAGTGTTCTGCAATTTCATTTACGATCATGATAATTTCATCGCTTGCAAAGGATTCTAGATTTTCAAATGAGGATGATCGAAAATCGTTTTTGTATTGATTTGATCCGTTATTTTGATTCAACTCAATACAGACAGCCAAGTGAATGATGTAATTCAATAATGAAAAATCGTCTAAAAAGTACTGATATTTTGAAAATACCCCCACCACTAAATTCTTAATATCTTCAAGATCAACGGTATGGAAATACTGTTGGATATTTCCAAGAGTAAAACTAGATTGCTCAACCTCATCTCTGATTAATTTGACTGCAAATTTTTGTTTATCTCTCTCTTTACCAATAACAAACAATGTATTCTGTTTTGTTTTGAGATATAAGTTATATTTCTTTAGCTCATTTTTCAAATCAGATAGGCTATTTTTTAAAGTTATAGGGGAAATATGAAGGAATTCTGATAGGTCATCAATATTTATGATCTTTTTTTGGATTACAAGTTGATAGAAAATATATTTCTTACGTTCCGTTGGATTGTTTGGAATGTTTGTATCAGGCGGGAAAACCTGGTCTTCAAAAGTTTCTAAAAGAAAATATCCTTTATTTGATGATTCAATAAGGTGATTTTGACTGTTAATTTTTAAAATGGTGTATCTAATACTCCTTGGTGCTATTCCAAGGGCATTAGAAATTTGAGCGGAGGTTGTCCAACACCTTTTCTCCCTCAAATAATTAATTATTGCAATACTGTTCTCATCAAGTAACATGAAATACCATCTTTTGCCACTCGATAACAAATTCTATTAGAAATTTTTTTAAAAACATAACCAATCATTGTCACATAGAATGACACATTCAGATATTTAAATAATACATGCGAATCGTTATACTTTGGTAGAAACTGTTCTAAAAAAACAAGTTTATTTTTTGATTTTATAGGAGAGATTAGTGGAACCTAACATTGAAGAAATTGCAGTATTTATTATCGCCAATGCAGGCGATAGCAAATGTAATTCTTTTTCTGCAATTGAAGCGGCAAAAGAAGGGGATTTTGAGAAAGCCCATGAATATCTGAAATTGAGCGATGAAGGTTTGATGATCGCTCATAAATCACATTCCCAATTAATTAAAAAGGATTGCGGTAATGGATTCAAATTGACTTTCCTATTGGTACACGCTTCGAATTTATTGTCTAATGCTGAACTTGCTAAAGATTTTGCTGAGCAGTTCATATCTTTATATGAAAGGAGGTGAAAACTATGTATAACATCGTTCTTCTATGTCAATGGGGAGCTAGCACAGAGATGGTAGGGGAAAAGATCACTGAAGCCGCAAAGGCCAAGGGAATTGATGTGGTTGTCAATGCTTACGCCATAAACGATGTAAGTAAGATCATAGATACCGCCGATGTCATACTTTTAGGGCCTCAGGTCAGACTGAGAATGAAATCCCTATTGAACGAATATGGTGATAAAGGCGTTCCGTTTATTGCAATTGAACCTGTTGACTACGGAAGAATGAACGGAGAAAACATATTAAATGCTGCAATAGAGGCAATAAAAAATAAATAATCGTAAATTAAAAGGAGAGTAATTCATGAGTACAAACTCTAAATCTGCCGGCTTTATGGACAACCTGACCAACAAACTATCTGGTTGGTTGACGCCAGTTGCCGAGAAGCTATACGAATTTAAATTTATTAGTGCATTGAGCCAGGCTTTTCAATTGTTGATGCCTGTCGTCATAGTGGGATCATTTGCTACCCTGTTTGCTTTTGTGGACCTATTTGGTTGGCAAGGATTCCTTGCTTCTCATCCTGCACTTCAGCCGGCATTAATGGCTATCCAGACTGTAACACTCAGCATGTTCGCCTTTTATGTTATGTTGGTGTTGCCGTACTTGTATGCTACCCAGTTAGGTGTTAAAGAAGCACTAGCGACTATCCCGCTTACTTTGGCTACATATTTTGTGCTTTCCCCAGTTGATCTTTACACTGCTGTACCCATTGAGTGGCTTGGACACAAAGGCTTGATTTCAGCGTTGCTTGTCTCATTCTTTGTGGTGCGGGTAATTAAATTCACCAATGATAAAAATATCAAATTCAAGATGCCTGCAGGCGTACCAAAATTTGTCGTGGATGCGTTTTCAGTATTGATCCCTGCTGTATTCTTGACGGTAGTGGCAGCCCTTGTTAAATACCTGTTCAGCCTGACTTCTATTGGTACTTTTCACAATCTGATTTATGTACTTCTTCAGACACCTTTCCAGAGAGTCGGACTTTCGTTAATGGGTAACATCGTGACAGAAACAGCTGCCTCGCTGGCCATGTTCTTGGGTTTACACGCTATGACCATCGTCGGTATTGCCCAACCAATCCGCGCTGCAGCAAACCTGCAAAACCTAGAAGCTTGGCAAGCTGGACTTCCTCTTCCCAACATTGTCACAGGTAGCTACTTCACGGGTCTTGCTCTAATCGGTGCTGGTGGAAGTGCATTAGCTTGCACACTATCTGTATTAGCATGGTCAAAAAGTGAAAGATACAAGAGTATTGGCAAACTAGCCCTCATTCCTGGGATCTTTGGTATTGGCGAACCAATTCTGTTTGGATTGCCTGTAATGCTTAACCCTATGTTCTTCATCCCATGGATTGGAGTCACAATTTTTAATCAGATCTATGCTTATGTTGCTGTCGCCACTGGATTGGTTGGACGGTTTACAGGTGTTGAAGTTTCTTGGACTGTACCCGTTATTTTGAACCCGATACTGACAAACAGTACACCCATCCGGGCTGCTATTGCGCAAGCATTATTGATCGTTATCGACTTGTTCCTATGGTATCCATTCATTAAAGCAGCTGATCGAGCTGAAATGGTAGATGAGAAAGCTACTTCAAAGAAGAAAGAGATGGCTGCCGCTTAGGAAAGTAAATGAAATAAACCTTGAAATGAATATTTGCGAAAGATAATTAATTTGTAATGGATTTCAAGAGTTTCTCATAAAAACAAGTTAAATGAAAAGGGCTAGCTGGAATATTCACAGGCTGACTAGCCCTTTTCTTATGAAAATGAAATTATAGAAATTGCGTTGTAAAGTCATTATTTATAGGAAAAACAATCATGTATCAACACCCTAAATATCCAATGCTATTTTCCCCATTGCAGGTTAACAAACTTGTTTTACGAAATAGGATATTTTATGCACCTGTAGAAGCATACTTGGATCGCGCCAGAGCCGGCGCAGGGGTCATGATGCGCGGAACAAGCGGAACTTTAAATGATCCTCGATGTCGTATATCGCCAGGGAAATGGTTGTTCGATGGCCCGACTGAGATGAAGCGGGTCAAAGAAGAACTTACGATCTTAAAAAGAGCCGGCTCGCTAACTTCTCTCGAGATTATGCACGCTGGAATTGAAGCATTGGTACCGCCAGATGATTATGTAATTGGACCAAGCGATGGGATCCGGGAAGATGGAGTAGAGATCCGCGGGATGGATCAGAATATGATGGACGATGTTATAGAAGAGTTTGTTGAAACTGCATCGATCGCAAAACAAATTGGCTATGACATGGTTATGTTGCATTTTGCGCATGGCTGGCTGCCATCACAATTCTTCGCACCTGCGATTAACAAAAGAACAGATGAATATGGTGGAAGTTACGAAAACAGATTCCGATTTCCAAAGATGATTCTTCAAAAAGTCCGTGAAAACCTGGGAAGAGATTTTCCGATTGACATGCGTATTAGTGCCACGGAGAATTTTGAAGGATGTGCTCCAGAAGAAGAAATCATCCGGTTTATTAAGGAGGTTTCTGAAGAAGGCTTGATAGATATGGTAAATATCTCCTTTGGCGGACATATCTCCGAGGATAGAGCGATGCTGGCTTCTCCGAGCGCGTACTCCCCTGATATGACGTTTACTGATTATTCAAAAGCAATCAAGAATGCTGTGAGTATTCCAGTAGCTGTCGTAGGAAAAATTATGACCCCAGAAGAAGCCGAACAAGTATTGGCAGAAGGGAAGGCGGATGCGGTTGTCATTGGGAGGGCGAGTATTGCAGATCCCTGGTGGGCCAAAAAAGCGCTCGATGCACGACCAGAAGATATCGTTCCCTGTATTCTTTGCGGCAGGTGTTTCGAAAAAAGATGCACTGTTCAACTCAGAAATTATCATGAGGAGATTGTTCCGCTTGAACTTACAAAATCAACCAATCCTAAAAAAGTGGTTATCGTAGGAGGTGGCCCTGCAGGTATGAAGGCGGCTATAACCGCCAGCCAAAAAGGTCATGAAGTTGTACTGTTTGAAAAATCACCTCAACTTGGTGGGATGATAAAGATTCTAGATTTAGATGTATATAAGCGACAATTGAAATATTACAAGGAATATCTGATTACTCAACTTGAAAAAACCGATACCAAAATAATTTTAAACACAGAAGCTACCCCGGAAATGGTAGCAAATGAAAAACCCGACAAACTGATACTAGCGATGGGATCTGTGCCGATCACCCCTGGGATCAAAGGGGTTGAATTTGCCCACCAGGTGATTGATGTCTATCCACATTTGGATGAAATTGGGAGAATAGTAGTAATAATAGGGGGAGGGCTTGTGGGTTCTGAGTTGGCGGGGTCACTTTCCTTTGGTAATCATGAAGTGACATTAATAGAGATGACTGCGGACATTGGGCGGGATGATATCAGTACTTTCAAAATCCGAGATTTTCTTGAAGCAAGACCAAATGTTACCCTGATGCCGGAAACGATTTGCAGAGAAATCATGAAAGATGCTGTCATTGTTGCTGGAAAAGACAGAGTTGAAAAGAAAATAAACGCAGATACAGTAATCTTATGTGTTGGTTTTAAAAGCAAAACTGATGGTCTCATGCCGTTTTTTACGATTACACCTGATGTTTCGATGATAGGTGATTTACGAAGGCCGGCAACCATCCGAGAATGCGAAGAGGAAGGTTATTTTTCTGTTTCTGAAACTTAAAAGAAATCAATATTGATTTGACTTTGTTTGACTTACCCTTGTAGAGAAATTGAAATGAAGAGAATTTTGGAGAATGAAGATCATGCTTAGAATATCGGGACCTAAAATAACGGAAATTGCAAAGGAACTGGATGGGATAGAAATCCAAGGGATTAACTTCAACCAAAAAGAAGAACCTAAAGGAATTCAGGTCCTTTTTTTGACCAATGCCGATGACGAAGAAACGGCCAAATCTGTTGTAAAAAGTTTTCTAAAAGAAAAATTCCCAGTGCTTAGAATTTACGTCGAAGTCATCTAGGTGAACTTTTTTCTGGCTAATTTAGGAATCTGAGGAAAAATGATTAAATATAAAAACTTGTTTTCTCCACTAACAATCCATAAGACTGTATTAAAAAATCGCATTATCGCCGCCCCAATGGGGGTACCCAAAGCTGTCATACCTTCTACCACTGATTATGGGGGGATTAGTCTTTATGATAAGTCGCTTGGAGGCTCGGCTGTTCTTACCGTCGGAGAGCATTACGTCGCAAATATGGCACATGAGATAAGTCCATTTGACAAATATGCAAGGGATGTTACAAGAGAAGTCTTAAGTGTTATGCGACAGGCTGGAGGCTTGGCGCAGCTTGAAATCAGTTTTCATGATTCGTTGAATGCAGACGGAAGTTTTCAAGGACCCTCTGATGGTGTTCATTTAACAGGAGCACCGATGAAAGCGATGACTCATGACGACATGAAATCGAAAATTGATGCACTTTGCAAAAGTATTCGTGAAGCAAAGGACTTTGGATTCGATATGGTCATGCTGCATTTTGGACATGATAGCCTTTGTTCTGTTTTTATGTCCCCAGTTTGGAATCAAAGAACAGATGATTATGGCGGATCATTAGAAAACAGAACGCGATTCCCCCGTGAAGCTTTGAAAGCTGCACGCGAGGCCGCTGGCCCTGATTTTCCTTTGCTCGTAAGAGTAAGTAGGAATCTAATGGTTCCTGAGAGTTTCACTGAAGACGACATGATTTACTTCATTAAATCAGTGGAGAAATATATTGATATCATAAACATATCAGCAGGGATGGATTGTTACGGAGGGACTATTGATAAATATATAGCAAATACTTACACTCATTCTACGATTTTTCTTCCAAGGATGTTCAATATCGACTTTTGCGAGAGGGTCAAAAAAGAATGTGATGTTCTTGTTTGTTTGGTTGGAGGTGCATCTGACCCAAAGGTTTGTGACGATGCAATAGCTGAAGGGAAAATTGATACAGTTATGATTGGCAGGCAGCTCGTTGCAGATCCTTTCTGGCCAAAAAAGATTCAAGAGGGAAACGACCAGGAAATTGTTCCGTGTATCAGGTGTCTCAATTGCTATCATATAGCCACCGTCCATGCAAATGTTCAATGTTCAGTAAATCCACGTTTTAGGCGAGAAAATAGAGTCCCCCTGAAAATAACAAAAACCGATTCACCAAAACGAGTTATTGTTATTGGTGGTGGCCCAGCTGGCATGAACGCTGCCATAACAGCTGATGAACGAGGACATGAGGTCATTCTGATCGAGAAATCATCAAATTTGGGCGGGAATTTGATCTATGCTGATTATGGGGATTTTAAAGAAGATCTAAGGAATTTCAGGGAATATCTCAAGTATCGAATTTCAAAATCAAAAGTAGATTTAAGACTCAATGCTACCGCAACCAAAGAATCTGTGGAAAAACTTAAACCAGAAGCAATAATTATTGCTATTGGAGGAGAATTAATCAAACCAAATATCCCAGGTGTCGAATACGCTATCCAGGCAGCTGATATCTATCCCAAAATGAATGATATTGACGGAGATGTGGTGATTATTGGTGGGGGTGCGATTGGCAGCGAGGTCGGCCTTGAATTAGGATTGAGGAAAAAGAAGGTAACGATCATCGAACAATTGAATGCCCTAGCGGAGCGAAGCAATTGGTTATATAGACAGGGACTCTATAATGCAATAAAAGACTGCCAATGCAATAGCTTGAGCACAAAGTTGGAAACCACTGTCAAAGAAATCAAAAAAAATGGGGTGGTTTCAATTAATAAAGAAGGAATAGAAGAATTTACGCCCGCACAATATATTTTACTAGCTGTTGGAATGAAACCAAAAAGAGATCTGGCTAACACATTCTTTGGAATAACTCCTGAGACATCCATTGTGGGAGATTGCAATAAAGCAGCACAAGTATTGGAGGCAATAAATGAGTCCTACTTTATTGCTGTCAATCTTTGAAACAGTACTGATAAGTTAATTTGAACCGAATAGACATTTTTTTAATGCCTTGTTTTCTAATGGTCCTCTGATTCTGCCGGAAACAAGAACTTTCTGGATAATTATTACGAAGAATTAGTTTAAGAAAAAGGAGAGAAGATTCATGTTACGAGATGATTTCTTATGGGGCGGTGCGGTCGCTGCTAATCAGTGCGAGGGGGCGTGGAACGTTGATGGTAAAGGTATAAGTACAGCTGATTGCATGACGGTGGGAGGCTTGGGTAAGCCGAGAAAATATACTGAAGGGGTGGTGCCTGGAGAGTACTACCCTAATCATGACGCAATTGACTTTTATCACCATTATAAAGAAGATATCGCATTATTTGCTGAAATGGGATTTAAATGCTTTCGAACGAGTATCGCTTGGACTCGAATCTTTCCAAACGGTGACGAGGAATCACCAAATGAAGCCGGATTGGAATTCTACGATAGATTATTTGATGAGTTACTCAAATATGACATTGAACCCGTAATAACAATCTCTCACTATGAAACCCCATATAATCTAGTAAAGAATTATGGGTCTTGGTCAAATCGGAAAGTAATTGATTTTTTCTTGAAATATTGTGATGTGATTTTCAACCGATATAAAGAGAAAGTGAAATATTGGCTGACGTTTAATGAGATTAATTCAATTGCTATTTTTCCTCATGTTCCAGCAGGAATCAGAATAAAAGAAGGCGATAATTTTAATCAAATTTGTTACCAAGCAGCTCATCACATGCTTGTAGCGAGCGCGAAGGCTGTGAATTTAGGTCATTCAATAAATTCGCGATTCAAAATTGGAATGATGATGCTTCATCCGACCCTTTATGCGGAAACATGCAAGCCGGAAGATCAGATAAAGTTGATGGAAATGCGAGATACCCATTACTATTTCTCAGACGTGCAGGTTAGAGGATATTATTCAAATAAAGCCCTTAAATTCCATAAGAAAGCAAATGTTGAATTGGATTGTTCAGAAGAGGATAAAGACGCATTAAAAGATGGGACAGTAGATTTTATTGGATTGAGCTATTATGACAGCCACCTTGCATCTACTGATCCTGATAAACAGAGGGTTGGGGGGAATCTATTTAACTCAGTTAAAAATCCTTTTCTTCCTGAAAGCGAGTGGGGTTGGCCAATTGACCCGACTGGATTAAGAGTTGCATTAAATCAACTTTACGATCGGTACCAAAAACCCCTTTTCATTGTAGAAAATGGGCTTGGTTCTGATGACAAAATTGAAGAAAACGGTTCCATTAATGATGATTACAGAATCGACTATTTAAAAAAACATATTCACGAATTCATTAAAGCAGTGGAAGAAGATGGTGTCGATTTGATCGGTTACACACCCTGGGGATGCATCGATATTATTAGCATGGGAACTGGTGAGATGAAGAAGCGTTACGGTTTTATTTATGTGGATAGAGATTCTGAAGGTAAAGGAACTTTTAATAGAACGAGGAAAAAATCTTTCCATTGGTATAAAAAAGTGATTGAGACGAATGGAAAAGTTCTTTAAAGCCTCGATTTTTTCAACTTTAACTGACGATGATGGTTTGATCTTTACCAAGAAAGCATTTTTGTTAGCCTTTCCCATCATCCTTCAGAGATTACTTAGTGTATTTGTCAATCTGATTGACAATATCATGGTTGGTTCAATGGGGGATATTACTGTATCAGCTTGTTCCATCGCCAATCAATTCTTTCTTTTGTACATGCTGGTAACAAGTGGCATAGTAGGTGGCGCTGTTATTATTTCTGCCCAGGCATACGGAAAAGGTGACAAAACCATCATCAAGAAAATGATGTCTATTTCTTTAATTGTCACAATTATTAATTCATTGATCTTCTTTGCATTATCCCAATACTTTGCGGAAACAATAATTAAGATATATTCAGATCAGGAAAGCGTCCTTTCGCCTGCCAGCCAATACCTTAAGATTATTTCCTACTCTTTTCTGTTTTTTGCAATTAGTACATCATTCACAATGATGTTGGGAGCATTACGGAATGTTAAACTTGGCTTCTTTGTTGAAGGTTTAAGCAGTGTAATAAACACTTTTCTCAATTTTGTATTTATTTTTGGAAACCTTGGCGCTCAAAAACTTGGACTGGAAGGCGCGGCAATAGCCACGGTTCTGGCCAGAATTTCCGGATTCCTGATCGCCACTTTCTTCGTGCTATTTTTTGAAAAAAAATTACATTATCGCGTGAAGGATTTATTATCTCTGCCGGATAAAAAATTGATGTCAACATATTTGACTTGTGGGATACCGGTACTTGTAGGTAATACCTTGATGATGGTGAATAGTACATTTCAAACAATGATCACGGGAAGAATAAGCAGCAGCTATATCACCGCGAATAGCATCGTGCATGTAATTTGGCAGGTCGCGGCTTTGGCAGGTATGGGATTTGAAACAGCGGCTGGTATCATGATTGGAAATGATATTGGTAACGGCGATATAGAGAATGTTCAAAAAAATGGTGAAAGGTTCTTTGTTTTAAGCATTGGTTTGGGAATTTTCGCTTCAATCATAGTTATGATTTTGGGACCGCTCATATTACCTCTTTATAAGATCTCTACAGAAGCTTTAAGAATGGCTCAAAGCATGATCGTGTCAGCTTCTATCGTTGTTTTTATTATGGTCATACAAGCGATAACGACCAAAGGTGTAATTCGGGCGGGTGGAAGAACAAAACAATTGATGATCATGGATCTTTTATCCTGCTTTTGTTTTGGGCTGCCGTTGGGGTATTTGGCCGCATTCGTATTTGGCTGGCCGCCATTCTTGATCTATATTGTGATCAGGGGAGATTACCTGGTCAAGGCTGTTTGGGGGTTCGCCAAATTAAAAAGCAAGAATTGGGCGTTGGGGCTTGTAAGTTAAGTTTTAAGGAAAACGATAATGAATAATAATAATAAGTTAATCTTAAATATTGTGGCTATTATTGGGTATGCTATTAGCTTCTGGATACCGTTGTTGGGAATTGGCTTATGGGTGGTAATGAGAAAAAGTAATCCGAAAATCGCCAGAAATAATCTAATTGCAGCGGGGATTGGTTTTGTTTTAAATTATGGACTCTCGTTCCTGTATCAAATCTAGAGTTTATAAAAGGATTCATCTCAGTAAAGTGATTTCGAGATAATTCAAAATTCTCAAAAATAAGATTCCAGAATCAGAATTTATTACAATAAGGATTTTAAGAGGTTGATTATGAATTATTTCCCAAAGCTCTTTCAGCCGCTTCAAGTGAAAAATATTACACTTCGTAACCGCATTGTGGCAGCACCTGTTGAAGGCATTGGGGTGACAAAAAACGATGACATTGAGCGATTCGCAATTTTGGCGAGGGGAGGTGCCTCCGTTGTCACAATCGGCACTGTATCGATAGATAATGAGCGGGCGCAATTTATTACGCGCCTGGTTTACTTGGGAAAAGCTGATGCATTCTATTTAAGTGAAGCGGCTTATGCAATTGATCAGTATGGAGCGATACCTTCCGTTGAGTTATTTCATTCCGGTCAATGGGGAAATTATTTTCCAGAAGATAAAATAGGACCAATTGACCTGATTCGTGACGATGGAATAAAGGTAAAAGGTATGACAGAAGATGATATGAAGCATATCATCGAAAATTATTCGAAAGCAGCAGCCTTCGCAAAGAAAATTGGTTTTAAGATGGTTCAGCTACATTTTGGCCACGGTTGGTTACCCGCCCAGTTCCTATCTCCATTTTTCAATAAACGCAAGGATGATTATGGCGGCAGTTATGAAAGCCGCGTTCGCTTCCCAACCATGATTCTTGATGGAGTTCGAGACGCGGTTGGAAAAGATTTTCCTATCGAAATGCGCATTAGTGGCAGTGAGTTCGTGGAAGGAGGGCTTGAAATTGATGAGGTGACGAAATTTATAAAAAGTATTGAGGATAGAATCGACCTCGTACATATTTCAGCCGGAATGGATAAGATTCCATCAGCGCAGGTGAAAATGCTTCCCACAATATATTCACCTCACGCACCAAATATTGAATTGTCAGCGGCAGTCAAGGCTGAAGTAGGCTTACCAGTTATTACAGTTGGTGGGATTAACGATCCCTATCTCGCGGAATCAATATTGGCTAATGGGAATGCTGATATAGTTGCACTTGGAAGAGCATTGATTGCTGATCCCGAATTTCCGAATAAAGCAAGAGATGGGAGAGTCGAGGATATAACCCCTTGTATACGGTGCAACTCTTGTTTTACAGGTTACGTCGTAAAGAAAAATGTGTCATGTTCAGTGAACCCTCGTTTTTCGCGAGAACATAGGCTTAATAATGAATACCACCATATTTCTACGCCCAAAAAGGTAATGGTTATTGGTGGTGGACCAGCCGGAATGAAAGCTGCAATATCTGCTGCAGAACGAGGTCATGAGGTAACGCTTGTGGAAAAATCAAGTAAATTAGGTGGGCATCTTCTTTTTTCTGATTATAGCGAGTTAAGATCTGATTTAAGAAATTTCAAAAACTTTCTTATTTACAGATTGGAGTTTTTAGGAGTTAAAGTTTTACTAGAAACAGCTTTCTCTAAAAACCTAATTTTCGATATCAATCCAGACGTACTTATAATTGCAACTGGATCAAACCCCGAAATTCCCTCAATCCCTGGAATCGAAAATTCTAACGTTATGAATGTTACTGAGATGTATTCTCAGATGAAGAATTTGGGAAACACGGTCGCAATAATCGGCGGTGATGAAAAAGGATGTGAAGCAGCTTTGATACTTGCCAGATCTGGACATGAAGTGATTATTGTCGAAAATCGAAGCGAGATTGCAACAGATGCAAATTTTATTAATCGGCATGCTTTGATGACTGAATTAAAAAACCAAGCAAACATCAAAATCCTGGTTAACTCAACTTGTACTGAATTCCAAGCAAAAAGAATCCGAATAAAATCCACAGGGAAAAGCGAAAAAAGTTTATTGACAGATTCTATAGTTTATTCGCACGGATTTTACTCAAGTAATAACGTTTCAATTGATTTCAATGAGTTAAATATTAGAACATTTTTTATTGGGGATTGTGTAAAACCACGTGGAATTCAAGACGCAATTCGAGAAGGTTATCACACGGGCATGCAAATCTGAAGTGTCAAAAATTTTCCGATCGAATAAGTTACCTTTCTAGGTTTAGGTGTAATTTCGGTTCAATAGGAATGAGCCAAAATAAAAACTGTAAACAGAATCGAGGATTCTAGTTATTTCTTTTGCATAAGGGCAATCTTAACTAAAAAGAAGCAATCCCATTCAATAAACAAGCTGAATACTATCTTTAATTAAATGGGGAAGCTATCTAAATTCCCCAAATGTTATAATTACTATTTGTCTCGATCAAATAGATAATATGTTCTACAATTGAGGGTGTATGGCACAAGACAAGATCCGCGTGGTGGGCGCGCGCGAGCACAATTTGAAAAATATCACCGTGGAGATCCCGCGCGACAAGCTGGTCGTGATCACCGGGCTGTCCGGCTCGGGCAAAAGCTCCCTGGCATTCGACACGATCTTCGCGGAAGGCCAGCGGCGCTACGTGGAATCGCTTTCCGCCTACGCGCGGCAGTTCCTGGGGCAAATGGACAAGCCGGACGTAGACTACATTGACGGGCTCTCGCCCGCGGTGTCGATCGACCAGAAGGCCACTTCGCGCAACCCGCGTTCCACCGTGGGCACTGTCACCGAGGTGTACGACTACCTGCGCCTGATGTTCGCGCGCGTGGGCGTGCCCCACTGCCCGGTGTGCGGGCGCGAGGTGAGCAAGCAGACCGCGCAGGAGATCGTGGACAACATCGCCGCGCTGCCGGAAGGCAGCCGCCTGTCCATCCTTTCGCCCATCGTGCGCGGGCGCAAGGGTACCTACCAGGCGGTGTTCGAGGAAATCCGCAAGGCGGGTTTCGTGCGCGCGCGCGTGGACGGGAAGTATTTTGACCTGGACGAGGAGATCGACCTCGACCGCTACAAGATCCACAATATCGAAGCGGTGGTGGACCGCGTGATCATCAAGCACCCGGAAGCGGAGGAAGATGTAAAGTCCTTTATCAGCCGGCTGGCGGATTCGGTGGAGACCGCCTTGAAGTTCGGCGAGGGCTACATCATCGTGGAGAACCTCTCCAGCGATCCCAACCAGGACCTGTTCTTCTCCGAAAGCCTGGCCTGCCCCGAGCACGGCGTGAGCCTGCCGGAGATCGAGCCGCGCAATTTCTCCTTCAACACGCCGCACGGCGCCTGCCCCACCTGCCAGGGGCTGGGCATCCGCCAGGAGATCGACCCGGACCTACTGATCCCGGACAAGGAATTATCCCTGAACGAGGGCGCCATCCAGGCCATAGAATGGAGCGACGCCCGCGAGCAGAACAAATACTACTGGCAGATGCTCAAATCCGCCGCCAAGGCCTACCACATTGACATGGACGCGCCAGTCAGGAACATCCCCGAAGAGAAACTGAACGTCATCTTGTACGGCACCGGCGGAAATGAAGTGGAAATGGCGCTGCGCAGCCGGGATGACCGGCGGACGGTGCTGCGCACTTCGTTTGAGGGCGTGATCACCAACCTGATGCGCCGCTTCCGCGAGACGCAGTCTGAATACATCCGCAGCAAGATCCAGGAATTCATGAGCGACAAGCCCTGCCCGGTGTGCAAGGGCGAACGCCTGCGCCCGGAATCGCTGGCGGTGACCGTGGATGACAGCCACATCATGCAGGTGACGGACTGGCCGGTCGAGCGCACTCTGCCGTGGATCGACCGCCTGATGGGCAAGGATTCACAGCTGAGTGAGCGCCAGCAGATCATCGTGGAACGGGTGCTCAAGGAGATCCGCGACCGGCTGGGGTTCCTGGTGAACGTCGGACTGGGCTACCTGACGCTCAAACGGACGGCCGCCTCTCTATCCGGCGGCGAAGCGCAGCGCATCCGCCTGGCCACCCAGATCGGCTCGCGCCTGATGGGCGTGCTGTATGTGCTGGATGAGCCCTCCATCGGCCTGCACGCGCGGGATAATGCCCGCCTGCTCGCCACGCTGGAGGAGCTGCGCGACCAAGGGAACACAGTCCTGGTAGTGGAGCATGATGAGGAAACCATCCGCAGCGCGGACTGGATCGTCGACCTGGGGCTGGGCGCCGGCGAGAACGGCGGAGAAGTGGTGGCGGAAGGCAGCCTGAAGACCATCCTGGACCACCCCACCTCGCTGACCGGCGCATACTTGTCCCGCCGCCTGACCGTGCCGCTGCCGGAAAAACGGCGGCTGGGCAACGGCAAGCACCTGGAGATCATCGGCGCGCGGGCGAACAACCTGAAGAACATCGACGTGACCATCCCGCTGGGGAAATTCGTGTGCATCACCGGCGTCAGCGGCTCCGGCAAGTCCACGCTGATGGTCGACATCCTGTATGAATCCCTGGCCCACGCGCTGAACCACGCGCGCACCAGCCCGGGCGACCACGACCGCATCGATGGGATCCAATTCCTCGACAAGGTGATCAACATCGACCAGACCCCCATCGGGCGCACGCCGCGCTCCAACCCGGGCACTTATACCGGCGTATGGGACGATATCCGCAAATTGTTCGCGGAGCTACCCGAGAGCAAGATGCGCGGGTACAAGTCCGGGCGTTTTTCCTTTAATGTCAAGGGCGGGCGCTGCGAGGCGTGCCAGGGGCACGGACAGCTGCGCATCGAGATGCAGTTCCTGCCGGATGTGTATGTGCCCTGCGACGTGTGCCACGGCCTGCGGTTCAACCGCGAGACTATGCAGGTGAAATTCAAGGGCATGTCCATCGCGGATGTGCTGGACATGACCATCGATACTGCCATCGAATTCTTCGGCAACATCCCGTCGATCGTGCGCCGCCTGGTGACGCTGCAGGATGTCGGACTGGGCTACATTCGCATCGGGCAGTCCGCCAACACCCTGTCCGGCGGTGAAGCGCAGCGCGTGAAGCTCTCCAAGGAACTCTCCCGCCGCGCGACCGGCAGGACGTTGTATGTGCTGGATGAACCGTCGGTCGGCCTGCATGCCGCGGACGTGCACAAGCTGGTGGACGTACTTCAGCGCCTGGTGGACGCGGGCAACTCGGTGCTGATCATCGAGCACAACCTGGACATCATCAAGGCGGCGGATTACCTGATCGACCTGGGACCGGAGGGCGGCGACCGCGGCGGGCAGCTGCTGGCCAGCGGCACGCCGGAGGAAGTGTGCGAGATCCAGGATTCCGCCACCGGGCAGGTGTTAAAGCAGTATTTTGAAGAAAATTACGATAAGAAATGTTAGGAGAAAAAAGAGTTCTGGAAATTTTTCCTGATGCGACTTTTAGGGGCGGCTTTGTGAGCCGCTTTTTTTATAAGCGAGGTTGATTTATCGCTGGCCGAGATGCTCCTCTGTTTTCCCGGATAATAGTTATTCAATCCAAGATGCTTCACTCCGTTCACTCGAAGAGTGCTCTTCGAGCAGCATGACAAAATAAAGATTCATTAATCACTGGCCGAGATCCTTCCCCTAATGGGGACACCCAAGGGTGGGCTACGCACCGGTTCCCAGTCCCCTACGGGGAGGCTTCACACTCGCTTCGCTCACTTGACTCAACTCAAAGAGCGCAAGCGAGAGCGCAAAAAACACGGAGTGCTCTTCGAGCAGGATGACAAATTTATAGGACTGTGTTTAATTACCATGTGAATCTCATACCCCCATTTGTCATTCTGACGGGCAAAGCCCGGAAGAATCTCGGCATGATAAACAGGTCCTATGACACAATCCGAGATGCTTCACTACGTTCAGCATGACAAATATGAGAATTGTCATTCAGAGGGAGCGCAGCGACCGAACACCCTTACTGCGTTCGAATGCAATGGGAATCTCAGCCAAATTTCACACATTCTATTTGCCTGAAATCATCTGGAAATATAATCAAATGTAATGAGTATACAAAATCATTACTATGTCTATATCATGTCAAATGCATCAAAAACTTTGTACACCGGCGTGACAAATGATCTGATTCGGCGTGTAATGGAGCACAAAGAAGGCAAGATTATTGGATTCACTTCCAAATACAATATCAAAAAGCTTGTTTATTTCGAAGAAGGACGTTCAATCAACGAGGCGATCTATCGCGAAAAACAAATCAAGGGTTGGGTCAGACAGAAGAAAATAGATCTGATTGAAGAATCAAATCCGGAATGGTCTGATTTAAGTGAGGGATGGATATAGAAAATTGTTTTAGAAATTCGTACATTGAAGCGATTCTCTTAATCAGCACCTCGTAATACCAATCCGAGATCCTTCCTCTAAAGGGGAGGCTTCGCACTCGCTTCGCTCACTCGAAGAGTGCTCTTCGAGCAGGATGACAAACATGGGAACTGTCATCCTGAAAGGCTGTGAAATTATTGCAATAGTTTTATTTCAGATTGACTAAGTAGGTCATTTTTTTGATGAAAATCACACTATTATAGAAATTCCCCGTTCAACCTACCCATAAGCATCTTATCAGATTG
>Ga0209164_1000695_pt1 | contig 63653 bp, 56 predicted proteins | sample MTBNYHSulfiMetaG_FD_187458 | JGI IMG/M metagenome (GOLD analysis project Ga0209164, IMG submission 187458) | Enrichment culture microbial communities from rom New York Harbor, USA that are MTBE-degrading - MTBE-NYH (New York Harbor Sulfidogenic)... | ecosystem: Environmental > Aquatic > Marine >... | reverse complement strand
CGCAGATCACACGGCCATCGCCGATATCCTCTCGCAGGGTCTTCACGGTGCCTTGAACAAAGGACGCCATATCCCAGGAGGGCTCGCACCCGCATATCCTGAAAAGGAAATTCCTCAGGATCCTGGATCCGTCCGGGGTATGGGCGACCTCCGGATGGAATTGAACGCCGAACAGCCTCCTTGAAACGTCGGCCATGGCCGCCACAGGACTGTTCTTGCTCCTTGCAAGGGCCACAAATCCCTCCGGCATGCGATCGATCCGGTCTCCATGGCTCATCCAGACCGTTCGTCCCTCGCCCTTTCCAAAACCGTGGAAGAGATCGCGTTCATCTTCAATGAAAAGGATCGCATTGCCGTACTCACGGTCGCCCGCCCCTCCGACATCCCCTCCCAGAAGCCTGGTGAGATACTGCATGCCGTAGCATATTCCGAGAATGGGGACGCCCAGTTCAAGAATTCTCCGGTCGGCAAGAGGGGCGCCTTCATCGTAGATGCTGGCCGGTCCGCCTGACAGAATCAGCCCTCTGGGAGAGAAATCCCGCATTGCTTCAAGGCGCATGTTGAACGGGTGTATTTCACAATATACCTGGGCCTCCCGGACCCTTCTCGCGATGAGCTGGGTATACTGCGATCCGAAGTCCAGAATAAGTATCTTGTGTGTGTAAAGGTCAGTTGTCATGAGACGTTACTCATCGGGTTTATCGGGTTCATTGGGTTTTTTGGGTTAGAATAAGGCGTTGGGCAAAAGGCGCTTTGGTTGTTCACCTGCTTCACGGATTATCAGCTTCCCAGCCATAAGCCACGAGCCGTGTCCCATCCAGCATCCCAGCATCCAGCATCTATTCCAGCCGGTAATTGGGCGCTTCCTTTGTAATGATCACGTCGTGAACATGACTTTCATGAAGTCCGGCTGCCGTAATCTGAATGAACTCCGGGTCGGTTTGCAGTTCCTCGATATCGCTGCACCCTAAATAGCCCATGCCGGCCTTCAGCCCTCCCACCAGCTGATAGATGGTATCCGTGAGAAGGCCCCGGTAGGGAACCCTGCCCACAATGCCCTCCGGTACCAGTTTCTTGTCCAGTTCAACCTGCTCCTGGAAATACCGGTCCCGGCTCCCTTCTCTCATGGCCTCCAGGGAGCCCATCCCCCGGTATACCTTGTAGGTTCGACCCTGGAAGAGGATGGTCTCTCCGGGGCTCTCCTCAGTCCCCGCAAACAGACTGCCGATCATGACGCTGGATGCGCCACCGGCCAGGGCCTTGGTGATATCGCCCGAGAATTTGATCCCCCCATCCGCGATTACAGGGATTCCCGATTTCCTGGCCTGGGCCGCGCTGTCCAGAATCGCCGTCATCTGGGGAACGCCCACGCCCGCCACAACCCGGGTGGTACAGATGGAGCCCGGTCCCACACCTACCTTGACGCCATCGGCCCCCGCGTCGATGAGGGCCTGGGTCCCTCGGGCCGTGGCCACATTGCCGGCGATGAGCTCGAGACCGGGGAACGCATTTCTGGCGGTCTCCACGCTTCTGAGCACCATTTCCGAATGACCGTGGGCCGTATCAATGACGACCACGTCCACGGATGCCCTCATCAGGCTTTCAATCCGCTCTTCCATATCGGGCCCCACACCCACCGCGGCCCCCACTCTCAGGCGCCCGAGATCATCCTTGCAGGCACTGGGGTATTTCTTGATCTTCTCAATATCCTTTATGGTGATCAGTCCTTCGAGCTTGCCGTTGTCGTCCACCACCAGCAGCTTTTCGATGCGCCTCTCGTGCAGAATCGCCTTGGATTCTTCTAAAGTAATGCCTACCTTGGCCGTGACAAGATCATCCTTTGTCATGACCGCTTCAACCGGTTGGTCCAGGTTGGTCTCAAACCTCAGGTCCCTGTTGGTGATGATGCCGACCAGGTTTTCCCCTTTCACGACCGGTACGCCTGAGATCTTATACCGACTCATGATGTCGATAACATCCTGGATCCTTCGCTCCGGCTCGATCGTAATGGGATCGACGATCATACCGCTTTCTGATTTCTTGACCTTTTCAACCTCAAGGGCCTGTCGGTCGATGCTCATATTCTTGTGAATAAATCCGATACCCCCCTGCCGGGCAATGCTGATGGCGGTCTGAGACTCCGTCACCGTGTCCATGGCTGCACTGACAACGGGGATATTCAGACGGATATTCCGCGACAACTTCGTCTTCACGTCTACCTGGGCCGGCAATACCGAAGACCTCGCCGGCACCAGGATCAAATCGTCAAATGTATAGCCAAACCGGATACCCACTTTGCTCATTTCGTCCTCCTTCAGGATTCAGCCAATAGTTTTGATGGGTTAAACCATTACGACATGCCGGCCACAGTCGCATTGGATCAATTTTCAATCATCAATATAATCATCAATCAAAAGCCCTTCCAGCAGGTCCGACATGCTGACCACCAGTTCGAATACCCCCACAAATCGAAGGATGCCTATGGTCGCAAGCGCCCCGGCCACGATCACATCCGCACGTCCCGGATCCAATCCGAGTCGCACCACCCTTTCCGCAGTTTTCATGATTTTCGCCTGTGCCAGGCATGCCTCCAGTTGAGGCAGGGTCACTATCAGTCCGTTGAGCCTATCCGGTCCGATCTCACTCATGTCCATCCCGTGAACCATGGCGGCAAGGGCGGTAACGGTCCCCCCGGTTCCTACGATGAGAGGGGCGCCGGTCATATCCATAGCGGCAGCCTTGAGGCTGTGGTCGATCTCCTTTTCGACGGCATCCAGTTCAGTTTCCACGGGCGGATCCGAGCGGATACATCTTTTTGTCAGAACGGCTGCACCGATGGGCAGGGAGACGGCCTTCTGCTCTCCTCCCAAGTCCCGCAGAAACTCAGTCGTCCCGCCCCCCAGGTCAAAAACAAGACAGGGCGAGCCGATATTCAATACGGCGCGAGCCCCCCCGGCACTGAGCAGGGCCTCCTTCTCCCCGGATATGAGCGCTGTTCGGATACCGGTCTGTTCGTAAAGATATGCAAGGAACCGGTCGCGATGGATCGCGTCCCTGATAATGCCGGTCGCAACGGCACGGACATCGCTGACATGATAATCGGCAATCAACCGCGAAAAAGCGCACAGGGCGTCCCGTGCCCGGGCCGCTGCCTCAGGGCCTATTTCCCTTTCAGCTTCAGGATCGGGATCAATGGCAAGACGGATATAGGCCCGCCGTCTGACCAGAGGCATCCATCCCCACGGCGAAGATCCCGATCTCCGGGCGATCAGGAGTCTCGCTGTGTGGGTGCCCAGGTCAATGGAGGCGGCTAACGGGTTCATTGGCCGGGGATGGTACCAGATGGGGAAATGATTTTCAACAGGGTGTATATTTAGCAGAAATTCGGGGAACTGTCAATCCACGACCGCCCCTCCATTCATTAAAGATGAAAAGCGTTCAAAACTTCCTTGACAAACGCCCTCTTTCTTCTGTAAAGGAGGGTGCGTCTGAAGCGCCCACATTACGAACCGCCCTAATCGCGGGGTAACAAAATGAAAAACCACCTGAAATCTTCACCCTAACCTGCGTGACATCAAGCTACATGCCGCGAACGCGAGTCGTCTGGATGGCGGATTTCCGCTGGTTGCACGCACCTCACGTAAAGCAAATGTATTGATACGCCGACTGTTTTTGTTTGCCGGAAGACCTGGCAGGGAAAACGGACGGCAATCGAGGGAACAGGACAATGAGAATAAAGACTGAACGGATGATCGCTTACAGCCTTGCAGCCATTTTGCTGGTTGTAGGCGTCGTCTGCTATACGGCTTTCGCAAGAAAGACCCCCGACCAGCCGGTTAGAATCATGTTTAAAAACACAGGGGGAAATGTGCTGTTTGATCATAAGGAGCACCTGTCCGAATCAGGGTACGGTCTCGCCTGCGACGACTGCCACCATGACCTTGAAAATGAAGGGGACAGGCCGGCTTCGTGCGGAGAATGTCATAGCGCCGACAGCGACGAGGCCCCGAAGCGGTCTGACGCCTTTCACACCCAGTGCAAAGGCTGTCACAGCGATGGCGGGGGGCCGGTCAAGTGCGGAGCGTGCCATGCCATGTAGGGTTGAGGGATTGAAGGATTGAGGGCAGGAGGCAAGAATGATAAAGAAACCGTTTTTCGGTCTGGGGAAACCTAAATTATCCTATTCAGGAATTGAGGATAGCGGGCATGATATTCAAGAAATTCCTCCTTCGGACAGGCTGTTTCTTTCCCTGACTTGTGACAGGCGGGATATGCAGGATCTCGCCATTTCGACCGGCAATGAGGTCCGGACCGGTCAGAGGCTGAGACCTTTTCCGACCCTGGAAGCCTATTTGACCGCCACCGCAACAGGCGGGATCACGGGCATTGCACTCGAAACCGGATATTTCGGCAAGCCCTTTCTTTCGATTTCCATAGATGCTGGGCAGAAAGACCTCTGGGACATTGAATTCGAAGAGAGCGGGATAAAACCAGATTCCGAAAATGCCCTTTCCTTTTTATCGGGCCTCCCCGGGATCTCTGGTCTGACCCGCCTCGCCAGGAAACAAAATCCCCCGGACACGATCCTTGTGAGCGGCCTTGATCAAGACCTCCTGATTGCCACGAACCAGCTCTGCGTAAAGAACGATGGTGAGCACCTGGCCCGGGGAATCGATTGCCTCCACAAATTGACAGGCGCCAAGAGGGTGATCGTTGTCGTCCCATCTTCCCTCCGTTCCGAGGCTGAAAAAAGCGGCGTCGAGGTCAAAGTGATTGACCCGGTGTATCCCCATGCGCTCCCCAGGCTGCTGATCAAAGAGGTCCTTGGCATCACAGCCCCTCCACTCAGGGGGCTGAGAGATCTGAAGGCAGGCGTTATCAGCGCTGAGGCGGTGATTGCCCTGGGCCGGGCCTTTGGGGAAGGGAAGCCTCCCGTCGCCAAGGTACTGACGGTCATTGACAAGGACAACCGATCCAGGGGCGTCCGCGCCAGGATTGGAACACCGGTGAAGCATATTCTGAACGCTCTCCAGATCACCGTCACAGAGGGGGATCGCCTTGTTTTTGGAGGTCCCATGTCAGGCAGGGGGATCTATTCCGAAGATATGCCGATCCAACCTGACACGGATGCCATTATGGTACAGGACAGGGAGCAGGTGGTCCCCGCATCCAGCGACCCATGCATCAACTGCGGAGAGTGCGTCCGGGCCTGCCCTGCCCGGTTGCCCGTCAACATGCTCATAAGGTTCCTCGAAAACGGTCTGTATGAAGATGCAGCCCGGGAATACGACCTGCTTTCGTGTGTTGAATGCGGCCTTTGCAGCTATGTATGTATCATGCAAATTCCAATATTTCATTACATCATGCTTGGAAAAAATGAACTTGTTTCAACAGGATACCTGGAGGAATCCAATGGCTAACGGGATGCTTTTCGTCAGTTCCCATGCCCCCTACTGGCACAACGGAAGCAGGCTGTCGGTAAAGAACGTCCATATGATGATCGCCGCACTTCCCGCGGTCATCATGGGCATTTACCAGTACGGCGCCCCTGCCCTAGGGGTGGTAGCCCTCTCCGTTTCCACGGCCATGATATGGGAACTCCTCATGAACCTCGTGATGAAACGGCCGGTCAGCATCGGAGATGGCAGCGCCGCTCTGATAGGCCTTCTCTTTGCCATGCTCCTTCCCGCAACCACCCCCTGGTGGACCGTGGTGTTAGGCGCCTTCCTGGCCATAGTGGTGGGCAAACAGATTTATGGGGGTATCGGCTGCAATCCTCTGAACCCGACGCTCGTCGCCATTGCCATCATCTTTCTCTCCTGGAAGGGGCTCCTGGACTTTGACGAGGCCCTTGTGAACTACGACCTCGGCTTTTATATGGTATACCCCCTGGCCGCCCTCAAGTATTTCGGAACGTCAGGCATCTCTGATTACAGCGCGTTCGGCCTCCTGATGGGGCAATGTTCCGGGGCCATCGGCGCCACCTTCGGCCTGGGTCTCATCGCCGGAGGCATCTATCTGATCCTTCGGGGAATGATCCGATGGGAAATATCCATCTCTTTCCTGGCCGGGGTCTTTGTAACCGCCCTCATCTTTTACCTGGCAGACGCTGAAAAGTACGCAGGGCCGCTGTTTCATCTCCTGACCGGATATACCCTGATCGGCGCTTTTTTCCTTGCCACCGAAGATTCGTCATCTCCCGTGAACTTCTTCGCCATGCTGATTTACGGGGCGTGCGCAGGATTCCTGACGGTTCTTATCCGGAACATCGGGGCCTTTGTCGATGGAACCGTCTTCGCGATCCTCATGATGAATGTCGCCAGCCCGCTCGTAGACAAGATCCGGCCGAAGCCACTGGGAAGGAGGACAGACCATGCGTGAAATGCTGAAGCTTTTTATGGCGGTTTTTGTTTTCAGTTGTCTGTCGGGCGGCGTTCTGGCTGCCATTCAAAATGTAACCAGGGACAGGATCGAATATCAGCAGCTCAAATTCGTCAAAGGCCCCACCATCAAGCAGATCATGGAGGGTTGCACCAACGATCCCCTGATCGATCGGCTGAAGCTTGTGGATGAAGGCAGGGACCTCCATTTTTTCCTTGGTAAATTTGAGAGCAAGCCGGACGCCGTTGCGTTTGAAACCTTTGGAAAGGGCTTCGGCGGCGTCATGGGCGTCATTGTCGGCATAGACATCAAAACGGACAAGATCATCGGGGTCGGGGTCACCACGCACAGCGAGACCCCCGGTGTGGGTTCACGGGCCAAGACCGATCCCAAATTTACCGCCCAGTTCGAAGGGGTGTCCATAAAAGAACCTTTTAAGGTAAAGGCCGACGGCGGGCAGATCGATGCACTGACCGGGGCCACCATATCATCCCGCGGGGTATGCGGCGCGGTGGTCGAAGCAGCGGAGATCTATCAGAAACTCAAACCGACACTCATCGAAATGATGAGACATAAGAAAGGCTAAGGAGATCATCGGTTATGGCAAAGACGGCCGTGCAGGAATTCACAAAAGGACTGTGGGCTGAGATCCCTCCGTTCCGCCTCGTCCTCGGGCTGTGTCCGACACTGGCAGTGACCAAGAGCGTGGAAAACGGCATCGGCATGGGTGTCGCCACCACATTTGTGCTGGTCTGTTCCAACATCCTCATCTCCCTGCTCAGGAACACCATCCCCAAGAAGGTCAGAATCGCCTGTTATATCGTGGTCATCGCCACCTTTGTAACGGTTGTGGAATTGGTGATGCAGGCCTTTGCCTACCCCCTCTTCCTGAAGCTCGGCATATTCATCCCCCTCATTGTGGTCAACTGCATTGTGCTGGGTCGAGCAGAGGCCTTTGCCTCCAAGAACGGTGTGCTGGCCTCCCTTGCGGACGGCCTCGGCATCGGGGTCGGGTTCACCCTCTCGCTCACCGCTCTCGCCATCGTGCGTGAAGTCCTGGGTAATGGGACGTTTTACAACATCCCCTTATTCGGCCCATCGTTCGAGCCCTTTTCCTTTATGGTGCAGGCCCCCGGGGCCTTTGTCTGTTTAGGACTGATGCTGTGTATGATGAACATATTGGGGAAAAAGTAGGAGCGGTTCGATGACGGATTATATTTTACTGATCGTAAGCTGCATCTTTGTCAACAACATCCTGCTGATGCAATATCTGGGGAACTGCCCGTTCTTAGGGGTCTCCAAGAGGATGGAAACCGCAGTGGGCATGGGCATGGCCGTGGTATTTGTGCTGGTAATGGCAGGCGCCATCACATGGATCGTCAACACCTGTCTCCTGAAGACATTCGGCCTCGAATACCTGCGGACCCTCTCTTTTATTCTGGTTATTGCATCCCTTGTCCAGTTCGTAGAGATGTTCCTCAGGAAAAGCATTCCGGCCCTTTATTCCGGACTCGGGATATTTCTCCCCCTGATTACCACGAACTGCGCGGTCCTGGGCGTCTGTCTCATTAATATCATGGAAGAGTACGGCTTCACGCAGGCGCTCGTCGCATCCTTCAGTTATGCAGTAGGATTCGGCCTGGCGCTTGTACTGTTTGCCGGCGTCCGCGAACGGATCATCCTGGCAAGGGTCCCGAAGCCGCTCCAGGATACGTCCATCGGGCTTGTTACGGCCGGGATGCTTTCCCTTGCCTTCTTCGCATTTAAGGGAATGGTATAACAATTTTGGTCCCGCATGGCAGGATTGGATTTTAGATTCCGGATTTTGGATTGAAGGCGAAAGAACTTGTAAACTGGAATGATTTGACCAAGCCTGGAGGAAGAACATGTTAGGCGGTCTTTTGGTGATGGGTGCACTCGGGGTCGTGATCGGCGTCGGCCTGGCCTTGGCCTCAAAGGTATTCTATGTCTATGTCGATCCCAAGATCGAAGCCGTTGAGGACGCGCTGCCGGGCGCCAATTGCGGCGGTTGCGGATATCCGGGATGCAGTTCCAATGCCGTGGCCATTGTACAGGGAAAGTCCTCACCCACGTCGTGCGTGGCGGGGGGGCCTGATGTGGCGGTTGAGATCGCCAGGGTAATGGGCGTTGAAATCGCACTGAAAGAGCCTGAAATCGCCAGGCCCGGCTGCAGTTACGGGGTCCAGGATGCGGATATCAAATACCTGTATCAGGGTATCCGGGACTGCCGGGCAGCGGTTCTGCTGGACGGCGGCGCCAAGATCTGTCCCATCGGGTGCCTCGGTCTGGGGACCTGTGTCAGGGCATGCCCCTTCGGGGCGCTCTCCATGGGTCCGGACAACCTCCCGGTGGTGGACACCCGGCGCTGCACCGGATGCGGCACCTGCGAGCGTGTCTGTCCCAGGCATATTATCACACTCACATCCACATCCGAGCGCATCATCAGTGAATACGTTACCGATGAATGCACCGCTCCCTGTCAAAGGAACTGCCCAACAGGGATCAACATACCCGCCTTTATCCAGGAGATTCGAAATAACGACTATGAAGCGGCCCTCGCCATCATCAAGGAAAAATGTCCCCTCCCTCTCATATGCGGCTACATCTGCCCGGCCCCGTGCGAGCTTGCGTGCCGTCGAAACCTGATCGATGAAGCCGTTGCCATCAACCCGCTCAAGCGGTTCGTCGCAGACTATGAGATGAAAACCGGCAGGCGCATCACGCCATACAAGGCCCCCGGCAGCGGTCAGAAGATCGCCGTCGTAGGGGGGGGCGCGGAAGGACTCACCCTCGGCTATTACCTGGCCCGGCTCGGCTACCGGCCCACGATCTTTGAGGCAAAAAGCCAGTTGGGAGGCATCCTCCGATATGTGATTGCCGAAGACAGGCTTCCCCGAAAGGTCCTGGACCACGAGATACAAGGGATCCTTGAAACCGGCGTAGAAGCGAGAAACAACGTGACCATGGGACACAATGTTGATCTCGTCTCACTGTTTCAGGAGGGATTTGATGCCATTGCCCTCACCAAAGGCGGATTTGACAGCAGACAGATTCTGAAGCCCGATCCGAGCGGTTATGACGCATCAATACCCGGCGTATTCACCATGTTCGACTTCCTCTACTCGCTCTCAAAGGGAAAGAACATCCATATGAGCCGAAGGGTGGTCATTATCCACAATGGTCTGGAAGGCCTCCAACTGGCCCGTACGTGCAGAGGTATGGGAGCGCAGAAGGTTACGATCGTCTCAAACCTCATGGCCCAGGAGCTTCCTATCGAACTGCAGGATTCCAAACGCCTCACGGCCGGTGGCATATTTGTCAGGCCCTCGACCGTTGTAACCGGGCTTAAGGGAGTTTCCAGACGGCTGGTAAGGGTCGCCATAGAGGAGATGCATCCGGTGGGCGAACCCCAGGAGGAAGGATTGACAATCCGTGCAGATACGCTGATTCTCCCGGCCGGACGCCTCCCTGAATTCGTCTTCATTCGATCCGAAGACGAAATGGAACCGGAGGAAGGAGAGATTGCCTGGAAAACCATCGAGACATTTCGCACCTTTCCCGATGGAAGCCACGGCATATGTACGCCGCCGGAGCCCGGACGGATCAGCGATTCATCCGCTGTAGTTAAATCGCTTCTCTCGGGCAGAAGACTCACCCGGGCCATTCACAGCTATCTTTCCGGCGGCACGGTGGCGTCCGCAGAGAACCTTGCATGTGAGGCAGATGACATTCTCAACGTGACAGAAATACACGATGTCTCCCCATCCGAAAGAGAACGTCCGGATATCCAGGATGTTGAAGGCGACAGCAAAAGGGCCTGGATCTTCCCCAGCGAATACCCCGGCCTCAATGAGGCCTCTGCCAGAAAAGAAGCTGAACGATGTCTCAAGTGCGGCCTTATCTGCTATCGAAAGCAGAAACAGGAACTGAGGAATTGAGGGATTTTGAGTTTGAGTTTGAGTTTGAGTTTGAGATTGAGGGATTGGAGGATTGAAAGGCTGATAAAAATCCGTAACCCTTACCTGTCGTTATATGGATGGATTGTAACGTTGCGGTACTTGACCCGCAACTCGGAGAGAAGGAATGGCTGAAAACATCATCACCATTGACGGACGTCAACTGGCGTTTGAAACAGAAGAAACAATCCTTGAGGTTGCAAGGCGCAACGGGATCTTCATCCCAACCCTCTGTCATATCAAAGGGGCACGGCCCACAGGAGCGTGCAGGGTGTGTGTGGTGGAGATTGAAGGCGCCCGGACCCTGCTGCCCGCCTGCGCCACCCCGGCGGCCCCGAAGATGGTTGTCCACACTCATTCACCTTCGGTCATAGAGGCAAGAAGGGTCGTGATCGCCCTCCTGCTTCAGTCCGGAAATCACAACTGCGCCATCGCCACCAACAGGTCCCAGGACTGGACGTCATTTCAGCAGCAGGTGGCGGACTATGACCAGGAGGAAGAGCTCTGTCCCGGCCACAGCGCCTGTAACCTGCAGGCTTATGCCTACAGGTATCAGGTGGATACCACCGGTTTTGAAAGGGCCAGGACCGACTACCCGATGGAGATGGCAAGCCCCTTGATTATCAGGGATTTCTCACGTTGCATCCTCTGCGGTCGCTGCGTGGAGGCCTGCAATACCATTCAGGTGAACAATGCCATCACGCACGGGTTCAGGGGGGCCAAGGCCAAAATCGTCGCCATGGGCGACGACAACCTGCAGCGTTCGGATTGCGTTTTCTGCGGGGAGTGTATCCAGGCTTGTCCGGTGGCTGCCCTGGTTGAGAGAAAGAGCCGCTACAAGATACGGCCGTGGGAAGCGCGTCATGTTCGAACCACCTGTTACTACTGCGGTGTCGGATGCCAGCTGGATCTGCATATCAAAGATGACCGGATCATGAAGGTCACCGGCGTTCAAGACGCCCGTCCCAACCAGGGGAGGCTCTGCGTCAAGGGACGATTCGGCTATGATTTTGTCCAGAGCCCGGAACGCCTGACCGTTCCAAAAATCAGGGAAAACGGGAAACTGAGGGACGCGTCCTGGCACGAGGCACTGGACCTGGTGGCGTCAAAGATAAAAGAGGTGACCCGGGAGGACGGCCCCGAGGCGGTTGCCGCCATATGTTCCGCCAAATCGACCAATGAGGCGCTTTACCTCATGCAGAAGCTGTTCCGCGCAGGCGTCGGGACCAACAATCTTGCGTCTCCTTTTGCTGCCGCAGGCCTGAACAATACCATTGCCGAACTGGAAAAGGCCGGGCGCATCCTCCTGATAGGATCGGACATTACCGAAGAAAACCCGGTAGCAGGCACCTTTGTCAAACGGGCCGCCAGGAGCGGCTGTCAATTGATCGTGGTCGACTCCCGTCCCACCAAGATCACGACATTTGCCACGCTTCCGATCTTCCTGAGGGAAGGCTCCGAATCGGTGCTGATCAACGGCATCATCCAGGATCTGATCTCGCGCGGCCGACCCTGCGTCGATACCACCCGGGAGATCGCTTCCGGTTTTACCATGGACAAGGTGATCGAGGCCACCGGTCTTTCAGAGGGCCAGATCAGGGCGGTCGTGGACATCCTGGACGCGGATGAACCGACCATGCTGGTGTACGGCTCCAGGGTCGCCTCGTTTGCGAGGACCTTTGTCCGGCTGCAGGAAGTCTTAGGCAACCTGGGAGTGGAATGTGGGGGGGTCAACTATCTGGGCGATCTCAACAACTCACAGGGGGCGTGCGACATGGGGTTCCTCCCGGCGTTCCTCCCGGGCTATCAGATGGTGGAGGACGATGCGGCCCGCAGGCCCTTCGAAGAAGCCTGGGGGACCGAACTCCCCGAAAAGCCGGGACTGACCTTTGCGCAGATGATCAAGAACATGGGGGGAACGGCCGCCGAAGGAGAAAAACCGATCCGCCTCCTGTATTGTGTGGGTGAGAATCTCGCCATTGCCCGGCCTGCCATGCCGGATATTACCGATGCCCTGGAGAAGGTCGACTTTTTAGTGATTCAGGATATCCTGAAGAATGAAACGCTCGACTATGCCGACGTGGTCCTGCCTGCGGCCGCCTGGTCAGAGGAAAACGGCACCTATACCAACTGCGAACGTCGGGTCAGTCGCATGCGAAGGGCCGTCCCCAGCCCGGGCGAGGCCAAAACCGAGACCTGGATTTTCACCCAGCTGGCCAATCGCCTGGGTCTCCACTGGGAGCATGCAACCAAACAGGAAATCTGGGAAAATGAAATCCTGAAGATCGTCCCGTTTCTGGAGGGAATCACCTACGACCGCCTGGAGCATGGCGGGATCCAGTGGCCCCTTCCCGATCCCGAATCGCTTGGGATACCAGATTTTGCAGACGTTAAATCGCCCCTGCGCCGGCCGGGCTGGACGTCCTTCAACTATCATCATAGAACCCTCCTCGAGCAGTGCGAAGGACTGCTCGAATCGATCCCTCACACCAAATGGATGGCGGCGTACGAACCCCCCGGCGATCCGGAAGAGGTGCGGGAGAAATTCATCCATCTCCTGAAAGAGGAGGAGAAGCCTGAGGCCAAGGAGGCGATCGATACGATCCTCGCAACCTACAAAGACCACAGAGGCGGGTTGATCCCTGTGCTCCAGCAGGTGCAGGGCATCCTGGGGTTCCTTCCCATCCCTGCCCAGCACTACATCGCCCTGGGTCTGGGCATACCGTCATCCGATGTCTTCGGCGTGGTTTCTTTCTACTCCTTCTTCACCATGGTGCCGCGAGGCAGACACATCATCCGGATCTGCCTGGGAACCGCATGCTTTGTGAAGGGTTCGGGAAAACTGCTCGACACCCTCATGCGCCACCTGCGTGTGGATGTGGGAGAGACGACCGAGGACAGGGAATACTCCCTCGAGGTGGTCCGGTGTATCGGCGCCTGCGGGCTGGCCCCCGTCATGGTCGTCGATGAAGAGACCCACGGACAGGTGGACCCATCAAAGATTGTCGGAATTGTAGAGGATGTCAGGGGGATGTAAGAGGCGCAAGGGGTTAAGGCCGGGGCCAAAGGGCCGAGGATGGAAAAAGACGTGAACGGGGGGTGTGTTGTCCGATATGAAGTTGAAAGAGATTGTTGAAGAACTGCAGTTGACCGTCAAGACCGGGGCCGGTCTCCTTGACCGGGAGGTGAGAGGAGGCTATGTAAGCGATCTGATGAGCGATGTCATGGCCAATGCCGGCGAGGGGTCTCTCTGGGTCACCCTTCAGATTCACCAGAATATCGTGGCTGTAGCCGTCATGAAGTCTCTCGCCGGAATTGTTCTGATCAATGGCCGGGAGCCGGAACCGGAAACCGTTCAAAAGGCGGAAGCCGAAGGGGTTCCGATCATGGTCACGCGTATGCCTGCATTTGAACTGGTGGGAAGGCTCTTTGCATTAGGGATCTCGGGGAACTGATACCGATCAGATTCGTGAAAGGGCATTTGTGGGGAGAACGGATGCAACATCCTTGAGAATGCTGCTTGCTGACCTGCACATTCATACGTGCCTTTCTCCCTGCGCTACCTTCGATATGACGCCCCGGAAGATCGTTACAGAGGCACGGAAGAGAAAGCTGGACATCATTGCCATTACCGATCATAACAGCGCAGAAAACGTCGGCGCCGTAATGGCTGCTGCAACACGTGCCGGGCTGGCCGTGATCCCCGGGATGGAGGTCACGACGTCCGAAGAGGTTCATATCGTTGGCCTGTTCGAGGACGTGGAACGTGCCCTGGCCATGCAGACTCTGGTCTACGATCATCTCCAGCCGGGAGAAAACGACGAGGACCTCTTCGGCCTGCAGGTGATCGCCAATCCGTTTGACGAAGTGGAAGGGATAAACAGGAGGCTTCTCATCGGCGCGACCCGCCTGGGTCTGGGCCAGGTGGTTGAGGCCATCCACACCTTGAACGGCGTGGCCATCGCGGCCCACATTGATCGCGAGGCTTTCAGCATTGTGGGCCAGCTGGGGTTCATTCCCGGGGATCTGGAACTGGATGCGCTGGAAATTTCGAGGAGGATGTCCCTGAAACAGGGTCGGACTGTTTTCAGTGGTCTCGAGAGATTCCCTTTCATCACATCGTCCGATGCCCACGACCTTGAAGAAATCGGCGTCAGCCCCACCGCATTCCGGATGGGGGGGCCTGAGCTGGATGAGCTGAAACGCGCGCTGGGGAGAACAGGAGGGCGTGGTATTGAATATTGAGGTTGAGAAATTCAGGAATTGGGGAATTGGGGAATTGAGGGATTACTATCTGTGAAATCTGCAGAACCTGTGGATGGGTTCGGGTATGATTGCATTTGGTTGGATAAAAGAGGTGTGATCCATTGTCAGCACTAATTGGTTGACATAATTCTAAATTCCTGAATTCCTAAATCCTTGAATTCTTTTATGCAGGATCTGTCGCTTCATATACTGGACGTTGTGGAAAACGGAATCAATGCCGGCGCCACGCTCATTGAAATCGACATCTCAGAAGACGAGGCCAACGATCTCCTGCAGATAACCATTAAAGACGACGGCCACGGCATGAACGCGGAAATGCTTGAAAGGGCGGCCGATCCCTTTGTGACCACCCGAACCACCCGTCGCGTGGGAATGGGCCTTTCGCTGCTGAAACAGGCTGCCAAAGAGACAGGAGGCGATCTCCGGATATCCTCGGAACCCGGGAAGGGCACCACGGTCGTGGCCACCTTTCAAGACAGCCACATCGATCGCAGGCCGTTGGGGGATATGGGGGCCACCCTTACGACCCTTATTATGGGAAATCCGGACCTGGATTTCATTTATACTTCGAACCTGCGTGAACAGAAAGTCGAGATAGACACACGTTCCATTCGGAAAGAGCTCAATGGCACCATGAGCATCAGCGATCCGGCGGTCATCGGGCTGATACGAGACCTGTTCAGAAAGGAAGAGGATTAAAGTGGAGGCAAGGAATGGCAAAGCTTAGAGTGGAAGACCTCAAAAGGATCAAGGAGTCCATGAAAGGGACGGTCAATCTGAGACAGGGCGACTACCGGGTGAAGGTGACCGTTCACATGGGCACGTGCGGCATCGCGGCAGGCGCCAGAACACTCATGACGGCAATCCTTGAGAAGCTTGAGAAAAGCGGTGCGACCGACATCATCCTTACATCTTCCGGGTGTGCAGGTCTGTGCAATCACGAACCGATGATCACGGTTGAGGTAAAGGATTCCGCTCCGGTAAAATATGTAAACCTTGATCCTGACAAGGTCGTCAAAATCTTCGACGAGCATGTGCTGGCAGGCCATCCGGTTGCTGATTATGCACTTTCCATTGGCAGTGAAACCACATATTAGGGATTTATGAATTCAGGGATTCAGGAATTCAAAAAGGAACTGAATATATCTCATTCAGTCCATCGATTCCTCGATTCCTCAATTCTGACTTGACGAGGCGTTTTTATGGAAAAGAAGTATCGGGTCCACCTGATGATATGTGCAGGAACCAGTTGCGTATCGAGCGGTTCACTTGACGTGAGAGATGCGCTGGTAGAGGAAATTCACAAGAACGGTCTCCAGGACGAAGTTTTCGTTGCCACAACCGGCTGTAACGGCTTTTGTGCGGCCGGTCCGTTGATGATCGCCTATCCCGACGAGGTATTCTATCAGAAGCTCAAAGTGGAGGATGTCCCCTATTTTGTTGAGGAATACCTGATCAAGGGACGCGTGGTCAAAAAACACCTCTTCGAGAGCCCTGAACTGGCCGAAGCCATCCCCAAGATCTCCGAGATAGGATTCTTCAGCCGACAGGTCCTGGTCGCGCTGAAAAACAGGGGTCTGATAGACCCGGACAATATCGATGAATACATTGCACGGGATGGCTATATGGGCGCTGCCAAGGCCCTGCTCGAGATGACCCCGGAAGAGATCGTTGAAGAAATGAAGACCTCCGGGCTCAGGGGGCGCGGCGGGGCAGGCTTCCCAACGGGTCTGAAATGGCAGTTCTGTGCCGCAGCAGCAGGAAGTCCCAAGTATATGCTCTGTAATGCGGACGAAGGAGATCCGGGGGCCTTCATGGACCGTTCGATCCTTGAAAGCGACCCGCACTCGGTTCTGGAGGGGATGATCATCGGCGGAAAGGCGATCGGCTCCAACCATGGGTATATCTACGTCCGGGCCGAGTACCCCCTGGCCATCAAGCGGCTCCAGACCGCCATCAGACAGGCCAAGGAATACGGCCTCCTGGGTGAAGATATCCTGGGTTCCGGCTTCAATATGGAGCTCGATCTCTATTTCGGGGCCGGGGCCTTTGTGTGCGGGGAAGAGACCGCCCTGATGCGCTCCATCGAGGGCCAGCGGGGCATGCCCCGGCCCAGGCCGCCTTTTCCTGCCCACAAAGGCCTCTGGGATAAGCCCTCGGTCCTGAACAATGTCGAGACCCTGGCCAATATCCCCCAGATCATCTACCGGGGCGCCAACTGGTTCAACAGCCTGGGTACAGAGAAAAGCACCGGCACAAAGGTATTCGCGCTAAGCGGCCGGGTCAGGAATATCGGCCTTATCGAAGTGCCCATGGGCACCCCGCTGCGGTCCATTATCTACGACATCGGCGGCGGCATACCTGACGGCAGGAAATTCAAGGCGGTCCAGCTGGGCGGCCCGTCAGGCGGATGCATACCCGCGAGCCTGCTCGAAACCCCTGTCGATTATGAGAACATCGCCAAGACAGGCGCCATTGTCGGTTCCGGCGGGATGGTGGTGATGGATGAAACCTCCTGCATGGTGGATGTGGCCCGGTTTTTCATAGACTTCACCACAGACGAGTCGTGCGGCAAGTGCACCCCCTGCCGGGAGGGAACCCGGCAGCTCCTCTGGATACTGGAAAAGATCTGCCGGGGCGAAGGGGTCCCGGAAGACCTGGAGCGTCTTGAAAGGCTGGCCAAGGTCCTCCAATCCGCCTCCCTCTGCGGCCTGGGGCAGACCGTGCCCAATCCGGTCCTGAGCACCCTCAGATACTTCCGCCATGAATACGAGGCCCATATTTACGACAAACACTGCCCCACCGGCACGTGCAAGCGGCTGAGCGCCCCGCCGTGCCAGTCCACCTGCCCCACCGGTCAGGACGTATCCACCTACGTCGCCCTTATCGGTCAGGGCGAATACGAGAAGGCCTGGGAGGTCATCCGAAAAGAGAACCCCCTGCCCATGGTTTTGGGCCGGGTCTGCCCCCACCCGTGCGAGAGCCGGTGCAAACGGGGGGAGACCGACAAACCGATCAGCATCTGTGCGCTCAAACGCTTTGTGGCCGACACAAACCGTGAAAAACTGAAAAGTATACAGCCCGCCCCGGTACGCTACCCCCAGGACAAAGTAGCGGTCATCGGCGCCGGCCCTGCAGGTCTTACCGCGGCCCATGATCTCGCCCTCAAAGGCTATCCAGTCACCATATTCGAGGAATTGCCCGTTGCCGGAGGCATGCTTCATGTGGGGATTCCTGAATACCGGCTTCCCAGGGATGTTTTGAATGACGAGGTCGATGCGATCAGACGTCTCGGGGTAACCATACGCCTCAACACCAGGGTGGGCCGGGATATTCATATTGAGGAATTGAAAAACCAGGGGTATAAGGCCTTCTTCCTGGGCATCGGCGCACACAAGGGCCTTAAGCTCCGCATCCCCGGCGAGGACGAATTCGAAGGCTTTATTGACGCCACCGCTTTTTTGAGAAAGGTCAATCTGGGAGAGAAAGAGGCCCCTGGAAGAAAGGTATGCGTCATCGGGGCCGGAAACTCGGCTATCGACGCGGCTCGAACATCCCTCCGCCTCGGCTCTGAGGAGGTTCATATCGTCTACCGGCGCCAGCGTGAACAGATGCCCGCGAACCCTGCAGAAGTCGATGCGGCCGACGAGGAAGGGATCCATATCGACCTGCTGACATCTCCGGTTCGCATCCTTGGAAAAGAGGGCAGAGTGGTCGGCATGGAGTGCATCCGCAATGAACTGGGAGAGCCCGATGAGAGCGGCCGGCGAAGGCCGGTTCCTGTTAAGGGATCGGAATTTGTCATTGAAACAGACGTGATCATTCCTGCCATCAGCCAACAGCCCGACATGTCTTTCCTCAATGAGGATCCTATGTTCCATATCAGCAGGTGGAACTCCTTTGAGGTGGATGAAAAGACCCTGGCAACCAATGTCCCGGGCTTCTTTGCCGGAGGGGATGCTGTCACAGGGCCGGCCACGGTCGTGCAGGCGGTAGGAGCGGGTCACCGGGCAGCCGTATCCATCGACTGCTACCTCCGGGGAAAACCGTTCAAGGGCTACTGGTATCCCAAGCCCCACCTGATGGTGGACCGGCTTGAATTGACCGACGAAGACGAGAAGCTTGTACGGCCTGTAATGAATGAACGCCCTGTAAAAGAACGGATCCATAATTTCAGCGAGGTGGAACTGGGGCTTGATGAACAGACCGCGCGTCTCGAAGCGCGACGCTGCCTGCGATGCGATCTCTAATGGGCCAACAGCAGGAAGGATGACGGTTCCGCTTCGAATGATTGCCTTCCAAAGACATTTACATATCACCCGTGATCCGGTCAGCTTCAAACGGGATTTGAATCGCGTCTTCTGCAAATGGACGAGGAAATATCTGATAAAGTGACTGCTGTCGAAACAGGAAACCTGAGTTTAGCGGATATCAAAGAACTGTTGCGCGCTGAAATTTTTTCGGGCGAGGACAAGCTTCGCATACCCGTCAAGGCAGGCACCGCAAGTGATCTCATGAGCGACATGCTCACCGGGCAGAACAGCGGTGCGGTCCTGTTGACAGGCCTGTGCAATGTACAGGTCATACGGACCTCCATCATCGCGGACGTTGCAGCGGTTATACTGGTGAGGGGAAAGCGGCCGACCCGGGAGATCATCACACAGGCTCAGGAACACGGTCTGCCGCTCTTATCCACGCCTTTTACCATGTTCACATCCTGTGGGAGGTTGTTTTCCAAAGGACTTCGGGGGGTTGAGGTAAAAGCGCCTCGCCCGGCCCGTCAGCCCTGACAAACCGGTCCCCGGTTTTTAAACACGGGTCTTCGTAACACCTTTAATAAAACGGTTCGCAACAGCTTTGGCGCGTGGGGGACAGCGTTATTCGGTCTGAGGCCGCGGTTCAATAAGTCAACCGGTTAACGGGTTCTAAGTGGATGGCCGATCTATCAAGACGCTTTCATATCAAAGCCAGGGACTTTCTAAAGGCCGGGGATGGATCTATCCAGATCCAGAGCCTTCTCAAAACAATCGGATTTGATTCGAACCTCATCCGCCGCATTTCCATCTGCGCTTATGAAGCGGAAATGAATGCGGTGATGCACGGTGGAGACGGTGAATTGCGGCTGATGGTGGACCCCGGAAAAATCATCCTTGAAGTCAGCGATAACGGACCCGGAATCGAAGACATTGAACTGGCGCTTCAGGAGGGATATTCGACCGCCACGCCTGAACACAGGGAAATGGGCTTTGGGGCGGGGATGGGCCTGCCCAATATAAAGAAAAATGCCGATTCTCTTGAAATTCAATCAGAGAATGGGCAAGGCACGCATCTCACAATGTGCTTTGAGGTAAAGACCGGCTGATGGCCGAGACATGTCAGAATGCCGAACCCGTACGGTATGTCCGGATAGACGCGTCCCTCTGCAACGGATGCGTCCTTTGCATGAAGGCATGCCCAACAAAGGCGATTCGTATCAGAGAGGGCACGGCACGTATCGAGGGCGTCTGTATTGACTGCTGTGAATGCGTTCGCGTCTGTCCCAAGGGGGCCATCCAGGCGATTACTTCCGAACGCCTCGACCTGAATGAAAAAAGCAATATCATTGTCAGCCCTTCGACGGTCCTTTATTCACAGTTCGGAGAAGACATCCTGCCCAATGACGTCCTTCTGGGCCTTAAGCGGATGGGATTCGGCTATATACACGACCAGTCCTACACCAGCGAGATTTTCAATCTGGCGGTGGAGCTGTATATCAAGGAAAACCGGGAAAAACCCGATGCCCCCCTCCCCTTCATATCGCCTGTCTGTCCGGTGGTGGTCAGCCTGATCGCATACAGATTTCAATCCCTTCTAAAGCATATCCCTCCCCTGGTCACCCCACGGGAGATCGTGGCCAGAGAGGGAAAGATGCGAATGTCCGCCCGACACGGCTGTGATGCGGATGAATTCAAGGTACTGCACATCACCCCCTGCCCGTCAAAAATGATCTGCATGAAAGAGTCGATCTTGCAGGAGCATTCCTACCTGGATGCGGCCATCGGAATCAACAGCATCTACGAGGACCTCAAGTCCAATATTCAGGACATAGAGGACGATATTGTACTGCATCATTCCGGGGGCATCGGGCTCAGCTGGGGCATGTCCGGGGGGGAAATCTCGGGCGTGGAGTTGAACTGCCTTGCGGTCTCGGGTCTCCAGGAGACCATTCATTACCTGGAAAAGATCGAGATCGGTCTCCTCCGAAATATTGACTATGTGGAATTCAGGGCGTGCACCGAAGGATGTCTGGGCGGGCCATTTACGGTCATGGACAAGTATCAGGGGAAACGACACCTGCAGAAACTCGTCCGCATGTTCGGGGTGGAAAAGAGGGTCAAATACGGGTACGTAAAAAAGCTGTATAATAAAGGATGGTTTTTCACGGACAAGACGCCGGCCCTCGAGGAAAAGATCACGCATCTCACCCCTGCTGACATTGCCAGAGGAATTGAGAGGCAAAACCGAATCGAAGAGATACTCAGGCTTCTCCCGCGAAAGGAATGCGGGGCCTGCGGCTGCCCGGATTGCGTGACCTTTGCAGAGGATGTGGTGGATGGGAAAGACTCCCTCCAGGCTTGCGTTTTCTGGAAAGATCAGAAGAAAAAATGGAAGATCGGGTCTTGAGGACGCGACGGGTGCACGGCGCGCGGGGTTGCAGGGAATAAGACCCCTCATGGGGGTTCCGACAGCAGGAGGGAGACAGAGGCTATTCCGGGTCGTTGGCTGGATGGAGCTCGGCTGAATGGATCAAGACACGCGTCATTCGGGGACGGAAGTCCTTTTGTGCACGGGTCGATCTGTCGAGACGTTTCAGGGCATAAAATGTGCTGCCCATGGCCAGGCAGCCCCCGGCAATAGCGGCCGGGGTCAGATCGATGTTTAGCGCCCCGGCAATCGCCCCGCCGGCTATGGCGCCTGCAATAAGGGCTGCCACAGGAAGCAGGTAAACGAGAAGGGAGAGCATGAGAAACGAACCGCTCGGGATGCTGATCTCGATCCGGTCCCCCTTCCCGGCCCCCAGCTCATTGGCGACCTCAATGATCATATCCCTGCCCGAGACCTCCCTGCACGATTGCCGCGACCGGCAGGTCGCGCATGCGGAAGTTCTCTCAATCCGAACCATAGCGTTGCGGCCGGATACCCTCTCAATAATGCCTTGTTCGCTGATCATCAGTACTCCGTTACGACCCGTACGTCAAAAATGACAATATGACGTTTGACAACGCAGGGTGTTTCATATGTACGGCCAGTCAGATCACACCCGGTTTGCAGTGTACCCGCAAGGGCATGGCACTGCGGCAGAACGCCTCATCATGCGGTTTGCTTAATCATTAAAAGGCGTCAACCCCTGAACCTTTGAACCTTGAACCTCTGAACCTTTGAACCCGATGTTTCATATGAGTGTAGCAGCAAAAACCGCGAAAGCAAACCCCAAATTCATGGAACCATGATTGATGCATTCGCAAAAAGTCAATCCCGCCACGGCGGGACTCGCGCAAAGCACGAAAAGATATCTTTAATATTTCAAATAGATTGGCTCTGTGTTTTCTGATAGTCCCGCTTTTGCGGGATGAGAAATATCACATTTTACGAGACCCTCATGACTGAGACATTTAAAATACCCGCATATGAGATCCAAGACCGTATCTCCCGGATTCAAAACCAGCTACAGAGAGCGGAGATAGACGCCCTCCTGGTTGTCCAGAGAGTGGACCTCTTCTATTTCTCGGGGACCTCCCAGAACGGGTTCCTCTTCATACCGGCCCAGGGGCCTCCGCTCCTGCTTATTCGGAGATATATGCCGAGGGCCCGGATGGAATCTTCCATCAAGGATATAGTCGAAATCAGATCGCCGAAGGAGGTTCCCGGCCGAATCGCCGATTTTTACGGGCGCCTCCCCCGCACCCTCGGCCTGGAATGGGATGTCATGCCTGTCAATGAATTTGCGTTCTACCAGAACCTGTTCCCGGAACAGCGTTATGCAGACGGATCTCCCCTTATCATCAAGGCCCGGATGGTCAAATCCGCCTGGGAAATCGTCCAGATGGAGAAGACGGCCCGCATCTCCTGGAAAACCTTCGAATATACCCGGGAAACGATCCGCCCCGGCTATACAGAGATGGAATTCGGCGGTATGGTCGAGGCGTTCGCCCGAAAGATCGGCCACGCAGGCAGGCTGAGGGTCAGAGACTATCAGACGGAGGGGTATCCCTGGCATATCTTAAGCGGCGTCAGCGGCGGCATGGTGGGCCTTCTCGATTCTCCTGCCAGCGGCCAGGGGACCTCTGCGGCATTTCCTGTGGGCGCGGGCAGCAGAAAGCTCCTCCCTGACGAACCGATCATGATCGATTTCGCCTCGGTCATGAACGGCTTTCATATGGATGAGACCCGCATGTTCGCCATCGGGTCCATGCCCCAGGAGGCCCTCGGTGCCTCCCTCGCGATTATTGATATCCACAACACGGTTCTGGATAGTGTCAGACCCGGCATCCCCATCAAGGATCTGTTCGAAACGGCACTTGCCAGGGCGGAAGCACTGGGATATGCCGACCCCTATCTCGGGCCCCCCGGATACAAGGTCCAGTTCATCGGCCACGGGATCGGTCTGGAGCTGATCGAACACCCCATCCTCAGCGCGAAAGAGACCATCCTTCTGGAACCGGGCATGACCTTCGCCCTGGAACCCAAAATGGTCTTCAAAAACCGCTTCTCGGCAGGGGTGGAAAGCGTCTTCACCGTCACAGAAACGGGTCATCGCCTCATCAGCCAGATCCCCGTAGAAATCTTTGTCTGCTGACACAAAAACAGCTCTTCACTATTGCAGCCGGTTCGAGGGCCTCCCCGGCCAACCCGCATGCCTTCCCGCCTCTGTTTTATAAAGATTGACACATCTATGCTAAATTGATATAGATTTTATAATTTATGGACAGCTATAGACTGAACAAATTCTCTGAGCGTTTCAAGCTCGAACAAACGACTGAATAGATGGTTTCTGTGAGGGCCTGACATCATGCTGACAAAACTGACCATCCGGAATTTCAAGAAGTTCGATCGTGCGGAAATAGAACTGGGCAGCCCGGTCGTCTTTATCGGCCCCAATAATTCGGGCAAAACCACAGCCCTGCAAGCCCTGGCATTCTGGGATATCGGGCTTAAGCGATGGAATGAAAAGAGAAAGGGGAGGACTTCCCCTGAGAAACGGCCTGGCGTAACGATCAACCGGAAGGACCTGATAGCCGTACCCGTTCCCAATGCAAAACTCCTCTGGCGTGGGCTCAGTGTTAGGGATGTCAAAAAGATTTGGGGGAAACAGGAGACAAAGAATCTGTTTATAGATGTCATTGTGGAAGGGATCACTGCCGATACCGCATGGGAGTGCGGTCTTGAATTCTACTACGCGAATGAGGAATCACTCTACTGCCGGCCGCTTCGCTTGTCCGACGAAGAGAATCCTCAACGAATGCCCATCCCTGAAGAGGCCGGTAATGTTCAATTTGCATTTCTTCCGCCTATGTCAGGGTTGGCGGCAAACGAAACCAGGCTGGATCCCGGAGCCATAAATGTCCGTGTGGGCGAAGGAAGGACAGCCGAGGTGCTGCGGAATCTATGTCACAGGATTTACGAAAGCGATGAGAAACTCTGGAAAAGACTTTCGGACTATATCCTGAATTTATTCGGTTCAAAATTGGAGGCCCCGCAGTATGTCACCGAACGGGGTGAAATCGTTATGGCATATGCCGAACATGACACTAGGCTGGACCTTTCTTCCTCGGGCAGGGGTCTTCAACAGACCCTTCTTCTTTTGGCCTATATGTATGCGCATCCCGGTGCCGTTCTTCTGCTCGACGAGCCTGACGCACACCTGGAAATACTCAGGCAAAGGCAGATCTATCAGCTCCTGACAGACGTGGCACGGGAAAATCGCAATCAGATTATCATCGGAAGCCATTCCGAGGTCTTACTCAACGAGGCTGCCGAGCGCGACGTGGTGGTTGCCTTCATTGGAGAACCCCACCGTATCAACGACCGAGGGAGTCAGGTCTTGAAGGCCCTCAAGGACATCGGCTTTGAACACTATTATCAGGCACAGCAAACCGGATGGGTTCTTTATCTCGAAGGCTCGACGGACCTGGCCATTTTACGGGAATTTGCGCGGATTTTGGAATACCGGGAGGCCGTGGACGCGCTTCAGAGGCCATTTGTACATTACGTGACGAATCAGCCGGCTGAAGTGAGAAAACATTTTTTCGGTCTCAAGGAAGCGGTCCCCCGTCTGAGAGGCATTGCCCTTTTTGACAGGCTGGATCGACGTCCTTCAGAGGATATCGGTGCCGAATTTCATATGTGGAGCAAACGGGAGATTGAAAACTATGTCTGCTATCCTGCGGTCCTTGAAGCGTATGCTGTAGCCAGCGGCCGGGAAAGTCTCCCCGGGCCGCTCTTCGAATCAGCCCATGCCGAACCTCGTAGAAAAGCCATGAAAGAAGCTATTGATGAGGTCTCCCAGGCATTGGAGAAGCTCCAGGATATTTCACCCTGGGACGGAAACACAAAAGTCAGCGATGACTTTTTTAAGCCGGTTTTCAGAGAATTCTTCAAGAAACTCGGTCACTACAATGTGATGGACAAGAAGAATTTCCATGAACTGGCCCGGTTTGTCCCGGAAGAGAAAATTGACCCCGAAGTAAGAGAAAAACTTGAGGCCATTGTGGCCGTATCGCAGGCCGCCACACCAACGACGGACTAAATGAACTTACCTCATAACAGAGAGAATAACCATGACCGATGACATCCGTTGGGGACTGGATAATCCGCATCCCTTTTCGCAGATGAAGACGGAGCTGATCTGGGAAGGGAAATACGATGAGTACGGCAACCGGCGGACGGTGGACATTGCCGGATGCGCCATGCCGTTACAGAAGATCGAGGCCATTGATGAACCGGCCTCGCGGGCCATGGTGCAGGGCAATCTGTTTGACCCGGCAAAAGCCCATCGCGATGATTTCCGCAACCGGCTCATCCGGGGAGACAACAAGCTGGTCATGGCGGGCCTGCTCAAGGAGTTTAAGGGGAAGATCGACCTCATCTACATTGACCCGCCGTTTGATGTGGGCGCGGATTTTACGATGAATGCACCAACTGGAGGTGAACGCTATTGACAGTATTTTCACTCGGGATGAGCTGAGGTTCCGAGCAAGGAACTGGAAGCCTTGAAGGAACGCGCCATAAAGAGCGGTTTTGATTTTATCGACTTCTGGGTTGTCGACTTTGACTGGCGAGAAGGCAAGCCCTTTGAACATCACTGGCAGGATTATCGTACGCGAAAGGATTGGTCGCTCAAGACGGTTAGCGACTTCGCCTATGACAAGTAGCCCAGTAAGGGAAAATGCGCCGCGTGCGTGAAGGTAACCGATGTATTCGGCTGTGATACGAGCATTACGGTGGAGGTAGCCATATAATATTTCAGTCGATTGACAAGGTCGATATGAAAAATAATAAGCATGTCAGGAGGATAGCATGGAAACAACAGTGATCTATTCAGATGGAGATACGCTAAGAACCGATGTGATCCTGCGCAAATGGCTGGGTGGCCAAAAGAAATTCGTCGCGATTATTGAAGGTGACAGCCTGATCATCAAAAAGACCCATTCTTTGCTCGATTTTTCTTCCGAACCGGATAAAGACTTCATGTCTATGGAGGAGATTAGCGAAGAAGTCCATAATGCGAGGAAAGGAAATGAACATAGTCGTTGATACCAACGTACTGATCTCGGCTGTTTTGTGGAAAGGACCGCCGTCAGATGCCTTGAAAATCATACTTTAGAAATACTCTCTGGTTCAAAGTCAATCTACGTTGAAGGAATTTGAAAGGGTCCTGAGGCGAAAGAAGTTTGCTGGAATTCTCGAAAAACGGAGTATAGCGGTAGAGACGGTTGTTGAGTCCTTGATCAGGCAAAGCAGACTTTATGAAGTTACAAGAAAAGCCGGATTAACGGCAAGAGAAGTCAAAATATCGGATAGGGATGATCTTATATTTATTGAACTGGCTTTGGAGGCCAGGGCAAAGTTTGTCGTATCAGGAGATAATCATCTCCTTGAACTTGATGAGGTTGATTGTGAACCCTTTTAACTTCTCTGAAGACAAAAAAAGTGAAATTAAGAATGCCTTTCAACCTGTCTACTCTCAAACTATCCAGAGCATCGACCGGGAAACGAAGAGCCAGAATAGAAGGTCGATTGATGAGTTGATCTTTCGCTCAATTGGTCTTGACACTCGGTATATCGAGAAGGTGTATTTCGAACTGAATCGTATGGTTTCCAATCGGCTTTGTCGTGCCAATACTTTCTAGTCGTGAAAGGACTAAAATGATCTCCGTCACACTCCGCGAAATAGAGAAATCGTTCAGAAGGCATCGAAATGTCGTGGATTCGGCGAATGCATTAAGCGCTACGCACAGGATGGTGTTATTTTACGCTGTGGAATGCGGATTAAAGGCCATCTATATGCGCAGGAACCGTATGGGACAAACCGGGGAGGCTGTGACCGATTTCGGCCATCGTCTGGCCGATTTGCTGGCTGTTCTTCAGTGTGCATACAGGTTGCCGGACGGCTTGGGCAAGGATGCAAGACCGATTGCTTCCAAGTACCTTCATGAAGCATGGCGGTATGGCAAAGTCCTCGACAGCCAAAAAGAGCGAACTTGCGAGCAAGCGCTCAGAAAAATTGTGCAATGGATAAACAACGAGCTGGAGGGTGTGCTATGAACATCAACAAGCTTTTTACCTGGTTTGATATCGAGACGATGATCCTCCGTAAGAAATTTGCAGGCCTGTGGCCCGAGGGAATGGTCGGCGTAAGCGTCTATCCTGATGGGGTCGAGGTGCGGATCAGTCGTTCGGAAGATGAAGCTGAAGCCTCCTCAAGATTTCAGGAATGGTTCGGCAAGAAATACGACCCGAACACAGGGAGCATATCCTTGGAATCGTTGGCTCAGGAACCCCGTACCTTCCCTGTAACATTTGAACTGGAGACTGCCGAAAGCCCGTCTGTACCCAAACTGAGGCCAAGCTTCGCTAATTTCAGCCTCTTGCCTCCCGCTGAAGAAGGGAGTCTTCCCGATTTCGCGCAGGTGAATGCGCCACGCGCTTTCCCTGAGGATTTTCCGCCTGTGTTTGCATTTTACTCTTTTAAGGGAGGCGTGGGCCGAACCATCCATCTCATTTCCTTAGTCAAGGCGTTGAGCGAACAGGATCCTCCAAAACAGGTGCTGATCGTCGATGCGGACCTTGAGGCACCCGGTCTTACGTGGTGGGGCAGGGATCAACTGGGTGCCTTTGAGATCAGTTTCTTGGATTTTCTGGCATTGGCTCACTATGATGATTCAACCGACCATCGCGTCTCTCTTTCAGTTACTGAAGACCGCATAAGGCGACAACCGCTTGTTTTTAAGTTGGAAAAAACGAAAAGAGATCAGTTTTTTCTGCCGGCCTTTCGTGAGATTGACCAGCTCTTGCGCATGCCGCTTCGGCCTGAACATTTGACCAGGGAAATGGGCCAGGAATGGATCGTGGCAGAGATGCTTTCAGCGCTTGGCTTGCGGTTGGGAGTCGATGTTGTGGTCGTGGATTTGAGGGCGGGCTTGAGCGAACTGGCCAGTCCACTACTTTTTGACCCGCGCGTGACAAGGGTCCTTGTCACCAGCACTTCAGGGCAATCTGTTCAAGGAACGAAGGTGGTGCTGAATGAGAGCAAAAAAATGTTATATGCCGCCGAAGCTACACCTCTTGATTACAGCAGCCTTGCGACTCCAACGGTGGTCATCTCGATGATTCAAGAGGAGACGCGTGACTCCCCACCCATTGAGTCAATAAGAGAAGAGATCACATCATTGTTGTTGCTCAATGATAAGGAGTTCTCTGAGGAGTTATTAGGGAAGGAGATTCCTCGCGAAAGCCTGTTTGACCAGAGACTGATTCACCTGGAAAACCTTGAAAAAACCCTGGACAAACTCAACGGAACGGATGTCGATGCGCTGATGAGAACTCTTGCGGATGAATGGCTCCCTCCAAAAGAGATCATAGCTGAAGGCGGTAATGAGGACGATGAAGAAACCCATACCAGGCATCTGAAAATCCTGAACCAAACAGGTGAAGAATATGAATATGCCGAATCTGGAAAAGGTGAAGAATTCCTTGGCATTCAGTCGTTGAAATCCCTGGCACAGCGATTTCAGGCAATTGCGCCTGTTGCTGTTATTATGGGATCGAAGGGTTCGGGCAAGACATTCATGTACGTTCAAATGGCCCGGCTGAAGACATGGAATAACTTCCTGAATGTATTCGGACTTAAAGGAGTTGGTCAGGGCTGCATCTGGCCGCTGATCCGATCGGCAAATTTGGAGCCGCAAGCCGAGGAAATCGTCAGGATCTGCTACGAATATACCCGTAGGCAGTTGCCGGACATGGTTTTCAATCCGATCAAACCGTCCGATATTCGGGACCGTATCCACGCTAAACTGGTGGAAAAGGAAACAGGGGAGTTCGCTTGGAAGCGGATTTGGCTGAGTATCATGGCCGATTCCTTGTCCTGTGGAAAAGCGGAAGACCCGTTGGCTGCAATGCAGGATGCCCTGCTGAAAAGCAATGCTCACGTCGTATTTCAAATCGATGGACTTGAAGATATTTTCCACAATGTGGGTACAGACCAGGTCGAACAGACAGCAATCAGGGCATTATGCCAGGGGGTGACCAACGCGTTAAGGGAACTGACAGACAATCGGATCGGACTCCTGATATTTATTCGAAAGGATTTGGTAAGGTCTTCGATAAAACAGAATTTTGGACAATTTGAGGCCCTCTACAAGACCTTTGAGTTAAGATGGAATGCAGAAGAGGCCTTGCGGTTGGTCGCATGGCTGGTGGGCGAAGCGGCAGGTCTGAAAGAGTACATTGACTTTGATTCTGTTTCAGAGGCGCCCAGGAGTCAACTTGAAAAGGCATTGAGCAAGGTGTGGGGTCTGAAGCTGGGAAAACCGACCTCACGAGAGGCCTATACGGCCAATTGGGTGATTGCCGCCCTATCTGATTTCTGGGGCCAACTTCAGGCCCGGGATGTTGTGCGCTTGATACGTTTTGCCAGCGAGAACGCGCTGCAGCAAAATGTGGCGTACGCTGGAAGGCTGTTGCCGCCTTTCGCCATAAAAAACGCTCTGAATGAATGCAGTGCAAAAAAGGTCTTGGAGATACAGGACGAAGTATCTTCCCTGAAGGATATTTTTGAAAAACTGAAACGTGTTCCCGAAGAAAAGAGGCACATTCCCTTCGACAATGAAGAGTTTAGACTGACCGCCGAGGAGATCGACGAGCTTGAACGTTTAGGCATTGTCGTTAAGGAAGGCGACAAATACTATATGCCTGAGATATTCAGACGCGGTTTAGGGTTTGGGTATTCGGGGGGAGCCAGACCAAAGGTTTTGTCTTTATTAAAGAAAACCCTTAGAGCTTGAGGCATAATCGAAGCCAAACGCTAAGCATGCTCAAAAACAAGGACAAGAGCTATGTCTATTCCGGATATTGTGGATAATGCGGATTTTCAGCTATTCGAGGTATTGAATGAACTGCTGGAAAGTAGCACGCCCACTGATTTTGCAAGCGGGTTTTTTAACATCGGCGGCTATGCGCTGGTGCGGGAGAAATTGAATGGCATATCAAAGTTCCGCCTCCTGCTGGGCCGTGAACCTGCCACCTATGGGCTCCCCACCAGGACTGGTCGGCCGACGCAACTCATCGATCTCGATATCGATTCGGTTATTCAGAGGGATCTTGCAACAGAGGATCTGACTGAATCCAATAAAACCGTTATTGAAGACCTGCTGGACTTCTTAAGTCAGGACCACATTCAGGTGCGTCTCTACACCAAATCATTTTTCCACGGCAAGGCCTATATTTTTAAAGACACGGTTATCGTGGGATCCAGCAATTTCACCCGGGCGGGACTTACCCGAAACTCGGAACTGAATGCCGTACAAAAAAGCACTATTATAGCGAATGCCTATCGCGAATGGTTTGAACGATTCTGGGACCAGGCCGATGATTACAAGGAAAGCCTCATCGAACTGTTGAGGAAGTCGAAACATGGAGATTATCCATGGGCGCCATACTGGGTATACATCAAGGCCCTGTATGAATATTTCAGGGACGATCTTGACACCGAAGGCATGGAGCTTTTCACCAGCTCAAAGGTGGAACTCACGGAATTCCAGGAAGAAGGCCATGTCAAGGCGCTCAAAATCATGAATAAGTACGGCGGGGTGGTGATTTCGGATTCGGTAGGGCTTGGCAAGACGTATATCGGGAAGAAGATCCTTGAGCATTATGCCTATTACCAGCGCAAACGGGCCATGGTGATTTGCCCGGCCCAGCTTCGCGATATGTGGCGATCGGAGCTTTACGACGCCAACATCCAGGCAGAGGTGCATTCCCAGGAAGCGCTTGGCCAAACGGACTGTCCGGTTGAGCGTTACCAGGATGTCGAGGTGGTTCTGATCGATGAAAGTCACAATTTCCGAAATACGATGACCACGCGGTACAAGAACCTGGAGCGGATTCTGGGTGGCGGTCCCCGAAAGAGGCTGGTCCTTATGACAGCGACCCCTATCAACAACACCCTGCTGGACCTGTATCATCAGGTGAATCTGATTACCCGTGGAGACGACTATCATTTTCGTGAGGCAGGGATTGGAAACCTGAAGACCTATTTTATTCGAGCCCAAAAAGGGCTGACGAACCTCTTTAATTTATTGGAAGAGGTGGTCATTCGGAGGACCCGCCATTATATCAAGGAAAACTATCCCGAGGCCACGATCAATGGAAAACGAATCAAGTTCCCCGAGAGAACGCTCCGCACGGTCCGCTATGATCTCGAAGCCACTTACGAGAACATCTACGAAGATATTGTCAACCGGATCAACCACCTTCATCTGACGCCATACAATCTTGAACGCTACAAAATTGACAGGACCAAGAAAGACGAAGAGGACGATCTGAGAAACCAGGCACTGATCGGACTGATCAAGACCCTTTTCCTGAAGCGTTTTGAAAGCAGCGTCTATGCCTTCCAGAACAGCATCGGACGTCAGCTTGGTTTTCAGAGGGCATTTCTGGATCAATTGGAAAGGGGACGGCTCCTGGATAGCGCCGAATATCGGAAGATGCTGGCCTTTGAAGAGGATGATTCGCAGGATCTGGAAAAGATGCTATCCCAACTGCCGGAAATAGATATGAACGATTATGACCTCAATCGCATCCAATCGGATATCGATGATGATGTCAACTTGTTAGGTCAGATACACGCCTCGGTGACTCCCATTAATGAGGAGGAAGACGATAAACTGCAACACCTTGTTTCCCTCTTGGCGTCTGAGCTTTTCGAGAAAAAGGTTCTCATCTTTTCATATTTCAAGGATACGGCCCGTTATGTTTACAGGCATCTCCGTGAAAAGGTGAATGCCGGGGCGGGCGTGGGCCGCACAGTTCGCATCATCGACAGCGACGTGCCCGGTGACCAGCGTAGGGCCTTGATCCAGAGATTTGCGCCCAAGGCAAATCAGCGGGATGATCTGGCAGGCACGGAAAACGAGATTGGCGTTCTCATCAGCACGGATGTACTCAGTGAGGGACAGAATCTCCAGGATGCCGATACCATGATCAACTACGATCTCCACTGGAACCCCACACGGATGATCCAGCGGGCGGGTCGCATCGACCGGCTTGGGACCCCGTTCGATACGCTTGCCATATACAATTTTTTCCCTGAAAAGGGTCTGGAGAGGCTGCTGAATCTGGTCAAAAAACTTCAGCAAAAACTCACTCAGATCAACGATACCATCGGCCTGGACAGCAGCGTCATGGGAGAGATTGCTGACCCCAAAACCTTCAATGCATTGAGTCGTATTGCAGCGGAAGATCATACGATTATCGATGAACTGGAGGCCTTTGGCGAGCTTGCTGGCAATGAACTCATGAAACAGCAGTTATCCCAATTCCTGAGGTCCTATTCAGCCACGCAAATCGAGGGCATTCCCTTTGGCATACACAGCGGCAAGGCACGGGGGATGTCGGTTCCGGCGTCTTTTTTTACCTCAAGGCGGATGACAATCATTTCTGGCGGTTTTTTGATGTAGGTTACAACCGCATACTGGATAACCGTCTGGATATCTTCAAAAGGATTTATTGCAGGCCTGAAACCGCCAGGGTTGAAGCCGATATGGATATCTACGAAATCATAGAGAAGGTCAGAAATGCAGTCTCCGAGGATACCAAGGCCCAAAGGGCAGCACTGATGGCTCCAAAGAGGTTGGACAAGGTTCAGTCAGACCTGATTGCCATATTGAGAGAAGGGGTGGACAGGCGAAAGATAGACAAAGGTTCAGGTTCCGTCATTATCAAAATTCTCAACCTTCCCATGACATCTGCATTTGTTAAGGACCTGAAGACTGTGCGGGACCTTTTCAATGAAAATAGGGACTATGTTGACCTCGATCGGGCGCTGAAGGTTTTTGCAGAGCAATTTGAGGCTGACAGTGAGGCCAAAGAAGAGAATGAGCCAGACACCAAGTCCTATTCTTGTTATATGACGCTTTACTGAGAGTATTGGTTGGCAGCAAGCAATCCTGAAAGGCCTTGAAAAGAACATCGTCCGTCCCGGTTCTATTCAAAGCATCTCATAGAGCTTCTTTTCCACCAGCCCTATACCAAGGCGATTTTTTGGTGGATGAAGGGATCGCCGAAAGAAAGACGGCAGCCAATTATCTAAAACAGCTTGAAAAAATAGGCGTTCTCAGTTTACAAAAGGTGGGCAAGGAGAATCTTTACTTGAATGCGAAACTCCATGAGATCCTTTCAAGATAACGTGTCGATGTCAGCGACATGCAATAAAAACGTGTCGATAATATCGCTATACGTCGACACGTTTTAAAAATATGCCTATGTAAGCGACATGTTACTCACCTGTAAAATGTGTCCAAATTTTCTCATTTTATGGCCACGTTTTTTGAATATGGGCATGATTTGGACATGAAAAAGCAGGGCGCCAGGGAAAACGGCGAATTATTCCCGGGCGCTTGTTTGAAGATGGCCATTTAACCCTGTCAACAGGGGACAGGAGAGGGAATGCTATGACAAAGATCGGGAGAAACGACCCGTGCCCCTGCGGTTCGGGGAAGAAGTACAAGAACTGTTGTCTGGAAAAAGAGGCTCAGGAGGGTGAAGGGACCATGTCCGATCGTCTGATTGAGGAAATCGAGGCGCAATTGGGCGACCGAAAATTTGGTTCCCTTGAAGAGGCAAATGAGTTCCTTGGGCGTTTCATGGAGAGAAAGGCCTCGGTTCCCCAGATGGATTTCCTGGGTCTCTCCTCAGAGCAGATGCACCGGATGCTCCATGCCCCGCTGGAGAGACTGAATGACATGGTCCAATTCAACCATGCACTGGGACCGGCGGCCTTTCAGGAGATTCCGGTGGTGAAGAACACCCTCCTCTTTTTGAGTGGGTTGAAAGAGGAAGGGCCTCTCAAAGCCACTGCCAAGGGGAATCTTCCCCTTGCGTTTGCGCGGGCGCTCTATGAGGCATTCAACGAGCGATCCGATTCATTTCATCCCCCTATCCGGTCTGAAGAGGACGCCGTGTCCGTGAACTCCTTGCGGCATATCCTCAAGCTCTGCGGATGGTTGAAAAAAGTGAACAACCGGTACAGCCTGACGGCCAAGGGGACCAAGGTCATCGAAAAAGGCTTTTCCGGGCCGCATTTTTTCACGCTGATGAATGTGTTTGTGCGTCGTTTCAACTGGGGATTCCAGGATCGATATGGTTCCTTCTGGATCGTCCAGGGCGGGGCTGTGTTCTCATTATACCTGCTGCATCGAAAGGCACACCGGTTTATCCCGGCCGAACAACTGGGGGATTATTTTATCCGGGCCTTCCCGGCTGTTCTGGATGAGGTTGGGTCAATGGCTTACTGGACTCCCAGGGAGAAGGTCCGCAGCTGTTTTTCGCTCCGTTTTCTGGTGCGATTCTGTGAGTACTTCGGTTTTGCGGATATTCGGAGGGAAGAGAAGAAACCGCACATATTTGAGTTGTCCGTCAAAAAGAGCGCATTCTATGACCAGTACATCACCTGGTCGAATGTGTCCTGAAGAAGAATTCACAAACGTTGCTGACCGGTGAAAATAGAGGAGAGAAATAGGAGAAGGGATCGCCCGAGACCCCCTATGAGGACAACCAGGTTAGCATCACATGGACGCCCTTCAAACACGCGGTTGTCTGCGGGGTTATCGGCTGGACGAACGCCCTCGGCCGGGACCTGAACCGTTACACCCTCAGCCCTGACGCAAAACCCCTCCTCCCTTGATAAGAGAGGAGGGGCTCGCCAAATATTCAGGCGCCCAGGTGGCGAGGGCGGCTGGGGCTAATCCGCCTTCTTGAGGCTTTCGGCTTCAGATGGTTCAGAGGCGTCGCCATCTTCAGCGCCGGCCGGGTCTTTCTTCCCTTTCAGCTCCTTATTGAGGCTCCGGTCGATGTCGATCATGCGGGCCTCGTTTTCTGCAATCTCCATCACGATGCCTTTCACACCCAGCTTTTCAGCCACGTCGTCCAGCCTCTCCACCGAGATTTTTTCATAGACCGCATTTCCCAGTTCGGCCAGTTGCCGGGTCACATGGGTCTCCAGCCTCGCCTTTTCGCGCCGCAGACGGGTCAGTTCAATCCCCTCGCCGGCCTTTTCCGTGATGACGTGCACCGCGGACAGCGCGGCATCAAACCCTTCTTCCATTCCTCTTTCGATTCTGTCCCACAGCTTGATCTTCATGCTCCCTCCCTCCTTTCGTGAATGGTTGGTGATCTGGATTAAGAAGCCATGTCGCTGAAAAAATAGCCCTGAAATTAGTCGGTTATGACTTGGAGCCCTCTTTCCATGATCTTCAGGGAAATCTCATCATCGAGGATCATATGTGCCTTTAAACTAATCTGAAATCCAAGACTGTCAAGGGGGCGCACCAGGTTTCGCAGGGCGGATAAAGGAAGCGCGGCATGGTTATTTGGTCGTGGGTCGGTCTACGGTAAATGAGATTGATCGGCAACGGCATTTGGGGTATGGTCTGGATGATTTTGAAGTATTGCGGGGGGATGTCGCATGGAAGTAACGATGATAGAGTTGTTTTTGTGGATCATTCTGGCGGTGGTTTCTCTGGCCGCAATCCTGGCTATTGCCGTGCTGATCCGCGTCTCACAGGGCTTCAGGGGTGCGGGCAAGGAGGTGAGGGACGAGTTTCGTGCGAATCGGGAGGAGGCCCGTGGAGCCGGAAAGGAACTCCGCGAAGAGGTGTCCATGGGCTTCAGGCTGGCCGGCGACACCCTCTCGAAGGCCCTGGATCGCATGGAAAAGGCGCAACAGACCCAGCTCGAGGGGATTGCCAAACAACTCAAGTACCTCACTGAATCGAACCGGATGGCCCTGGATCAAATCCGCGCCACCTTTGACGCCCGCGTGAAGGAACTTCAGGACGGCAACGAGAAAAAACTCGATGAGATGCGCCGGACCGTGGACGAGAAGCTGCACGATACGCTTCAAAAACGGCTCGGGGAGTCATTCAAACTGGTGAGCGACCGTCTCGAGGCGGTCCACCAGGGGCTTGGTGAGATGCAAACCCTGGCCACGGGCGTGGGCGATCTCAAGCGGGTCCTGACCAACGTAAAGGCACGGGGCACATGGGCGGAGGTGCAGCTTGGCGCCATTTTGGACCAGATTCTCACGCCGGAGCAGTACCGGAAAAACGTCTGCGTGAAGGCCGGCTCAGCCGAGAGGGTGGAGTATGCGGTCCGACTGCCGGGTCCAAAGGATGATCCGGAGAATTGCGTGTGGCTGCCGATCGACTCCAAGTTCCCTCAGGAAGACTATGTTCGCCTTCAGGATGCTGCGGACAGGGCCGACATGGAGGCAGTCCAGACAGCTGCGGACGCCCTGGCGAGAGCGGTTCGGGCCGCTGCCAGGGACATCCATGACAAGTACGTCAACCCGCCCGGCACGACCGATTTCGCCATCATGTTTCTCCCTACGGAAGGGTTGTATGCCGAGGTATTGCGGCAGCCGGCCCTGGTCGAGGACATGCAGCAGCGATTTCGTGTGGTCCTGGCGGGTCCCACCACACTGGCCGCGATTCTGACCAGCCTTCGCATGGGCTTCCAGACGCTCGCGATCGAGCAGCGCACCGCCGAGGTGTGGCGGGTCCTGGCCGCGGTCAAGACCGAGTTTGGGAAATTCGGAGATGTGCTGGACACGGTCAGGCGCCAGTTGAGCACCGCCAGCCGTACGCTCGAGCAGACCGGGGTGCGCACCCGGGCCATGGAACGGAAGCTCCGTTCTGTCGAGCGCTTGCCGGAGGCTGAGGCATCGGACCTCCTTTCGCTCCCTGCAGAGGACGGTCCGACCCGGAATGCGGCGGCAGACGGAACCGATCCGGGCGCCATTACGGATTCATGACGGCTGGTTCGGATTATGCCAGTCGCCCTTCGCGGAAGGCGGCGATGTAGTCCATGCAGTATTCGTCTTTGCCGGCCACGGCCAGGCCGGCCTTGAGGGCCCCGAACAGGGCCTTGTCTGTGGGGTCCAGGATCACAGCGTCCAGACCCCGGGCAACGGCTGCAACGAGGAAGGTCCGGTTGATGAGTTTTCTCTCGGGAAGGCCGTATGAGACATTGGTCAGACCGCAGATGGTGTGGACGCCCTTCAATTCATGCATGATGCGATCGATGGCAGCCAGGGTGACCATGGCGGATGGAGGATGGGTGGCCAGGGGATACACCAGGGGATGGATGTAGAGGTCGCTTAAAGGGATGCCGGCTTTCGTAACGTTCTCTGCCAGTTGACCGGCCAACCGGAGCTTGTCGTCTATGGACTCAGCCATTTTGTCCTCTGACTGACAGAGTCCGATGACCTTTGCCCCGTGTTCGGCGACCAGCGGCAGTATTCCGTTCAGGCGGGCCGGATCCAGGGTGATGGAATTGATCAGGGGCGGTTTGTTGACCAGGGGGAGAACGCCTTTGATGACCGCGGGATCCGGGCTGTCAATACAAAGGGGCGAATCCGTAACCTCCTGAACCGCCCTGACGACCCACTTGAGACAATCCAGTTCCTCGCCGACAAATGCCCCGGCATTTACATCCAAGTAGTCGGCCCCGGCCCCGGCCTGTTTCCCGGCCTCATGCTGAACAAAAGCGGCATCCCGTGCCTCCATGGCCCGTGCCATCCATTTTCGTGACGAATTGATTCTCTCGGCAATGATCAGCATGTCCATTACCCAGGCGCCTGCCCGATCAGCCGTCGCGCCAGCTCCACGGCCTCGGCCGCATCGGCGCCATACCCGTCAGCCCCGATCTCCTCTGCAAAAGATGCGCTTACCGGTGCACCGCCCACCATCACCTTCAGCTTCTCTTTGAGTCCCTTTTCCCGCAATACGTCTATGGTACGCCTCATTTCAGGCATGGTGGTGGTCAGAAGGGCCGACAGGCCCAGGAGGTGCGGGCCGATGGTTTCAATCTGCTCGACAAGCTTTTCCACGGTCAGATCCACCCCCAGGTCCACTACCTGAAATCCCGCCCCCTCCAGCATCATGATGACGATATTCTTTCCGATGTCGTGGATATCGCCTTTGACCGTGGCCATGATGATGGTGCCTCTGGACCGGCTGTCCCCTCTTTTCAGAAGGAGGGGCTTCACAACGTCGAGGCCCATCTTCATGGTCAGGGCAGAGACCAGCATTTCCGGCACAAAAATCTCGCTGTCTGAGAACTTCTTCCCGACCACATCCATGGCCGCGATGAGCCCCTTGTCGATAATCGTATCGGGATCCATTCCTTCATCGAGAGCAGCCTGTACAAGCCCCTGGATTTCCAGTCTCTTCCGCGCGATGACAGCGTCCTTTATCTGCTGAAGCATTTCGCTCATAAATGTATCCTTTTCTAGTAACCTTCATGTACGGCAGAAACAATGGCCTTAAGATTCTCCATGGGCGTGGCCAATGGGATCGCACACTCCGGCCCGATAATATCAACGCCCGCATCAATGGCGTAACGCGCCTGTCTGTAGACATCGTCGGGCGTGCCCTGGTAGAGGACCTGCGCATTGTTCACATTCCCCACCAGACACATCCGGTGACCGACCTTATCCACTGCCGCCTTTGCGTCCACCTGCCATTCGAAATGATACCCGTCGAATCCGGCATCAGCGAACATCTCCAGCCGGTCCATGCAGTTCCCGCATACATGAAGTATCAGGGGTCCCTCGATGGCAGCGGTCAGTTCCTTGTGAACAGGGAGAAGGTATTCCTCATAATGATAGGCGCCTACGAGGTTGCCGGTAGCGTGATCGGCGAGGACCACGATATCGGCGCCGGCCTGGAACTGTGCCCGGGCAGATGCGATGGTGGCCGGCATTAACTGGCGCAGCATCTTCTTGACCTTATCTTTTTCTTCCATCCCGATCTGAAGGAGGAAATTCTGTGTCCCCGCCACATGATAAGAAAGGGTCCAGGGCCCCATGACCTTGCCGATGATGGCGGCTTTTCCGCCCACATGACGGCGAAGGCTGGAAAGGGCATCCAGCACCACGCGTATAGAGGGTCTTTCCAGGAAGTCTTCAGGAACCTTCACATCGGAGAAATCCGCATGGGGAAAGAATCTGGTATCGGGCATCCGGTCCCGGTCTCCCCAGTCGATCTCGCAGCCAAGGGCCGCAGCCTCCTGATCCACGCTGTATTCGGGCATGACCGTATCAAAACCCAGGATCTCGTGCCCTGCCAGGGCCAGTTCAGCCATGGCATGGGAATTGAGGTGGGCCTCCGGAAAAGAGACACCGCAGGCATCCATGAGCCCGTGGCACACAATGGACGTGGGGTTTCCCGCCGGCGGCCGGTCCCCTTTCATCCCCTTGTACAGGGCCGACATGATCAGATTGTATGCGGTTGATTTCATAATGGTCCATTGCCTCCGGTTGCATGCAAACAGATCACCTGCGCTCCATGCGCTCAGCACACCGACAACAGACACCTTATAGGGAAGTCGGTGAAACCATGTCAAGGACAAATCATCCTCAGCCCCACCCGAGCGTCCACGATATCGGTTCCCATGGACCGGGTTGCTGTCGTTGCAGGGATAAAACCAACCGAAAGATGGCGATATTGCATTGATGGATCGTGTGTGATAACGTGCCCGATCCACCCGGACCTCAACAGAACATCCTTCAGGAGGGAAGTGACGTGACGCAGACTGCCGCCATTGCCGTTGTGGGCACATTCGACTCAAAAGGAGAAGAGCACCGCTTCCTGAAAGCGCGTATTGAAGCGAGAGGAATTCCTGCCATCACCATCCATGTGGGCACCAGGAGCCCGTCTCCCTTCCCGGCAGATTATGACCTGTACCGGCAGGTCATCGAAAATGGAGGCGACAGGGTGGCGGGCCGGGACAGGGCCATAGAGGCCGTCATCGCAGAGGCCAGGGGGCTCGTCAGAGAACTCCATGAAAAGGGAAAATTGTGCGGCATGATCTCAGCCGGGGGCGGCACCGGGACCCATATCGCTGCTACCATTATGGCGGTGCTGCCCCTGGGGGTCCCCAAGGTCATGGTTTCAACCGTGGCTTCAAGAGACATGAAGCCGGTTGTCGGAACAAAAGATATCACCATGATGCACAGTGTTGCGGATATCCTCGGGGTCAACAGCATCACGGGCAGGGTCCTGGATCGGGCCGCGGGCGCGGTATCGGGTATGGTTGGGAATCCATGGCGACCCGCTCAAGAGAAAAAACGGGTGGCGCTTACCATGTTCGGATTCATTACAAGGGCCGCCGAGGCCGTCAAGCACTTCCTGGAGGAAATGGGCTACGAGGTGGTCGCCTTTCATGCCAACGGTACGGGCGGCATGGCCATGGAGGAACTGGCCCGCGAAGGCTGTTTTCATGGCATGCTGGACCTGGCCACCCACGAACTGGCCGATGAGCTGATGGGCGGCTACTGCAGGGGGATCGGTCCCGGAAGGCTGGCGCCGGTTGCCGGTCGTGACATCCCCCGGCTTGTGGTCCCCGGCGGCCTTGACTGCGCGGTCCTTGAATTCACCCGGGCCAGTATCCCTGAAAAATTCAGGGACCGTAACATCTTTTTCTATGATTTCCGCTCCGCAGTCCGCCTGAGTCTGGACGAAACCCGCACTATTGCCTGTCAGCTGGCGCTAAAACTCAATCAGGACATCTCGGGCGTGAAGGTTCTGATCCCCCTGAAGGGGTGGTCCGAAGCCGACGGCCAGGGAAATCCCCTCCATGATCCGCAGGCCCGGGACGCCTTTATACAGACGTTACGCCGGGGTTTAGACCCCCGGATAGAGATCGAGGCGGCAGACCTCCATATCAACGATGTCTCCTTCGCAGAACTTGCCGCAGGGCTCATGGATCGAATGATCCGGAAGGTTGAATGAGATCCCCCTTCTGCATCTCGCTGCGATTGCCCATCTGATCCCCTGCTCACAGACAGTCTGAAATCGGCGTATTGGAAATGCCTTTCTCACCGTATCCCGGAATTTCGGACGTGCCCATCCATTCATTCCATTTTGGGCACAAAGGGTTTCCAATTCATAAATCGGCAATTTTTAGTAAGGTAAATGAAATCAATAGGTTGTGCGACGACGTACGATCGTACGTCGCACAAGGAACCCCTCAGTTTGACGCGGACCCGCCCCGACGCAGGCGGGGGATTGCGGAAAAGGGTCATTTATGGTTGGATACCAGGACGGTTCTTCACTTTCCCTTGACTCACAAGGCTCCCTTTTACTATAGTTCGTTCATCAAAAAGGTGTGTAACTTTGACCCGGAACGCTGTAAGATTCTTGCCGTCATTTATCGTAATTCTGCAAAACCCAAGAAGGAGGGAGTAAAGATGAAAGCGTTATCAAAAAGCTCTATTGCCCTGATGACTGTTTTGCTGGCAGCCTTGTTTATCGGGGTCGGCGGAGGGCCTGCCCTGGCAGATGATGCCACGGAGGCGAAACAACTGGTTGAAAAGGCCAGGATGACGTTCAACAACTTCGAGACAGCCAAGGAGATGGACGCATTTCGTGACCTGATCAAGAAGGCGAAGGGCGTATTTATCGCGCCACAGGTCCTGAAAGGCGCCTTCATTGTGGGGGCGTCCGGTGGGAGCGGTGTGTTTCTGGCCCGCGATGCAAAGACGCATCAGTGGTTCGGGCCTTCGTTTTATACCATCGGCGAGGCAAGCTTCGGCCTTCAAATCGGCGGAACCGCCTCTGAGGTAATCCTGTTTGCCATGACCGACCGGGGGGTCACGGCATTCCTGTCAAACAATTTTAAACTGGGCGCCGATACGGCCATCGCAGTCGGCCCGGTCGGGATGGGAGCAGCGGCTGCTACCGCCAATCTCAGTGCGGATATCCTGAGCTTTTCACGTGCCAAAGGCCTGTTTGGCGGTGTCTCTGTGGATGGCGCGGTGGTCGCGGTGCGTGACGGTCTGAATGAGGCCTTTTACGGCAAGAAGGTGAGCGCAACAGACATCTTAGTAAAACACGATGCCGCGAATAAGGCTTCCGCGGGCCTGCTGAATACCGTCGAAAAGGCTTCCGCGGGCAAATAGCCGCTCGGCAAACAAGTGCATAATCAGAAAGGCTAAGACCGGCCGCCGAAGCGGCCGGTCTTAGTCCTGCGTAAGATATTGAGGCTGGGGCAGCCCTCATCAACTTCCTGAAAAATCCTTGCCTTTCTCTGTCCTGCGTCTTTCTTCGTCGCGGATTTCTCTCCTGAGAAGCTTTCCCACCTTTGACTTGGGGAGCATATCCCTGAATTCAATGTACTGCGGCACCTTGTAAGGGGCCAGTCTGTCCCTGCACCATCTTTTCAGCTCGGATCCGCTGACGCCCCGCACATCTTCCTTTAAGACGACGATGGATTTGATCCGTTCGCCCACCTTTGAATCCGGAACGCCCACCACACAAGCCCCGATGACCGCCTGGTGATCCTGAAGGATGGCCTCGATTTCGGAACATGAAACCCGGTATCCCTTGTATTTGATCACGTCCGCACTCCTGTCCACGTAGAAAAGCTGCCCGTCGCTGTCCATCCGGACGTAGTCATTCATCCGGTACCAGGTGACGCCGTCGATCTCCAAGTATGCGGCAGCGGTCTCCTCGGGTTTATTCCAATACGTCTTGGATATGAACTCGGACGTCACCAGCAGTTCTCCGGGGACGCCCGGCGGGACCGGTTCCAGTGTGGCCGGATCCACGATCAGGGTCTTTCTGGAGGGGAACGGCAGCCCCACGCTGCCGGGGACCGGTTCCCGGTCTAGGGGACTCATGGCGGTGAACCCCACCTCTGTGGAGCCGTAGGCCTGGTATATGGGCACATGGAACTTCTCCCTCCAGCGGTGAAATACCTCCAGGGGGAGGACATCCCCCCCGCTCCAGCAGTACTTCAGTGAACTCAGATCGAACAGATCCAGCCTGTCGTTTTCCAGGATCATCCGATAGAGGGTCGGCGCGCCCAGGAAAAGGGTCCCCCGATACCTCTCGACAGCATCCAGAATAGCGTCCACCTGAGGGATCGGCATCAATACGGCCGTATTGCCCCGGGTCAGGACCATGCCCAAAATAATGCCCTGGGCCAACTGGTGAAAGAGAGGATTCACCATGATAAAGACCTCTTCTCCGTCCAGGATGTGCCCCTCTCCCACTTCCCGGATCTCGTTGACAAAAGATACCATGCCCGAATGGGTGGCGATGCACCCTTTTGGAAAGCCGGTGGTCCCGCCCGTGTAGAGGATGTAACTGAGATGCTCAGACGGGCGGATGTCGAGTTTCGGCGGGTTGGGAGGGTACTCGCGAATGAGCTGTTTAAAGGAGAAGATGTTGTCCCCCTTTTCCGTAATGCCGTTGGGTATCTTATCGAAGAGGAAGCCGATGACCCGTTTATACAGGGGGATGAGGTCCACATAGGTGGTGATGATGGCACGCTTGAGACAGGTATCGGGGAAGACCTCCTGGACATATCGGAAGTTGGTGTCCTGACAGAGCACGGTTTCGGCCCCGGCATCATTGATGAGATACCGGATCTCGTGGGGGGTGTAGATGGGAGAGACCGGGACCGGTATGGCCCCGATCTGCTGAGCCCCGAAGTATCCGATGAGGAACTGCGGGCAGTTGGGGAGATAGATCATGACCTTGTCGTTGACCCGAACCCCCAGGTGGTACAATGCGTAGGCAAACCGGTCGATGAGCTCCCTCAGCCTGCTGTACGAGAACTTTTCCCCGAGATATATGAGGGCGGTCCTGTCAGGGTATGCGTCACACGCCCTGTGGAAACCGGAGATGACCTGTTCATTCTCTAACGCCATGCCTGTCCCCGCAACCCTTACATCCCGAAGTAGGCCGATTTTACGTCCGGGTTGTCCATCAGCTCCTCAGAGGCCCCTTCCAGGACGACCCCGCCGTTTTCGAGCACATAACCATAGTGTATGATCGGGAGGATCGGCCTGGCGTACTGCTCGGTGATCAGCACCGTAATCCCCGTCTCCTGGCTGATGTTCATAATGGCCTCTGTGAGCATCTCCTCCATGGTGGGGCTCAGCCCGAGGAGGGGTTCGTCCAGGAGCAGCATCCTGGGTTGTGCCATCATGGCCCTTCCGATCGCCAGCATCTGCTGTTCACCGCCGCTGAGAAACCCTCCCTCCCTTCTTTTCAGATGGACGAGGGCCGGAAACAGGCTGAAGACATAGTCAAGGGTCTTCTTTGCCTGGGCCTTGGTTGCCAGGATACCGCCGATCTTGAGATTTTCCATAACGCTGCTTTCCTGAAAGATCCGCCGGCGCTCCGGACAGAGGACAAGCCCGTTCCTGGCCCGTTTACTGGGCTCCATATCGATAATGTCGACCCCGTCATACAGGATGCTCCCCAGGAGGGTAATCCGCTCCCCTCCCCGCATCTTCTCCTTTTTCCGCACATCCAGAATAATGCCCGAAATGGTATACATGAGGGTGGATTTACCGGCGCTGTTGGCGCCGAATCCGCCGGTGATCTGGCCCTTCCGACACGACATATCGACATTGTTGATGGCGATGGCGTTTTCGTAAAACACCATCAGGTCCTTGATTTCCAGAAGCGTCATTTCCGTTTCCCTGTCCCCAGATAGGCGGCCTTTACCGCTTCCTGCTCCATCACCGCTTCCGGGACGCCCTCAGCGATCTTCCGGCCGAAATTGATAACCATCACCCTGTCGGCCAATCGAAAAAGTTCCCTTAAGCGGTGCTCGATCATCATGATGGTGATCCCTTCCATCTGCAGCTTTTCAAGGAGCGGGATCATACTCGCGATTTCGGACATGCTCAGTCCGGAGAAGACCTCGTCGCACAGGATGACTTCGGGTTTCAGCGCGATACATCGCGCCAGCTCCAGGCGCTTCAGATACCCCAGAGGGAGAGACCCGGCTGTCTTGTAGGGAACCCGGGCGTCTCGCTCAAAACCGATTTCTTCCAGGATATCGATGGCCACCGAGTCCTTGTCCCCCAGTTTTCCCCCTCTGGTTCTTCGGACGCGGGGGGAGTTGAGGGGAACAATGAGGTTCTTGAATGCGGGCAACGTATGATAGGGCCTCATGACCTGAAAGGTCCTGGCAAGCCCGAGATTGGCAATCCTGTGGGGCTGGAGCCCCCTGATATTCTTTTTCTTGAACAGGACCGTTCCCGCATCGGGCCTGACAAAACCGGTTATAAGATTGATCAGGGTGGTCTTGCCCGCCCCGTTGGGTCCGATGATACCCATGACCTCGCCCCTGAACAGGGTAAACCCGACATCCAGTACGGCCTGAACCCCGCCGAACGCCTTACTGAGGCCACGGACCTGTAGAATCGCTTCCCTCTCCAGGTCCCCATCCCCGGCAGGATTCTCGGTCCGTATCACATCGTTTCTCCCTCCCAACCCAACCATCCCTATACCTCTTCCCAGCGCTCGAACTGGTGATATTTCCGCTCGAGATAGTTCATGAGCCCTTCAGGCTTATAGAGGATGAACCCGATAAGGACCAGGCAGTAGAGCACCACCCGCAGCTGCCCGAAACCACGCAGGGCCTCTGACATGGGGGTGAGGATAATCGCGCCGACGACCGGGCCCACCAGGGTCCCCATCCCCCCCATGACGGTGGCGGCGATAGGCAGGATAGAGAAATCCATGGCAAAAAGGGAGAGCCCCAGCCACCCGTACAGATGGCTGAGATAGGCCCCGGCAAAACAACCGATCAGGGATGCGATGAAGACCGCCTTGATGCGGTAGGCGGTAATGCTGATGCCCGAAGCCCGGACCGCCTGGTCATTGTCCTTGATGCCCCGGAAGATCAGGCCGATATCCTCGTTGACCAGCCTTCTGATGCCGAAGAGAGCCACGATCACGGCTCCGATGACGAGGTACTGCTCCACCCATATATTGGGGAAGGTTTCCAGGGCGCTGATCCCCTCGGTGCTTCCAAAGAGGCTGAGCGCAATAATGATGTAGACCGAAAAGAGGGGGAGCATGAAGCTGACAATGGCAAAGTAGATCCCCCGCAACCGGAGGCAGGGGATCAGGATCAGGGTACTCAGGCCCGCGCCGACAAGGGTGGCGATCGGAATGGTCGCCATGGGGGGCCACCCGAAGGCATCGTTCAGGACCCCCGATATGTACCCGCCAAACCCGATGAACATGGCCCCCCCCAGACAGACGAGGCCCACATATTCGGCCAGAAAGTCGAAACTGAGGGCCAGGAGGGCATAGATGCCCGCTGCACAGAGGACCCGCTGCCAGTACATGTCCAATGTAAGCGGAAGGGCCAGGAGCCCGAATATCAGGAGAAGCCTCGGCATGGCCATGTAGCCCATCTCGCGCCAGGAGGATATGGCATAGAGCCCTTCGCAACGCACCTTGATGCTGCGGTCCAACCGCTTTCTGCGTCTTCCTTTTTCTGCCACCTAAACCCGTTCCTCCAGTTCTTTTTGTTTGCCCATGAGCCCCGAAGGCTTGATCAGGAGTATCAGGATGATCGTCCCCACCAGCACGACATTCTCCCAAAGGGCCCCAAAGATGGCCGTGCTGGTAATCATGGAAAATCCCAGGACGAAAGACGCCAGGATGGTCCCTGCCCAGCTCCCCAGACCCCCGATGATGCAGACCGCTAACGCATAGACCAGGACCCGATACCCCTGTTCCGCTGCAATGTTGCCCAGGGGAAGGATCAGGACGGCCGCCAGACCCGCCAGTGCGGACCCGATGGAGAGGGAGATCATGGCCGTGCGATCGGAATTGATTCCCAGCATCATGGCGGCCTGCTCGTCCTGTGCAATGGCCCTGAGGGACAGGCCGGTCTTGGTATGGTGGGTAAAGAGCCATATGAGTCCCAGGATGGCCAGACCGGCGCCGATAATCATCAGTCGCTGATAGTCCAGTAATACGCCCAATACGTTCACCTTGCCGTCCACAAAGGGACGCAGCACATAGAAGGGGCCGATAAAGCCCTTGAACCCGGCGATCCCCTGCATCCTCAGACCCTCCAGGATGATCAGGCTGACCGCAAAGGACGCGATGATCTCCGAAGTCGGCATCCCTCTCAGACGGATGAGGATAAAGCGATAGATGATCAAACCGACGATTGAAGCGATGAGCAGGGAGATGAGAATGGACACCGCATAGCTGAGGTTCAGGTCATTGATGAAGCTCCAGGTCAAAAAGCCCACCAGGACGTATATGGAGCCATGGGCAAAGTTGGGTATCCGGCTCACGCCGTAGACCAGGGTAAACCCCACAGCGATCAGGGCGAATACGATGCTGTTGACCGTGCCGTAGACCAGGATGTCCATAGGTAAGAAGCGAGCTAAAGTGACTAAAGTGGACTGAAGTGCCTGAATTTACCCTGCTGAATAAGTACATGCCATGAGTTCAACAGGGATGGCCTCAGGTGAGGCACGCCCCGTACGTACGATGAGGCGTGCCGGTTTGTTCAGCCTGGCCCCCTATTTTTTGAGCCAGGGAGGCATCTGTATGGCGCCGGTGGCAGCGACCTCCGGGAAAATACAGACCCGTTTGCCGTCCTGCCATTGAACCCAGCATCCCAGCACGCTGGTCTTGGGATCGTAGCCATAGATGATCTGATGGTTCTGGTCAAAGCGGATGGTCCCGCGAACCGACGGAAGGTTGGTCTTCTCCAGGGCTGCGATCAGGGCTTCTTTGTCAAGGGTCCCGGCCCTCTCAATGGCGTCCTTCAGCACATAGAGGGCCTCATAGGCGCTCACGCAGCCGGTGCTTCGAGGGGGCACGCCCCATCTTTTTTCAAAGGCCTCATAAAACGGCTTGGCCAGCGGCGTGGCATCTGTCGGAACATTGCCCGTCTCTGAGAGGGTCACAATGGTGTACGCGCCTTTTCCATTGGTCGCCTTCCAGAAACCCGGGTCTTCGGCCGCGCCGATAAAGCCCAAGGGGAGGGCCGGCACCTCCATATCGGCCCACTGCTTCAGGAGGATGGAACTCTCGGGCGAATAGGCCCATATAAACAGGATCTGGGCCCCCGATTTCTTGCAGTCGTTCAGGGCCACCGAATAGTCTGTGGTGCCGATGGGGTGCTTGTCCATCCCCACGATCTCCCAGCCCGCTTTCATAGCCAGCTTTTCCACGATCCCTGCGGCCTTGCGGCACATGAGGCTGTCGTCTATGGAGATGAACATCTTGTTGAACCCGTGTTCATTTTTGATCTTCGCCAGCAGATCGAGGGCCTCTTTGATGTACCATTTGACGCTGCCGCTTTCCCGGAAGGAATACCTGTACTTCTCGGGATTCTTGGCGACTTTCTGATCCCAGCTCGGCGTATAGCAGCCGATGCTCACGATGTCGACGGTCTTATACCGTGCATAGAGATCCATGGCCGCCATCCCGCATTCGGACATGCATGGACCGCCGACGATGACATCGGCCTTTTTCTGAAGAATAAGCTTCTCAATGGCCAGAAGAACCTCGCTGGTAGGCACCCCCGGCTCCTCATCGCGATCGTCGATGATTTCCAGTTGAAGGGGCCGCATAACCCCTCCGACGTTGACCCCGCCGGCAGCATTGATCTGTTCTGCAGCCAGGATCATGCCCCGTTCGCCGTTCTGGCCGTATGCACTGGCCCTGGGGACCGGCGCCCCCACGATAATCGGATCCCCCTGTTTTGCTGCCCGGGCAGTGCTCACGCCCCCGGACCCAATAAAGATGATTGCCATCGACAGAACCAGGAATGTGCTGAAAATCCTCATCTTCATGATCGCCTCCTCACTTAGGGTTGACCGTTAGATTATTGACCCCGGCGGGCCTTTACCCGCACACCCACATTGATTGAAGCATATCATCCGTATCTCCCGGGCTCGCCAAAAGTATACCATGTGGAATGAATAATCAAGAACTAATCAAGAACCATACGGATACGCCGGCCGGCCCTCATTCAAGCCGAGGATCATATTGGGGGAACATCGGATCTGATCAAAGCACCCCGACGGGCGTAAGGCTGATGAGGCATCCGGTCTGACTTCAACCTGAAATTACAGAGTAAGACGCTGATCCAAACCGGAACGGACAGGGTTTATTCGCCCTCACAAAGCCATTTTCCTTGACTTAAGAGATGTTCTGTCGTTTGATGTGCGGCCAAATGCCATGGAAAACAACACCGAACACTTTCTCGCCAGATTTTTGGAGCCCGAAAGCGTCGCCATTGTAGGGGCATCCAATAACCCCGCAGGCACCAACTACTATCTGGTCGCTAATCTGATACATCTCGGCTACAGGGGAAAGATCTTTCCTGTCAACCCGAAGGAAAAGCAGATCATGGGGCTTAAGACCTATCCCGGCGTGGAGGATATCGATGAACCCGTGGACCTTGCGGTCATCGGGGTGTCCCATGCCCTGGCCCCGGGAATACTCAGAGAATGCGTCCGCAGGGGGATCAAGCGGGTCACCATTATTGCCGGCGGGTTTTCGGAGACCGGCGAAAATGGAAAGAAGGCCCAGGAAGAGATGCGGCAGATGGTAAAGGATCACGATATCCGTGCCATCGGCCCCAATGCCCTGAGCCCTATCAATGTGCCGGCAGGTTTCTATATCAGCTTTCACCCTCTCAGCGCCATCAAATGCGGCGGGCTTTCCCTGATCTTTCAGTCCGGTCTCTATGAACCCAGGGTTACCTGGCTCCAGACGGACTTCAATCTGCACCTCAACAAGCTCATCGACCTCGGAAACAAGATGGATGTTAACGAGGTGGATGCGCTCGGCTACCTGGTCCACGACCCGCAGACACACGTGATCGGCATCCACCTTGAGAGCATCGCCGGGGACGGAAGGGAGTTCCTGAGGCTCATCCGGCAGGCTGCCGAAATGAACAAGCGGGTGGTGATCCTCAAATCAGGCCGAAGTCAGGCCGGTGCAAAGGCGGCCGCATCTCACACGGGGGCCATGATCCGGGGAAGCGACCGGGTGTTTGACAGCGCCATGGAACAGTTTGGCGCCTTTCGGGCAGCCAACCTGGAGGAATTCTTCTATCTGACCCGGGCGCTGGAGCGCTTCGGCCCCGTGTCCCTGAAAGGCAACCGGGTATTCCTTGCCACGTTCCCCGGGGGGGAGGGGGTCCTCACGACCGATCTCTGTGAGGCGGAAGGCCTCCGACTGGCTGAGATTGATTCCGCCACAACAGAGAAGCTGCGGTCCGTGTTTCCCCCCTGGAACATCCCGCCCAACCCGTGGGACCTCGGCCTTACGGTCCAATTTCACGAACCGACCCGCGTATACCGCCTCATCCTCGATGCCATGATAAACGACCCAAATGTCGATGCGCTGGCGATCCAGCTCCACCCCATGGCGTTTCTTTTTCCCGGAGAGCTCCTGGAGGTATTCGGCAGTTCCATGGCAGCCGGGAAACCGATCGCCCTATGGCTTGCCGGCATGGACCCCGGAAGGCACGAGACGCTGCAACTGCTGGAAGAAAAACGTCTTGTTATCTTTCCATCGCCGGAAAAGGCCGTCCGCGCCCTGTCGGCCCTTTATCAATTGAGTTGCCGGGGCCGAGACCGGGGATGGGGTGCGGTTCCGGTGTAACCGGCATCCAGCATCCAGCATCCGGCATCCGGTTTCAGAAATACCGGCTTGTCTTTCCACCTTCTCCCAGTCTGGCACGCAGCGCCAGAAGGGCCTGGTTCCTGTCCTCCAAATTGAGGGCCTGCTCCAGGCCCCCTGCATCCATATTCATATTGATCGCCTCCTTGGTCAGCCGGAGGCCCATGGGATTTTTGCCGTTCAGGGTTCGGGCCAACTCGAGTGCTGTATCCATCAGTTGGTCGGGTGCCGCCAACCGGCTGACGAGGCCCAGAGACACGGCCTCCTTTGCTGTGATGAAATCACCGGTCAGCATGAACTCGTATGCCCTCCCGGCCCCTATGAGACGGGGCAGAAAATAGCTGCACGCCATATCGGCCCCGCCGAGCCCGATATTGATGAATGCCGCGGAAAAACGGGCATCCGTGCTGATCACCCTTAAATCGGATGCCAGGGCAAAGCTGAAACCCAGTCCCACGGCCGCGCCATGGACGGCGCAGACAATGGGTTGGGGGGCCTGGCGCATGGCCAGGTTGATCCGTGCCAGGCGTGCCTGAAACCTGTAGAATTGATCCGTATCCATCTCGGGCATCATTTTCATGACAGCCTTCATGTCGAGTCCGGCACAGAAATTCCGATTTCCGTTACCCTTCAAGACAATGACGTGGGTGTCGAGGTCATTGAGTCTGTCTCTCCAGAAGACTTCCAGTTCCTCCGCCATTTGCTGATTGACGGCGTTATACCTTCGGGGCCGGTTGAGGGACAACACCCCGATGCCCGCTTCTATGATCTGGTATTCGATGGCTTCGTAATCGTCCATGCCTTCTCACGCACTCCTTTCACGTTTGCAGCCCACAAAGAGACGGCAGATCCCAAAGGTCAGGGCATACGCCCGGACGTCCACCCAGCCGGCATCGTGCATGATCCCGGCAAAGCCCCTGTCGGATGGAAAGCGCATCACTGAGCCCGCCAGGTACAGATAGGCTTCGGGATTGGGAGAGAAGGCCCCGGCCACCAGGGGGATGAGTCTGTTGAGGTAAAGATCGTAACACCGTCTGAAGTATCCGCCCTGCGGGAGCGACAGCTCCAGGATCAGGACCTGTCCACCCGGCGCAACGACCCGCCGCAACTCGCATAACGCGTTCAGTCTGTCGGGGATATTGCGTATGCCAAAGGCTACGCCGGCCGCATCAAAGGTGTCTTGTGGAAACGGCATATGGAGCGCATCTCCCCGGATCAAATGGATCCTCTCCGAAAGGCCTCTCGCTGCAATCTTTTTTCTGCCCTGGTCCAGCATCTCCTCTGCAAAGTCAAGACCTGTCACACGGACGGTCTGATAATGGGTGGCTGCCTCAATGGCCAGATCACACGTCCCGGCAGCCACATCCAGGAACCGGCGGGTCTTGAAAAACCGCATTTTTTTAACCGCAAAACGGCGCCAGACAATATCCTGCCTCAGGCTCAGGACATGGTTCAGAAAATCATATTTCCCCGTAATGGTGGAAAATATGTCCTTGACCATATCGACACGATCGGTGTCCCGGATCTCATCCGTCAATCGATATTTCTCACTCATGTCGAATCATCTTGCTCCGGGACAGGTCCCTATCTCGGCATCTTCCGATCCAGGGTCCGGTATTGAATGGCCTCGGCCACATGGGGGGCCCGAATGCCGGGGCTCGCCTCAAGGTCGGCAATGGTCCGGGCAATCTTGAGGATGCGCGCATGGGCCCGGGCGCTCAGACCGAATCGCTCCATGGCCCTTTCCATGAGTGAACCGGATTCCGAATCGGTCTCGCAGAACTGCTTGATGTGACGGCTGGTCATTCGCGCATTGGTGAAGATCCTGGTCCGGGCCAGCCGCGCTTCCTGGACCTTTCGGGCAGCCATCACCCGTTCCAGGATCGACAGGGAAGAGGCCCCTTCAGAGATCCCCGAAAGATCCCTGTAGGGGACGGCCGGGACCTCCAGGTGCAGATCGATCCGGTCTAAGAGGGGCCCGGATATCTTGGCCCGGTACCGTTGAACCTGCAGTGTGGAGCAGGTGCACTCCCGTTTGGGGTCCCCCAAAAATCCGCACGGACAGGGGTTCATTGCAGAGACCAGCATGAACTCGGCCGGATAGGCCACTGTGGAGTTGGCCCGGGAAATGGTCACCAGCCCGTCTTCCATGGGCTGTCTCAGGACCTCCAGGACATTTCGCCTGAACTCCGGCAGCTCATCCAGGAAGAGGACGCCGTTGTGTGCCAGGCTCACCTCGCCGGGCTTCGGGTTCTGCCCGCCGCCGATCAGACCGGCATCTGAAATGGTGTGATGGGGCGACCGGAACGGACGGATGGTGATCAGCCCGTGATCTTTGGGCATCAACCCCATGACACTGTAGATTTTGGAGGTCTCGAGGGACTCGTCAAAGCTGAGGACCGGAAGTATGGTGGGCAGCCGTTTGGCCAGCATGGTCTTACCCGAACCCGGCGGTCCGATCATGATGAGATTATGGCCGCCGGCTGCCGAGATTTCCATGGCCCTTTTGGCGTTCTCCTGACCGCGGACGTCGACAAAATCCATCTCGGATATCTGGGCCTGAAAGAGCCGGTCAATCTCCACGGTAAAAGGATCGATTCTGTCGATCCCTCCCAGCGCGCCGATTACCTGGGCCAGGGCATTGACCGGGAAGATGTCGATCCCTTCTACGACCGCTGCCTCAGGCGCGTTTTCTACAGGAAGAAAGATCCCTTTAAGACCCTGATCTCTTGCGGCAATGGCCATGGGCAAGGCCCCCCTGACAGGCCGGACGAGGCCGTCCAGGGCCAGTTCCCCCAGGAACATGTAGCCTGAACAGGATGCTCGGCTCACCAGTCGTGTCGCCACAAGGATGCCGAGGGCCATGGGAAGGTCAAATGCCGAGCCCTCTTTCCTGATGTCTGCGGGCGCCAGGTTGACGGTGATCCGGTCGGAGGGAAAGTGATACCCGGAGTTCTTGACAGCGGCCTTGACACGTTCCTTGCTCTCCCTGACCGCCCCTTCCGGCAGACCTACCGTGGAAAAGGAGGGGAGTCCCTGTGAGATATCCACCTCAACCTCTACCAGATAGGCGTCGATCCCGATAACCGCGCCGCTGAGGACTTTGGCTAACATGATGGAGAAGCATCTCCTTCTGAGGCATGATTTCAGAAACCGTTCATTGGACAGTAAACATTTTTCAGGGGCAATTTGCGCTTTACATTTAGCATAAAAAGCCTTATATTACAAAGTTTATTTTTAATGGGCGCTTTCGATCATGGTAACCTTCAGGCCTTTGTACAGGGCAGATAGGAGCAAAGAATGGCAAGAATTACAGTGGAGGACTGCTTGAACCGGGTGGACAACCGTTTCCAGCTCATTCACCTCGCGGCCAAACGGGTGCGGCAGTTGAAAAAAGGCGCGGCGCCCGTGGTGGCATGCAAAAACAAGGATATTGTGGTAGCGCTCAGGGAGATCGCGGCCGGAGGCGTTTTTCAGGCCGGGAAAGGCGAAGATGATACCCGGATCGAGGCCCGACCGGACGCAGTCCTGGAAGCGCCTTTAACCGAAAACAGCGAGGACGCCCCCGAGCCGGAGATGGGTGCTCCCGATGAGGCAACGGAAGAGAAGTGACCGGCTACAAGAGAGACTACTATGAGGTCCTGTGCGTCTCCAGGGAATGCGGAGATGAAGAGATCAAGAGGGCGTATCGAAAGCTGGCCCTGAAATATCATCCTGACAGGAACCCCGGCGACAAGGATGCTGAAGAAAAATTCAAAGAAGCGGCCGAGGCCTACGAGGTCCTGAGAGATCCCCAGAAAAGACAGATCTACGATCGGTTCGGTCATGAAGGCCTGGAGGGAACGGGCTTCAGGGGTTTCAGCGGCTTTGACGATATCTTTTCAAGCTTTGGGGATATCTTCGAGGGGTTTTTCGGCTTTGGGAGCAGGGGGGCAAGAAGCCGGTCCAGACAGGGAAGAAGTCTCCGATACGACATGGAACTGACCCTGGAAGAAGCCTTCGACGGAAAAGAAGAGGAGATCACCTTCCATCGATTAGAGGCATGCCCGGCCTGCGCCGGCTCGGGAGCTGCGCCGGGCAGCGAGCCCAGAACCTGCACCACCTGCCAGGGAAGGGGACAGGTCATACAATCCCAGGGGTTTTTTCAGGTCAGCACAACCTGCCCTACCTGCCATGGACAGGGACAGGTCATCACCGAACCCTGCCCTGACTGCAGGGGAGGCGGCAAGGTCAGGGCTGAAAAAAGCATCCATGTCAAGATCCCTGCAGGCGTAGACACCGGATCGCAGCTGAGATTGAGAGGCGAAGGAGAAGCCGGAGAATATGGAGGGCCTCCCGGCGATCTTTTTGTGGTCATCCATGTCCGCGAACATGCCTTCTTCACCCGGGAAGACGAAAATCTGATCTGCCAGATCCCCATCTCTTTTGTGCAGGCCGCCCTGGGCGACACGTTGAACATCCCTGTCCTGGGTGAAACAGAAGGTCACGAATTGACGATTCCCAGGGGCACCCAGCCGGGTGAAGTGATCAGGGTTCCGGGAAAGGGGATGACCAGCCTGAGAGGGCACCGCAGACGGGGTGATCTGTATGTGAAAATCATGGTGAAGATACCGCAAAAGATCACCGATCAGCAGAGAGAGCTGCTGCTGGCATTTGCTGAGACAGAGAAGCTCTCATTATCGGAAAGAAAGAAAAAACCGAAGAGTTTCTGGAAAAAAATGGCCAAGTAGACAACCGGCCTGAGGCTGTTTCGTGCTTTACAGAAATGGAAAACGGTGCTAAAAAGCCATGTCTTAGTTCTTTGAATGGAGAAGCCGATGTTAACGAAAGAAAATCAGGAATATTTCAGGGCCTTACTGAACGATAAATTGAATTCGCTCTTGGAGGAGGCCAACAAGACAGTCGTCGGCATGACCGACCATGGGGAGACCTTCCCGGATCCTACGGATAGGGCTACGCTGGAATCAGAAAGGAATTTCACGCTGCGCATTCGAGACAGAGAGCGGAAGCTGATTTCAAAAATCAAGGAAGCCTTGGCCAGGCTGGACCAGGGGTCCTTTGGAATCTGCGAAGAATGCGGAGAGGATATCTCTGATGAAAGGCTCAGGGCTCGCCCAGTAACCACCCTCTGCATCAACTGCAAAAAAAGGCAGGAAAACGAGGAGAAGCTCAAGGGAATTTAGGCCGTTCGTTTCGGACCCCTAAACCTTGAACCTCTCAACCTTGAACCTGATGAGCACACAAGAGAGGGATGACGATCCCCGTCACGTATGATATGTTCGTCTCATGGCAAAAACTGAGAAAAAGCGAAGCAGTGAAACAGGAGACCCTCAGGAGATCCGTGAAGAGGTTATCACGACCCATATCAACGCCGACTTTGATGCTCTCTCCTCCATGTTAGCTGCCAGCAAGCTTTACCCCGAAGCCACGCTCGTTTTTCCGGGTTCACAGGAAAAAAACCTCCGCAATTTCTTCATTAATTCCGTATCCTACCTATTCAACTTTGCCAAGGCAAAACAGATCGACCCCGGTCAGATAAAGCGTCTCATCCTGGTGGATACCCGGCAAAGGAGTCGCATCGGAAAATTTGCCCGAGTGGCGGACCGCCGGGATGTTGAGATTCATATCTACGATCACCACCCCGATTCCTCAGACGATATCCGCGGGGATGTGGAGGTTATCCGCAGGACAGGCTCGGCGACAGCGATCCTGACCCGCATTCTTCGAGAAAAGGGGATCCCCGTAACCCCTGACGAGGCCACCATCATGTGCGCCGGAATCCATGAAGACACCGGGTCTTTCACCTTTTCTTCCACAACCGGAGAGGATTATGAGGCTGCCGCCTGGCTCGCCCGGCAGGGGGCCGACCACAATATCATCTCGGATATGCTCACCCGTGAATTGACCGTAGAACATCTGTGGCTTCTGAATGACCTTACACGATCCACCACGACCCGCGTCATCAACGGGCTGGAGGTGGCTGTTACCAAGGTGATCACGGATGAATACATCGCCGATTTTGCGGTTCTCGTGCACAAATATATGGAGATGGAAAACCTGAACGCGGTCTTCGCCCTGGCCCAGATGGATGACCGGATCTACCTCGTGGCCCGCAGCCGGATCGATGAAGTGAACGCCGGAGAGATCGCCCGTGCATTTGGTGGCGGCGGGCATCCCGAGGCGGCCTCGGCCACCATCAAGAATCAGACCCTTATCCAGGTGGAGAGATCGCTGAATACGCTTCTGGACACCCGAATCAACCCGGTCAGAAGCGCCCGGGACATGATGTCTTCTCCCGTCATACAGATCGGTTCCACGGAGACGGTTAAAAAGGCGGCAGAATTGATGACCCGGTATAATATCAACGTGCTCCTGGTGGTTACCGATGAGGTCCTTGAAGGGTACGTGACAAGGCAGGTCGTTGAAAAAGCGGTCTTTTTCGGTCTCGGGCACCTTCGGGTAAGTGAATACATGAACATTGAATTCTCAACGGTCCGTCCGGATGCCTCTCTGAAGGAAATCCAGGAACTGGTTATCAGGGGGAGGCTGAGGATCCTCCCGGTCGTGGAAAACGGGAGGGCACTGGGCGTTATCACCCGGACCGACCTCCTCTCGATCTTGCTGGGGAGTCCGGAAACCGCGGAGTTCGTCTATGATGCCAAAAAAAAGGGACCCCTTGTCAGAAAAAAGAACATGTCGGGGATCATGAGAGACCGCTTGCCGAAAAAACTCATTCAACTCCTTAAAAACGTTGGAGATATAGCGGATCTTCTCGGATATAACGCCTATCTGGTAGGAGGACTGGTCAGGGATATATTTCTGAAGCACGAAAACCTGGATGTGGATATCGTCATTGAGGGCGACGGCATTGAATTTGCGCATGAATTCGCCCGACACCACATCGTCCGCGTCAGAAGCCATCGAAAATTCGGGACCGCTGTACTGATTTTTCCGGACGGTTTCAAGGTGGATGTGGCTACGGCCAGAATTGAATATTACGAAGCCCCGGGGGCGCCTCCGATCGTGGAGACCAGTTCCCTGAAGCTGGATCTTTACCGCCGTGACTTTACGGTCAACACCCTTGCCGTCAAGCTGAACAAGAAACATTACGGCACCCTTATCGACTATTTCGGGGCCCAGAAAGACATCAAGGAAAAGGTTCTGCGGGTCATCCATAACCTGAGTTTTGTGGAAGACCCGACCCGCATGCTCCGTGCTGTCAGGTTTGAACAGCGATTCGGTTTTAAAATCGGGAAATTGACGCTTTCACTTCTCAAGAATGCCGTAAAAATGAACTGGATGGATGCCATCGTATCCCATCGGATTTTTTCGGAGCTCAAACTGATTCTGAAGGAGGCGGATCCCCTGCCGATCATCATCAGGATGAACGAACTGCAACTCCTGAAATTCATCGCTCCTGAGATCCAACTCACCGGGCAACTCCGCAATCTTCTGGAAGAAATCAGGGAAGTCATCGTTTGGTATCATCTCCTCTACCTGGAAGAGCCGTTAGCGCAGTGGAAAGTATACTGGTATGGTCTGGCCAGCCCGCTCAATGCCGATCGATTCAACGCTCTCACCAAACAGATGGGCATCAACCGAAAGGGGACGCACCTGCGCCGGGACGGGGACAGGCTTCTGAAATCGCTGTTTCAATTTGACGGGACCAATTATCAGCTCTATACATTGCTGCTTCCATATGATACGGAGATCCTGCTCTATCTGATGGCAAAAGCCAAAAACGAGAAAATGAAGCGGCTTATTTCATTTTACTTCACACGATTGAAGGGGACCAACATCCTGATAGACGGAAAAGATCTGTTGAAGATGGGTCTGAAACCGGGACCTGTTTTTAAGAAGGTTTTTGACAGCCTTTTAGAAGCCAGACTAAACAATATAACCAAAACAAGGGACGATGAAATCCGTTTTGTAAAGGATACATTCGGCGACCTGTTGCATGAAAGGGGAATGTAATCAAATGAAGAAAGGGACCATCTTGAGCGGCATGAGGCCCACCGGAAAAATGCACCTCGGTCATCTTCATGGCGCTCTCTTGAACTGGAAACACCTCCAGGAGCAATACCGGTGCTTTTATTTCATCGCAGACTGGCATGCCCTCACGAGTGAATACGCACACCCCGATATCATCAGGGAGAGCAGGTATGACATCATTATCGACTGGATTTCAGTCGGGCTCGATCCCGAGGTCTCCACCTTTTTTATTCAGTCGGAAATCAAGGAGCACGCAGAACTTTACCTGATTTTTTCCATGTTCACCCCCCTTCCCTGGCTGGAAAGGAACCCAACGTACAAGGAGCAGCTCACCGAACTGAGCCAGAAGAATGTGTATACGTACGGATTCCTGGGATATCCTGTGCTCCAGGCCGCCGACATCCTCATGTATAAGGCCAACGGCGTCCCTGTGGGCGAAGATCAGGCCCCCCACGTTGAGCTCACGAGAGAAATCGCCCGTCGTTTCAACCATCTCTACAGTGATGTATTTCCCGTGCCCGAGGTCCTTCTGACTCCCACGTCCAAAATCCTGGGGATGGACCGGCGCAAAATGAGCAAGAGCTACGGTAATGCGATATTTCTGACAGACACGGATGAAGAGATCGACGCCAAGGTCTCACAGATGATCACCGATCCCCAGCGGGCCAGGAAAACCGATCCCGGCGACCCGGATATCTGCAATGTCTTCTCTTTTCATGAAATCTACTCAAGGCCGGAAAGTGTCGATACCATCCGCAATGACTGTAGGGCAGCCGGCATCGGGTGCGTGGAGTGCAAACGGTTGATGGCTGCCGGCCTCAAACAGGGGCTTGAACCGATCCGCGCCAAGAGACGGGAACTGGAATCCGATATCGGGAAGGTGAAAGACATCATGGAAGAAGGCAACAAAAAGTCCCGGACCATTGCCCGGAATACCATGGAAGAGGTCAGAGATGCGGTCAAGATATAGCTCTCTCCAGTCACTTCATTCACTTTAGGCACTTTAGGCGCTTTACTCACTTCCCTATGGACTACGAAGTCAAATTGGAGATATTCGAGGGACCGTTAGACCTGCTGGTCCACCTGATCCATAAGAATGAGGTGGATATCTTCGACATCCCCATTACGACCATCACCGAACAGTATCTGGCATATCTGGACATGATGAAGGCCCTCAATATCAGCGTTGCCGGAGACTTTCTGGTCATGGCCGCCACCCTCATCCACATCAAGTCGAAGATGCTGCTCCCCGGGTCCGATGAAGACGGAGAGGAAGAGGATCCGCGCGATGAAATCACCCGGCCGCTGCTGGAATATATGCGGCTCAAGGAAGCGGCACAGGCGCTTTCGGAACGGGAACTCCTCGGAAGAGATGTCTTTTCCAGACAGGATGTCTCCTGGGATGATGGGGAACCTGGCTCGGACGAACCCCAGCTCAATGTCAGCCTGTTTCAATTGATCGACGCATTCAGGCGGATTATGGAGAAGGATCAACCCGGGGCGGTCATGATGACATTCAGACACGAGAAATGGTCCGTAAAGGAAAAGTGCCAGCTCATCATATCGTTTCTGAAGCAGAAACCAGAAATGCTCTTTGAAGAGATCTTCAGTCAAGACCGAAAGGTTCCCGAGTTCATTGTCACGTTCCTGGCGCTTCTCGAACTGGTTCACATCGGTCTTGTCAAGGTATTTCAGCCGTCTTACGGCAACAGCGAGATTCGTCTCATCGCCAATTTTGATATCAACGGGACAGAGGATATCTACATAAACCCGGACCTGTCACCCGTGAACGGTTCCAGACATGGAGAGACCGCTTGAACTGATCATTGAGGCCCTCCTGTTCGCGTCGAGCAAGCCCTTGAGCCCGCAGGAGATCCACAAGTGCCTGCCGGAGGCCCCGATACCCGATATCAGGGCGGCATTGACGGGCCTGCAGGAGACTTATGCCGCTATGGAGAGGAGCTTTTCCCTCAAGGAGGTGGCAGAAGGTTACCAGATACGGACAAGATCGGCATATGCCCCTTATGTTCTCAGGATGCTGAGAAGCTCGCCTGCCCGATTGTCCAGGGCCGCACTGGAGACCCTGGCCATCATTGCCTACAAACAACCGATTATCCGCCAGGAGATCGAACAGTTCAGGGGTGTGGATGCCGGGGGAATTCTGAGGACGCTTCTCGAAAAGGATTTGATCCGTATCATGGGACGAAAAACGCTTCCCGGCAGACCGCTCATTTACGGAACCACCAAAAAATTCCTGGAGGTTTTCGATCTCAAGGATCTGGAATCACTCCCCAAACTGAAAGAGCTCAAGGAGTTCGGGTCCGGCGACGAGGCGGCCGTACACATGCCGGAGGAGGAAGGACAGATTGAAACGTCCGAAGAAAACGAGCCCCCAGCGACCGACGGGCAGGGACGATTGTTCCCGGAGGAACAATAAACCCCAACGGCTTAACCGGATATTGTCGGCCGCCGGCCTCGCCTCGCGGCGGAATGCCGACGAGATGATCCGTTCAGGCCGGATCACGGTCAACGGCGAACCGGTCAAAACCCTGGGGGTTTCCGCCGTATGGGGCGTCGACAGCATACGCGTGGACGGCCGCGAAATCCCGGCGCCGTCTCAGAGGGTTTACCTGATCCTCAACAAGCCCTTTGGTTACATCTGTGCACTCAAAGACCCTGGCGGCAGGCCCCTGGTATCCGACCTGGTAAAAGACATCCCCCAGCGCGTCTACCCGGTGGGCCGCCTCGATTTTGACACACTGGGGCTTATCCTCCTCACCAATGACGGAGAGTGGGCCCATCGCCTTACCCATCCCCGATACCATGTCCCGCGCACGTACAAAGTAACCGTTACAGGGCGAATCACCGACCTGGCGCTGGCGAATCTGAAAAAAGGCATCCTGCTGGAGGATGGACCGAGCGGTCCGTCCAGGACGGATCTGATCGTGCGGAATGACCGTCAGAGCATCATCAGGATGACCATCAGAAGGGGAAAATCGCGCCAGGTGCGCCGCATGGTCGAGGCGACCGGGTTCAGGGTCGTCCATCTCATGCGGACGGCCTTTGGAAATCTTCAACTGGGAGATCTCAAGATCGGAAGCTACCGACACCTGACCGCCGAGGAGGTGCGGGCCACAAAAAAGCTGGTGGGAATGCTTTGATTTTTTTGTTTACAGGTGCATATGAATTAGGGTATCTTACGTTCCGTTGCCGACGACAGTGCGACCGGCAGCACGATTCGGGCGGTTAACTCAGCGGGAGAGTGCCATCCTCACACGGTGGAAGCCGGGGGTTCAAATCCCCCACCGCCCACCATCCAATAAAATCAACAAGTTTGCCCAACCTCTGTTTTTTCAGAAAACCCCATTTTTTCCTGACGAAATCCTGCCAAAACATATTGATAGCGACCGGGGGAGTCGAACCCCCGTCCTGTCCATAAGTAGCTGCTTTTATTCGTTATAAATTGCATATATGGGGGCATGGGGACAAAATGGGGACAAACGTTAAAGATAGGCCCGCCATAAATGTGGCATAGAAGTATGCTCTCAAGAAGGATATTATGACGGTGCCCCACCTCACCATCTCCCTCTCCAAAAAAACCTTGCATTTCCAAAAACCCCCATGTTAGTTTTACATAAATTAGCCTAGCCACCCCAATAAGAGGCTTGCCGTGGAAAGAATACCCTGACCCCATTTCTCATTACAGAGAGATGGGGTTTTGTATTTTTAGGAAAGATCATTGCTAACCGATAAAGAATGAAGAATATTTGGATACATAGCCGGGCTGGAGGGCGTTAATGCTTAGCTCGCACGACACTCAAGAAATGCGGGGAGGTGCTGATTCAGGTCAAGGATTTCCCTCCTGATACAGATGGATGGTAAAATATGTTTTTTGAAAACAAAAAGCAATTGTCGTTTATCACCAATATGTTACGCCGACGATATCCAACAGTAAAAGAGCTGAGACGGCGGGATTTCACCTGTTTTTGTGTCGTTTTTTGCGTTTCGATATCAAATCTGCCCAATAATACTGTCTGATAATACTATTTATCCTTGGAGAGATTTCCGATGCAGTGTGTCTACTGTAGAGAGGAGAAACCCGAGTCCTCTTTCAAAAAGAGGGAACACGTTATCCCTCAATGTTTTGGAAAATTCGCACCAGACAACCTCACTCTTAGGGGATGTGTATGCGATGACTGCAATCAATTCTTCGGGAATGAGATCGAGCTGTTCTTGGGGCGAGATACGTTTGAAAGCATCGAGAGACTTAGACATGGAATGAAACCAAAGGAGCCACTTAGGGATCGGAGGAGAGTCAAAAGCAAGGTAAGAGCTGGGGCGTGGAAGGGTGTGCTTGTCAGAGATAGGTACTTGACAGAATCTGGGACCATTGCCATTGAAAAAGCTGTTCAAGCTGGCTTTTACCACACAGAGCGTGCTGAATATGACTATTTTGAACCTGCCAATATTCCAACACGCGAGGAACTGGTGGAGAACGGTTACGATTTAAAAGATGCGCAAATCTTGCTAATAGCGGAACCTGGTCCTGAATTGGACGCTCTTGTTATCAGCTTGAATGAAAGAGGTATCAACCCTAAGCCCAACACCGATATGATTAAGCAGCACCCACCCGGGGAAATTGTGCCTGTCGAGACTGACATCACCTTAGATTGCGTATTCCGGTGAAGTCGGCCACCTGTTCCAGTGGATTCCGGCCACTTGTTCCGGAGCATTCCGGCCGGTCATTCCGGTGGAAAGCGGCCACCGATTCCGGAGCATTCCGGCCACCCCGTGAATC
>Ga0209164_1000694_pt1 | contig 63996 bp, 54 predicted proteins | sample MTBNYHSulfiMetaG_FD_187458 | JGI IMG/M metagenome (GOLD analysis project Ga0209164, IMG submission 187458) | Enrichment culture microbial communities from rom New York Harbor, USA that are MTBE-degrading - MTBE-NYH (New York Harbor Sulfidogenic)... | ecosystem: Environmental > Aquatic > Marine >... | reverse complement strand
TCATAAGAGAGGATCCGGACGGATTCAGATATGACAAAACCGAGATGCACGATGACCAGAATCCACAGGAGCAGACTGTAAAAGAGTACTTTTGCACTCTGTATTCAAATGAGGCCCTGTGCGTAAGGGGGTAGTCGCGCTGTTATGTGTCTTTATGGAAGTGTTGCTTCTCCAGGGTATTTGTTTGGGCGGAGAGTTTCAGGACATGTCATGCAAACCAGTCAAGCATCGCTACTATGATGACCGGGAAAGGGGATGGTTCTTCAGGGAGTACTGTGAGCCGGTAAAACCGAAGGAAAAGACAAAGCCCGAGTCCCGGGTGGAAAAAGCCTCTGATCCGGAGAATAAAATAGATTGGGCCAAGCTGCAGGATCCCTCATATCTGGACTCCCTTGATGTACCTGCGTTCAAGAGAACATTCGAGTCAGTCAAGAATGATGTCGTCTATCATCCCACAAAGGAAAAAATGCTCGTTTATCTTCAGCTCCAGAACTATATTAAAAACAAATCGATGGATTTTGCCTATATATGGCGTGATGTCCTTCTTGACCATCCGGAACTGGATGTTACCTTTAAGCACCCTGCCAGCAACTTTGGAGCAATGACAGCAAACACTATCAAAAACCAGGAAAACAGAAGAATAATGGCGCAACTCAGGGAGGAGATCGGGCTTTTCTTTTTTGTTTCAGGAGATTGTCCGTACTGTCACGAGGAAGCCAAGATCGTCAATCTCCTTGTTGCAGACCATGGAATTGCTGTCAGAACTGTCAGTGGAGATTATTGTGTGTCCGGGTTCACTGAATGTTCTGTTGAGCCGGTATTGTTCGAAAAGCTGAATGTCAGGGATACGCCCACACTGGTTGCCGTATATCGCGATCCGAACGACAACCCTCAGATACAGACTATTGCCACCGGCATCGTAACTGAGGACGACCTGGTGAATAGGCTGGTTTTCTATTACAAATATTTCAAAACCGGGAAATATTCAAGTTAATAAGCGAAAGGAATTATTCATGAGATACCTTAAAAGGATTTTCATCATGTGCGTGGCACTTCTGCTTATTGTTTCACTGTCAATCCCCACATCCGCCGATATGAGTAACTTTCTCGACAGAACCATGGATCAGCTGAAGGGCATAAACCTTAAGGCCTATGAGGGACAGGAACGGGGATATCTTATGGGAGGCTCTGCCGCAATACGCTTTGATCAATACGAACAACCTCTGGTATCTCTGACAAGCCCGTCACTCAAGGTCGGATGCGGCGGGATCGATATTGTGATGGGTGGCTTTTCTTACCTGAATTTCGAATACTTGGTTCAGAAGTTCCAGCAGATACTCAGCGCTGCGCCTGCCTTCGCTTTTCAGATCGCACTGAAAACGCTGTGTGAGTCATGCGCTGACATACTCTCTTCGCTTGACAGTCTCGTCAACCAGATCAACAATCTGAACGTAAACAGCTGTCAGGCTACAAAAGCCATAGGAGCCTGGGGCGGGCAGAAGCTGGCCCAGGCAGTGGGATATTCTGTCAGCTCCGGAGGGTCATCGGCATGGTTCAAGGGATTGGCGGACGACATCAATGACTTCGCGAATTCGTATAAGAATTTTATAACGAACTATGCCGGGCAGTATGACTGTTACACAATAGCCGATCCTGACACCAGGAAGGCCTGTCTTGGAAAGCAGGGGAAGGTCTCTTTCCTGACCCCGTTGATGACCCAGTCATTCAATGACATGGAGTTCGATTTTCCCTTTGAGCAGGTATTCAGGGCATATTTCGGCGATATCTATGAAAATCCCAACGCTGCAACTGCAGACGCTCCTCACCCCATAGTGGGGGATCCTGGGTGTTTCCCCGGGCAAAGTACCGGCAACATCATGGATGCGATTATCGAGGGGAAATATGTTCAGAAAAGCTATGTTACTCCCAATTTCGTCAATGCCGCTTGTGTAGAAACGGATCTGACGGCAGCCAGAAAAGGACTTAAGGATCAGGTAGAGGACGATCTGACCGCCATTCTCAGCGCGATTCGAAGCAATACCCCTTTGACTTCAGCCCAGATCAATCTCATTAACGCCTCCCGGGTGCCTGTATATCGTCTGATGTCACTTGCCGTCCTGGTCGAAAGATTAGGGGGAGACACGGGCAATATACTCACACAGGGCATGGTCCAGGCGATAGCCAAGCCTCTTTCGTACGATATCGCCTATCAGGTGCTCCTCCGCCTCTACGGTATAGCAAGCACAAAAATGAATGCCGCTGCCGTCTCGAAGGATATGCCTGAAGCGGTAACTGTTATAAAACCCATTCTGGAACGAATAAACGAGGCTATTATGATTGCCGGTGAACGCACGAGAAGCGAATGGGAAGTATTTTCAAAGACATCTTTTGGCGAGTCAATCAGGAAAGAAGCTGAATTCCAGGCATTCATCTATCAGACACTTGCCAAAAACAAACTGCTCGACAGTTATCTCTTTGCCAAGGGCATAAGGTAGTGGAAGTCTTCTCTTTCGGAAACGGCGATTTCCTGTTTCAGATTTTCACCGCTGTTAAGGGAGTCCTTGGCGACGGCAGTTTCCAGACTCTCATAAGAATAACCGTCCTTTTCGGTTTCCTCATTGTCATGTACCAGCTCTTTTTTTCGATGAATATCACAACCATCTCTCTGGGTGTTCTCAAACAGTATCTCGTGGTGGCGATTATTTACTATGCCCTTTTTGTTCCCAAGGCTGATGTTGTAATAAGGGACGAGGTTCACAACACAAATGTGTCAGTAACGCAGGTGCCTTTGGGAGTCAGCCTTTTCGCGCATTTTTTTACCACTGCAGAAAAAGGGATAACAAAGATTATGGAGACCTATTTTACTACTCCAAACGACATGAAATTCAGCAGCTCAGGATACGCTTTTTCTGTGATGGCGCTTGACAACATGAAGACTGCCACGCCTGTTGATCCGTATTTCAAAAGAACCCTCAATGATTATGTGGTTAACTGTTTTTTCCACGACGTTTTGTGGGGAGACAAGGATCTGAATACAATAATATACTCCAACACTCTTCTTTCAGACATTTCCCCGTCCCACTCTGCGCCGTTGTATTCAAAAGTTTATAACAGCACGTATCCCCAGGGGCAGGCTGTCACTTGCAGTACTGCTTATTCGACTGTTACAGGGCATATAGGAACCGCAGCAGCCGATTCTCTGGACAAGCTGAATCAGACGATGCAGATCGATGTAACTGCAAAGCTTCCTGTTGTGGTGCAGGCATACCTGAATGTCTCGCAGAATGCTACCGATCTCCTCGGGCAATCCTTTGTCGCAAACGCGATGAAAACCGGACTGGCCGAAACGGCCATGTATACGGGTATCAGCGCAGATGCAGTTGCGTATGCTTCGGCGCTGGCCGAGCAGCAGCAGAGAAGTTCATGGACTGTTGCCGGAGAACTCTCCAAAAAATATATTCCCATTATGAGACAGGTTCTTGAAGCCTTTGTCTATGGGCTCTTCCCTCTCATGTTCATATTCATGATGTCTCCGATCGCAACAAGGATGCTGCACATGTACTTTATTCTCCTTATGTGGCTCCTCATGTGGTCGCCGCTCTTTGCCATCGTAAACCTGATAGTCAATGTAAGGACCACAGGGGTTTTGTCTTCTTCGTACGGGTATTACAGCCTTGGTACCATGCCGTACATTTACGAGTCCACCAACGACATCACCGCAATGGCCGGATATCTTGCATGGATGGTCCCCACATTGGCTTTTGCCATTGCAAAGGGCTCGGACTACGCAATGGTAAGTCTTGCCAGCGGTATTCAGGGAAGTACAAATCTCACCACACACCATTCCGGGCAGGCGATAACAGGAGTGGACGGGGCGGGTAAATCCGCGGCGGCAGCCGGCCATTTTGCAGCTGCTCAGGCCTTTGGTTCCCGCACTATTGCCGATGGGATGGCTGCGGGAAATTTCTTTAGTCTTAATTATGGTATGGGAATGAACCAGCTCGGCATGAGCGGCATGGCGAAAATTGGACAGTTGGAACCTGATGTAAGAGGGGCCAACGCGTCTGGAACAGAACAGGGCGCCGGCAGTATGGGAAAGTCTGTTCATGGAGCTACGGAGCTTGTAAGTAAAATAAATGCTTCCGTTGGTGTCGGTGGTGCCAGAGCGAAGGAGGAGGCGGCAGCAGCTTTTGGTTTTGCGAATCCTGGGAAGATGGAAGAAGCGGTAGGTGAAGTTGAACAGAAATTAAGGGCAGGTCGTGGAACGTCTATGGGACAATATGCTGCCGAACTGATGGACAAATATGGAATCAGCGAGTCACAGGCCTATTCATTGGTCAAAGCGGTTGATTTGCAAAATAACAGGGCAGCTGCCACTGCGTTTGGCGGTGACGCAAAGGCATATGGCGAATATATGATGAGAAGCCATCAGATAGGGCAGGGGGAGCAGCAGGCCGTCATAGCTGCCGCAGCGGCAGCCGGCCTTGACTTACGTGATTATGCCAACCAGAAGGCTCTCGTTTCGCACATGGAATCTGTCGGTGTATTAGACGCTGTAAAAGCCGGCAAGGTGTCTATGGATGATGTCCGAACCATGGGTAAGTTGGGATTAATGGATAAGGCGGGTTGGAGCGATGCCGTGCAGTCAATTCAGTCGACTACGGGAATGAATGCAAGAGAAGCATCATCTTATATAAAGACTGGAGAAGGGCTGAACAAGGTTGCAGACATAAAAGTGGGAATGGAGATGGCTCAGGCCATCGGCAATATGAAAGACAAGAATGACATGACCGGATATAGTCAGTTCCTCGAACAGACTAAAGGTTCGGGATCTTTAACGCTGAGTACTTCTCAGGCTCAACATCTTAATCAGGCTATGAAGGACCGCGGGATTGGTAACACCAATTTCAAACAAGGTGACGTTGTACGATACGGATATGATGCAGCTGCAGGTAAGATAACTATGGCCTATGGGCAGAGTGGGGCTCAAAGACAAACGTTTGATTATAGTCAAAGCACGACCGGTTACAGAAATACTGATGAAGCTTTGAATGTTGTAGATAAAGGCAGAAGAGAGACTATAGGTACTCAAAGCTGGCATGGTTCCAGAATTCAGACTGAATCCACCAATACATGGGACATAAAACAAGGGCCCTCAAGCCCTGAAGCGATGTGGAATGCTGCTTTAACGGGTAGTTCATTTCCTGTAGAACGGATCTCCAATTCTCCAACTAGAGCGGAAAAGTTAAAAGAAGAAACAACTCAAGCAGACCAGCTTGCTCAAGCATTATCATCTCGTATTTCCAGTTCTGGTAGAGAAGTTTCTTTCACATCTGCTGAAGGACGAGGGAGTATAACATTTAAAACGCCAGATCCGATAGGAGCTGCTCCAGTTCATGCCAGTGCAAGTGGGAATGTAGCTATAGGACGAAATAATCTGGAAGAGCACAATTACAATATATATCAAGGTGCTATCCGTAGGTTTCAAGACGAGAGGAATCAAAATGTGGCTTCGCATGGAGAAGAATATGCAAATAGAATTTATACATCTAGACTTCATGATTTAGCTAAAGGGACTGATGAGGCTATGAAAGGAAGAACGGAATTTTCGTTCGGGGCAAGCTCAGTGGTCGGTGAACCCTATGAACGCGCAAAAAACATGTTAAATGAAATAAAAATCGGTGATTCTAAAAACAGCACCAATGCTATATCGGATAAACCGCTTGATATGCGGTAATTAGAGTTCTCAATTTCTTCTAGCAGTCGAATCAAAATAATAATATGATCTGATAAATCGAGATGTATCCCTATAAATAGTTTGTATTTCTATTGCTGTTTGTCTGATCCATAATATGGATGAGAACCATAGTAAACATTAAAGGGGGGGGAATCACTTAACATCTTTGACGACTCTTCTCCTCCCTTGTAGAAAACTCTTTTGCCACTATAAGGGATGTGTTTAGTAATTTTTCTTAGATAAACAGCATATGCCGTCATAAAAATCATTCCACCCATAACAAAACCAAAGAACAAGCCAGCAACAATATCTCGAGTTGCAGCTAATACAATCATTATACTTACTAATATAGTGAATATGAGCCCCAAAATGGTTTTCACTGTTTTGGTAAAAGTATTATTTTTTGCAATTTTAGAATTCTTTACTGGTGAATTCATATTTGTATCCATTTCCATAGCTGAATCCCTTTCAACAAAATAATCTGGCATATGTTCAGCCTTTAAGCCGTATGTTCTTCCCACAATTCTCATATTGGTATCGGTTGTCGCGAGCAAGAGATTCTCGACACCTTTCTTCTTAAGATAAAGAGCGGTCCCTATGATTTTCCGGTCTCCTTCGCTCTCGAGCCCTTCTACCTTCTCGTAATTATTCTCTATAAATATCCTTGCACCGGAAGATACATTACCAACAGCTTCTTTTCTGTCCGAATAGCTGTTAATCCTGTCCAAGAGTCTTGATACCTGCCTCGCAGCCTGTGCCACCAGCTTGCTATCACTGTTCTTCAGGCCATCAAGTTCCTTGATAACAGCAAGAGGTATTACGATATCAGCATCTCCAAGCTTATAGAATATATCTGGATCGTATATCAAAACAGTAGTGTCAAGCACGTATGTTTTCTTCTTTGCCATTTTCAAACCTCTGCAATATTTATAAGTTCTCATTAAAAAAAAGTCAAGGTATTTGAATGAAACTGACATGATCATTTTGCAAATAATTGGAAAAGTAATATTCATATGAGGCTAAAAAACACTTTTCTTGATTATAAGCCTACCCCTGAGGTTGTGTACGATACTGAAGATAAAAAGCGATAAAGTGGTCATTCCGGGCGATAGACTGTATAGTGGCAAAATACCAGACCGGCATGACAGCCATGCCATCTTGCATCAGTCTAAAAAAGGAAGAACAATGCATGACTCTGATGCAATTATAAGAGATTTGGAAATCATGAGCAGGGCAAGGAACTATGCCGAATGGATCTTTAGCAAATTCAAAGACCTCTTAGGGAATAGGGTGGTTGAGATTGGCGCGGGAATTGGAAACTTTACAAGTAAATTCATAGATAAAGAACTTGTGATAGCGGTAGACAATTATAAACCGTGCATCGATTATATAAGAAGCCGGTTCGCTGATAATAATAACATCGTACCATTTGAAGGAAGTATAGATAGTCCTTCGATTCTTAGTCTTTCCGTTTATCTGCCTGATACCATAGTTTGCATAAATGTCCTCGAACACGTAGAAAATGATATCGCGGCCCTGAAGAATATGTTCAGCCTACTTACAGAGGGTGGAAAGCTTATTTTGTTGGTACCCGCGTTTCAGTTTCTGTATGGTACGATTGACCACCTTGTCGGACACTACCGTCGTTATAACAAGCATGAAATTGAAACAAAGCTTATAACCGCTGGATTCTATGTTAAGAGCGTTTCTTATATGAATTGCATAGCCCCTTTTGGATGGTATCTGAATAATAGTATATTGAAAAAGGAGGAAGAATCCGTATCCCAAGTTATATTCTACGATAGATTTGTTGTCCCCTGGCTGCGAAAAATGGAGCAGATTTATTTGCCACCCTTTGGGCTTTCGCTGGTTGTTTTCGGAGAGAAATATAACGCTGTTAATCGGCGCTAAATGCCAATTGTTGGCTTGATTGCCTTATTAGGAGTTCTTCTCATAACTCCTTCTATAGTTCGTAAAGTGTCTCTAAAAACAATACTTTTGGGATATAACTGAACGCTCATCTTGTAGCTGTCATATGCTTCTTCATATCTCGCAGTTTCCCATAATAGATTGCCATAGTTGAAATGCAAATCCGGGTTTTCTGGAAAAATTGTCAATGCGCTCCTGTAGTACTCTCCTGCTAATCTAAAGTCCTTATTTTTCCTATATTCGGAAGCAATCCATGTTAGTGTAGCCCCAATATAAAATTGGCTATTGTCACCTACGATCAACCATGGATAATTAGAGGGGTATTGAATTCCTGATATTGGCTTTATATCTAATATTGCCGGAGCACCATCAAGTGAAAGAAATTTACCGTTCGGCAGGGCCAGAATAGCTATAAAATGCTGAGACGTAATTCCGGCAAGCGTTTCAGTGTAAAACAAATTATCCCATATCATATGGATGATCTGGGAAATGGCCATGCAATTCACAAATTTCCCATCAGGTATCTTATATGCGCTTAACTGAGTTTCAGAATATTTATAAGAATTATAGACAAATCGATTAACTAATCTTGCGATGGATATTGAATCCTTTACCAATGATTTAGTAGCTTTTGTAGTGTCAATTGTCTTGAGATCTTCTGCTATTAAATTATAGATTTCTTTGTTACTCAGGTCCCAATCCATCCGACTCAACATGTCGCCTGCTGAATCAAATTCTGTGCTGTATTTATCAAATAGCTGATCTATGCCTTTTTGGACAATACTATCTATCGACTTCTTTCTCTTAGAAAGGATCTTTGTTAAAAACATGACTTGCATGCTCGACTATTATTTTCTTACCTTTATATTAAATCTAGTAGCAAATACTATAAAAAAGCCAAGAACAAATAAAATTACTCCTGGGGTAGCGTCTGTAAGCACGCTTTCAGATCCTAATATTTTTGTTGTCCAATTAGTCGACCCCCAAATACCGTTCATTAACAGAATTATTCCACCAACGATAGAAACAAAGCCCAATAGCAAGCCAATTATTGAATAAATGAGCTGGTACCGTGGAACTTTGCCCCACAATGCTGGATCGTTCACCTCAGCTGGTATCTCGGATTTGGGAAGCTTGTCTTCAGGTATGAAATGAGAGTCATCGTTCTTCATGTTCGCTCCTAGTCCAATCAGTCAACGCAAATTATGTAGTTTCTGGTATCTTTAGAAATATTATCATAGTAGGGTGATTTTTTCATAAGAATTACGGTTTAGCTGTAAATTATGAATATTGCGATGATAACCACAGAAGATTGCACGACTTTGTTTTATCTGTATTTTTACAGCTTATAGATACCAAGACAAACATGCACGCCTAAACATCGCTTAAGTGGTGCGATTTTCAGGAGGAAGGTCGGGAGACTGCTGAAAGTTGACGACCAATTGAGGATTCTTCCGCAAATAAACGCTTTTAGCGAGATGGCCGCGGTGAGGACTTTCATGTGTTCACCCCGGAGCCTGCCTGCTCACAGAAGTCTGCACGTTAGCGCATCCTGATTATTCTGCGGAGTAGCGGAAATTAATACAGCGATCTCTTTGCTCTGTTTTGGCTTAGCCTATGAGAATATGTTGTGCGGTCATTACGAGAGCCAATCCGCCGGAACGAGCTTCACTCCAGTTCGCCACTCTTCGAAAGCAACGACGCCTGGGATATTGCCCCAGACCTCCTGAGGTGCGTGGTCGAGGACTATTACTTGGAGGCGCCCCTTTGAAGATTCAACAACACGGGCCATTACCTCGAATGCCTTTCGCACGGCTTCGATGTCTTCGTCTCTGAGTTGCGGTTCCTCAGGTATTTCCGTCTCCCGAACAACTAGTCTCTTAGGGAAATACACTTGGCTTGGTTGATCCATAACCAAAAATCCCGGTACTGGACTGTGTTCAAGAGTCAGAAAGAATTGTTGAAGAGCGAGAGTAATTGCGATGTGGTAAGAAAGCCAGTTTGAGCCGCTACCGATTTCTGAAAGGTAGTCGTCGCGGTTGGTGCCAGTGACCTTGACAGTCAGATCGTCAATTTCCAGCGACAAGGGATCGTCTGGTCGCTCGCTATCCAGCAGAGGCATCAGACGCTCTGCATTTGCGTTTACCGAACGCAGCGCTCTCCGCTTCCGGTCTTCAATATTTTCACGTCGCAGTTCCGCATTCAGTTTTTGGTATTGCTCATTCAGTTGCTCTACCTCAGCCCGAAGTCCACCGTCTTCGCCGAGTCGACGATGAAGTTGCAGTGCGTTCTCAACGTTTCCAATGAATCGTTCGACCCTCTTTGCCTGGTACTGCTGCGTGTTTGCCTCCTGCGATCGTTGAGAAAGAGCCGTTTTACGAATCTGGATGGCCCGTAGTTTCTCAGTTGTCTCACTTACCTCAGCCTGGACTCTTTGCATTTCGCGGTCGAAGGCCGCGGGGATCTCAAACGCATCGCCAGCCTCATCTTCAAGCTCGGATAGAGCCCCCATCAGTTCATTCAATTTCTCTTCACTTGGCTTCATATCTCCGCCGCACACTGGACAACCCTTGTCACTACTTCGATGATGTCCAATCCAGTCGGCAAGTTGCAAACGGTCGCGCTGGATACGAAGGGCTTCATGATAGTTCGATGCGCTCTCACGAATACGATTCATCTCAGCCAAACGACGCCGAAGAGCTGTGAGGTCGAAAGACACCTTAGATTCCTCTGCATCTAAGGCATTCAACTCGCGAACCGCTTCGGAAATAGTGGTGGCACTTACCGCCAACGTCACGTCAGTACGTTGCACCACTTCCTCCAGTAGCTCAAGCATCTTTTCTCGAGTCAACTGACTCTCTGGGATGATTGACAGAAGTCCAAGTTCCTGAGCCTCACTGACCCTAGAACGTAACTCGGCTATCCATTGCGCAGACACCTGCTCAGCGTCCCTCAGTTCGCGCTCCCTTCTCTTGAGGTCGTTCTTGATACGATTTAACTCATGCTGTTTCGCGAGCAAAGCTGGCGTGATGGCTCCGAGAATATAGGGAAATATTTTCCTAAGTTTTTCACGATGCTCATAGCGGTCAGTTTTGAAGAATAGAACTTCGGGATTAGCCACTACATTCTGCGGTTGGAACACAAATGCACTCAGATCCCGAAAGCTAGGACGTGCCTCGAATCCGCCTTGAAATTCACCTACCCCGAAATCGAGATTCGATAAGCCCGCCAGTTCATCCAGCAGCCGACGGACATTGCCTGCATTTGTGTTCTTACTTACCGTTTTCGGCACGTCGGTGATCGTTGCTGCTTCCAATATAAACATGTCTTCGGTCGTCCGCAGCGCTCCCGGTTCGCGACGAGCGAACAGTTTCTCGCCAGTACTTGTCTTCACAACAACACCGAACCACTCGCAAGCGTCCCGAATAGTTTTCACAGGAATCGAACAGGTCCCCGATGCCAGACAGTAGTCGATGATCGGGATAACCGCAGACTTTCCAGTTCTTGAAGCTCCGCTGATGACGGTTACTTTCCCCAGACCGAAAGGTAAGCGACGAGGCGCAAATGCAGAGTTGCGCGGCCAAAGAATTAGCTCTTTAATTTGGAATAGCATTTCAGAACCTCACCTTTAGGGTAGTGGCTATCTCGTGCATGGTTAAAGAACCACACCAGAAGCCAAGTTTTTCAGCGCTCTTCATCAGTCTTCTAACTTCTGGTGGAATACCTACTTCAGTCTGGGTCTCAGACAAAGGGATTGCTTTGGCAACATCGAGGTAGAGTAAGTGGGTAGCGAGGGATAGACGAATGGACTCCATGCTAAGATGTCGCAACGCCAACATGCGGTCGTGGACAGCCAACAGAACATCTTGTTTTGAGTTCTCACTCTTGCCAAACTTTGCGACAAACGCCCTCAATCCCGATGACTTTTGAGTATTCTTAACAAATTCCTCTGTTTGTTCATGCAAAATGATTGGCAATACGAGAAAAAGAAGCGGCAGAGGGATAGGCTCATGGGTGGGGTGGCTTGCTATATAACCACACACAAAACGCCAAATCAATCCTGCTCCCAGTGCTGGATTCTGAATATTCCGTACCTCCTTTGCTAAAGTGCTCATTTATCTGTACTGCCTTTATCTAGGAAAGAATCATAGGCTGGGTGCCAACCGACCACCAATTCGTCAGCCAGTCGATGATAGCAGCCAGGGACAAAGTGCGTTGGGGGCTCCATACCCTGCACCTTTGCTCCGTGAAGCATGCACTGTGCGTGCAACAATCGTCCACGCTCGACTTCGGGTTTTGATGCTGCATCTACCTCAGTAAGTCGACGTAGATTTTGCCATGCTCTGTGAAGGTTATTATCCAATTCATCGAATGAATCTTCATGAACATCCCCGACCTTACTCCAGTATGCTCGATCCCAACATGCTCTCAAAAAATCGCTTATAGCCTCCAATTTATCGTCGAAACTAAGCTCGATGAGATCGAGTTGTTGAACGAACGTATCAGGCAACCTTTCCATTCTTTCAGCATCCGTAGGATTCTTGGCAAAACTTTTCAAGATGAGATCACGGTCCACGCTACGGACATAAGAAGTATATTCGCAGTGGAAGTCATCCCGAGAAACATAAGCAGGCAGACCTCGCTCTAGTTGCTTATCTACTTGCCTCTTCACCCACCCACACATCTTGTCAGCGATATCAAATACTTTTGCCTCAGACACAGGCCCACGACGTATCGCAGCTTCTATGTCAGATTGCGGGCTTCCACTTCCGCAAACGAATCGCAGATTTTTGATAAGAGGGAGAAGGAGGTCTTCATCGGCTTCAAGAACTGAGTTGGCATATCTTCCAAGGTCTCCCAGCAAGGCTGACTTCTTGCTGTAACTCGGCGCTACACCCCACATTAAGTGACGAGCCCCTTTTGCAGCCACTTTAGCATCCCCGAGAGAGCGTGCCTTGTCAAAGGCCTCGATGAGCTTGCCCTTGACTTGCCGCGAGACATACAACTCAAAAATGGTCTTAGTTACGGCAACATGTCCTGCTTTAATGAGTTCCAACCAATTATATAGCGTCTTCCAAAAAGAAACTGCTCTGTCGGCAACCGGATTGGCAGTTAAAGCGCTTTTGGACTGGCTTAACTTAGTTGTTCTCTCCGCTGTTTCCTCTGCTATATCATCCAGAACCTCCAAGCTGCAGATACTTCCGCTGTCACTTTCCAAGAGCATCGCTGTCAGACGAGTGTACTGAAGGCTATAGCCAAGTGCTTGTCCTGCAGCTGTAGCCGGAGCTTTCTTCGGTTTTGCACTCACTCGGAAAAACCCTCCTGCAGCGTGGGAGGGGGGGGTGTTCTATTTAGTTCTGGGTCTTCTAAGTTCTTCCTGAATTGGCCGCCCAGGGCTGCGTCTGGTTCGTTGGTGCAGAATGCTAACTCACTATCCAAGTTGTCTCACCCTCTATAAGACTGACTTCGATACGCGGAACAAATCTTACAGACGATCGTATTGTAGTAGATTCTTTATGGGTTTGGCAATTTCGTTCTTTTTCCCCCGGGGGGCAGGAAGCGGACGCTCAGGCACGAGAGAGAGTCATGGGATCGTGTCTTTATTTCTGCCATTCACCAAGACAAAGTACCCTCCGACAGTAGTTGTTATTGGCGGAATCCAGCATTCCTGGAAATAATATGCCCACTACGAGTACTTTCAGGTGTATAGAACTGCGCATCCCTTCTCACAGAAATGTGGAGCTATACATTTCTGTAATTATGTGGAGTAGTCACTCCGAACCCATACTGCATAAGTATTCTGGAAAGATTTATTGCACATAATAATGCAGCGGCGCTGGATGCGCTTCTTGTCGAAATGCCCAAATTGAGGAGTAGGTAGCGGGGCTATTCGTCTCAAAAGCATAAGCCATGGAACTGCATAAAATCGTGTCAATCCAGGATTCACACTGGGCATCCGACTCTTTACGGATAAATCGGTGCTCTGCCAAGATGAATCTCAGTTATGGTCGTCAGATGTTCTCACAGATGTCCTCGCGACTGGGCATCCAGTTAACTGTGACTGTTTCAAGCGGTATTTGAGAGAAACAGGTCGAAGGAAGGGCTTCAAATTAGAATTCAGTTCTTACCCGCACATCATTATTAGGGAAGTCCTGGGGCCAAAGCATCTCCTTACTATCAACACCTAATGGATAACCAAAACAATACACATTATAGAGTTTGACCGCGAGTCGCTCTTGTCTGGGCGAAATATATCGTAAAGGAATATAGTAAAGCTTCTCCTTGATTGAATTATATCCCGCCTCCTCAGGAGTCATATATTCCCATCCCTTAGGCAATGGCTTTGTTCCGTAAATGCTTTTGCCTACTTGAGACATATACCAAAACGTCATTTCATACGCTGCCTGTTCAATAGATTCCTGTGACCATCCAATCGTTATTTTCCAAAAATTGGGCTTTATTTCTTCCAGCTTATTCTGGATCGGCAAATCATGGGAGTCTTCGACCACAATAATGCGTCCTCTGTCGGTTGTCACTGATTTCCATTTTCTGGATAACTTCCATGTAGAAGGGAGCACTATTATTCGTAATACTTTTTTATTATTGATATTGATAGATTCGGGTGAGTACTCCTCTCTCCAGAGATAAAGCCCACCAGCTAACCTAAGAATGTGACGATCAATTTGATTGACCAACTTCAGATGACTTTGTCGCATCGATTTAATTTCGCATACGCCTTTAATATCACAGCGTCTTCTCGGCCTGTCCGGCTCGTAATATTTTTCTACAATTAGACCATCTGCGCCCTTTGTAAATCCGCCCCATGAAACTTCACATTTCCTTGTTCCAGTAATGTTCCGGCGTTCCTTGATCATCTCTCCCCAGTAGAAAAGGAGAGATAATGGCAAATGCCCTTCCTGCTGTAAGTTGTGAATAAGGCCGATGCACGGTTCTATTGCGAGAAGTTCGGCCAATTCGCCCTTGAATCTATTGACCATATGAGAGAAGATAAACTCAACGCAACTGCCACATTCCGGATCCGAAAGGGTAGTTTTACCATCACAATCCAAAATCTTTGGTTCATCAGGGTTGTGCGGACCAAATTCGAGTAATCTTTTAAACAGTTGCCCTCTCGGATGGTTCTCAATATCTCTGATCGCTGAATCAAGCGATTTCTTAAAAACATCCCATATGGTCTTGCCAGATCCTAATCGGAAGAAAGATGTTTCCAGTCCTGAAGATATTGATGTGTCTATTGATCTTGCGAGACGACTATTGCCTATTATTGATGCAATTTTATCGCGTGTCCTATCACTCATTAAACCATCATGGCATTGTGGCTACAAGCCCAGCTACTATATTTGTTTTAACCTCCCCAAAACGGCCTTTCCCCTTTTTTTCACAAGCTGCACCTCTCACACAAATTACATCAACGTTAGTGGCCCATAGCTCGGGCAATTCTTCCTTTGTGATTGAACCAGCGATCCATGCCTCTTTCCCGGCCTTATGACACTTCTTAGCAAATACTTTCAGCTCTCTGGTTGTACAGTAATCAAGTAGCCTTTTTCCAACCGATTTATTAAATGTATCGATAAGTATTCCGTCAGCCTTGATCTCCTTAACCAAAACAGGTCCTTCCTCGAAAGGGTCAAAATATCTTCTCATGTCTTCATCAAGAAAAACGGCAGGGATGACTTTTTTGTTTCGGTAGAATTTCTTGATGGAGCGTACCATCTGGTTGCCAAGGTATACCGCAGGCTTAAAACAAAGTTCAGCCATGCCACACTTAACTATATCTGCACCGGCTGTAGAAACACCAAGTGCCGCCTGACAGGATGACGCGCGAACACCGGGTACTTCCCCGATGTTCGTTGAAACAGGGATTCTTTTGTATCCGGCTTTATTCAATCTATTCCGAACGGTCATGATATTAAGTGGATAAGGCGTGCCAAGGGCGGAGGCCGGATATTCGACATCCGCGATATGAGCGCCTCCTTTTATCGCTGCAAGGGCTTCCCTCGGACCCCTAACACTCACAAGTAATCTCTGCATTACTTCCCCTCCCTTTTCTTTGATCTTATAATCGAGTCCTGCCACTTATCAAACGCCTGTTGGAATTTTACGTATTGTGGTTTCAGTGGCGGTCGACGCTTATTTTCTATGAAATCGAATAGCTTTGCCTCTGTCTTAAAAACATGGTTCGCTGGCACATAATTATTGCTCGTAAATGGACTTCCACCGCCAATGGGAAGAAGTAAATACCTATCTTTTCTGTAAGCTCGCGCATGTCCAAGCTCGTCCATCATGCCCGTGCTCAAAGGTGGCATTTTATCATAGGGATGAAAAGCTATTACTGCATCAACTTTTTGAACATCCCAGCGAAGATCACGGCACACAGTGTATGAAAAGACTGTCGACTCATGCTCCTTCTCTACGTTGCTTCCAAGTTCAATCGAAGCTGGATCTATAACAACACAATAAGCTCGCATCTTCCATATAAGTGAGTTAATTATTTTTCTGACCTTTTCCGTTGCGACCGTCATTGAATAAGACGCATAAAAAGTAGACACATCTCTTTGCGTCACCAGCTTTACGAATCCCTCCACGTCCGGAATATACTTTTTTCTATTCCTCAGACTCGGTGTTTCCATTCCAAAGACCAAATGCTTGACTTTTTTCCCAGTCAAATATCTAGCCCATTCAGCCCAGTCCTCGCTCACAGAAACTTCCGAGCCGAGCCATTCCAGAATCTTGGAAATCGAAAGTTCCTTCTGCTGCGCGATTACGCTCAACGCATGCTGGCCATAATTTCCACCGAGATGCTCTTTTATTTTCCACTCGGCATTAATCAGGGTTAAGACCAGATCGGGCCTTAACGTTTCCGCAATGATTCGATGATCTTTTAACACGAGATTATACCCTCGCCATTCAATAGAGGCCGGTGTTCTTATGATTACGCTGGTATCTTTCGGGAGATGATCAATCTTTCTGGCGAGAGCGAGATAAGCTTTGTCGCGCATACATTTGAATTGGTACTCATATCCATTGAGGAGATGCCCAATCTGTATAGCTTCTTCATATGCATTTCGGCATTCTGCTCCACACTGCTCTAGTATTTCGCTGAACAAATTGAATGAGACGATTTTCTCGCCAACGTTCTGTGCAAAAACGATGCTCTGACCAATAAATTTGGTCGAGTTAAGACCGACAATAGGACCTGTGATAATGCTGATCTTCTTGGGCATATTCGCCTCCCAAAGAGGTGCTAGATGCAAACATTACTTACAAATTCCCCTAAGAAATATTATATTATTTCAGTTTTCTTAGCAAACGACGATAGAAGTTTGAGACAACGTATTTAACAGTCATCCTTATATCTGTTGATTCTATAGAAGAGAATCAAATTTAAGCAGCAGTCAGTGAACTTAATATTACAGAATTTGTCCTTTTTCAGGCTTCTTATCTGTCGTCTCGTGAATTGCTTCCGGTCCCAACCATTCACCTGTTAATTTCCATATTTCATAGAAAACGAGCCACTCAGCAGTCCATGGGATAATTGTGTCGTGTATATGCATTTTTGTCGTCCAGGGCGATTCACGATAATCATATAGACAGAGGGGCCCCTGTCTGTATATGTGATATATTGGATTTGGCTCAATGATCGGTTCAGTTACATAAACCTTGGGTATCCCGCGTTCCCTGTATTCAATTTTGAGTTTATAAGTGTCGCAACCATCAGATGGAATGATGCTGCCATAACAAATAAGAAGATTATGGTGACGTAGTTCACAGCGAAAACAAGGGAAGTGCTTTTCTATGTGATATTTCTCAAGGAGAAAGTGCTGTCGCTCCAGTACATGGCTTCTCGGGAATTTCTTTAGCCTAGGCATAGAATTTATGAGATTTGTTCTTCATCCCCGTGCTGCCTATAGTACCATCGGACGCCGTGTAAGCCGCGCTCGAAGAGATCAAGGATGCTTTATTAAAGAGACCACTCTGACTCCGCAACTTTTCAGCATTGACAGATGTTCCAAACTTCTTCATTGCGCTGGCAACAAGGACTTCCGTATCATCGATTGCAGCCAAGGTATCAAAGTCCGCCCTGACCTGATCTATCCATTCCCTGAAGTTAGATTCCAAATTGGGATTCTTTGACCACTTATCGGCGAAATCTTCTACTGGATTCACAGGATTCGGTACTCTTGGCACTGTAGGATTTATCAGGTTACCCATATTGGCGAGAATTGAAATCATAGCCGATTCTATGTCGCTCTCTCCACGGTAAGAAAGCGCAGCAAGAGTGGTTATAATGATTGAGATCGGTTTGCCATCAGGGTCATTTTCAAACCTTATGTCACGGTGTCGCTTGAGAATTTGGATACATCTCTGCAATGGAGTTTTCCATCTGTAACTCGGGAGATCATCAATTTTGGAAACCCTATCCATGGCGGCTCTTGCTTCGAGCAGGCGTTGAGCCTGACGCATTCGTGATTCGAACCATTTTGCATATCCTTCAGGGTTGCTGATAGGCCATTTCGGAGAACGAATTATATATTCTGGCAAACAACTATTGTCCGTGATTGCCACTGCCAGATCAGCAACGTTCTGAGATAGGATCTCTTCACTTCCGGCCTTTATCATTCGATCTCTGATAATTCGGCGCATATCTGGCTCTTCGGGGATGGCAGGGACAGTATCCATATGAAACTTGAGCTGTTCCTGATAATGTAGTCGCCAACAGCGATGTTTTTCTTCGAGCCTCTCCTGAATTCCACGTTCGCTGCGATATTTATTAAGATCATTACCTATTAACATCTTGAGCTCTTCTTGAGTATGTGTCATTTTGGTGACGCCGTCTTGCAACTTACAAGAGAGGTCTAGATCATAGTCCTCTCGCTTCCATGGTCGTGTGACCGTTCCCAATCTGAAAGACCCTTGAGGGAAAACATGGGGATGGAAAGCCGCAGATTGTGCCTTCGTGGGATCACCAAGCCAGTTAGATAGATCCTGGTATCGTCTCTCCGCCGCTTCATACGCAGAGATAGGCACATCTAATGAATCCGCGATATTCTCGGTCATAAGCTGTCTTCTGGAATTATCTTTCATTGATTACCTCCAATCTGGATTGCTCTTTTGAAGCCTTCAGTTTTATTGTTATGGTCGTAAACGATCCATGGCATTTCAGATTTGGGCATTCTGATTCGGCCAAGCTCCACAGCACACGCGACGGGCATTGCAGGAAAAATAGACAATGTTTCTCTATTTCCATGCATTTCGGCAATACGTGCCATCAAACGTCGGCTTGCCCCACGAAACTCTGAAAGTTGGCTTGGGTTTTTGAGAAAATCATTGTGCGGTCGATCGATTGTAAGCTCCCAGATAGAAATATCAGGCCCTGTCACAGAAGTAATTCTTTCACGCGAAATTCTTGAGCTGAGAGAAATAATTAGTGCTGGAGGATTATCGAAAGAAGTAGGTGAAATAATTTTGTAATCTGTACGGCATGGCTCATCACGCCATTGCCAAGTCTGTTCTGGTTCACGCTTAAGCTGATATACCTGCGCCAGCACTTTATCTGTAAAAAGTACTCCGAGACGAACAAGGAGTGGTATTGGTGCAAACCCAAAGATTGAGAAGTGGTAGGCATCTTCAATCAGGGGACGAATTTTACGCTCAAAACCTCTTACGAGATTGTTTTCCTCCGTTGACCAATAGTTTGCTTTTTCGTCTCTGCCCTCCCAAGACATTGAGAGCGTAACGGGGCGTTCTTCAGCTGGGTGCCATTTAGGAAATAATGCCCATTTGGCATGTTCAGGTTGAAGGACCGACTTTTCTTCGCCAATATTTGCCCCATAGAGAACCACGTATGATTTCTTCTTGGGATCCACACCGGTGACAATAGCGATCCTCTTCTCATGTTCTTTCTTCCATTTAATGAGAAGCGGAGCTCTGTACCTCCCACCATCATTTTCTCGATCAATTTTCTCATGGCAGTCATGACAAACCAGCAATAAATTTTCTGTGTCGTTTAGGCCGCCAGTGCTATTCTTGAACGGTCCTCTTCCGCGGGGTCCATCTTCCGAGAATGAATAAATATGGGCTTTTTCTGATATGTTTACTCGTTCCTGGGTCACTGGAGATTTATACAGAAGTCTATTGCAACCATAAAACTGGCATCGCCCAGCAGCTCGCGCCCAGAGCTCTCTCTCGATTTCTCGTTTGATGTGCCGAGTTACTTCTTTGACCACGGGTGCGATTCCAGTGGTGGTCCTACTGCTGCGGTTTCCACTTATGATCTTGTTGCTCAAATAAAGCCTCCTTTACGACGTTTGCATCGACTATTAGCACTCTTAATCGGAGAGTGCTAAGCCACCTTATTTAACCACAATATATTGTGTATGTCAAATCATTATATTATTAAATACACTACCAATAGACGAATGTCGATTTATTTCAAATTCAACCCTGCCCTCCTCCGTATCCTTCACTCTACTTCATTATCTGTTCCGTGCTAACTACCTCCCTTTAGAGGATTTTCTCAAAATTGTGAATCGGATCATCTGCCATCATTATGTATTGCCGACGAGTTATGAAATTTTGCCACTCCCAGAAACACTTCTCCGATGGCAAAAAATGGAAAATCGGCGGCATAATATAGCGACGACTCAAGCAGAGGAGATCCGTTGGACAAGAAGAAAAGAGAAGTGCTGGAGCAGGCTGACTGGGACGATGTGCTCCCTAGATTATTGAAACACGCCCTGAACAAGTTGCGAAGGCGCTTCTTCTTCAGCAGCAGTACCCTTCATAGTACAAAGACTGAACAGATAGCTCAGGACCAGGGTATGGAAGCCATCGTGAAATTATGGGACGAAACGGTTTACTGGGACTATGAAAAAAAGGATAATCTTCTGTACTTCCTTCAAGGGGTCATCAACAGTCAGATCAGCCATCTTTTCGACAATGAGGAGTATTTGACAACCGAACGCTTCCCTGTTGCCTCCTCTGAGAGCAGTGACGAACATATTGAGGTGGAGGAATTACTCAAAAGAGCCGATCCTCATGAGGAGCACGCTAGGGATATTACTCCCACTGTGCCCTCTGACCCAGAGGAAGCCCTTCTCATTAAGGAACAAGAAGCACGGGACAAGTCTGCTACAGATGCCCTGTTGGAACGACTGAAAGGGGACAAGGAACTTGAGGATATTGTACTTTGTATCATGGGCGGAACTACCAAGCCGCAAGAAATATCAGAAGAAATGGGGGTCGAGGTAAAACACGTTTATAATCTTCAAAAGAAACTCAGGAGGATATATAAAGACCTGCTGGAGCAGGCAAGAAAGGAGAAACAATAATGACTCCCCGCAAAAAGAAAGGGAGGAATGAAGCCTCGGTCTTTCTCGATAATCTCTCCGAATTTCTTGGAGCGACCGAGGGACAGGATCTGAATGACATTAAAAGCGAACTTCGGGAGGAGGGCATTGATGTCGATGCTTTTGTCAATAAAGCAAAGGAGGAGATAGCCCAAAAATCGTCTGAGGCGAAAAGAAGTTGGATAGCGAAAGCCAAGGCGGGGCATGCTGTGGCACTGGAGAGGATCAACAAGATTGTTCTTGATATCCCTAAAGACGCTGAGGCACTGAGAGGGAACGTAAGGCGGCTCATTAGTGGTCGACAAACAGCCGGGGCTTACTTCAGAAACTATAAAGATATGTCTTATGATGATCTCAAAAAGCTGTATGAAGATTATATGAGATTGGAACACCTGAAAGAGAAAGAAGAAGATGAAGGAAACTCCCAATAAGGGTAAAGCTCTCAATAGAGCAAAGGAGATTGTCAAGGAACTCTCAATCGAGGAGCCTGCCCATATTGACCTTGAAGCTATCGCCTTTCAGCTCGGGGCAATAATTAAGCAAGGGCCCATGAGAGGAGCGGACGGCCGTTTGGCAACTCTCGGCTCTCAGGGGCTTATCACCGTTAGGGAGGATATCCCGGAGGATGGTAAAAAGCGGTTTGTAATGGCGCATGAAATCGGCCACTACGAACTTCACCGCAAGGAATTTCCTCTCATCTCCTGCAGCGATGAAGATTTTTATAAATGGAATGCAGACAATCAGCATCTTGAGGTTGAAGCCAACCACTTTGCGAGCGAACTCCTCATGCCCGAGGATATGTACAAAAAAAGGGTGACTGGCAAGGCGTTGAGCTCAGCACTTCTTGATTCTCTTTCGGGAATGTTTTCGGTCTCATTGACAGCAGTGGCAATTCGCTTTGTCACGCTAAGGCCTGAATACGCTTTGGTATGTTCTTCTTCGGATCGGATAAAATGGTTCGTCATAGACAGTAAATGGTGCCCTATTTATCTGAATATCAGAGGGAAGGTTCACCCGGAATCGATAGCCTATGAATATTACCAAGGTAATTCTATTTCTAACGACTTTTACACAATTGAGTCAGAAGCATGGACAGATTGGAAGGTTCGAGGCAAACTCAAGGAGCTTGCAATTCCCTTAGGGAAATACAACAACGTGCTGAGTTTTTTATATGTTCAAGAAGGATGGGATGATTAGTTTCATTTTGTTTGTACCGGAAATATTCGTCAATGATGTCTTCGTGAAAGTGTTTGTTGTCAGGTATGCAGAGATCAGAACCCCTTCCCACACCTATCCATAGATCACGCTATAAAGGATGTAAGGAGGGCAGGAGATTCACTACTCAATAGGTCTATGAATTTTTCCCCCCTGTCTGATATCGGTTGACATGATTTGGCCTCAGAGCCATGGTGAGAGGATGTGTTGGCTGGAGCCTCGTGCAATAAAAGTTAGCTTTTGCCATAATTATACACATCTTCCATCTATGGGAATATAACAAGTCATGACCTTCGGTAATCAATTAAGAAAACTTGTCAAGTCGAGAGGGCTTAATTTTACGTCACTTGCTAAAAAAATGAACGTTACCAATTCCTATATCAGCCAGCTTGTTACGGGTATAAGGAAACCGGGCCGGGAGACTCTTCTTAATTTATCAAAAACACTCGAACTTCCTATTGATGCATTTCTTATGCTCGGCGATGTCGGCATTGATTACACGGTCCCGAGGAAGATACCTGTCCTTAATGAGACTAGCCTGATTGCATGGATAACGAGTGGTAAAGTTGAGTATCCTGTATTGTATGCAGATACTTTTGAGTATGCCTTGAGCAGTGGTCCCTACACGTTTTATTTGCAGCCATCTGATGAAAAAGGTGCAATCCTCGGATATGATCTCATTCTTATAGAACCGATGGCCGCCATCAAGCACGGAGATGCTGTTTTGACATACTTCCATAACATTTTTTCACTCGGCAAGATAGTTATGGCGAATGGTGTCGCAATATTATTTAATGAAAGGCAGGAACACATAGTATCTCTCAAGGAGAATAATATTGACGGGCTTTCTTTGTTTAGAGCAATACAGGGCATCAAGAATATTTAGGGGGTAGTTGTTGACCCAAAAGCAATTACAGGAGCTTGTTGTTGCGATAGAATCTGCTTGTGCGACTTTGATTAAGTAGTTGAAAGAGAGACTTTCATTTTGATATGCCCCAACCACCCGACCAATTAGACAGAACTAAGGACTAAAAAACAAAATCGTATTTTCATTTTTGTCAGAAATTGCCCCTTTCTCTCTCATTATTCGTGTCTCCTGAAAATATGGATGGCCCGTGCCAACAGGGATCCTTTTCCCGATTATCACATTTTCTTTAACTCCTGAGAGGACGTCAACTTTACCTTGTATCGCAGCACCTGATAAGACTGACGATGTCCTCTCAAACGATGCTGCACTAAGCCAGCTTTCTGAGTTTATTGCTGCTTTTGCAAGGCCAAGCAGTACGGTGATAGCTGTAGCTTTTCTTCCCTTTGTTTCTTGGTTTATTTCAAAGAGAGTGTGCCTCTGAATAACATCATCTGCCACGAGGTCCGTGTCTCCCGCATTTACAACTCTGACAAACCCCAGCATTTTTCTGGCGATGACCTCGAAGTGTCTGTCATCTATGGAAACCCCCTGGCTCAAATATACCTTCTGCACTTCATTTACTATCTGAACTGCAGCTTTCTCGGGTCCAAAAATGTTCAGTATGTCATTGATGCCTATATCCCCGTCAGCAAGGATATCACCTGCCTTTACAATATCCCCGTTGTAGAAATTTAGCTGCCTTTCCATGGATATTCTATAGCTTGCCACACCGCCATTTTCTGCAACTATGTCCACCATCAGGAATTTCCCCTTTGGCGGGTTTATTCTTAATTCGCCGCTTATTTCTGATATTATTGCAGGGTTGTCTACCGATCTTGCTTCCAGTATTTGAAGCACCTTAGGCAATCCACCTGTGATATCAGAAGTCTTTTTTGCCTGTTTAGGGATTCTTGCTATCGACTCTCCAACATTTACCTTGCCATTTTCCTCAACTCCGATAATCGCACCTATCGGCAGCATATATTCTTTTTCTCCAACTTTTAGCCTGGGGATCATTTCGTCCTTTATTGCCGTTACGACTTTTTTTACTACGCCTGTATCCCGGTCAACTTCCTGCTTCATGGTTGATCCTTCTACAATGCCTATGAATTCGGCATTCCCTTCTGTTGTCGAAATAATCGGAAGATTATATGGGTCCCATTGCGCTATCACAGCTCCTTCCTCGACGTGCTCATTTTCTTCTACAGTGATGATAGCTCCATAAGGTACCACTCCGCCGTCCGGCTCTTTATCTTCGGCTGTTATCACTGCCAGTCTCCCGCTCCTGTTGATGACTACAAGCTTTCCGTTTACATTTCTTACTGTCTCTATTTCTGCGAACCTGATACGTCCAGCGATCTTCGTTTCAATGGAGTTCTTTGTTGACACACCCGACGCACTGCCACCGCTGTGAAATGTCCTAAGAGTGAGCTGTGTACCTGGCTCTCCTATCGACTGGGCAGCGATTATTCCGGCAGCTTCTCCTATAGAAACCGGCAGCCTTGTTGAAAGGTCATGTCCGTAACATTTGACACACAAGCCTTTGGAGCACTGGCATGAAAAAGGCGATCGAACTTTTATTTCCCTTAAGCCTGCTTTTGTGATCTCCGCAGCCACTTTTTTGTCGATCATCTCATTTTTTCTAACGATTACCTTTCCTGTTGAAAATTCTATGACATCCTCACCTGCATACCTTCCGAGTATCCTGTCTTCCATAGGAATAAGTATTTCGTCATTGTCAGTCAAATCTGTCATCGTAATGCCCTTCATAGTGCCGCAATCCAATTTGTCTATTATCAGATCATGGGCAACATCCACAAGCTTTCTTGTGAAATATCCTGCATTGGCGGTCTTTAACGCGCCGTCGGCTCTTCCTTTTCTCGCTCCATGAGCAGCAAGCAGGTATTCGTGGTATGTTAGCCCCTCCTTCAGGTTTGATTTGATCGGTATCTCCACTATCTCTCCGGTGGGCCTGGCCATCAACCCCCTCATCCCTCCCAGTTGTGACATCTGGCCAACAGTGCCTCTTGCTCCAGAGTCAGCCATCATATACATCGAGTTGAATTCTTTAGCATTCCATTTCTGTTCTTCTGTCATGCCGGCATCGTCCTCCATTCCGAAGTGCTCAATCATTTTTGCTGATATCTCATCTGTGGCCTTCCCCCAGAGGTCTATTGTCTTATTGTGCCTTTCTGTATCTGTGATTTCACCTATGCCATATCTTTCTTTGATGTCTTGAACTTCCCGTTCTGTTCTTTCTATGATCTCTCTCTTTTCCCTGGGAACTGTGATATCGCTGCTGCAGAATGAAATGCCGCTCTGTGTCGCGTACTTGAATCCTGTCTCCTTTATCCTGTCGAGCAGTGTTACGGTATCCCTTTGTCCGGCTATGTCGTAGCACAGCTCTATAAGGCTGGCCAGGTCCTTTTTCCTGATAGTCTTATTCAACTGTTCGAATTCAATCTGTGACGGAAAAAGCTCACTAAATATGAGTCTCCCCGGAGTTGTTTCGATTCTTTGTCCGTTCCTTCTCACAATTATTTTTGCATGCAATTCTACCGTTCCTGCATAATGAGCGCACAAAGCGTCTTCTTTATCCGCGAAAATCATCACTTCATCATTTCTCTTGCCTTTCTCTTTCGTCAGATAATAAATGCCGAGAACTATGTCCTGGGCTGGTGTCATTATCAGTTTTCCGTTTGCCGGGGAGAGGAGATTATTTACCGAGAGCATTAGTACCCTTGTCTCTATTTGCGCTTCCAGCGTTATAGGCATATGTACCCCCATCTGATCCCCGTCAAAATCAGCATTAAATGCTGTGCAGACCAGGGGATGAAGTCTTATCGCCTTCCCGTCAACCAGTACCGGTTCAAAAGCCTGGAGACTCATTCTGTGGAGTGACGGAGCCCTGTTTAGGATTATGACTCTCTCCCTGAGTTCCTCCTCCAGGGCATCTATTGCTTCCGGTCTTCTCAAATCAACCAGAAGAGAGGCATTCTTCAGAGAAGTTGCAAGTCCTTTGCGCATAAGATTGCCGTATATGAAAGGCCTCAACATATCCAGTGCCATAACTATGGGCAAACCGCACTGGTTTAATTTCAGGGTAGGGCCGACGACAATGACTGATCTTCCCGAGTAGTCGACTCTCTTCCCCAGCAGATTTCTTCTCAGCCTGCCTTCTTTCTTCTCTATGAAATCGGAGAGCGATTTTAATGCTCTTTTTCTCGTCCTGTTCATCGCAGTATGGCCTTTGTTGTTTTGAAGGAGAGAGTCGACCGAGCCCTGTAAAAGCCTTCTTTCTATAAGCCTCAATATTTCCGGGGATCCAATGTGTTCAAGTTCCTTTAATCTGTTGTTTCTGTTTATTACACGTGCATAGAGTTCATTGAGGTCAGAACTGGCTATTGTTCCATCGTCCATTATGATTACGGGGCGCAGCTTTGCCGGCAGAACCGGGAGAGCGCTTAATACCATCCATTCGGGTTTCATGCCTGATCTCATGAAATCCCTGGCAATCTGAAGTCGCTTATTTATTCTCCTTGAAGGCGGTTTCTGTCTCAGTTTATTTACGAGATCCTCGATATCGAGCTCTTTCAAGAGTCCGTATATGACGGTTCCGCCGGTTTCTGCCATGAAATTCTTTTTTTCTCTGGTTTCAAGGTACTCCTTCAGTGAAATTATTTCACTGTCTTTGTAACTGGTTTCACCGGGTTTCAGCACTATAAATGCCAGGCAGTTGATGACATTTTTCAGTTTCTTTGGCGGGATTGCCAGAAGCGTGGCTATGATGCTTCTGTACCATACATGAACTACCGGATATTTCAGTTTGATATAACCGAAGCGGTTTTTTTTCTTTGTCTCGCTTATTACTTCATAATCGCATTTTTCACACTTAATCTGTCTTTCTCTATACTTTTTGTAAAATGTCCCGCAGATGCACGTGCCCGGCTCCATCGTTCCAAAAATTCTTGGACAGAACAGACCTCCGAGGACCGGCTTTCCATTTGACTCCAGAGTCTTCGCATACTTTACTTCTCCCTTTGCCCTCCAAATTATTTGATCAGGATCGAGAAGTCTTATTCTTATCGCGCCTATGTCTTCTATATTCATGATAATATCAGCGGATTATGTGTCATAGACCCCTCTTCCCCTGATAATTATCTTCTTGTTGATTTCCGGAGGAACGATGTACACAGGTTCCCCATAAATTGAGATAAAGTTGGTCTGCAGGAACCCTCTGGAGCAGAATTCCTTTATGTAGGTAAAAACGACCTTATGCGCCAGTGGTATGTCTTCGTCCGCCTGAACACTACCTTTTCTCTGTTTTCTTTTTATAAGATTCCTTTTCACCTCATCCTTAACAGCGGATTTGAACGCTCTCAGGAATGATCCCATCCGGCTTTTGCTGTCGTTGCATATGATGATCGTCCTTCTTTTGGATTTCAGGACCTTGTCAACCATATAGGACGGCGAAATCGTGTTATTGTCGATTTCCAGATTGTATCTCTTCACTATCTGTTCCGAGCCGATATCCAGAGTGAGTCTCACAAGGAGATCCGGGAGATTTTCCCTGGATTTGTACTTTGATGCCATTCTTTTCAGGTTCAGCTCATCGACTAACCCGAAACTGTAACCGACTCTTGCTGCCTCTTTTTTTATCGCCCGGACGACTTCACGGACCATTTCATCGTGTTTTATAAAAGGGGGACCTGGCAGGCAGGCTCTTATCCAGTTGTGATCGTATCCCCTTTCCACGAGAACGGCTATTGAAAGAACGGTAAGCGCATACAGCGCAAAGGGGACATTGCTCCTCATTGCCTTTTCGCTCTCCTCTTTCTCATACCCTTCCTGTCTGACCCTTACGCCCTCATTCTTCTTCGCATAGACCCTCGACTGGATATAATCATCCTTCTTTAATAGAGACAGTCTTTTCTGCAGAGCATTTGGACTCACATCTGTTTTATAGACATCCCTCAGCATTTTCTTTATGTCCGCAAGGTCTGCTGCCCCACTCGACAATATTTTGAAAATATTAATGTCTCTGTCGGTGATGATTACTATTTCAGGTCCTCGCTATCGAGACGCGCTTTCAGGAATCGAATTTTTCACAACTTCTTCAATCCTCTGAAAGAAATGATTTATGGCTGAGTGTATTTTCCCCAGATCTTCATCGGGAGGCATGGCGCTTTTCAGCAGAGTAATTCTTATCACAAGTCTGTCCTCTGTTTCCCTGAATATGTCATCAAGTGAATGTGCGTCGGGAGCTTTACTGCCGTTCTTTTCGGCATTTCTGCCCTCAATCTTTCTCAGTAATTTCTCCACGGCAACAACGGGCCCTTTCTCCCTGACTCTCCTGATAAATCGTTCGAACTCTCTCTTGTCCGATTTCTGGTATTTTCTCAGTTCGGGAATGATGGCGGCGGTATCCTGCAGATTCTTCCTGCTCAGAGCCGACTGTTTCTTTTCCACTAATGCAAATACCTCCGGCAGAGTGGAGATTTCCGTATACATCTTCAGATATTGTTCCACGCTTCTTCTTGTAAGGCCTATGGCATGAGCTACTTCTTCGTTACTTCCGTATTCTTCTTTCAATCCGACGATGGACATCATGGTTTCAAAGTACGTAAGGTCTTCCCTTTGCAGATTCTCAAGGAGGGCAAGCTTTTTCACCTCCCTGTCACTTTTTTCTTTTATGACTGCGGGAATCTTTTCGAGCCCTGCAATTTTTGAAGCCCTCAATCTTCGCTCTCCCGCGATCAGTTCAAAAAGAAAGGCTGAGTTTTCTTCTTCAATCTTCCTTACCGTTATCGGCTGCTGCACGCCGTCTTCTTTTATCGTTTCGGCGAGACTCGCCAGGGATTCTTCCCTGAAGTACTTCCTTGGCTGGAAACGGTTAGCCATTATTTTATCTACAGGTATCTGCACAATCTCCTCTCTGTTAATGTCTCCCAACAATTTGTCTGCAGCCGCATCCAGACATTTCTTGCTGTCGTATCTCTCCGTTGATCTTGTTTGCTCATCTGCGTTTTCCGTCACTTCGAACTCCTCCTTTTCTGCTTTCTTGATATAAGAGTATTACCCGCATTTTTGTTGGAAGAATTCCACCCCTGCACAAGGCGAAATCATTTCGCGTCCGGTTTCCTGTCCCGCACCCCTATTGACCTCGCCGTAAGAACCCCTATAAGAAACCTCGTAAGGAACGTCGTAAGAAACCACGTAAGCCGTCCTGTTCCGCTAATACCGATTAATCTATGAATATCAGGATGTTAGAGAGGAAAACGGATGTCGAATATATTCCTGATCTCAAGTAGTGTTTTTACATTTGAATTTTTGAGCGCTCTGGGACTTCGGACAAGGCGGTCTTTTATGTCCATAACATCTTGATTTTGCTGTATTTCGCAAAGTTGTGACGTTTTTGCGGTTGTTTCATTTTTTCGGATGGGATAGTGCTGCAAGGGAAATGCTAAATTATTCTTGTAATTCAAGTTGTTAGGCTTTAATTGCCTTGACCGGATGGGCCGTTTTCATTATAATTGAGGTAATTTTCACATCTTATCCTGCATAGAAGTATCCAAAGAGGCCTCAGAAGCCGACAACTTGAGACAAGTTTTTCGAATCCCGCCTAAAATGGCTTAAAACAACAAGTCCCCAATTTCTCACATCCTGCTTTTTTCTCCTCCTTCAAAGGGAAAAGAATCTCCCCGATTTGCCGCTTCGCAGAGTATTTTTGCATTAAAGCACAATATTTCAGAGTACTTTTGTTTCAAACGTAACTAACATCGGTTTCCCTGTCCAGAAGAGACAAGGTAGTTTATCTCTGCTCCCGATCGCTGGCTCGTCATATTTTTTACCGCAGAAATTCAATGTGAAGAATCAACTGGTGTTTTACATTTTCTCCAACCTTTAAGCGCTGACAAACCTGCCTGTCCGGATCCCCATTAATCCTTCCTTGAATTATTCAAGAACCCGAAACGGTCTGCACATGGACTAACCGTTTCGGGTTTTCTCCACAGTCAGTTCTAAGCTCTGACACTAAATAAAAAGCGATGAGCAGCCATGGAATCTTTCCGCTTATTCCAGGCGGAACAAATTCAAAAATTGAGGTGACCGTCATGAAAACAGCAACATCCGTACTCACGAAATTCTTTGGAGGTATCAACATCAACAGGCCAGTGAGCGTAAATGTGAATTCGGCGAATCTTGTTCAATTCTTTCCACACGGAATCCCGGTTTATACCGTCATGGGGGGGCTGCACTTTTCTTTCAGAAAAGACGGCAACAACGTCCTTACTACTGTCAGAAAAGTCCTTTCCGCTTAACAGCCGCAAAGAGCAGCATACTGTTCATTCCTGCCTGATCTCGACCCATATATTACCTTCCGTTACCTTCCTTCTTTTTTTAGGAAAATCACTTTCTGTCTGTTGCAAGTCTGAGTCTTTTTTGGGGGGCATTGCGAAAGTAGCCATCGGCGAATAATCGCAATGTCCTTTTTCTTTTTTTGGAGGTGTCTTATGTCAGTCAAGAATTTGCTCGGTGTCATTAAGGTTCAGAAGGGGGAGAGAGTTTACAGCTTGAGCAGTGTCGACGATGTCGTGAAGATGCTGTTTAACCGGAAACGTAATGAGCCCTCCTTGAATGTGATTGAAATTCCCGACGAACTGCTCAAGGAATCGGTGAATGAATAGATGTTTTCCAGGGGAAGAGCATTCACACGCGGTTTGTCTACAGACATTCGTCAGTTTCAAACAAGTAGCCTTTGGTGAAAGTTACAGAGATATAACTACAAGGAGGTCTGTTTATGTCGAAAGTGGAAGCTATCGAATCAACCATCAAAGAGAATATGCCTCATGTCTCAGCCGCCACAGCGAAAGCCATAGCGGAGATCGTTGTCGATATAGAAACTATCAACTTCTATCGTCAGTAAAGAGTCCATGCATCCGCAACACGTTCCCATCTTTCCGATAATTGCCAAAAAACACAATTTAAAAAAAACGACTAAAAAACAGGAGGATTTAAAACTATGGAAACTGTCGTCACATTAGCACAAAAACCGGTAGTACCGTTTGAGCAGGCAAGCGTAAAGCTTTTTACTTTTCCGTGCGGCTGCGAGACCATGAAGTGCATGGAAAAGAACGACTGCACCGCAGGTCACAGCTGTAAAGTATGCCGTGGAAAAATAGTATGCAAACACTGCGGTACCCACAAAGGCCTTCCCACAGGATATCCGACCTTCACCTGGCTTTAATTCCCTCCCTTCACACTGCGCATTTAAAACATGACTCAAAAATCAACATCAGGAGAATGAATCAGGAGTGAAGGGTAATACCTATTTAAAAACAAACATCAAAAGGAGGACATATCATGAAACAAATCATCACAATCTTGATTGCTGTGGCAATGCTGGGCGTATTTTCTGTGTCGGCCTTAGCCGCAGAGACAGAGATAACCGAAAAGACAGCGCAGGTCCCAAAGTGCGAGAAGCCCATTGGCAAGATTGCACTCGGAAAGGTTACCTGCAAGGCGGCTTCCTGCAGTAATCCCAAAACGCCTGCAGCTTCATTCCTTCAGCAGATTGTATCCTTAACAGGTCAACCTGCCTATGAGGGGATAGGACAGGGGATCGGGGATATGCTCATATCCGCATTGAGGGAGACAGGTTGTTTTGAAGTTCTGGAGAGAGAGTCCCTGGAAGAACTCAAACAGGAAATGGCTTTTATGGGGAAGAATATTGAACTTGAAGCAGCAGACTTCCTCGTTGGAGGGTCTGTAACCTCTCTGACAATGGAGACTACAAACACAAACCTCGGGCTCGGCATTATCCCGGTACTGAGTGCTGTGGATATCAAAAAGACCAAGGCTGTTGTTGGCATGGACATCAGGATCGTAGATGTTAACTCCGGGAAAATCACCTTCACTAAGTCATATGAGGCAAACAATCAGAAATCAGGCCTCGGTATAGGAGCTGGCGCTGGATGGCATGGAGTGGGATTCGGCGGTATCTATAGCCAGTTAAAGGGCACTGCTCTGGAAGAAGTCGTCAGAGATGTAGTGGTCAGGGCAACCGTAGACATCGTCGGTGCGGGAAGCGGTTTGAAAGCCCAGGGCCAGGCTATGCACACTGTGCCAACGAGTGATTCGCAAGCCATGACGACAGCTTCGCCGATGACCCGGGAATTGCCGAAGAATATCCAGAGTCAGACCAATCCTTAAGTTCTGTTCGGCCTGTGAAGTTGGCAGAAGACTGGCTTCACATGCCTCCCAGTCCCCCCTCGGAAGAGGAAGACAACCCCCATCTTCCTCTTCCCCCCCTTTTTTAAACCAACCACGGTATCTCAGCAAAGAGGCTATTCCATGAAATACTCCCATAGATTCAAAAAGTGACAGAGAGGCAGATGAATATCTTACGTCATGTTGCCATTTGCTTAATTACAAAAAGGAGGAAGCTTATGAAACAGAGGTTTATCAGTCCGTGATCAATTTTTTCAAGAAGTGGTTCTGGAAAAAGGCCGGGCAGCCAAATGAGAATGCTCCGCGCTTTTTCGAGGTAACGGGTGAATATCCATGTGGCTTTGACCCTGATATGCCCTTTGAAACGCTGAATCCGTTACAGAACTGCTTCAAGGACAATTATAGACAAGACAGGCACTGTGTCATCGAAAGCGGCACAGGAACAGGAAAAACCGCCCTTGCGTACATTGCATCGAGATGTTTCCTCGACGAAGGGCAGAAAATAATCCTCACTGCACCGACCCGGGAACTTGTCAAAAGCTTATATCAGGAATCTGTCGGGATATGGGGTGCGAAGATCGTCGGGCTGCACACGAGTTCCGACAAGACAGTTGCCGACAAGTTCTTTGTGGTCACAACACCCGAAGGATTTCTGAGTGCAGTGAGATCAGGCAAGGAGTGGACAAGAGCAGGGTTGCTGATCATAGACGAGGCCCATAACCTTCTTGAGCCCTCCAGAGGAGGCAACCTGGATGTGGCCATGACTGTCCATATCAGAAGCGGAGGGAAAGTCCTGCTCATGTCCGGAACATTTCCAAATAAGAAAGAACTGGCTGCTTTGCTCAACGCCGATATGTTTGTTTCGAAATACAGAAAAACATTGATCCATGTAAACGAAATGCATGTCCCTGATGACATTAATGCGCAGCCTGCTCCCAGAAAGCTTCCTGCAGGTGTCACACCCACTATTTCGGGGCATATCTATAACCGGGATTCCCTGAGGTTGAAAGTTTTGAAGGATATTCTTTTGAAGCATCAGGAAGAAAACATCCTTATCTTTGTGCCTACAAAAGCGGCCGGCTATTGTCTCAGCGAGTCCCTTGTAACCCCCATGCATTGTGCAGACCTTGAAGATAAGGAGAGGGACAGGCTTGTCGTGGAATTCAATGCAGGGGAGTTAAAGACACTTCTTGCGACGAACACGCTCTCCCAGGGGATAAACACTCCGGCGGATATTGTAGTTGTGTGCGGCACGCGAAGAGGCGGCTATTTTCTGGAAAAGACCGATGTCGATCAGATGTTCGGCAGGGCAGGGCGGGGTAAACCTGAAGCAATGGTATATGTCCTGGGAGACAAAATCGAGCTATTTAATGCAAAGAAACTTTCTCTTGCGAAGTCTCTGCCTCTCCCGGTTCAATCAATGGTGCTTACCATTCTTTCTTTGAATCCGGCATCAAAGCAGGACCTCATCCAGGCATTGAGCATGACCTACGCAGCTTCTCTTACAACTGGACATAAGGTGGCCGCATCCATAGAAAAGAACCTGCGTTTCCTCAGGGCCTGTCACATCCTGAACAGGAAAGAGAGCGGTTTGTATTCCCTTACCAAAGAGGGTATCCTGATCGCCCGCTACTTCTTCTCTCCAAGTGACTATATCGGTTATATGAAAGTGGCCAGAAAGCTCATGGCCATGGACTTTCCTGAAGTCGACAAAGGGTGCATTCTGCTTTCCCTGATAATCCCGTTTGGAGTCATACCTGAATTCCCGGAGAGAATCATAAAAGACTTCATAATGAAGTGGGAGTCCATTAAGATGGAAAAAGAAGTGCGATACAAGGACGCCCAGGCAGTCGAGGGAATCTCTGATAAGCCAGCAGCAATTAATAGTCAGGTGAACCAGCTGGATGGCAATGGAGAAGCAGAAGAAGTTCAGCAGCCTAAGGGAGAAACAGATCTTGCCATAACCAAAATTGCCCAGAGATCTGCTCTTTTGAAGTACTTCCTTCAAAGAGCATCCTCTATACCTCCTTACTTCCCTTATCAGTTAAAAGACGCTGAAAGGTTCATTGGGATGCTCAATGACATGGAATACTACAAGATACACCCTGAGGCTCCCGGTAAGAAGTGGCTGCAGAATACTGTATTTGCTCTGAAGGCTAATGTTGCGAAATCCACCTCCAGGAAAAAGCCTCTTCAGCCGTCTCTTATATAACGAAAACGGCGGGACTCTGTTAGCAGTTCAGGAGTCCCGCCGTTTTACCCCATTGAGAGTCGGAGGGGATCATTTGTTTTAACGGGTTAATTACTCACGCAGTTCTGCACAGAGATGACCATCTTTATGATGCTGCGGGGTGCGAATAATAATCTGTGGGCGAGGATATGCTTGTTTCGTTTTGCAAGTAAGATAAACTTTGCAACGTTCGGACAAGCCCTACGTATTTCAATTATGTTAGTTCTTAAGGAGGCAGTTCTATTTCGATGCTGATTATCTCAATCCGTTATAATAAAGACTCTATGCCACAGTTTATTATTCATGAACATCACGCGACCCACCTCCATTTTGATTTCAGGCTTGAGATTGAGGGGGTTCTGAAGTCGTGGGCTGTACCCAAAGGGCCTTCGATGAATCCAAAGGACAAGCGGCTTGCGATCATGGTTGACGACCATACTCTCGAATACGGTTCATATGAAGGGATTATTCCAAAAGGCCAATACGGTGCTGGTGCCGTCGTGATCTGGGACGCAGGTGACTATGAGTTTCTTGGCGGCAATGTCCAGGACGGCAGGATAGAATTTATTCTTCATGGAAAGAAGCTAAAAGGTGGTTTCATACTCACAAAGATGTCAGGGAGAAAAAAGGAATGGCTACTGATAAAAAAGAGAGATGATTTCGCAAAGGACGATTTCGTAATTAAGAACATGCTCACTCCAGAATTGCGTAAAAAATTGAGGGCTAAAGTCCCGTCCTGCACTGCCTCATAATTTATAATTTGTGCCCATTGCAATGCAACGCATATGGGCTTCAATGCTTATTCTGTTGCTTTGACCAGGCCCCTTATCAGCAAGTAGTGAAAAAGATCTGTTTTTCAGTCACGAGTTAATACATTGTTTTGATTCTATTAGCTAGTGCTTTCCAGTCAACCTCTGGTGTTAAATGGCACCAGCTGATGCGAATGCAAGAATTCGCTTCATCATCGCTCATACCCATTGCCCTTAGAACATGACTGGGAGTATAGCTATTTGAAGTACATGCAGACCCATTGGAAATCGCTACCAAGTCCTTTAACGCAACAATTAGTGCCTCCGAATCCAGCCTGGGGAATGAGAGGTTAAGCACGTGGTCCATAACCAAGGTCTGGTCGCCCGTCAACATCGGGTTAAGCGATGATAGCGCATTCAATACCCGCTTACGAATTCTCCAGCACACTTGCTGACGTGCAACTTGGTCCCGCACAGCGATTTCCGCAGCCGTACCAAATGCTGCAATCAGCGCCACTGGGAGTGTTCCAGGCCGGACTCCACGCTCTTGACCACCACCATACATGAGAGGTTGAATTGGAGGGCGGTTATATTTTCGTTTACGCATGATGAGAGCACCTATGCCCTGGGGAGCGTAAATTTTGTGCCCGCTAATACTGATGAGATCGATTCGCGAATGCCGTAACGGTTCAATATCCTTGCCAAACCCTTGCGCTGCATCTGTATGAAAATAAGCGGGGTGATCTCTTAGTACATCGGCAATCCCATCAAGAGGCTGACGTACGCCGGTCTCGTTGTTAACCTGCATAATAGAAACCAAAAAAGTATCCGCGCGAAGCACAGCCCGAATCGCATCCGGATCAACAACCCCCTTCGCATCTACTGGCAATCGGGTAACCTCAAAGCCTTCACGTTCCAAGACTCTACAGGGTTCCAATACTGCTTTATGTTCAATGGCCGATGTGATGATGTGTGTCTTGCCCAGATCCTTGGCTGAAGCACGCAGCCCAAGGATAGCAAGATTATTGCTTTCAGTCGCCCCACTGGTGAAGATTACCTCGTCGCGTGTTGCTGCAACAACCGCAGCTATATGATCTCGTGCCTTTTGAACCGCCTGTTTTGCCCCAACACCAAATTCATGGGTGCGGCTTCCTTCGTTGCCAAACTCTTCGGTAAGATAATGCATCATTGTCTGGTTAACCTCTGGGTCTATAGGAGTTGTTGCATTACAATCGAGATAAATTGCTGTCATATTGTCTCCGACATGTATGTTAAAAATGCTTTTCTTATTGACAAACATAACATAAAAAAGATATAAACATAAAGAAGATTTTTTTGTTCCGAGATATAAGGACTATAGAAATAATGGAAACCCAACCGTCTCTTACATTTCCGGTAATTCGAGGCCTTCAAGCCCATCGCGAATACTACGTTGCTATGTGGACACTTCGAATGCTTCGGCAGATCGCCATTTTCGATGAGGATGAGCTTCCTCCCGAACTCCGTGCCCAGCGGACCCTGAACAAGGCGCGTATTCCTGAAATCTCAAGCTATATTCTCGAAAACCCGGACGACTACGTATTCTCGGCGCTCACCGTGTCGATTGACTCTAATGTTATTTTCGAACCACTGCCGGGCCAAAACAAACTGGGATTGCTCCGCGTACCAATGGATGCACGTTTCATCATTAATGACGGCCAGCACCGTCGTGCCGCAATCACGGAGGCGTTAGAGCAACGCCCCGAGCTTAGCCATGAGACAATTGCCGTTGTATTCTTCCTTGATATCGGATTGGAACGCTCCCAGCAGATGTTTGCCGACTTGAATCGTCACGCTATCCGACCCAGTCGATCCCTAGGGCTCCTGTACGACCACCGTAACGACAAGGCAAAACTTGCGAAGCTTGTTATTATGAAGTCAGACTTTTTCCGTGACATAGTCGATATGGAAAAATCATCTCTCGCCAAGCGATCAAGGAAGCTTTTCACTCTGTCTGCATTTTATAACGCCTGTGCGGATCTTGTTGAAAGCATGGCCACGGGCGATCTGATAGAAGATGCGACGCTCGCTAGGACTTACTGGGATGCTGTATCAGAAAAGTTTCCGTTGTGGGGACAAGTTCGAGAGGGGCGAATCCCCGCCAGCGAGGTCCGAGAAGGGTACATTCACTCACACGGCATTGCTCTTCAAGCACTTGGCAAGGCAGGTAATTCGTTACTCATACAGTATCCCAAGGACTGGCGTAAGCACCTTGATGCCCTGAAGAGGATAGACTGGTCCCGCTCAAATGCTAAAATTTGGGAGGGACGTGCCATGATTGGTGGGAAGGTCTCCAAAGTTAGTAGCAATATTATTCTTACCACTAACGTCATAAAAAAAACTCTTTCACTCCCCCTCGATGAGGAGGAGCGGCGCGTGGAAACAGCTCATAGCCGAAAGTCTGGCCGCGGTAACGGACGGTAACTCTTCATGAAAAAACCCCTCAAGAGAATAATAGCAACCAATTCTGAACAGCCGGCATCACTTGACTTCGGAGATGCAAAGAGAAATGGCGTAAAATTATCAGCAGCCCAAACGTCAACAGCCCATGGCTCGGCATTTAGTAAAATAGGCTTTCAGGCCACCATAGGCCGACTTCAGGACGAAATTCGCAATCTATATTCAGCTGACGGCGTGCCCTGGATTATTGGCTATTCCGGAGGCAAAGACTCAACTGCTACCCTTCAATTAGTCTGGACCGCCATTGCTGAACTTCCACATGAGCAGCGCCGCAAGTCCATCTATGTAATCTCTACGGATACCATGGTCGAAAACCCTGTTGTTGCTGCATGGGTTACTAATTCACTTGAGATTATGAAGAAAGCCTCCTTTGATCAACGGGTGCCTTTTCAACCTCGACGATTAACACCTGCTTTGGCCGATTCATTTTGGGTTAACTTGATTGGAAGAGGCTATCCTGCTCCCCGGCACAAATTTCGATGGTGTACTTATCGCTTAAAGATTCAGCCATCCAATACCTTCATTAACAGTATCGTTTCATCAAATGGGCAGGCAATTCTTGTGTTAGGCACCAGAAAGGCTGAGAGCTCAAAGCGTGCTGCTAATATGATCAAACATGAAAAAGGTAGAGTACGTGAAAGGCTAAGTCCCAATTCGAGTCTCCCCGGTTCATTAGTGTATACGCCGATTGAAGATTGGAGTAATGACGATGTTTGGTTTTATCTGATGCAGGTGAGAAATCCATGGGGTTACAACAATCGAGATTTACTTGGCATGTATGCCGGTGCATCAGCTGATGGTGAGTGCCCACTTGTTGTTGATGACAGCACTCCAAGTTGCGGAGATTCTCGTTTCGGTTGCTGGGTTTGTACGATGGTGGAAGCAGACAAGTCTATGACGGCAATGATTCAGAACGATGTCGATAAAGAATGGATGATGCCGCTTCTCGATCTTCGCAATGTCATAGATTTCCGAAAAGATAGTAATGGTGATTACTCAGAAAATTCAGATCGTCACCTTCGAGATTTTCGCCGTATGGCCGGAAATGTACAGATGATGGCCAAAGGCAGGGAAGTACCTGGCCCATACTTACAGTCCACTAGGGAAGCTTGGCTTGAGAGACTGCTTCAGGCACAGACTTACATACGACTCAATGCCCCCCGCGAGGTACGTGGAATCGAGCTTATCACCCTTGATGAATTGCAAGAAATTCGTCGCATATGGGTTATTGACAAGCATGAACTGGAGGATTCGCTCCCCCGTATTTATAAACGATCAACCGGGGAGGACTACCCAGGTCGCCCCTTGGATGACAATCTTGTGCTTGGTGAAACTGAAATGCAGGAACTGGCTGATATTTGCGGTGAAGACCATTTGCATTATGAGCTTGTCCGTGAACTATTGAGTCTCGCCCGGCAACAGAGAATGACTGTACGTCGGGCCGGATTCTATGAGTCATTAGCAAAAACCTTTTCTCGACATTTCTATGATGATCGCGAAGATGCAATCTCACGGGCTCAACAGATGGCAAATGAGCGCAAGCGCCGTGAGGATAAACGTAAGGGTCGTGCATCCACTAAGGTGGCTGACAACGCAATAGCCACACGGGAGAATAGGGGATGATCATAGACTCGATCGTTATAGAGAACTTTGGGGCATACGGGGGCCGTCAGGAGGCAGAGCTTACACCTAAGGATGGTAAACCTATTATTCTTTTTGGTGGAATGAATGGCGGCGGCAAAACGACGTTACTGGATGCTGTTCAGCTTGCTTTTTACGGACCAAAGGCGCGCTTATCGAACCGAGGGCAGTTTGGCTATAAGGAATATTTGCGAGAATCAATTCACCGCGGTAGCGATATGGGAGAAGGCTCCAGCATCACGCTCCGTTTCCGACGCATAATGCAAGGGGAAACAAGGCATTTCGAGTTGCAGCGCTATTGGCGAGAAGGAGTCAAGGGGATAGAAGAAACGGTTCGGGTGCTGTGCGACGGACTGCTCGACGATGTCTTTACCGAGCATTGGGACGAGGCCATCGAGGCATACCTCCCTAGTGGCATTGCTCACCTCTTCTTTTTTGACGGTGAGCAGATCAAGGAGCTGGCCGCAGGAGGTCACGCTGCCGAAATCCTCGGCACAGCTGTTCATTCCCTGTTGGGGCTTGATTTAGTCGATCGCTTGGATAATGATCTCAAGCTTTTCGAGCGACGTAAGAAGTCAGAAGGTCTAGATCCAGAAGCCTCCCGTAAACTAAACCAGGCCCGCGGCGAACTCGATGAGATAGACCGTGAGCAAGAGAAAGTTGCTATTGCAGAAGGCACTCTCGTTAATGAAACAGGCCGGATTGCAAAGGAAGTACGTTTAAAAGAAGATCTGTTCCGAGCTGAAGGTGGCGCGCTTTATTTACGCCGAAAGGAGCTGGCAGATGAATTGAATAATCTCCGGGCATATAAGACTACCACTGAGACGCAATTCCGTGAGCTGGTCGCTGGACCATTACCACTGCTCCACGTGGAGGAACTCCTTGCCGAGGCAGAGCAGATTGCTCGACACGAAGCTGAGGTGCGCCGCACCCGCATACTGCTGAATGTGCTGGAAAGCCGTGACTCTGAGGTAATAGCTTCCTTGAAATCAGAAAAAATTAGCGCGCAGCCGATTCGTACAATTACCCACATATTAGCAGAAGACAGGCGCAGTCGAGCTGGTCTTGCTAAAGAGACTCTTATCCTCGCTGCTGATGACGGTCTGGCGCTCCATCTGGCTCATCTGCGGAGCACAGTGCTCCCACTTGCCAAGCAACAGGCAGATGACTTTGTCAAAAAGATTGTCACTCTGGAGGAGAAGATTTCCCGCTTGGAAGCCGAACTTGCACTTGTCCCTACTGCAGAACGCATCGCAGAAGTGCAAAACGCATTGGATGTGGCCCGCAAGGCTCACCAGGCTAAGCTGACTGAACTCGAAGCCATCCGGGTCCGCAAGCAGGCGTTGCAACGGCAGCGGGTTGCTGCCGAAGCTCGGATAGACAAACTCGATGAATGTGACATGGATGCCAGATTTAGCGAGGACGATCGTCACAGAATGCTCAAGCATTCTCAAAGGGCGCGCGAGACCCTTGGGCGCTTTCGTATCAGAATCGTCCAGCGTCATGCGGCCAACATGGAAATGCTCATGCTGGAGTCCTTTCGCAAGCTACTAAGAAAGAAGGAGTTGGTCAACAACCTTTCCATAAATCCGGAGACTTTTGAGGCTACTCTTACCGGCCGTGACGGCAAGGTCCTCTCCTTTGAGCGTCTATCTGCTGGTGAGAAGCAACTTCTCGCCACATCTTTACTCTGGGGACTTGCACGTGCTTCAGGGCGTCCCGTGCCGACAATTATTGATACGCCCTTGGGACGTCTCGACTCCTCTCACCGCAGTCACTTGGTCGAGCGTTACTTCCCCTCCGCATCTCACCAGGTATTGTTATTGTCCACTGACGAGGAGATAGTCGGCCCTTACTATAAAGCGCTTAAACCTTTTATAAGTCAAAGCTATCTCCTTGCCCATGATGAGAGTACAGGACAAACTCATATACAACAGGGATACTTTGAAACATGAAACCACCTATCGAACATGTTAGAGTAAGTGCAAGGGGCAAAGAAATATTGATCAAAATAAAGAGGCATACCGGCTTGGAGCATTGGAACGAAATCTGCCGAATAGCTTTGTGCCGTTCACTTGCCGACCCAACTCCACCACCGAAGATAGAAAAGGTAGGCGAAAGCTCGATTGATATGGAGTGGAAGACCTTTGCAGGCCCATTTCAGGAAGAACTTGCAGCTTTAGTAGTTCTCAGAGTAAAAAAAGATGGCATAAAGTTGTCGAGCAAGGATGCTATTGCAGAATACTTCCGCGCACATCTTGAGCGTGGAATTGATGGATTGCAGAGCGCGAAATCCTTAAGTGATATTTTCATGCAGTTGAAAACTTCGTCTTCGCAATTATCTTAGCTTAGCGCAATATTCTTGCTTTGCTTGCTTCAAGTGATCGATTGAGAGTGGATGAAATAAATGCTACAGAAGTCGCTATGCTTTGTTGATCTGGAGTTACCTTTCTTGATGCCCATTGCAAATCATTAGAATGCGCGAGCATATAAGCGAATTCACTTGCTGTATCGTCGCCTTTCTTTGAATATAAGACAATATCAGTATAATTCCACCTATTTCTTATCTCACTAGGCAAAGGCCAAGTACGGATACTATCATCAATGATTTTCTTAAATAATTGAATTCGACTAAACCTTTTTCCGTCATGCGTATTTATTGTCGAGGCCGTACTGAATTTATCATGCAGATTTTTCCATGCGGTGTGATGTGGTTTGTCGCCTTCACTCTTAAATCTAATTTTTATCCCACCATCGCCACACGAAACATAGTACCCAACGTAATTACCGTGAAACAGATCTTTTTTGCTTGGATTGTCGGCAAGAGATTTAATACTAACCATTTCGTCTCTGCTGAAATAGCAGGAATATCTGCCAAGCAATCTACTTATCAAATGTGCGCAGAAAAAAGCATGGTAATAAACTGTCACAATTAGCCATGCTTTTGGCGCACTTCCATCTTTTAATAAAGCGGCAATCGCGTCACTCTGCCTGGATATCCTCATCAGCCCATAAAATGTTTCGGTATAAATTATTTGATTGTAGTCATTAATATCTATAATTACCTCAAACATGTCATTGTCCACGATAGATATATTCTCATCCAAGGCTGATATATAGCTCTTGAATAAGTTAGCGATACTCTTGCTTGCTGATAATTTAGTCGGATCGTAGTCTGTGTCCTTCAGTCTGCCTATAATTAGATCTCTGATTACTATTTCCGGCATTAAAAAATATCCTCGGGTACTTTCTGGTTAATAGCAATAACATTCCTTATCGCCGCAGAAAGTTCTTTTATGGCTTGTTGATTAGTCCCTTTATGATACTCAAAATCTATTTCTGACAAGGGTTCAAATACTTTTTCAAATGATTCCACTTTATAATTATTAAACCTTGTCATTGCCAAATTACAAGCATCAATAAATGCTCCCATTATCGCTTGAAAAAATGCCGTATTCGAAATCTTCTCTGCATTTCCCAGAGTTTTTATAAGAATATTTTCCACTGCTGTCAAGTAATTGATAAGGAGTTTGATCCGCTGCTCCTGGCTTATATTGTTCATTGGAGCGAGATCCAGGAGGGGGTCAATAGCATTCTTAAATGGTACATGTGATATTTTGCCCGGGAGACTTTTTGTACGTGCCATCTTCCCAGATAAGGGTGATTCAATTTCCTTATCAAGGGCATCGAAAAGTGCCTTACGTATTGCATCCTTTGACGAAGGTTCCGCTATGAATTTTAACAATTCAATGCGAAGAGTCTTGGGAACTCCCTTTTGGTATCCATTAACATCAAGGAAATACTGAACTTCCTGCTCAGTGTTTAACCCATTGAATATACAGAGCGGCAACAACACATCGATATCTGTCATGTTTGCCCCATAAAGTCGATGCTGCCCGTCAATCACTAAAAATGAGTTAGGTATCTCATTGAAAGTAATTGTTTTGTTTTTATGGTCAAATTTAAAGTCAGATTTGTTTTGTGAGCTTAGTATTATTGCACCTGGTATGATATTCCCATCTTCTATATACTTTTTTATGCTGATTGCTCTCTGTTTTCCAAGAGCTCTTTGAAATCCCATCTCCGGATCTTCCTCGGCTCTTGATACTTTTGCAATTTTAAATAATTTCTTAGCACTCATCACTGATAAATAGAATTCAACTTGATTGTACTTTAATGCCAATGCCGTCAAAGTTGTTTTTGCCATAATAATAGCCTCCACATATAATATTGCGCCTTCATTGTTAGACTTCAATTAGGTTTATGAATCTAATCTGACAAAATCTTGCTCATAAAATCTATTATCACGTCAATGCTAATTTATGTGCTCAGCTGGTGGCAGGTCAAATGCAAGATCGTCCGAGATTCACACTGCAGAGCCAATGTCAAATCGTCAGTTCCAAATCAGGGTGTCCCGCACTTTCCTCACGTTGAGTTTCAATAAAAGCAACTAGTCCATCTAGATCGAGAGGACGGCCACTGAAAAATTCCCGCAAAACACTCAGTCCTCCGTTCGCATACTCTTGAAAGATGGAAATCCTCACATCCTCTGCCTCCGGTGATCCAGACATACAGTTGGTACTTTCTGTTTCGGAAAGCGACATCAAATAGAGCACCCCAGGCCAAGCAGGACAGTTACCGAAAGTACTTTGGTCAATACCTTTCCCTGAATCCAGTGACTGTAAAGGTTCCCTTTTATTGTTTCTCATTCCAATCTGAGCGGCAAACAAAAGGAGTTTCCATATTTCTTTAAAGACGCCTACTTGGTCTGCCATCAAGGATTTGATTATCTCTTCTTTATCGGTAGCACGTTGTATTCGCTTCATTCCCGTTCCTGCCCTCTTCTTCAGAACTGACTTTGTGTTTGATACCAATGTGTAAATCTCGTCCCCAACCATTTCAAACAGAACCACTTCTGACGAGTCAACACGTTCGACGTTTCCTGTATGTCTACGGATCGTTGTCCTTAAGATGTGCTCAGGTGTTGGAGTATCAAATTCATAGAGATTTCGGCTCAGAATTTCAGCATAAATCTCCTCAATAGATGCTGGCCTATCGAACTCCCCGAGAACTTGTTGAGCAACTTCTGCGATTTTTTTTATTATCTCGTTCATAAAGTAATGATCTCAGTGAACTCATCAGAGTCCGAATGGAAATATTGTTGAATTTTCTGTCCATCGACAAATAGCTCGGGAGTTGCACTGTCCGGCATTGTCGGACCATGATACGTGAGATAATAACGCTTGCCAATGCGGCCAGCAGAAGAAAGCGCCGCTTCAACTTCGCCGTCATACTGCTTGGGACTAACAAAAAGAACAACCTGTGGAGCAAGCTCCGGAATATACTTTGCAACCCCTTCACGAAAGATGCTGAGCGACCCAAATGGTGAGTCAATAGCTACGGGGTAGGCAGAGCCGGCGAGGTCTTTCAGAATCGTGGGAATTTCAGAACGCTGCTTGGCCAGAGAAACAAGACTGGCGATAAAGACCAGTGATGTAACGGTGCGCTCCCCAGTGCTGAGTGCAGCATCAATTTCAATAGGATCAACATCGCCACCAGCTACTCTCTTTCTAATACGCAGAGTGTAGTTCTCTGTGAGTTCCGCCCAGTAATCCTTCGTCATAATTTTTCTGAAGTGACTGTCGATTTCTTTATTGAGCAGAGGTCGAAGATCTAAGGTTTCGGCGTCCAATATCTTTTCAAGGATATCTGCGCAATCCTCAACGGCATTAACACGCCGCTGGGCGCGCGCTGCGGCTTCCTCCTTATCTTCGATTTGGCGAATCTGAACTTCCATAGAACTTATCTCATCGGTAGCAGCTTCTATCTGGCCGTCAATACGGCCTAGAGCAGCATTTTGGGCATCACGGTCTAGCTGAAACGACTTGCGTTTCTCCTCCAACTGTTGCACTTCCTCGTCCTTCTTGCCCCCAAGTACCTGGTGGATTTCTTCAATCTCTTCGTCCCTATTACGGATGTCGCGGGCGAGTTCAAGGCGTTCAGTGTTGAGTTGACGGAGCTGTTCTTGAGTCTGATATGCCACGCCCTCGATGAGGCCAAGGGCATGGTCAAGGGCACCCACAGCATTATTGAAATCCTGATCACCGGCTATTGTGAGGAGGTTTTCAACAGCAGCACGTTCTGGTGTGCCTTCATCAAGACGCCGTGTGCAGATACATTTACAGCTCTCAAGCAATTCTTGTAAAAAAGTATTTAGTACGCGAGCAGGAATCTTTCCCTCGCTACGCAACCGGGCAACAATTTCGCGGCCACGGTTAATGAGTCTTGAGGTAAAAAGAGTGTAGCCATCTTCAGAGATCAATTTCGACAGGCGTCGGGTGATCTCATCACGCCGGTCAGCAAGTTCATTCCGCTCACGCATCAGACGAATACGTTTGGTCTGGAGTTCACGGGCCACACGATTATCGGCCAGTTTGTTATCTACCGACTCTAGTTCGGCATTAATTGCCTTCAGATTTGCAAGGGCCTGGGTGCGAGTCTCTGTTAGGTCCTTTAACTGTTCCTCCACTTTGGAAAGCCGATCAATCAGTTCCCGCTTCTCTTCGCTGGTCGCATCTTTCTGTTCGCTACGAAGTTTGCCGCGCACATTCTGGTGGCAGAGGTCATCGATGGTGGTTCGAAGCAACTCAAGCCCGAGCATACGTTGGATTGCCTCGGTGACCTGCGCACTATTTCTTTCCATGGCGAGGTAGTTGATGCGTTCGCCATTAAAAAAAAGAAGGCGGCTAATGCCATCTGGAACGATCGCCTGGATGCGCTGTTGAGGTCGGTCAAGCGCGAAAGTCTGTCCATTTCGCATCACTTCAAGAGATAGTGTGCTCTGCTTAGGGTTTAAATTCTGCTGGAGCAAAGTAAGCTGGCGGGTCAAAATGTAGCGGTCAGTATCGTGTTTGAAAGTGAGCTGAACGGTTGCTGCAAGGCTATTAGGATCCTTAGCGCGGTGGGCGAGCCCTTCATGGATCATACGGTCTGGCTTCTCGAAATCATCTGGGTTGCCGTCGGCTCCCATCAAGCCATCTCTACCATACAATGCCCAGAGTAGGGCTTTGAGCAAGGTAGTCTTGCCAAATCCGTTTTCTGCATGGACAATTGTGACGTTCCGCTCTCGAAGGTCAGAAAAGACGAGTTCCTGACGACCTTTGAACTGGCGGAAATTTTCGAGAACGATGCGCTCTAATATCATTTGATCACTCGCCGGATATGCTCATAAAGCCTTTGATGAATATCGCTACGCCTCCTAAGATGCATGACGTCTCGCTCCTCCTTGAGAATATCTCGCAGCAGAGCTTGATATTCAGGCTTTGCGTTCTTGAATATCTCCTGTGCACGACTAAGTCTCCGTGCAGATTCTGAAGAATGGTCAGGTATAGAGTTCATAACATTACTCCGTTAGTAGATTGTACTCCAGACGCAAGTCATGTAAAGAATGAAGCGCTTCCGCTCCATTCTCGGCCATGCGACAAAATTCTACGATTCTACGTAACTCTCTCTGAAAAAAGTCTCGTTCCATATTAAATCCATCGTCATCAAGCTTGCCACCGAGGTCGGGCGGCTGAACGAAGAAGTCATAAATAATTGCACGGTTTTTCCCCGGCGCATTCCTAAGAAGACGACCCCTCCGTTGAATAAATTGGCGTGGATTAGTAGAACTTGCAAGCAAGAAACCCATTCTAAGATCAGGCAAATCTATCCCCTCATCAAGGCATCGAATGGCAACAACGCCATCTAGAAAACCGCTTTCGAGATCATGAAGGATCTCTTCCCTTTCCTGCGGTGATTCCTGATACGTAAAGTTTCTCACTCTCAATCCGTGTTTTTCCCCCAGCAACCGAGCAACTGCTTGAATCTGACGAACTTCTTCGTCAAGTATAGCATCTGCGGTTCTCCCATCTCCACAGTAAAAAATTGCTTTCTGTGGTGGACCTGGCAGCGAAGCGAGCAGTCTATCGAGAGCTCCGAGCTTGTTAGTAGCCCCAGCGAGCAGACGTGCACGTCTGATGAGGAGCTTCATGGCCGCCTGCTGGATCTCGTCATTTCTACGGCCTCCATGGAAGAACTTAGAAAGCTTTGTCGTTATTTCCTCGTAAGCATCAGTTTCGTCATCCGTCAGCACAACTGGTATCGGATAGTAGCGGTATCTGCAGAGGCGTCCCTCAGCTATGGCTTGAGAAAGGGTGTATTCGTAAATGACACCTCCGAAATACTTGAGGACAGCTGAAGTCCCAATAGCATCATAATGCCTCTCAGGTGTTGCCGAGAGGCCAAGACGCATGCATATTTCGTCAGGAAGTGCCATTTTGACATGTTCAGCTCCGAGATTGTGAACCTCATCAGCAATAAGAAGGTGGTGGGTTGAGGAGGAAGTAACTCGTGGCCGAATGCACGCCTGAAAGCTCTCGCTCTGGAAAGTAGCATTAGTTGTGACGATAGCATGGATTTGCGAGAGACCTACCGAAAGTCGTTGGTACCCCTCTTCCAGTTCCGACTGCCAGTGAGCACGACCTTCAAAACAGGCAACTGTCTGAAGGCCAAAAGTAGCCATTTCCCTGATCCATTGACGACAGAGATTAATATAAGGGCAGACTACAATAAGAACGAGTGGCCTGTTCTTTTCCGCTACTTTGCTGGCGAGGGTTAGGGCAGTTACAGTTTTCCCAGAGCCTGTTGCCATCGCAAGTATACCCCTGCCGCCAGCCGAACTCCAAGCGCGGATAGCATCAATCTGGTAAGGCCGTAGCTCAATGCCTTGTGGCAGCCGAAATTTTGTCGGTGGTACTGACTCTTTCACCCTGTCGATTGATAATCCAGACGGTGGCCTGTCTGGATCACGGAAGCGTTCAAGTAGTTCCTTGCCGGCTGCGCTGAAATCTATTACTCGAAGACCAGGGGTGGAATCATTCCACAAGGCCTCAAAGTTATCAATCTCTTCCTGAACCCTCCCTTCCTTATCATGCCAGGAACAGAAGACCTTGATGCTTTCAAAATTCTCTACCAAGCCTCCAGCAGTTTCATTGGATGAACCTGAAAAGGCTACGTTGTTACCAATGCTGTCAGTAAAAATGCCCGTTTTTTCGTGGAAAATACCGCGTGCAAATTCGCCGTGTGTCCCCAAACGGAGAGCTAACTTGATATCGAGCAGTTTTGCCGCAGCCAGCCACGCAAGAGCGTTGAGCCTGTCCCTGATCAGAGCATCCTCAATATCGGACACACCTTTGGAAACGATGGCTCGCAGAGCATCTGACGGATTGTCGACAGCGATCTGCAATGCTTTGACATCGTCGGGATCTAGATGGGGTGAAACAACCAACTTCATCTTGCCACCCCTCGATGCCAAACTTGCTACCCCTCTTGCTGCCAATGCTAAACCGGCACTGGTGAAGTATCCTGCCGCACGCCTGTAAAGAACCGATTCTTCCAGACACGGAATGAAAAATTCTTTTACCAAGTCGTCCCTGCCTGTACGATAGGAAATGCGCAGATTTAATGACATAAGATTCATAGTCTTTTCCAAAAAGTCAGACTGCTTAGTTGTCTTTTTCAAGTATGAAAGCTTCCTCAGATCTTTATTTCTTCATCACTGCCCATGTGTGGATCGGGAAACCATGTTGTTAAATCCAACTGGCCGATATATACATACTTGAATTCATCCGCCTGAGTCATTGGAGTGAACATCGAGCAGAACTCATTCACGTAAAAGCGGCCGCCTTCGTAACCCTTAATCATCCTGATCATGCCTGCCACTGCCTTTGCCCCGTCTCTGCCAATCGCCTGGCTCAACAGCACATCCTGTGTTACATTTGGCCGTGGCTCTTTTGTGTATTTGATGTCATTGCCTCCGGCGGTGAGGATATAAGGGATCCCCGGATGCGGACCTACCCACTCATTGCCTGGCGCAAGCGGCTTTCCGCTCCATTCCTTGGGCTCTCCGCTGATTACCTTATCTTCGAAGGTAAACCTCAACATATTGTCATAAGTGCCAGCAAGGTAATACTTGTTTGTCCCTACAACCGGCACAACCACTTGCTTATATTCATTGATATAAAAGGAACCCAGCGGCGGCTGGCCGCATGCCTCCTTTACGACTCCGACAAGTCGAACAAGCTCCGGATGGTCTTCAGTCGATGCATACCACTTTTCACCCTCTCTTGTTTCATAGATGATGGCCACTACTGGACCCTTCTCACCGCTTCGCACTGTGTATTTAGCGTCTTTGCTCACATTTTTGGGACAGTTCCCCTGAAAATCAACTAATGACATTCATACCTCCTTCTTAAACCAGCATTGCGGCTTAATGTTGCCAACGAAAACAGGTTCCCACTCCTCTTCGCGGTTCCATGTCTGATTCTTCGGCCTTTTCGTCAAGACAATGCCGTAGGGATTCACAACGAACCGGACAGCGCCGGACCGTCGTATAGCGCGAAGCTTGCTCACAAGCTCATCATCCTTAGCAGGCAAATACTCGCTGCTGCCGCCAACTGATGTAATGCGCCAAAAATAAATACGACTTGCCTTGCTCAAATTGTAAGGTATGCCGACATATGGTCGGTCCCATGCGTCACCCGCCTTGAGCTTTCTGCAATCAGACAAATCAATGTGCTTTCCGGTAAGAGGGTCATCGAACAAGACTGTTCCTTTTATCTCGCCGACAATAACGCGCTGCCCTGAGCCGTCGCTTGCCGGTACCAGCACCTGGCCGAACTCATTAACCTGGAAGGAACCACCGGCCTGATGTCCGGGGACTAAATGCTGCTTCCCCCTATTCACAGCCTCCACTAATTTGCAAACGCTCTCGGAATTATGCGCCCAACACAAAGCAGTTCCTTCAGGTGTATTCTGCGAAATGCACAACCACCAATTTCCTCTATCATTATTCCATTTAATACGGAATACATAGTCACGCCCTTCAATTCTGCCGTAGCGACCTGGCCAAGCCTTTATAGGGCAAGTTATGAAGAGAGGATTAGAGTAGAGCATATAACCATCGTCGACGCGTGTCGCCACAATAGTGCCTTTTTTTATAACATTAGAAAGTAGTAGGTTAGCAGTTATTTGTTTGATGCCATAGTATTTCATCATTGCTTCAATTAAGCCTGAATTTACTGAATGTATTCCCTCGTCCGTTGGTTCCATCAGACGGTCAATTGCCCTCACTATAAAATCATCATGAGAAAGCTTATCGCTCATATTATTCAGGAAACTCCAACCCTTTCTTTAAAGCGCAGATAAAGTACAACACGCCGCTCTCTCGATAAAGGACGTGGTTGTAACTGTTCAGCGCCAACTTGGAGATTGCTTTTCCCGCCCGATTCAAGTTCTTTATGTTTTCGACCAATTTCTGAGCGTCGCTGCCCATCGCAGGATCAGTTGCCATATCTCCCATTCTTGCATACACTTCTCCGCCTGAGACTTTCTTGCTTATCACTCCACCGCGCGTCTGCTTGAATTTCAGATCCTTGAGAAAGACCTCGCTCTGTATGAAAGGATATCGGTCTCCGGAACGTACATCCTTGATCCATCGCTCGACATCTTCGGATGATGCAGCCCCTTGAGCAATTGCTGATGGGAAGGCGAAAGGTTCAGCCAGCGTTGTTACATAGCGGGTTACCCAATCCTCTCCCTGTGGTATCCGGACGAGCACATATTTGCGGTATGGCGTTACCTTGAATTTGCCATAGGAACGCTTTATCTGTTTCACAAGCCTCGGTATGTCCCTTGGGTTCAACGCATACTTGCCACTGCTGTTTGATATATTTCCTTTCATGTCACAGGTATACTCATCTCCTTCATAGTCGCCCTGATAAATGCAGCCTGGAGAGACAGTTTCCGGATCAATGGTCTTATCTTTCGGCGGTGGGGTCCTGGGCGGCCCTTTCTGGAGTGCTGGATCAGAGCCCGGGTTCCAATAATAGTAACGATTTCGATCAATACCCGTTATCGTATCCCATGACACTTTCCCATATATCGAGTCATCGACTGTCTTGTGAGCGTAAAGGACATGTATACATGAGGTCTTTTCTTCTCCGGAGGCACGACGATGTTTTCTCAAAACCCTTCCGAGACTCTGGATCCTTTGCCGCACAGATGAAGACGAGGCTGCAATAATGCCAACGTCTATTGCCGGCACATTGAACCCTTCTATGAGAGACCTGGCAGATACAATGATCTGGGCAGTTCCTTTCCTGAAAAGCTCAAGGCCAGCTTCTCTGAGCGAATCCGGCAGGTCGCTATGTTCCGCAATCACAGGGAGTCCTCTCTCCTTCAAGATCAGAAAGAGCCTCATGACTTCATCGATCTTCTCATGGAAAATAATGATTCTAGCATCTGGGTTCTCCTGAAGCTCATCTACAACCAGATTTATGACCGCTTCCGTTCGGGATGATATCCGATAGAGAAGGTCTTTTCGTTGGCTCAGCTTCCAAGTGAGTTTTACCCATGGATTGCCAGAATCCCCCTTATATCTCTGTGCCCTCATTCGTGCAAACTGATATAGGCTCTTTCCCATCGGCACTTGTCCGCTCAGTTCATCCCTCAACTTCTGTATCTCATGGGATAGGCGTTCATATGTCATACTTTCTTCGGGGCTGAGGGGAAGGCCGTAATGGTTAATCGTAAAATGCGGGACGATTCCTAATTCCAGGGCGTTCGCGAGCGAAAAATCATAGATGATTTCTCCCAATTCACGACCGGTTAGAGAGGTGTCATAGGAGGTAGTTTCGTCAACTTGCGAGCTGTTGGGCATTTCAATATCTTCTGTAAGTTCGGTGGCATCTTCACGCTCCGGGGTAGCGGACAGTCCTAAGTTGAAGGTTCGTTTTGTATGGAAGACGCGCGACATCTCCTTCGATCCCAGACGATGACACTCATCAGCCACGAAAAGAAGATTTTGTCCTATGCCTGCGCGGTCAACAATGCCTGGCAACTCTCTGGATGCTGAAGCCAGAACTCCTATGAGGATGCGCTTTCCTTTTGAAAAATCCTCTTTATATCCTCCCCCAAGGCGTCCGATAGCACCTTGGGGCAGATTCCCTTTATCGGTCATCTCTTCAAACCACTGGTTCATAAGAACTATCGTAGGCACTATAATAGCGACTCGAAGCTCCGGCACGGATGTGTTTTGAAGTTGCTCGGCTATGGCCAAAGCGAGAACTGTCTTGCCGGCACCTGTCACAACTTTAATAGTCCCTCGTTTCTTTTCAAACCATCTGTCTGCGCATACTTTTTGCCATTCATAAAGCGCGATACCTTTTGTTAATTGCCATTTCTCTGGTATAGCATTAGGGCGCTCACTCATTACTGCCTGTTCATTTGAAAGTCTTTCATCTCCTGGCATCTTTGAGTCGAGCCATTCGAGCAATTGAAGCTGATGAAGGGTCAAATGGTCCTGAGAGGACAGATAAGACGCTCTCTGAGTTTTATCTATTGTTTCTTTCATATCAGCTGTACCGCGATGTTATTCTCTCACGGAACAAAGATATGCTATCCCGACCGGTTCGATTCGGGATGACGTTGTTTTGGAGAAATGAAGAATATCCTTTTTCCCATCGGTTGAACTGTCTAAACTATCAGGCATTCGCTTTTCCCTTTACGATATCAGTCCTTAAAACCGACCAATACGCATTTTTCTTCTTGACTACCTTCCATATAATTCAGCACTCAGCTCCCTTATTGTGCGCGATGAGTACTAAATGACATATATATTTGTAGCAGTAATCCTCAATATTTTCAAGCAATTAACTACTGATCATATCTTCAATATCTAATGCACAGCAGAGTTCCACGGTGTTTACCCGTGGGCATCTGCAGAATCCTTAAAACTAAATAGAGCAAGAAAGGAGGTTTAATGAAGCTCAATTTATTACAGGTAAAGGAAACCTCGGGAGATGCCATTCATTCTCCTAATGCTGTAGTAGGGCTTATGACGGAAGAAGCCAAGGCTGACAGGGAATGTTTTTGGGTGCTTCATCTTAACTCTGGCAACAAGATTATTGAAAAAGAACTGGTATCGATGGGGACTGTCAACAGCTCTTTGGTCCATTGCCGTGAGGTCTTTAAAAAAGCTATCGTGTTCGGCGCAACGAGTATCATAACTGTGCACAATCACCCCGCAAATCAGATACAGCCGTCTAGGGAAGACAAAATGATCTGGGAGAGATTGGATGAAGCAGGAAGCATTTTAGGCATAAGTGTATTGGATCATCTGATTATTACTCCCTCCGGAGCATGGTATTCAAGGGCAGAAGGAATCAACCCCAGTCAGAAAACCAAGAAAGAAGAAAAACATAGTAAATAAAGCAAAACGTATTGAGATAAGAGACTCTTGATTCCCTATCTCTTGATAAGGAAATCGTTTTAGAGAATTAGCCAGCCATTGTTCTTGCCAACCGACCGAATTGATCCAAACGTAGACAGTAATATTCCTTTTAGAGGTAATAGCGAGGCAGACAGTTCTTTAGCTGAGCCTCCGGTCCACATATTAAAACCAATGGAGGTATTCATGATTGACGAGTATTTTGTGAGAAAAAAAGGCGTTTTTGTGGATGCAACATTTATCATGGAAGACCAGATTACGGCAGAACAAAATCTATTGCAGGAGCTGATAACCTCGGCATGCATGGCCTGCTATTCATATCTTAAGACAGGCAAAATCCGGGGTGTCCAGGGCGACAGGGCATTACAGGAATTTATCTGGAACCTCAGCGCCCTAAAAGTTGTCGATGAAGAAATGCTTGAGACAGCAGGTTTCAGATATCGTGCAAAAATCCGCACTCTCATCGGGGATCTCATTGCCGAGGGAAACAAAATAACAATTGAAGCAAAGGAGGTAAATGTTTGTGTATAAATCAAGAGGGTTTGAGGCAGTTACCGGCTATGAAGAAACAGTTCAGCTTCCAACAAGAAGCACAAAACACAGCGGTGCATATGATTTCTATTCCCCTGTCCCTGTGAGGATTCCACCGAGGCAAGCCGTGACAATCTATACCAATGTGAAAGCATATATGCAGCCGAACGAGCTTTTGCTTCTCTTTACGAGGTCGAGCGGAGGCAAGAAAGGACTTCAGCTGAAAAATACAACCGGGCTTATCGACAGTGATTACTACAACAACCCTGAAAACGAGGGGAATATCATCCTCATGCTTCGTAATACCAACGAGATAGGAGGCGAAGACATCGTTTTCAGTCAGGGGGAGAAGATCGCCCAGGGCGTGTTTGTCAATTTCCTGCTTGCAGATGGTGACAGCCTGGAGAACCATATGATCGTAAGGACAGGTGGCATAGGCTCCACAGGGGTATTTATGAAGGATACGGAATTACAAGAGGAAACAAATAAACATTCTAAAGAGAAATGGATCTTTTAAATGACACTTAATAAACATATATGGGAGAAGAAGTACAAAAACGAGATGGACAGATGTCCCGAGGACACATTCAGGAGGGTCGCAAGCGCTGTTGCAGGCAACGATCCGGGCTGGGAAGACAAGTTCTTTGCAGAGATGAGCAGCCTGAGGTTCATTCCCGGCGGAAGGATCCTGGCTGCGGCGGGTACCAACAAGCCGAAAGCAACGCTCAGCAACTGTTTTGTTATGTCGCCGCCTGATGACTCGATGTCCGGGATTCTGAACGCTTTGAACGACGGCGCCCTTACCATGCAGGCAGGCGGCGGCATCGGAGTTAATTTTTCGAAACTCAGGCCATTCGGCGATCCTGTGGAAGGCACCGGTTCTATCGCATCAGGCCCTGTCTCCTTCATGCATATGTGGAATGCGATGTCCATGACCATTTCAGGCGTCGGGGACAGAAAGGGCGCAATGATCGCCGTGCTCAATTGCGATCACCCTGATATCATGAGATTCATTACGGCGAAGGCAAACAACTCGAAAGAACACAAAGTGCTCGAAAAATTCAATTTATCGGTCGGTATTACGGATGATTTCCTTCATGCCGTGAAATCCGATGGCACATGGGATCTCAGGTTCAACGGCAAAGTCTACAAAACCGTCAGCGCCAGAGAGATATGGGATACCATAATGGAAAATGCCCACAGGAAGGCAGAGCCCGGGATACTCTTCCTCAGCAGGATAAATGAGCTCTCGAATCTGAACTATTGTGAACATATCGATGCAACGAACCCCTGCGGAGAGCAGCCTCTGGCCCCCTTTGGCTCATGCAACCTTGGCGCAGTGAATCTTTCCCGCTTTGTCACACATCCTTTTACCGACAAAGCCGATTTCGCATTTCCCGACTTCCATGACTGCATAAGGACATCGGTCAGATTCCTCGACAATGTGCTCGACATCAACTATTATCCGTTGAATGAACAGAGAGAAGATGCAAGGAGAAAGAGGAAGATAGGCCTGGGGATCATGGGACTGGGAAGCGCACTTGCCATGCTCAGGGTGAGATACGGCTCCGACGAAAGCATAAAGTGGGTCGACAGAATCATGAGCTTTATGAGAGATACCGCCTGTTCCTATTCCGTTGAGCTTGGAGAGGAAAAAGGGACATTCCCTCTCTTTGACCCGGAAAAGTATCTTGAAGGGGAATTCATCAGGGCATTACCGGAAAATATCAGGGAGTCTATCAGAACGAAGGGTATAAGAAATGCAAATCTCCTGACCATCGCGCCCACCGGTTCGATCTCGCAGCTTGCAGGTAATGTATCAAGCGGAGTAGAGCCCATCTTCTGCATCGAATATGAGAGGACCAACTACGGAGAAGTCACCCCTGTAAAGGACCCTGCATTTCAGCTCTATTGCGATCTCTTCGGACAGATAAGGGCAAAAGACGCACCGGGCTATTTCGTGGGAGCTCATGACCTGACACCTGAAGAGCATTTAAAGGTAATGGCCGCCTGTCAGAAGTACATTGATGCGTCCATCAGCAAGACAATCAATTTGCCGGCATCCATTACCGTAAAAGAGATGGAAGACGTGTATCTTCATGCGTACGAGCTGGGATGCAAGGGCTGTACTGTCTACAGGGAGGGTTCGCTTGATGAAGAGGTCCTCAGGAAAAAAGAGGCGAGGAAACAGTCCTTCAATCCCGAAGGTTATTACGACCTTGACGGTAAGCGCTACCAGGTGAAAATCCCTGAATCAAAGCACGCTTATTACCTTAATTTCAGTCATGTAAGAAACGGGGAGGGCAGTGTTAAACCCTTTGAGCTCTTTATAAACACAAAAGATCCTATGGTGGACGAATGGACAAGAGCCCTTGGCAGACTCGTATCTGCTGTATTCAGAAACCTCGATGATCCCACATTCCTCGCTGATGAATTTAAGGAAGTATATGCCCAGTCAGGGTTCTTCTCTTCCAGACGGAGAAAATTTGTCCCATCGCTGGTTGCCGAGTTCGGTCATGTGCTTGCCGATTATTTCTCACATATCGGTCTCACGGAGCAGGAAGTACCCATAGAAGCATATGCAGAGGCTAATGGAGACGATACGAAAGCAAACCCCCATCTTGGTTATTGTAAAAAGTGCGGACAGCAATCTCTGATATACCAGGAAGGATGCATGAAATGCATAAATCCCGCCTGTCTCTATAACCGCTGCGGATAACAGTCAGTTTATTCAGTACTGCTGGTTATCAAATCTATTGTCCCCTCACAACAAAACTATTTATAAGAAGGAGGTTTCATGGCTGAAAACGGTAAGACGCTTACTGAGATCAATGAATCTTTAAAAGAATATTTGCAGAAGGGGTTCAACGTCCCGGGATCCATTATCTTCACGAAACTTGTCGACTTTATGCAGCCCAGCATCCGGGTGGTAACGATCGACACAAATCTGAAGCAAAGCGAGATATATCCGATAAATGGGGGCAAATACGGCTTCGGAAGACCGGCGATACAGAAGTTTGTAGACGCGGGACGCATTGAACTCAAGCTCCCTCCCGATGCAATACGTGTGGAAAAAGGAAAAGGAGTCGCACGGTATACGGCAAAAGTGATGGGGGAAAGATACGAACTCGATGGCTCACCGAAGAGGCTTGAGGATGCAAAACCCTACGACCTCATCATAAGGGAAGAAGAGATGATGATGAAGTACGAAGAAAAGGTCGAGAAAGAGCATCCCAAGTGGCCCGAGAAGCAGAAAAAAGACTGGGTGACAAGGTGCGTGAAGAAGATCATGATCGAGAAACACAAATTCGCTGCCGAGTCGGCAATTACCGGTGCCCAGGCAAGAGTTGTCCAGAAGCTCCTGGGCCTCAAACCTGCATATACCCTTGAAGAGTTGAAGAAGCCTTTTGTCATTGTTGCAGTGACGCCGGTCGTTGACATGAAAGATCCGGACATAAAGAAGATGGTAACCGCTCATATGCTTGGTATCAGGGAAACACTCTATCCTCATGCTATGGGTATGCCATCCTACCAGCCTTGTATTTCTGAGACGATTGCTCTATCTGACATAGACAATGAAAATGATCAGGTCGATGCAACTGTTGAAATCTCCGGTGAATCCGCAGCTTCAAATATCATACCCCTCCGAACAGCAGCAGAGGATTTCGACGACTATCCGAGAAGCGTAAAAGAAAACATCCTGCGGAAGCTGATCACCGACAGTTCGGCCGCAGACAACCTGGTCAATATGAAAGATGAGGAGCTTGTCGATCTCTTTATGAGGCTGAAGGCTGCCTGATATGCGTGTAATAGCTTTCGATCCGTCATACAGAACCACAGGATTCGCAGTCGTGGAGTCGGGAAAAAGCCTGATCACTCACGGAATAATCAGGACATCCGGCAACGATGACTGCTCAAGGTTCTCCTCACTCTTTGATGATGTTCAGACATTGTGTGCCAAATATCATGTGGAAAGAGGGGTAGTCGAGAAACCGCCGTCATTTTCCTATCGCAGATCTACCAACTTAAAAGGAAAACCCCTGAACTTCGCCGCCATCCAGAAGAACAGTCAGGCAACATCCGTCATACTTTCTGCCCTGGGCCAGATGCGGATCAAAATCGTCGAGTCCTACGCCCATCAGTGGAAACTCTGCTATGGAAAGAACCTGGGCAAGCGGGACATGATCGCACTTGCCAAAAGAAGTTTCCCAGGACTGAAAGATAAGAAGATTTCGGATCATGAAGCAGAAGCCATCTGCATGGCGTTGCTCAATTCGTGAAGATTGCCAACGAAGTTCAGTAGAAGAGAACGCAGATGAAAAAAATCCATTTATCGGAAACTATCAAGGCCAAGAAATCCTCTTTATTTGTTCATTGGCTGCCGATATAATACTCAGAAAAGCTGGTCTTTTTAGCACATTTGAGATATAGAGGACCCGATTTTGGGTACAATAAGGGCGGCTTATTCGTTATGCCCATGATATTTTTAAAGGAAAAGTATGAAAATAGATGGTATTAGGGATAAAATAAGTAAAGGAGATTATCGTTTTTCTGATCATGCTGTGAAAAGAATGATCAGAAGGGTGATTGATCGCATTGAGATTGAAGATGCAGTATTAACAGGAGAAATTATCGAGGAATATCCTGATGACAAGTATTGTCCGAGCTGTCTTATTTATGGGATGTCAAAATCCGGCAGACACCTTCATGTTCAGCTTTCTATGCCGCCGACAGTTGTTATTATTACGGCATATGAGCCGGATGAGACTGAATGGATAGATTTTAAAGTTAGGAGGAAAAAGAAATGAAATGCGTTTTTTGTGGCGGTGAAACAAAGAAAATGCTGGTTACCTTCAGCTATGAAGAGGAAAATAGATATTTCTTTGTTGAGAATGTCCCTGCTGAAGTTTGTGACCGTTGTGGAGAAAAGACCTATTCTCCCGATGTTACTGACGAATTATTGAAATTTGCTAAAGACAAATTTAAGCCAGTTAAAAAGCTGGAGATTCCTGTTTTTGATTTTGCTGAAGCTTGATAGTGAGGAGCAATGGCGCATGACTCCTGGACGAACACTGAAGGAACTGCGGGCGATAATTAATAATCTGCCCAAGCTTGGAACGGATAATGATAGGTTTTTGAAAGATGTTGAAGGGGGGATGCGATCGCAACCGCCTATCCCGGAACGACGGCATGGCAGTGATATTCGATACAGGCGGAATTATCGCAATCGGACGCAAAAGGCATGATATTAGCCGCATTGCCCATAGCCTTGAGGACGAGCCGTTCGGCATAAGCGTTATAGAAGGATTGAAACCGCATACACCCTTTTTCTCCTAAATAAGTCAGGAATTATTCCCACTCACTTCATATTTTTCTGTTTGTCTTTTTCCTATCTTTTTTGATTCTAAGAATTATTATTCACTACGTATCACCTTCCAATTTAATAATCAATAACACATAACAAGCAAGAAAGGAATATTTATGCCTGAAACCGATCAATTTTTAGAGCAGATTGCGAAACTCCTGAGATCAAGCTCAAAGAAAAGCTATGAGATCGCAGAGACAAACTTCAGAGTGGGACAGGTGATTTCAGAAGCATGCGGAAACCATGGAGAAGACGTTATAAGCAGAATCGCTGCAATCCTTAATCAGAAAGGCATCCCTGTGTCCGTCAATTTCCTCTTCGATGCCTGCAGGGTCTTCAGGTCCATCAGGAGTGAAGCAACCCTTAAAGAGATCAGGAAGAGACTGCACGGAAATCTCAGATGGGGATTCCTGGTACATAACTGTACCAGAGCTCCAGAAGGAGACACGGAAGAAGCTGCTTTGTATTGGGAAGGCAAGCTGAGCCAGATAGAAAACGCGCTCGAAGAAGCTGACAGACTCTATGAGATGATCGACAGCCTCCCCGGCTCCATAAAGGAGCAGGTATTGGGACTCCTGCGGGTTACAGGACAGAACCCTGATTCAACGTCTGCCGGCGAAAGGGAAATACTCGACGGTAACTACAAGATCGGACACATGGCGGATATGCAGTTTGACGACACCTTCACTGTCGCCGGGAGAGTTGTCATAGACCCTGAAACTGGCATGAACGAAAGACTGATCGATATCCACAACTGCACATCTTTCGCTGCAGACAAGATGATCGAAGCCGGTTGCCGTGCATGCCTTATCGCAGGCGATGCCACGGAAACTCATAACCCGTCACCGAATGTGCAGAAGTATCTACTTGCAAGCCTTACAAAACTTGCCAGGCATATGCCTGTATTTATTGAACCGGGAAATCACGGGCTGAGCAAGAACCCGAAGGACTCGACTGCTTTAGAATTCCTGAAGGGAAGGGAAAACATCTTTGTCGTGGAAGAGCCAACGGTATTCTATCAGGAAGGTTTCTCCGTAAACAAAATACCCTCAGAGGCATGGCCTCAAAAGGACTGCGCAAAGATATTCGTTCTTCCCTTCCCGAGCAAGGCGATCATCAATGGAGAGGCAAGCGGGAAGTCTATAGAGGAACTGAACAAGACAGTATCCGAAAAGCTGAGGCTTTACCTTCATGCCTTCCGCTCAGAGATTGACCCCCGTGTTCCCAACATTCTCATGGCGCACATAACAGTCGTGGGAGCCAAGGGTGCGGAGAATCAGGATATGCTCAAATACGACCCCAAACTCTATCCTGATGATTTATCCGGCTTCGATTATGTCGCGCTCGGGCATATCCATGAATACCAGGATATCGAAAAAAGCATCTTTTACTCAGGCTCCATAGACCGCATGGATTTCAATGAAGAAGGCCAGCCCAAAGGATTCCTCATAGCGACATTCGAAGGCAGGGAGGTCAGCACGGAGTTCACAGAGACACCGGCAAGAACGTTTGAAACCCTTACTCCCGATTATTTCGCCAATCCGGAATGGCAGTCTCTTATCGAAGCGGGAGCTATTTACAGAGTAAAGGGTGAGGTAACGAAAGAAGAATATGAGGCGTTAAAGCCGGCGCTCAAGGAATTCCCCTTACCCCTTCTCAACAAACTGACTGTCAGGAGGGAAGTACGTATCCGCGACGAGCAAATGACAGAGGAACTTAAGGAAGATGAGGCCCTGCAGAGGTATCTTGTAAATCAGGGCATAAATGAGGACCTCATTAACCAGTGTCTGTCCGCTCACAATCTGATAACATCCAACGGGAAAGACGAGGTGACAAAAGAGGATGATACCTATTTATTTAAAGCTGCTTAACTTCATGTCCCATGAGGACACAGAGATTGATTTCAGAAAAATAGATGTCGCCTGCATACAGGGCCCTAACGGCGCCGGTAAAAGCGCAGTCGCCGACGGTATGCTTTACGCCCTGTACGGGCAGACGTCGAGAGGCAAGGACGACGATATCGTCAGACTCGGGTGCCAGGAGATGACAGATATCTTCGATTTCGAGCAGTCGGCGCAGGTCTACAGGATAATTCGCAAGAAGAGCATTCTTGGCAGAGGAAAGAACATTGTGGAGCTCTATACACTTAACGAATCTGATGATTCCTGGACTCCGCTATCCACAGGGGATTCGGCAAAAGCGATGATACTCGACATTCTGCACCGGGACTACAATACGTTCATCTCCTCATCTTTCCTCCTTCAGGGACAGGGCGAAAGGCTGATAACCTCAAGGCCGTCAGAAAGATACAAAGTCGTCTTCGACATCATGGGATGCGAGAGGTACGCCGAGTATCGGAAGAAGACCACCTCTATGAAGAATAAGACGGATGGGCAAAAGACAGCCCTTTTAGAGAGCGTAGGCGACCTGCAGACTCAGGCTGTCTGTCTTATTGATCTTGAGAGTTCACGTGAGACGAAAAGGGCAAGCCTTAAAACCATATCTGAGACACTTTCAGAGAAAGAGAAACTCATTGTCACTCTGACATCTGAACATGCCGTTGTCACAGCCAGGCTGAAGGAACTCGATCAGGTCTCAGAAAAGCTGAAAGTGCTCGAAAAAGAGAAGGCAGAGTTTGTCCTGAAGAAGTATGAAGTCGAAACATCGGTCAAGCCGGTTCCGGCAAACCTCGAACAGGGAGTCAGCACCCTGTTCAGCAGTCTCGTTGGAAAGGAATCAGGGATGCAGGATGCGATGACTCTTCTTGCCGACCACAAGGTGAAACTCTCGAGCCTTGAAGGGATTCAAAAGGAGATATCCTCCCTTGAATCGAAACGGACTGCCCTGAGCAATGCCATCACCGAGACGGAAAAGCACGTCGACCGGTACAGGAAAATTCTCGAGAACAGGCAGAAGATACTTGCCCTCGTCGACGAGGAGAAAGAAGGCAACAGGAAACTTCAGTCAATGAGAGAAGATCATGATAAACTCCTCGCCGAGTCGAACCTGCTCAATACGAATCTTCACAAGACGTCTGAAATCGAGACCTCCATTGCAAAACTGCAGACAACGGTTTCTTCCAAAGAGAAGGACAGGGGGCACGCAATAAAGACCCTGGAGGACAAAATCTCACAGGCAAAGAAAAAGGCGTCTCTTGTCGAACAGACGGTCTGTAAAGGCTTGGACGAATACGCCAGGTGCCCTTTTATTAAGGACGCTGTGGAGGGTAGGGCGTCACTTGGAAAATTGCAGACAGAGCTTGCCGGCCTCAATAAACCCCTGGATATCCCGGAAATCAGGGAGATAGAAGAACTGAAGAAACAGCTTTCTTCTTCAGATCCTGCTTTTATCAGGAAAAGGATAAGGCAGGTGACGGACGATGCCAACAAGCTCAAAACCGACATCACGGCACTCGAAAAACAGCTCGAAGTTCTGTCAACATGGACGAAGCATGCCCCAGAGATAAGCAATGCCGAGATCGAGATGGAGAGAGCGGGAAAGGCTGTTTCGGATGCAAAGGCCGAGATTTCCGACATCGAAGCAAAAATGAAGAAGCTGTCTGTCCAGATGGAGGGCAAGAAAGGCATCAGCGATTCTATCCTTGTCACCGAAGCTGTAATAGACAGGCTCCGAGCTGCCACTGAACTGCATGTCATAGTTGCCAGGATCGATGAAACCGAAAAGAAGATCGCAGAATCAAGAGGGAACCTGGCGGAAACTCTCCCTGAGTTCAGGAAAACGCAGATCTCAATCGAAGAGGGGCTAAAGGAGGTCAAGTCGGCTGCCGGATCGCTGAAGGAAGAGGAGAAGATAGCCCTTGAGGCTGTCTCGAAGCTCGAGTTCGAGATCAAGAGCTCCAAACAGGCTACGGAGAAACTCAAGAACGTGGAAAAGGAAATAGCCGCTCTCAGCAATCGTTACCGCATCCTGGAGATCCTTGAGGACGCGTATGAAAGAATTCCCTTCTATATACTGGATAATGTCATTCCTATTATGGAAGAGGAAGCCAACAGGATCCTTGAGGGAATCAGTGCCACCGGAATGCGTCTTGAACTCAGGACAGAGAAGGCGAACAAGAGCAATAAGAATATCAGGGACACCCTCGATATCATAGTCTCGGACATTGCCGGCGAGAGGCCTATCGAGATGTACAGCGGCGGCGAGAAAACACGGCAGATACTTGCCCTGGCCGTCGGCCTTGCCGAACTCTCTGCAAGAAAGGCAGGAGTGAAAATAAGCACGTTCCTCATTGATGAGCCTGCAGGA
>Ga0209164_1000693_pt1 | contig 64019 bp, 55 predicted proteins | sample MTBNYHSulfiMetaG_FD_187458 | JGI IMG/M metagenome (GOLD analysis project Ga0209164, IMG submission 187458) | Enrichment culture microbial communities from rom New York Harbor, USA that are MTBE-degrading - MTBE-NYH (New York Harbor Sulfidogenic)... | ecosystem: Environmental > Aquatic > Marine >... | reverse complement strand
ACTGCAGTCAAATAAAGATGAAGAAGAGCACAGGGAAAGGGAAGAGGTGTGCCATGATGATCGATCTGAGACGCTGCATCGGTTGCCATACCTGTTCGGTCGCCTGTAAGGCAGAAAACCGGGTCCCGGTTAGTGTTTTTCGGTCCTGGGTGAAGATTATTGAGAAGGGAAGATACCCAAACATCACCCGTCACTTTCTGCCCAGTCTCTGCAATCAATGCGATCATCCACCCTGTGTGATCAATTGTCCTGTTCAGGCGACCTGGAAGCGGGAAGACGGAATTGTGATTATTGACGAACACCGGTGTATCGGGTGCAAATACTGTTTGGCTTCCTGCCCATACAATGCAAGATATATTAACCCCCTGATCCCGATCGTACAAAAATGCTACTTTTGTCATCATAGAGTCTATGCAGGCTTGGAGCCAGCTTGCGTCGAAGCCTGTCCTGCCGGGGCCCGCGTCTTCGGAGACTTGAACAATCCGGAAGAGGAGATCACAAAACTTCTTTCCAAACATCCATTCCAGGTGCTGAAGCACGAAATGGGAACTCATCCAAAAGTTTATTACATTTCGGCGGACCTGGACGCCATGGACCCCTTCGCCGGGAGGAAGGAATGGACGTAAATATTATCCACAATATTGAACATGAAATGCCCTTGGGTGTGCCGATCGCTACATATTTTTATCTGACTGGTTTGAGCGCAGGTTCCTTTATTATCTCCACATTTGCTTATGGATTTGGGATGAGTCAGTTCAAACCTCTTGGGAAAATCGGGGTGGTGATGGCTACTCTTCTCTTAGCCATTGCTCCCATGATCCTGCTGATCGACTTGGAACAACCGCTGAGGTTTTGGCATCTTATCTTTTATTTTATAAGGGAATTCCTCGACAATGGAAAGACTTGGATTTTAGGTTGATATCCTTGGGGCTTAAAGGTTTGTAGAGAGGAAAAGGTTAATTAAAATCTGATTTCAGGCTTAATATCTCTTTAATCTTATCAAGAATATAAGGTTTTTCCACGCAGGCCCAGGCCCCTTTCTCTTTTGCCATCCTTCCGGTATCTTCCTTGCTATAAGCAGTGATAATGATTACTCGAGGGGGAGACTGTATCTGCTGGACAGCTCTTAAGACTTCCCATCCATCCAATTCTGGCATAATCAGGTCGGTGATGATGAAGTCAAAATGCTGTGCTTTGACGGCCTCGATGGCTTTCCTCCCATTCTCGACTGCAATGACCTCATACCCTTCTTGAGAGAGGGTCTGAGTGAGGGACCATCGGATCAAAAATTCATCATCAGCAACTAATATTTTATAAGGTTGAATAACAATCCCCTTCTTTCGAAAGAAATCAATTTAAATCATCGTTTAATCAAGATGGGCTCACTGTCCGATGTAGCAATTTTCTCTTTCTTCAGTGAAACCTCCTGATCCATCCCATAGGCTTCTAATACCAAATCTAAGAATGCTCCAGGTTCTGTCAAGCCACCCAAATGAGTATAAACAATCTCAGGAGGACCATCTCGTTCTATTTTAATTGCGATAAAAAATGGGGTCCTCACCTCTCTTAAAGATTTATGGATTTTAAAATCTTCGTCCGCAAAGATGGGAAAAGGGATTTTATGGTTCTGCTTGAATGCCTCTACTTCCAGGAGAGAATTTCCCGCCCCGATACCAATCATCTTTATCTTCCCTTTAAGATTTGGGTTGTTCTCGATCTGATCATAGAGTTCGTTCATTGTCATGGTTGTACTCTGGCATATCGGGCAATACAGGTTAAAAACCTTAATGAGGACTGCCTGGGCTTTAATCTGAGAGATTTTAAAAGATCCGTCCCCTGAAAGCCCCAAATATGTTTTTTCATCTGGAGCCTTAGGAATTGGAAGGCTGATGATAGGCAATTTTTCGCCCTTTGCAGGGGGTGGTGAAGAGGTACTTGCGGCGAGGATTGAAGTACCAAATGATAAAAATAAAAGAATAACTATTATCTTCCGAAAATGCGTCCTTGTCCGATCCAAACCATTCTGCCCTAATGAATCACTTCTTCTTCCAGCCATTACCCCTAACTTTTTGAATAACCTTCTCTTTTCCACTTCCCCATCCCCCTTCGGACTTTACCTACTTTAACAGGAATTGACAAGCAAGATGCATACCCTAAACAAAGGGAAAGGTATTTTTAATATCCGGGCCGTAACCAATTAATATAAAAAAATAATCTACCCTTTCTATCATTTTGATATTTTTCAAAGCAATGGTGACTCCACAAATTATGGAATTTCCCACAGCATCATGAGTAAATTTACGCATCAAATTTCTTCTGGACTCCATTTTCTATCCATAGATTTTATCGAGCAGTGGGAAAGCCTTGACGAAGTATGCATGATCAGGGTATTCTATTAATAGTGGAATCCGTGAGACCAAATACTTGGTCAAAACCCGATAGGCGGGAAGCGAATCAAAGGAAGGAAAAAGTGAAGAGAGTGGCGTATGTTTTAACCTTCATGATGGTCTTTGCCTGGTTAAGATTTGCCTTTTCGGGAGTATTTCAGGTCTATCCGGGAGCCCAACTGGAGGATATATACGAATTAAAACAACCGGAGACCGGTAATAGAATGGAAAGAACACCTAAGGTAATCATTTTTACGACCCATGATTTCTTTGATAATGTCGTCTCCTTTTACCGTGGCAATGCAAGAGAATACAGGATACCTGGCACGACAGGAAAGTCTATGAAGCTTTCTTCAGGACAGGAGTTCAGGGAAGCCTATTTTATCCTGGACAATGCAGCCGACATTGTGACTTCGGAACACTGGATCAAAATTCAACGACCTTACCTGGGCAGGAGTCAATCGGGGAAGGGGTTTCAAGGGAAATACCAGGCTGTTCGTGAAGTCACCGCAATTATTGTTGAAGACAAAAGAACCTACCCCTAAAAATATCGGTTAGGTGTTCCGTAAATTTTTTCACTCGTCATAATTTTTCTTTCACTTCCTGATTGACCTGAAAAATCTACAATCGATCAAAGGCAAATCTTTTTTATTGCTTTTTTTTTAAAGATTGATTTAAAATGGGAGCGAATAGGGGGGGAAGAAATTGTCCGATTTTTGGGAAGGCAAAGATCCCTGCTGGGTCATTTTAGAATGTTCTCGGTATATCTTTGCCAAATGTCCCGCTTATTTCTATCGAGAAAGGCCTTGCTGGGAGGTTGCCTACTCGGTATGTGCAATCATGACAGGTATTAAAATTGAATGTAAATACTGCAAGGTCTTTAAGCTTTATCATACCTCAAAGACTGATCTTCCTTCAGCAATTCCCTCGAAGAGTGATTATCAATAGGGAAAGAAGGCATTCCTCTCTAACCGTCCTCGCATACGAAATTGGTTCCTAAATATCTTTATTAAGCCAAATCAATTAATGTGAAAAAAATGGATTCTATGTTATAAATTGATATTAAATTTATTTTTGGGAAGGGTCGGAGTGAGAAATTTAGTGTGTTAAATTTCGCATATTGAAAGATCCTCTCGATCCGTTACTTCAGAGAAATACTATGATTGATTTTTAAATGGTAAAAAAGTATAAATTGCATACATCCCCTCTAAATATTCGGCCATTTTTTAAAAATCATTAGTTTTTTTAGGACGTTCAATGCGGTACATCCTGAGACATACCTCTCTATTCTTTAAGGTTATTTTCGTAACCAGTCTGATCTTGATTTTTGCCATTTCCTTCAATGTCTGGTGGAATACCAGCCTTCACCAAGCCAGCATAGAGAAATTGACCCATGAAAAAACGAGGATTATTGCAGAATTCATCGAAAGAAACGTCATTCGGTCAATGGAGAGGGGAAGGCACTTTGATATGCGCCGCATTTTAAAAACTTTTGCGGTCTATAGTGCTGTCCGTAGAATCCGTCTTGCCAGTATCGATGGAACAGTTAAGGCAACAACGGATGAAATGGAGTTGAATAAAAAAATTAAAGGGTTAGAGTCTTATCTGAAAGATCATCGTAATACTTGGGATGAAATTATTGAGCTTGAAGACGGGAGTAGGGGAAAGGAGCGAGTTTACTATTTCAATACCGCCATTTTGAACCATCCGGAATGTTTTCAATGCCATGGGAAAGAAAATAAGGTTTTAGGGGTCCTAACCGTAGCTCACTCCCTGAAAGAAATGGACACAATGATATCCAGGATTGAAATCCATTCGATTATCCTTGCCGTCATCACCATTGCTTTTTTATCCTTCGTGCTGGGTTTCTTATTTTTTAAGTTCATCAATGTGCCCATCAAGAAGTTGACTGAGACAATGAAAAAAGCAGAGGAGGGAGATTTAAATGTAAGAGTGAGCGTGAAGAGCAGGGATGAAATGGGGACCCTGGGTGAAAATCTCAGCAACATGATCGAGAAGCTCAATTTTGCCAAGGAAGAGGCAGAACAATATCATCAGGAACTGATCCAAAGAGCTGATCGATTGGCTTCTATCGGGGAACTGGCGTCAGGGATTGCCCACGAGATCCGAAATCCATTGGCAGGGATTCAAGGGGCTATCCAAGTCCTGGCGAATGATTTTTTGAAAGAGGACCCTCGAAGACAGGTAACCGATGAGATTCAAAAGCAGGTCTATAAATTGGAAAGACTGATGAAAGATCTCCTGAACTATGCAAAACCTATCCCAACAAATTACTTGCCCACAGATATCAATCAATTGGTCGATAAAGTCACCTCTTTCTTTATGACACAACAAGGCAAGCCAGTAGATCTTAAAATTGAAAAAAAATTTTTTTCTCCCCTACCCAAAACGATGATCGATCCCAATTCGATGGAACAAGTCTTTTTAAATATCATCCTCAATGCGCAAAAGGCAATGCCGGCAGGAGGAATTTTTACCATCACAACGCTTGCGCTTCCCGAGAGGAGAGATAACGGGAAGGAGATTCAAGAGGTCCAAGTCATTTTTGAGGACACAGGGACAGGAATTCCTGAAGAGAACCTCCATAAGATTTTCGATCCCTTCTTCTCCACCCGTCCAGATGGCACTGGTTTAGGATTGTCGATAACTAAAAATATTATGGAACAACATGGGGGAACGATTGAGGTTGAGAGCCAGATCAATGTGGGAACAAAATTTGTGATCACACTTCCAACGATGAAGTATGCATAGCCTTAGGCATAAAGGGTAAGGAGCAAACAGTTTACGCCTTGCGATTCACGTTTTGGAGTAAGAGATGTCTGAAACTCGTATCTTGGTAGTGGACGATGAATATTTGATCCGGTGGACCCTTCAACAGAACCTGGAAAAGGAGGGGTACGAAGTGATCCTGGCTGAGACAGGGGAAGACGCTCTGGAGAGAGTAAGGGAAGAAGCACCGGATTTGGCGCTTTTGGATATCAAACTGCCCGGGATCGATGGCTATGAAGTCCTCGAGAAGGCACTCAAGATAGATGAGGGTATTATTCCTATCATGATCACTGCCTTCGACGAGGTCGAGAAGGTGGTCAGAGCGATGAGGTTAGGAGCCTTCGACTACATCACGAAACCCTTTGACTTCAGCAAAGTATATTTATCCATTCAGAAGGCATTAGAAGCCTCTCAACTCAAGAGGGAGGTTAAACAACTCAGAAGAGAAAAGAAAAATTGGTTTGGATTTGATAACATTATCGCTGTCAGTGAGGAGATGGGAAGAGTTCTTCAGATTTCCGAGAAGATTGCACAAAGCGAAACAGCAACCGTATTGATTCAAGGGGAAAGTGGAACAGGAAAAGAGGTCATTGCCCACCTCGTCCATGAGCGGAGCAAGAGGCAGAATATGCCTTTTATCACAGTCAACTGTGCCAATTTCCCGGAACAGATGCTGGAAAATGAGCTTTGCGGCCATGAGAAAGGAGCCTTCACTGATGCCAAAGAGGTCAAAAAGGGACTTCTGGAAATAGCGGACAGGGGAACACTTTTTTTAGATGAGATCGGAGATATGAGCCTGAACCTACAAGGGAAAATTTTGAGACTGGTTGAGCAGAAGACGTTTCGGAGAATGGGTGGACTGAAAGACATTCAGGTAGATGTCCGAATTATCACAGCAACAAATAAAAACCTTCTTGAGCTAAGAGAGGAAAAGAAATTCAGAGAAGACCTTTTTTACAGGATTAATGTGGCCTCCATACGAATTCCTCCCCTTCGGGAAAGGCCGAGTGATATTCTCCCCCTGACAAAATACTTCATGCAAAAATATAATGAAGAATTCCATAAGAGTGTCCAGAAGGTTTCAAAAGGGGTGGAAGATTTCCTCGGGAATTATAATTGGCCGGGCAATGTTCGGGAGTTGAAAAATGTGATTGAAAGGGCAATGATCCTTGTCGAAGGAGATACCCTCCTGATGGACCATTTGCCCATAGAAATTCTTGGGCAGGCTTCAAAACAGGGAGGAACGATTGAAGGAATTCGAATTCCACCAGAGGGAATTTCAATGGAAAAGGTTGAAAAGGCCCTGGTGAAGCAGGCCCTCAAGATGACCAATGGCAATCAGACCAGAGCAGCTAAACTTCTCGATATCAGTCGTGACGCCCTCCGATACCGAATGCAGAAATTCGGAATGCTTGAATCGTAACAAAATTCTTCGCAAAGCCCCGAGGGCATATCGCATAGTATCAATTTATAAAATCCTAAATCATCAACAGGATTAATAGTCTCCCCTAGTTTAAAAACTTTTAATGCGCCTACCCTTGGTTCTCTAATTTATACTCCATGCCCTGTGCTCTATGCGTTTCTTTCGGGTGGTTGTGGCATATTCCCCATGGGTGCGGATTATCCCGCTAATAAGCACAACATTTCACAAGGATATCATTGGCATTTTTTAGATATTTTTTTAATCACCTCTAATTATCTGAAATTAATAAATTTTTATTGAGATAAAAAAAATCAATTTTGTAATTTAAAAAATTTTTTTGGAACAGAACTTGCTCCTTACATAAACATGAAAATGAAACCCAGAAATAGGAAATCCAAATTAATCATTTTCCTCACCGCCTTTTTTCTTTTGGCTCAATCTATTCATGCAATGGCAGCCTTCAAGGCATCATTCCTCTATAGTCTCTCTGACTTCACAGGTACGATTCCCTACAACTGGGCGAGGGTTTCGGTGGACAAAGAAAGAAATGAAATTTATGTCCTTTACCACAATACCCTAAGAATATTTAACAAATCTGGCATGGAGATTTACCGATTCGGTGATGACCTCGACCTGGGTCAGGTCATTGATGTTGCACCAGACCCAGACGGCGACGTCCTCCTTCTGGCTTACAAGCAGTCTGGTAGTGAGATCATTCGCTGCAATTATAGGGGTGAGCCAAAATCCAAAATTGAGCTGAAGAACCTCCCACCTGAATTTTCGAATTTTTCACCCACACGTATGGTTTACCAAGGAGGCCACTTCTATCTGGAAAATCATGGTGATATGAGAATCGTTGTGATTGATCATGAAGGAAATTTCAAAAGAGGCTATGACCTTATTCCCCTTCTTGAACTCGAAGAAAAGGATAGGGGGAACATGGAGATTGTCGGGTTCAGTGTGGATAAAGAAGGAAACATTTTGTTCACTGTCCCCGTTCTTTTTGTAGCCGGCGTTTTATTCCCCGACGGGAAAATGGCACAGTTCGGGCGGCCAGGGAGCACTGCTGGGAAGTTTAATGTCATTGCAGGCATTGCGAGGGATAACAAAGGGAATTATCTGGTCGTAGATAAATTGAAGTGTGCAATCATGGTTTTTGACAAGAATTTCAACTTCATAACCCAATTTGGCTACCGTGGCTTGAAACCTGGCGATCTGATTGTCCCGGATGACATTGTCATAGATAACAACGATAGGGCCTATGTGACCCAGAGCAGGAGAAGGGGAGTTAGTGTTTTCAGGCTCATTTATAACTGAGACCTGAATTTCATGGAGGAAAACGCCAATAGGGTGTGCGTTTTCAATTCAATGGTAAAGGGGGTGGTAAGGGCAAATTAAGAACGAAGTAGTGATTAGTAAGCAGGAAGCAGTAGGCAGTAAGCAGTAGAAAAAGCAAAAAATGATGATTAGGAGGAAAAAATGAAGGGATTGAAATTAAGTTTAATGTTTTTGACGGCTACATTTTTAGCCCTTGGATTAAGCGGAGCGGCTTATGCCTTCCATTCAGGCGGTGTTGCCGAGTGTGAAGGCTGCCATAGCATGCACACACCGCAGGTTGGTGGTACATTCTTATTGGTCGGGACTGACCAGAGCTCAGCCTGTCTGAGCTGCCATGGTCCAAGCTCTACTGGTGGTTACCACGTTGCAAGTGATCCGGGCACAGGCACACCAGCCAATTTCACTCCTGGTGGAGATTTCGGCTGGTTGAAGAAGACCTACAACTATTCCTATACCTCCGGTGGCGTTACAACGGATTATTCTGAGGAGGGACAAACCCATGGCCATAACGTGGTAGCGGTTGATTTAGGTTACACGGCCGATACGGAAAATAGTACAGCTCCGGGTGGAACATTTCCTGCAGCTCAGCTTGCCTGCAACAGCTGCCATGATCCTCATGGGCAGTATAGAAGACTGCAGGCCGGAACTATAGCAAAAACAGGAGCGCCCATCAAGGCATCCGGTTCATACAATGGAGCCAGCAATGAGCCCACAGCGACTGAGGCGGTTGGCGTTTACAGACTTCTCGCCGGTGCCGGATACACGAAAGACGGTATCACTTTTAATGGTGTTCCTGCTGCAAAGGTTCCTTCCACCTATAACCAGAGTGAAGGAACGGACCAGGTCCGTGTGGCTTATGGTGTTGCTACATCTGGTGGACATCAGACATGGGGTAACTGGTGCGCAACCTGCCATCCGTCAATGCACTCTACCGGCAACTATGTCCACCCTGTTGACCAGGGTCTCGGCTCTACGATCGCTGGTCTTTACGGGCAGTATGTAAAATCAGGTGATATGTCAGGCAGCGCGGCAAGTTCCTTCCTATCGCTTGTGCCGTTCGCTACGAATAGTGGTGATTACACAGTGCTCGCTGGATTGGCAAGTAATACCGATACGCAACTCGGAGGTCCGGGCACCAGCGATCAGGTCACCTGCGTGTCCTGCCACAGAGCCCATGCCAGTGGTTTTTTGCACGCCCTTCGGTTCGACCAGGGGTATGAGTTCATGGTCAAAGCCGGGGATTACATCGGAAGCGACAACCCGGCAGTGGGAACCACCGGCCGTGGACCGCTGCAAAGCCGAGGCCGGCTGATCGCCGATTGGCAAGCGGCTTACTACGATCGTCCAGCGACCATGTGGGCATCATACCAACGTGTGCTCTGCAACAAGTGCCACGCAAAAGACTAATTCAAACTATATATGTCGAGATATTCCATCTCGGCATAAATGCCAAGGGGGATGGCTGTAATGCCAGCCCCCTTTTTTATTGTTGAATTTTTGGAAATTATTGGGTTTAATAGTTTAAGCGGGGCAGTTCATTAATACTTTTTCTTCCGTTGGAATATTGTTATATTAAAACGGATAGTCAGGGATATAAGAAGGCAAACCTACTTCCAATTTTAAGGGAAAAACTTCTGTTTACTAAATTAAATACAGAGGTGTATGGATATTAAGATGATCAGAAGAGCCCTCTGCTCTCTGCTCACTGCTCTCTGCCTCCTTTTATTACTGGGTTGCCAGCCAGCCCTCTTAAAAGGAAGACCTCCTCTTGAGAATGAAGGGGAAGTCTATCTTTATCTTGACCCGTACCCACAGGAGGCGGAGAGACTCAGATTCAGCATGGAAAATATCTCTGTCCTATCAAGTGACGGATTGGAGTTCCCATTATCTCTATCACTCACCGAATTAAAACCGAGCGCCCTAAGGAGGCAAAGGCTTATTGCCTCAGGCCAGCTCCCTTCAGGGCAATATTCCGGGTTCTCATTTAAAGTTAAAAAAGCCACCCTAAAAGTAGAAGACGGGGAAGCCGATTTGCTTTTGCCAGAGACACCGGTGAGGATAGATTTTCCCATTAATATTCAACGGAAAAGGGCTTATGCCATTTTATTATCCTTCAGGTACAAGGAATCGATTACAGGCGGATTCAGCTTCAGCCCTTCGTTTTCTTTTTCTCTCCCCACTCGTTCACTCATGAGGTTTATCGGTTATGTGACGAATCAAAATTCGAACAATATTACTATCTTTGATAAAAAAACTTTTCGGGTTATAGGGGTTATAGCGACCGGTGGAAAACCATCTGGGATGGCACTCGACCAGAAAGCAGGGAGAGCTTATGTGGCTATTTCAGATGAGGACACCATTGATTTGATCGATATGACATTGGGTGAAGTGATCGACCGAATCAAGCTCCATATTGGCGATAACCCTCATGAACTTGCCCTTACGCCGGATGGCAGGATTCTTTTAGTAGCTAACAAGGGCTCGAGCATGGTGAGTTTTATTAATACATCTTCTTTATTAGAAGTGGGGAGGATCGAGGTCGGTAGAGAGCCAAATTCCATCCTGATAGATCGCAACGGGAGAAGGGCTTTTGTCTTTAATCAACTTTCCAGCACCATTTCCGTGATCGATATTGCAAACAGAGGAATTGTCACCACCATTTCCATGGACCCCGGCCCCTTAAGAGGTCAATTTAACCGGAGAGGGGACCAACTTTATGTAATCCATGAACTCTCTTCTTATCTGACCATCTTGGATCCCCTTTCTCTTTCCATATTGAGGAGGGTCTCCGTGAGAATGGGGATGCGCTCGATCAAGGTGGACACAAGGACAGACCTGGTCTATCTGGGGAAGGGGTTTGATGTTATGGTTGAGGTTTATGACCCCTTTTCGTTTGTCCCCGTTGATTCGATTAGAACAGGAGGAGGCATCGTTTACATGACCATTGACGGAGAGGAGAACAACCTCTATATGGTCAATCCCGAAACAAGATCTGTCTTAATTTCTAATCTTGTCAGGAAAGGAGCTGTAGCTGAAATCGATGTGGGTGAAGGCCCCTACTGGGTGACGGTGATGGGGGAACGGTGAGATGCAAAGCGCATGGAGCATAGCGCATAGCATTCAAGAAATTTAGAATAAACGAAGCAGACAAGTTTTTATTTAGACATTTTACTTTTAGTAACCTATTCCATGTTTAGGCAAGAAATTACAGACGCATATAGGTTTTGGTAATGAGATATGCTCTGCGTTTTGCGATAAGCGCTTTGCCTATCTTGCTGATTTTGGCTTTGCTGCCGGCTGCGGCAAGTGCTCAGGGTCTCATTCAGGGATTCAGTGGAAATCTCGAGTTCAATTACACCTTTTATTCTTCCAAAACAAAGCTTGAATCGGGGGAAACGACTAAAACAGAAGCAGTCACATACAATCCCCGGATTACCCTTAATCTCAATACCAACATCTTCCCCAATATAAAACTTGATGCCGGTGCGATATTTGAAGGGGACTTAACAAAGACGAAAATTGAAGACACCCGTAGTGAAGTTACCACAATGACGATGAGACCCCACATTAATCTGAGCTTCAATAATCCTCTCATCAAAGCAAGTATCGGATACTACAGGAGACAGGAGAGAACCGCTCCCAAGGGGGGAGAGAACTTAACTTTGATCAACGACGACTACATTGCGAACTTAAATTGGAGACCGGAGGGGCTTCCATCCATTGAGACACAGTTTTTGAGAAAAAACACTTATGACCAGGACAAAACCATAATAGATATAACGAAGGGTTATGTCTCGCTTGCTTCACGTTACAACTATGAAGGGCTTGAGCTTAAATACTGGGGAAGCTACGATAATGTGAAAAATGATATCGTTGCATTGGAAACCACGACATTAACCAACTATGGGAGGGCAAATTACTCCAATTCATTTTTTGACAAGCGTGTTTACCTGAACACTACTTACGAAATAACCCGTCAGGGAACAAAGATCTCTGCCGAAGGCACAGGAGGAGAGGTAGACTTTCAGGTTTTTCCAATTTCGGGTCTCTCCTCTCTTGATAACACACCCCTTGATACCCCGTTGCTTCCCAACCCGGCTCTGATCGATGGAAGTCTGGCGGCAAGCGCCGGGATTGACATCGGTCTCCCTCCTCTTGGAGGAGATCTCAGTGATAGGAATATGGGTTTTGATTTTTTTGTTCCGAGTGAGGTCGATAAAATCCTCGTATGGGTCGACCGCGAGCTTCCTCCGGATATCGCAAACTCCTTCGAGTGGAAGGTCTATGTGAGTTCGGATAATTTAATGTGGACTTTTACCGAGGCTATCTTTTCCGCTCCCTTTGGCCCATTTGAGAACCGGTTTGAGATCAAATTTAGCGGAGTTACAGCCAGGTATGTTAAGGTGGCCACCAAGCCTCTTTCCGCAATCGTTCCAGGTTCATCCGCTTTTCCAAATATTTTTATTACTGAAATTCAAGCGTTTACGGGAAAGCCCGTTTCGGAAGTAAAAGATCAAAAGATAACAAGGACGACCCACAATTATACTTTGGATATCAAAACAAGGATTTTAAACCTTCCGACTCTTTATCATGAGCTTAATTATATTTATTATCGGCAAGATCCTGATGGAAACCTGAGATATACTCTTTCCAATGCCCTATCTATGGACTATCGATTTAGCCAGATCTTTTCCGGAAGGACGAGAGTCGCCTATGAGTATGGCGAAGAGGAGAAGGAGAAGAGAACCGCTTACATCTATAACGCGTCGATCGATGCAACCCCCTTAAATACCCTCAGAAACAGCCTTATTTTCAGCGGGCGTTTCGAAGAAATCGGAGGGGAGGCGAATAATAATAATTCCGTTTTTCTCTATAATACGGCTCAATTATACAAAGGGCTGGATGTCAACCTGAATCTGGGATACAGTTTTTCAAAGAGGGAAACGGGCGAAAAGATAAATGAAGGCAGGATCAATTTGCTGACAAACATCGTCCCTCATCCAAGCATGAACATTGCCTTTGACTATTCCTATACGAATACCAGACAGTCCGGTGGCGACAGACAAAGCCCCTCAACTTACACTCAAAGAGGAAGCGTAACTTTGAGTTATACCCCGATCAGGACATTATTCCTACTTGGCTCTGTCGAAGTGATTGCTGAGAAAGGGGAGAAAAGATTGATCACACAAGATTACGGGATTAACTGGTCACCCTTTCCTGATGGCGCACTCCGATTCAGTCTTGCTTATAACGAAAATTACAATACCATTGACCATAAAAAAGAAAGGGTTTTTACCCCGAGCATCAGGTATGATATTACAAAAAAATCCTATATAAACGTGTCTTATAATATGATTCGGAGCAGGAGTGACACCCAGAAGATAGATTCAAATCTTTTCAGCGTGACTCTTAAGATGTTCTTTTGATAAAAAAACGTGAGGCGCAAGGTGTCAGGCGTAAGGCAGGAGGGGAATTAATACTTAAAAAAACAATCGGTTATTATTCATTAGCGAAGCGATAACGATGAGAAATTGATTAAATTAAGATGTGAAAATGGTCTCAAAACTAAGTTATAATAGATTCATTATATCCAGATTTTAAAGTAGAAATTTCGGATTTTCACAATGCTCTCTGTACTTTTTGTCTTGCTTTATTAAGGGGGATTTTTATGAAATTTATAAGGGAATTAAATTGGTTTAAAGTACTTCTTCCTATTTTTCTATTAACAGCCTGTGCTGGACAACACACAACTTTTATCGATCCTAATATGGATTTTGGTTCCGTTAAAACTGTAGCGGTCATGCCATTTGTGGGTTTGACCAGGGATCCTATCGTGGCTGAGAGAGTCAGGGATGTCTTTATCAATAAACTTTTAGCAACAGGTGCGGTTTACGTGATTCCGGTGGGGGAAGTTGCCCGGGGGACTACGAGAACAGAAATTCAAAATCCCTCAACTCCTTCGGCTGAAGAGATTATTAAATTGGGAGGGATTATTAAAGCTCAGGCGGTTATTACAGGGGCGGTCAGGGAATACGGAGAGGTGAGGTCAGGAACAGTCTCTTCGAATATTATCTCTTTGAGCCTCCAGATGATCGAGACCCAGACGGGAAAGGTAGTTTGGACAGCGGCCTCTACAAAAGGGGGAATTTCTATCTGGGATCGCCTTTTTGGCGGGGGGGGCCAGCCCATGAATATTGTTACCGATAAGGCAGTAGATGATCTCATTAACAGCCTACTTAAATAAGTTAGTCTTAATCTTTGGAGCGGTATTTTTTCTGTTTCCAAGCCTTGCTCATAGTGAAGAGGTTGGCAATGATGCTCCTATCGTAAGGAAAGGAAGAGGTCGTATTGCTGTCTATCCTGTTGAAAACTTGACCGGCAGGACAGCTCCTGTAAAAGAGATAAGAAAGATATGTATCGAAAAGTTAAAGGTCCTGGGAGTCAATGTTCTCGAAGAAGAAGTGTTAGAGAAATTTATGGCCAGATACCGGATTCGGTACACTGGGGGAGTGAATAGAGAAATAGCAAAGGCATTTAAACAGGATATTGATGTAGATGGTGTTTTCATCGTCTCGCTTGGGCTTTACAGTGATATCGATCCTCCAAAGATTTCTTTGATCTCAAGATTGGTTTCGACGGGAGAAGATCCATCGATCTTATGGATGGATGGAGTGGGGCTGGCTGGAGACAATTCTCCGGGGATCCTCGGCCTGGGTTTGATTAAGGATCCCAGCCAATTACTGGATAAAGCCTTGAAAACGATTCTGGACTCACTGGTGAGTTACCTTTCGGGAGAACCAAAGGGGCAGGTGCGTGAGGATGTAAAAAATAAGTTCCATCCAAAAGTATCCTACCGTTCAACTGCGTTGGACTCTCATAGGAAATATACGGTCGTCATTGCTCCCTTTTTCAGTATAAGCGAGAGAAAATATGCGGGTGAGATGATGACCCTGCATTTTGCTAAAGAGTTGATGAAGGTCACCAATTTCAATGTTATTGAGCCCGGGGTTGTCAGACAGACATTCCTGGAACTAAGAATTGTTATGGAGCAGGGCGTTTCTCTCGCAAATGCTGAATTGATTTCAGGTATACTCAACGCTGATCTGGTTGTTTCGGGAAAGGTAATCGATTATCAAGATTACCAGGGGACCTGGGGAAAACCAAAGGTTAGCTTTACAGTACAGCTTATCGAGAGAAGGAGCCAGGAGGTGATGTGGAGTTCGCACAGCTATAACGAGGGAGATGACGGCGTTTTCTTTTTTGATAGGGGGAAGGTTGATACGGCCCATACCCTGGCGTCGGAGATGATTCAATGGATTGGAAAAATGATAGTGGAAGATAAAGAGAGGGTTCAAGGAGTCAAGGGGTCAAGGGGTCGAAGGGTCGAGTGAGGTGATTTGGTTAAGAAAAATGAGGATTGAGATGAAAAAGTTTTTTTGGTTCCTTGTAGGAATCTTGGGCATTTGTTTATTTGTCGTGACCGTTGGGATGCTCCCGGGGTTTGGGGCTGAACAGAATTTACCAGTGGTGAAGGGTAAAAAAATAGTCGCCAGCGTGAATGAAGAGTTGATCCCGCTTGATGATTTTAATAAAGAACTCAGGATGTTACACCAGGGAGCGACAGAGGAGAAGAGAGGAGGAAAGGGAGATCCTCAGGATCTGTTAAACCGCATGATCAATACAAGGCTTATTATCCAGGAAGCGAGAAGAATGGAGCTCCATGAATTAAAAGAAATAAAAGAAAGAGTTGAAGTCTTTGCCAGGGTGACTCTCCGCGACGAGTTGATAGAAAGACGGGTAAGGGACATCAAACCTGACGAGCAAGAAGTGGAGAAGGTTTATAAAGAGTCTATAAAAGAATGGAAGATTAAATCAATCCTCTTTGAGAAAGAAGAAAATGCAAAGAAGATGGAAGATGAGATTAAAGGCGGTAAGAATTTTGACGAGGTATTGAAGAAATTCCTTTCAGCAAAATTGGGAAAGGGAAGTCAAGAGGCGGGTTATTTAAAGAATAAGGATTTACTGCCACCGGTGGCACAAGCAGTATCCAAGATGAAAGTTGGCATGGTCAGCCCCATCATCCCCATCAAGGCGGGATTTGTTATCCTGAAACTCGAAGACGTCCGGTTTGCTGATGACCCTCAGGTAAAAGAACAGGTGAGGTTGGAAGTGCTTCGTAAGCAGCAGAAGGAAGCCGTCATACAGTTTGATAAAAGCCTAAGGAGAAAATATGTGAAGGTGAACGAAGGACTTCTCAAGAGACTGGATTTTGAGTCCAAGGAGCCCGGTTTTGATAAACTCCTAAAAGATAAACGGGTAGTGGTGGAAATCAAGGGTGAGAATTCCATCACCGTTGGTGAATTTGCTGACTACATGAAACAGCAACTTTATCATGGCGTCGATAGGGCGGTGGAAACGAAGCGTTTGAACAAAAGAAAAGATATCGTTTTAGAGGAAATGCTCAATAAAAGGGTTTTCAGAAAAGAGGCGCTCCGATCAGGCATCGATAAAACAGAGAGTTACAGAAGCAAAGTCAAGGAAGAGGAAAATGCCCTCATCTTTGGGGCCTTCGTTAAGAAGGCTGTGGCTCCCGAGATTAAATTAAAAGAAGAAGAGGTAAAAGCCTATTACGACCAGCATCTCAAGGAATACACCTATCCCGAGATGATGAAGCTAAACAGTCTCGTTTTTTCAAAGAGAGAGGATGCGGAGAAGACCCTGATCAGTTTGAGGAAGGGGACAGACTACCGGTGGGTCAAAGCCAATACAGAAGGACAGGTTGATCAAAGCAGCAAAGGAATTCTCGATCTCGATGAAAAACTTCTAACGACAAAAGATTTACCTGAGGATGTGCGGAAGGCGGTGTCAGGAGCAAAATCAGGTGATTTCAGACTTTTTGAAAGCCCTGAAAAGTATTTTTATGTTTTGTCCATCAAGGAGGTGATTCCTCCCAAACCACAGCCCTATCCGGAGGTGAGAGAAAAAATTGCAAAAAAGATATATGGAGAAAAAATTACCAAGGCCATGGAGGATTATGCAGACAAGATAAGGGCCGTTTCGGATGTGAAGATTTACCTAAAAGATTGAAGGATTCAAGGAGTCAAGGGTTCAAGGGGTCAAGTGAAATGCTCAAGAAGTTAGTAATCGATGGGCTCAGGATCCAAGGATTAAGAGAGCTTCAATGTAAATAACCGTAAAAGAATTTAACCTTGAACCCTTGACTCCTGGAAACCTCGAACCCCAAATAATTTCAAAAAGTAACATGGAGAAAAGTTATGTCTTTCTTACGATTAAAACATAAATCCATTATCATAGGGTTGCTATTTTTGATCAGCGGGGTTCTGTTATATGCCTGTGCGGAAGCACCGCAGCAGAGGACATTAGGGGGTGGTGTGGCACCTGGCAGGAGGCTTCCCGGTAAAGATTGCCTCGACTGCCACAAAGAATTTGCAGAAAAATACATGGGGATGAAAAATATACATCCCAATGTGAAGCAGGGGAAATGTGAAGACTGCCACCTCCGGCACGGGATTGTCCCGAAACTCATCCTGAAGAAAGAAGGAAATGAGGTTTGTTACCCATGCCATACGAAGGAGAAAATCGGCCTAAATAAACCGAATGTCCATACCGTGCTGAAGCGAGGGAAATGTAGCAGTTGCCATAACCCCCATGCATCCCAGTCGAGTCATTTGTTAAAAGCAGAGGGGACTCCGGCCTGTTATCAATGCCATAAAAAAGAAGATTACGAAAAGAAAGTGGTTCATAAGACGTTGCAGACGGCAAAAGGCTGCACCACTTGCCACGCCTCTCATAGTTCTGATCACAAAGACCTGCTGGTCAAGGCCGAGACTCCGCTTTGCCTTGGATGTCACGATAGCACAAAAGCTCCTTTTAAAAAGGCGCATGGCGATTATCCCGTGAGTAAAGCTCTGTGTACGGGCTGCCATAACCCCCATTCTTCTTTGCAGGCAAAGCTCTTAAAGACAAGCTCACATAATCCAGTTGCCGAAGCACAGTGTGATGCCTGCCATAAGTCGTCCTCGGACCCAAAGCCTTTTGAGACGAACGAAAAGGGGGGAACACTCTGCTTCAACTGTCATGATACCTCAAAATTGAAAGCCGGAGGAAGCGTCGAACACAGTCCCTTTAAAGAGGGAGAATGTACTACCTGTCATACCGCCCACGCTTCGGAGTACCCAAAGCTTGTTCTTAAAAAAGGCAACACCCTATGTTTTGACTGCCATACAGAAAAGGGTGAAAAGGTAGCCGTCAATCATGCCCCTGTTAATGGGGAAAAGGGATGCCTCTCATGTCATCCACCTCACGCAGCAAAAAACAAGAACCTCTTGAATACGAAAGACGCCGCACTATGCTTTTCGTGCCACACAAAAGCAAAAGAGGCTGAAAAGGTAAAAATACCCCACGCCCCCTTTATGGAAGGGGAATGCAATGCATGTCACAACCCACATGGATCAAATTTAAGAAATATCGTTAACGACAGGATGGATAAGGTTTGTTATGGATGCCATTCCGATGCCGAGGGAAAGTTTTTAAAGACTTACACCCATAAACCTGTAACGGATGCAAACTGCAATGCATGCCATCTCTCCCACGGTTCAAACGAGAAGAACCTTCTTAAATTAGGCGAGGCTAAAATGTGTGGCCAGTGTCACGGGGACTTGATGAAGGTGGACCCAAATGCCCCTAACCATAATCCCTTTGTAGAAGGAATTTGCCTGACCTGTCATGACTCTCATGGGAGCAATATCAAAGGGATGATTGTGAATCAACAGGGTCCTCTCTGTTTTTCATGTCATCCTGATTTAGAAAAAGGAATAGGGGGAGGGAAGAGCAGACATCAGCCAGTTACAGATGCCGATTGTACGGCGTGTCATAATCCACACAAAGCCAAATTGAAAGGTCTCCTTTTGGCAAGCAGTCCAGACCTTTGCCTGACCTGCCACAAAGATCTGAAAGTTAGGATGGAGAAGGAAAAGCCCCATTCACCGGCTGCGAGGGACTGCCAGAGGTGCCACAAACCACACTTTTCAGCAGAAACATCGCTATTGGCTCAGAAAATTCAACCCCTGTGTGGGGAGTGTCATGACACAAAAAGTTCCTCTTTCGGCAAAGCTCATCTTCAAATCGAAGCTTCGGTCATGAACTGCAGGAGGTGTCACGAGCCTCATGCGTCAAAGGATCCAAAGTTCTTTAAAAGTGTCGTCCATGCCCCCTTCGCAGGAAGATCGTGCGAAGAATGCCATATTGTTACAAAATAAGGAACCGTAAAGCGTAAGGCGTCTTTGTTCTTTATAAGAAAATGAGAGGATGTTTTATGAAGATAAATGTAAAGACCCTTTTTCTATTATCGGTGGTTATATCATTTCTGATTGTGTCTCTGGCTTATGCGCAACAGAGCAAATTTAAGTTGAAGCCCGATGCAGGGGGTAAGTTGTGTCTGAGTTGTCATGACAATTTTAAGGAAAAGCTCAAAAACCAGTTTGTTCATACTCCTGTTAAATCAGGAGAATGTTCGGAGTGTCATAATCCTCACGCGGCTTCTCATGGGAAGTTGCTGGATGAAGATGCAAACAAGATTTGCAGCAAATGCCATGAAAGGATTGTGCCGAAGAGTCCAAAGAGCGTTCATCAGGTTGTTATGGAGGGGAATTGTGTGAAGTGCCACGATCCTCATGCATCCAATAATAAATCCGTTCTTCTCAAGGCAGGGAATGAACTCTGCTTTGAATGCCACAAGAACATGGGCAATGCGATTGCCAAAGCAAAATTCAAGCATAACCCCGTGGAAAAGGGATGTACGAGCTGCCATGATCCCCACGCTTCGGACAAGGCGAAAAATCTTCTTAAAAATGATCTTGTGGCACTTTGCATAAGTTGCCACAAGCCGGACCGGCCTAATTTTGTCAAGCAGCACATGGACTACCCCGTAGTGAAAGCGGATTGTTCCTCCTGCCACGACTCTCACGGGTCGAATAAGGCAGGGATTTTGTATGATAATGTTCATCAACCGGTTGCCAATAAGGTTTGCACGCAGTGCCATGAGCCCCCTTCATCCTCAGCCACATTTAAGACAAAAAGATCAGGGTTTGAACTGTGTCGCGGGTGCCACAGCAAGATGATGAATGAAACCTTCAGTAAGAATAGGGTCCACTGGCCCATCGTCGATAAGGTGGGTTGTTTGAACTGCCATGAGCCTCATGCCTCCAAAGGGAAGAATCTGCTTCTCGGAGACACGAAGAGCCTTTGCGGGAAATGCCATCCGGATACGATGGAACATCAAGTCAAGCTTGCTGAAAAAGAGAAGCAGGAAAAAGCCGCAACAAAGGGAAGGCCGATCAAGGGTGCTTTAACCCATCATCCCATCCAGGAAGGGGAGTGCTCTGCCTGCCACTTACCCCATGCATCGGACAGCACTTATTTAATGAACAAACCTTCCTTCATCGAATCCTGTGGCGCTTGCCATGATTGGTCAAAACATACGACTCATCCCATGGGAGCCAAGGTGGCGGATTCAAGAAATAAAAATATTACAATGGATTGTATGAGTTGCCATCGGTCCCATGGAACGGGGTATCGATATCTGATCCCATTCCCAAACGTTACGGATCTGTGCGTCCAATGTCATAAACAATACAAGAGGTGATCAGCAAAAGCTGGATCACTGGAATGTTGGAATACTGGAATGCTGGGGGAAAAATTATAGGGCAAAGCCTGGTTACCGAGTACCTCGGTGGTGAGCCTAATCTTGAAAGAGGTGAAACAATGGTAGGAGCTTCGATTAAAATCATAATGATTATTGGCATTCTGCTTTTGCCGATGAAGTCTTTAAGTGCTGAAACGGTAAGGCTTAGGTATATTCAATCTGTTTATTTTGATGAAAAGGGTGGAGGGATGAAGCAGCCTGAAGGAATTGCCTGTAGTGAAAGAGGCCTCCTTATTGTGGGTGACACGGGCAACGACCGTCTTCTCCGTTATTCCTACCAGGACAGAAGTTTAAAAGCTGGAACCGAGATTAGAGTTCAGCAGCTTTCGAACCCGATCCGGCTACAAATCAACTCGAAAGGAGAAATTTTTGCCCTGGATGGTAAGAAAAGGCGCATCATCCGGATGAACCCTGACGGAACATTTATAGGTTATGTGGATGGGGAAGGCATTCCATCCCCCTCTACTTTTGTTCCGAGGAGTTTTAAGATAGATGCGAACAATAATATCCATATTCTTGATATCTTTTCAGCCCGTGTCCTCATACTCGATCCGGAGGGTAAATACTTAAAACAGGTTCTTTTCCCTAAAGAATTCGGATTCTTCTCCGATTTGTCAGTCGATACAAGGGGAAACCTTCTATTGATCGATTGTATCAAAGCCATGGTTTTTTCCGCTTCAAAAGACGCTACGAGCTTTTCTCCTCTAACTAAAAGCCTGAGAGATTATCTGAATTTTTCTACAAGCCTCACAACGGACAATAAGGGGATGACTTATCTGGTCGATGAAAATGGAGGAGGTATTGTTATTCTTGGAAGAGACGGCACCTATCTGGGACGCCAGTTAAGCATGGGATGGAACGAAGGACTCCTCTATTATCCGAGTCAAATGGCTATCAACGAAAAAGGGGAAGTTTTTATTGCGGACAGAGGCAATAGCAGAGTTCAGATATTTAATCTAATTAGATAAAGCGGTCATGCATGAGAGGTATACTGACTTTCTTTAATGTTCCATCCTCCGGGGGGAGGAAAGGAAATGGCTTTATACTTCAATGACTTCTTCCGGTATACTCCATAGGAAAATTGTCAAAAAGTGGTAAAAAACTTTTCACATTCAAAAGGGAATTAATTTAGAACTTTTAAGAAGAATATTTCTCCTTTTGACCTTCCTCAATAACCATCAGAATTTAAGAAGGGTTTCCTTGAATTGTCACGAATTGTCAGCTACTTCCAGCAATTAAAACGAATAGGGCAATAAATAATTTGGTATTGGTTTTGCTACTTTAAATTTATTTGTTGATTTTTATAAAATTTAATTTATAATTTAAAACTTCATTAACCGGATGCTGAAAGCTTGGGAAAGCTTTAAGCCTGGGACTTTATGGCAAAGGGGGAAAAGTCCTAAATAGTTCGGGACCTACCACGATCTTCACAATGTAAAAACTGTAATAGGTAAAAATGGCGGAAGTGGGCGTCTGAAATGCTATGACAGCATTCGTAAGGATTTGATTTCTTTTCCCGGACAATCGGGAGATAATTTAAAATGAAGGAGGAGATGATATGAGGAATTCGAAAATAGTTTTAATTGGGATTGGGCTTTTTTTGATGGGAGCCCTCGCGATTTCGCTATACAGCGGTGAGGTACAGGCTGCCAGTATAGTGGGGTCACCTCACGATTTAAGCGGAGCGGGATATGGTACAACTCAGATCTGTATTTTCTGTCATACGCCTCACAATGCTAAGACAGAGGCCTCCGCGCCCCTCTGGAATCATGGAGATACCACTGCAACCTATACCCTCTATTCGAGTCCGACATTCACCGCAACAGGTATTAGTCAGCCCGGTAGTAATTCAAAGGCTTGCCTTTCCTGTCATGATGGAACTGTTGCAATAGATGCTTATGGAAGCGAAACTGGCAGCAATTTTATGAGTGGAGACGCCCTGTTGGATATAAACCTGGCAAACGACCATCCAATTTCATTTACATATGATGGTGCCCTGGCAGCTGCGGATGGCGGATTAGTTGTACCATTAAGCTCATCTGAGGTTGTCACTGGAATTCCGCTTTTTTATAACAAGATGGAATGTGCATCCTGTCATGGCGTGCATGACAATGCACATGGAAATTTCTTACGATTCGATAATACAGGAAGTGCTCTCTGTTTGAAGTGCCATCTCAAGTAAGTTGAGGCAATCTAAACTTTAAGAGGCTCCCGAATCCCCCAAAGTTGGAACTTATGAGGGAGGGGGGCCTTTATTTTTTAAGGAATTATTATTCAGAAAATAAGGGTCGTTTAGGCAAGGGTGATGGACCCTTCATGATAGATTGCTTGAAAATCAAAGGCTTAGCGTTAATAAGTTGGCTGGGAAGATATTGATGGATAAATTCTTGACGAGAATTTTTATCGTTTCATTTTTACTGGTGTTTCTGTCGGGATGCGCAACCACTCCAACAAAGAAGGAAGCCCGACCTACAGTTTTTTATCCTCCCCTCCCTAACCCACCACGAATCCAGTATCTGGCAAGTTTCTCCTCTGCAGGCGACCTGGGTGTCCGTCGGAGTGGTTTTGCCGAATTCGTCGCAGGGAGAGACCCAAAGGAAAAACTCGCAGTCAACAAGCCTTACGGTGTTGCCATCTCAGATGGGAAGATCTACGTGACAGATACCCGGGGACCCGGCTACGCCGTATTTGACCTGAAGAACAAAAAGTTAAAAGGCATTTCAGGCTCCGGGTCAGGGAGGATGAAGTTGCCTACCAATATCGCCATTGATAAAGACGGAATGAAATACGTTACGGACACCGGCTTAAACCAGGTTCTCGCTTTCGATAAAGACGACAACTTTATCAGGGCTTACGGGGTGAGGGATCAGTTCAAGCCCGGAGACGTTGCTGTTTCGGGGAACCGCCTCTATGTCTCTGATCTGAAAAATCATGAGATCCAGGTGCTGGACAAACTCTCTGGAAAACTACTCTTCAAGTTCGGAAAGGCCGGGAAAAAAGAGGGGGATCTTTACTATCCGACAAACATGGTGATAGGCCCGGATAACTACCTTTATATTTCAGAAATAGGGAATTTCCGGATTCAGAAATTTACCCTTGACGGGAAACCTGTCCGTATTTACGGTGAGGTCGGCGACAGGCCCGGCCAGTTTGCAAGACCAAAAGGAATCGCTGTTGACCGCGAAGGGAATATCTATGCCGTGGACGCAGCCTTCGAGAACATCCAGGTTTTCAACCAGGAGGGACGGGTGCTTCTCTTCTTTGGCCAACCCGGAAGCAACCCGGAGGATATCAATCTCCCAACCACGGTGGTCATTGACTACGAAAACGCTGCCCTCTTTCAGCAGTATGCTGACCCAAAGTTCAAACTGGAGTACGTCATCCTTGTTGCAAGCCAGTTTGGAAGAAGCAAGGTTAATGTGTTTGGTTTTGGCAGGATGGAAGGGATGGATTATACCGTCAAAGAGCAGCCAGCAAAAGAAAAGAAATAATCATAACTTATCCCTGAGTGGTGCCAATGACGATGGGTATATGGAAAAGAAATCAATCATTTGTCATTTTATATCTCCTATTTGTTTCTCTTTTGATTTTGACTGGTTGCGATAAATATGCCCGGTATAGAGCACTCAATTTTTTCTTTGATGGGGTTCCTCACCCCGATGAACAGTTAAAGAAAGAAGGCCCTGCTTCAGTTAAAACCGCTAAAATTGAGCAGACGAAAAAAATAGAACCACCTCCCCAAATACCTCGATACAAGCATCCCCCTGCAGAAGGAAAGGATGATTGTTCTTTCTGCCACGGGGCTATAAGTCGTATTATTATCCCACCCAAAGATATGTGCATGAAATGCCACGAACACCTGAAAGAAAGCCGCCCTTTTATTCATGGACCTGCTGCCGTGGATTGCATCGTCTGCCATAATGTCCATGAAAGCCAGACGAGAACCCTGCTGAGAAAAGTAGGAAACATCCTTTGTTTTGATTGCCATAACAAAGCGGGTGTGGTCGATGCGGAGCCTCACAAGGAGTTGAAAGAGAAAGAGTTCGTCTGCCTCTCCTGCCATGACCCCCATGGGAGCAAAGATAAATTTTTTCTGAAATGATAGAGGAGGATTCGTCCGAAGGAATCCGGATGAATTCAGAGGATGGGAGAAACAATAAAGCATCTATACTTTAAATTTTTCTTTTTTTCTATCTTGATGGTCCCGTTTTTCTATCCAGCCCATCACGTAGAGGCCCAGCGTGTTTATGGCTATGAAGAGGAGGAAATCCGTCCTTTTAATCTTCGAGAATTAAGCGGGGCACTGGATTTTAGATTGGAATACGAAGGGGATGAGGAAGAAGGTTTCGGGAAAACCTTTGAAAGAAAGGAAACCCGGTTTGAAGAGCGGTTGGACCTCAAGGCTCGAGGTTCCATCTATCATTCGAACTTCTTAGAATTCGACCTCAATACCTCCTTTGGCTTAAGGCAACAATTATTTCGTGGAGATGTGAGCGATAATAAATATACCTATCCGTATGAATACAACATTAATCTTAATTTCTTACGCCAGAAGCCTTACGGGTTCACTCTTTTTGCTAACCGGTCATCGAACCCGATCGGTAGGGAATTCTTTGAAACCATTGATGTTGACTCCGATTCATATGGCGGGACTTTCCGGTATCAGAATAAGCTTTTTCCGATGACGTTGCTTCTTATGAACCAGAGTACAAAAGAGGACGCCCGGGATTTTAAAAGAGACCGTACAGAGCGGACCGCGGATTTTAGAATTTCAAATAAATTAAATAATTTCCTGGAAAGTCAATTCAGGTATGTCTACAAAGATCTCATCGAAGAAGTCCCGACGAAACAGGAGGTAACCAGTCACGACTATAGTCTGAACAGCACACTGGGTTACCGTAAAATTCGCGGGTTCTCCAATATTTCATATCTTAAGCAGTCGGGTTTTTACGATATGGATCAGTTCCGAGTCATTGAAAATTTCTATATCAATCATACGAAGACATTTACTACCCTTTATAACTATAATTTCTCTTATTTCGATACGGAAAATTTTAGGTCGAATTTAAACCAGGGGAGTATCGGATTTCGGAAAACGTTTTACGAAAGTCTCATCGCCGAGGTAAAAGGAGAGATGAGCCTGACGGATGCCACTGATTTCAAGGAGACCTTCTACGGCCCAAATGTTTCCCTTTCCTACCGTAAAAAAGTCCCGGGTGGGGTCCTTTCAGCAGGATACCGTTTTTTTTACCGCAGAACAGACCGGGAAGCAGAGGCAGGGGTCATTAAGATATTTGGGGAGCGGATCGTCCTCTCCGACAGTCAACGAACCTTCCTGGCCAACCCCAATGTGATTCTAAGCTCCGTGGTTGTCCGAGATACATTCGGAGTGCTTTTGACGTTAAATGTTGACTATCGCCTGCTTCAGAGTGGAATCCTGACGGAAATTCAACGTGTGGCTCTCCCGGACAATACCGCGGTGGTGGTTGATTATGAATTTTCGTCTCCTCGTTCACTCGAATATGATACGTTGAGTAACGGAGTCAACCTTCGATACGACTTCCAGAGGTTCATTGCTCTGTACTATAATTATCTCAACACCCAGCAAAAGGAAATTTCCGACCGACACATTTCCGGGACCACCCAGACATTATATGATACGGAGAAGAGTCTTTACGGGGCTGAATTGAAGTGGCGCTGGTTTAACCTCGTCGGCGAATATGAGGATGATAATTCTGAGCTCAATCCTCTTACAGCCTGGAGAATTCGCGGAAATTTTAGCATCTCTCCCACCGGGTACTCCCTTTTAAGTCTTAATGCCCACCATGGCCGAACAGACTATGAGAGGGACAGGAGAACGGTGACCATTGATAGCGCAGAAGCCCTCCTTAATCTTCGTCTCGCTTCGTTTATCGAGGGAATGTTTGGGGTAGGGTATCTCAGGGAGAAAGGGAGAGAAATTGACACTCGTGCATGGAAATTTAAAGGAGATTTAAAAAGCAAATTCCGATCCATTGAATTGAGACTTCAGTCGGAATATTTGAAGCGGCAGGAGATGGTACAGAACCGGGATGAGATCATTGTCAAATTCAAATTGATCCGATACTTCAATATTCTCTGATAAGGCCACTGGCCAGATCAAATAAATTTCTTTCCTGAACATGAAGAAGGGAAAATGTATGTGTAGAATATTTAAGATGAACCTTTTACTCACCTTCTCATTTCTGCTGGTGCTTAGCTTTGGAGGGGGGGGATGCGGGAAGCCATCCCCGACCCCCGTTCAGGTTTCAACCCCATCTCTGGTATGGCCTCTTCCTCCCGAGAAACCTCGAATCCAGTACCTCTACTCTATTTCCAAACCCGAAGACATTAACATCTCGCCATCATTTTTTGAGAAGGCTGTGGGGTTCCTCGCGGGAAAGAAGTCGTCGCGGCAGATGGTGAGACCCTTTGGAACCTATTTCAGCCGGAGCGAGATACTGTATGTAACGGATCCGGGAATCGGAGTCGTCCACCAGTTTGATATCAAGAATCAGCGATACAATCAAATCAGTAAGTATGGAAAGAAGAGACTCGCTTCACCGATTGGAGTCATCATGGATGAGTCGGGACTTCTGTATCTTTCCGATTCCGTTTTAAAGAAGGTTTTTGTATTCGGTTCGAAGGGCGAACCCGTGAGGGAGATCGGAGGAGAGAATCGGTTCATCCGGCCAACAGGCATTGCCATTCACCCATCACTCAAAAGGCTCTATGTCATGGATACAATGGCCCAATCCATCCAGGTCTTTGATCTTGAAGGAAATTTTCTCTTCAGTTTCGGAGAGAAAGGGAGAGGAGAGGGAGAGTTTAACTTTCCAACTTCTCTGGTCATCGACCGGAGTGGGAATTTATACGTGAACGATTCATTAAATTTTCGAGTACAGGTTTTTAACCCGGATGGCAAGTTTCTCTCCTTATTCGGAAAACACGGGGATGGAAGGGGTGAATTCTCAAGTCCAAAGGGAATTGCGCTCGATACGGAGGGGCATATCTATGTAGTGGACGCCATCTTCGATTCGGTTCAAATCTTCAACAATAGAGGAGAACTCCTCCTCTATTTTGGCGAGGCCGGACAGGGGCCAGGAGAATTCTGGATACCGACATCCATCTTTATCGATCAGGCCAATCGGATCTTCGTTGCCGATTCCTATAACCAGAGGGTTCAGGTTTTTAAATTCCTCGGAGGAGGCTAAAGCAACATAGCGCAAAGGGCATAGCGCATAGCGTAATGAAATTCGAAGTAATCCACATGGCATATTTGTCTCCTGGGACCATGAGGATTTAGACCATCTCCTCCGGAGGAGAGAGGAAGGATTTAATATTATGACCTTCATCATAACCATCATAGCGATCATATCGATCCTCTTTTTTCCGGACAGAGGAGTTGAGGCGAGAAGTATTGTTTTAACGAAGCACAACCTTTCTGCCTCCGGCCCTGGGACGGTTAAAGCAACCGTTGAGAAACCTGTCTGTGAATTTTGCCACACCCCTCATCATGCAGGCCAGGCTCAACCCTTGTGGAATAAAGATATTCCTGAGATACTCTATACAACTTATCAGAGCTCTTCACTAAAAGCGGTCGTTGGCCAGCCGAATGGGGCTTCCAAGCTTTGTCTCTCCTGCCACGATGGGACGATTGCCTTAGGATTGCTCCGGAGTGAGACGCAGATCATCCCCTTTACAGGAGGTGTGGTGACGATGCCGGTCGGTAGAACGAATTTAGGCATCGATCTCTCTGACGACCATCCGGTCTCCTTTACTTATGACAGCACCCTGGCTTCTCGGAATGGTCAGTTAGAGTATCCAGCGAATTTGATAAGCCCGGTGAAACTGGATCGGTATGGTCAGCTCCAATGTACCGCTTGCCATAATCCCCATGACGATCAGTATGGAAAATTCCTGGTCATGGAGAATAGCTATTCAGCCCTCTGCACCACTTGCCACAGAAAAACAGGTTGGGCTACCACGTCTCATCGCAGCTCAACCAAAACCTGGAATGGAGGGAGTCCGAATCCATGGCCTCACACCCCTTATACGACGGTTTCCACCAATGGATGTGAAAATTGCCACCGGCCTCACACCGCAGGGGGAAGGGAAAGGCTATTGAATTACAATGTTGAAGAAGAGAATTGTTATCCATGCCATAACGGCAATGTGGCATCGAAAAATGTAAGGAGTGAATTTACGAAACCATACCGCCATCCCATTGAAAGCAATTATGGGGTGCACAGGCCGACCGAAGATCCATTGTGGGCGGCTCGCCATGTGGAATGTGTCGATTGCCATAACCCCCATGCCGCCAATTCCACATCCGCCAGCCCACCGATGGCATCCGGGAGGCTGGCCCAAGTGGTTGGAATCTCTTCATCCGGCACAGTCGTTGACCCTCTTACCTACGAATATGAACTGTGCTTTCGTTGCCACGCAGACAATCCAGGAACACAGCCTCCTGTTGTGACTCGTTACATTTTTGAGCCGAATTTTCGACAAAAATTTAATCCCTCCAACGCCTCTTACCATCCCGTAGCGGCGGTTGGAAAAAATCCGGACTGCCCGAGTCTTCTCATCCCCTATACCATCTCAAGCATCATTTACTGCACCGATTGTCACAACAATGACTCGGGTCCAAATACAGGAGGAGTCGGCCCCAATGGTCCTCATGGATCGATCTGGAGGCCAATCTTGGAAAGGCAGCTTACTTATGCCGATTATACTATTGAAAGTGCCCAGGCCTATGCCCTTTGTTATAAATGCCATAACCAAAATTCCATCTTGGCGGACCAAAGTTTTAGAAAACACAAAGAGCATATTGTGGACGTAAGGAGTCCGTGTACCGCGTGCCACGACCCCCATGGCGTTGCAACGAATCCCCACCTTATTAACTTCGATCGGACAATCGTTTTTCCAAATGATCAAGGGATTCTCCGGTATGAAGAACGAGCAGGATCTATGGGAGCCTGCTACTTGAAATGCCATAACCGCAACCATCATCCTGGACCTTCTCCTTGAGAGGAAGAGAGCTATTTTATGGATGTTATTGTTTGCGGGTCGGGGGCTTTACAAGTCATCGGCGCAAAAAGAACCATGGGGAGAGAGATTTCTTGTTAGGAGTGATTTTAGTCTCATCAGTCCGTTTTAAAAATGGATTGGAGTGCCTTTTTATATTCCGATAGGGCATGTTCTTTCTGCCCTTGCTTTTCATAAAGTCTTCCGAGATGATAATGGATCTCGGGCATCTCCTGTCCCCTTTTCAGGAGACCTTCCAATTTCTCGATGGCTTTCAAATTTTCCCCCATCGATTCCAAGGCCAAAGCCATCCCGATGAAGCCCTGCCTTGAATCGGGATTCAGGCCGATTCCCCTCTCAAAAAGCTGGATGGCTTCTTTCGGATTTTTCTCTTTCAGATAAATCATCCCAAGAGCAATATGGGCGTCGGCATGGTCCGGGTCAAGTTGAATAGACTTCATGAATTCTTCTTTGGCCCTCTCGCTGGATCCTTTTTCAAGAAGATTCCTGCCCAGATTAAAATGGCGCTGAGCCTTCTTCTTATTCTCCGGCAGAAGATCTTCCTTCGGATGCCGTTCCTTCTCCCATTGCTCGGCGGTTTTCTTCCCCATGGCGACTAAGAGTTCTCCCTCCACCTCCTCCTCCAGCGAGTGGGTGAAAGAAAATGACTTGAGAAGCCTCTTCTCCTCATCCAGTATCCCTACGGTTGGAATGATATAAACCCCGTAAGCACCATAAGCTTCTCTCTTTTCATCGAGAAGAATATGATGGGTCCAAGAATACTGTTGCTTCAAGGCCTTAACTTTCTCCTTCGATTCGGGATCTGAAATAATAGATATAAGCTGGAGGCCATCTCCTTTAAGCTGGCGGTAGAGGCCTTCCAACCGGTTCATGATACTTAACGATCTTTTCTCCTTAATTGCGGAATCCCCCCCCCAGAAAAGAAGGACCACTTTTCTCCCTTTGATCGATGAAAGGGTAAACTCGTTCCCTTCGATATCCTTGAGCTGAATTTCAGGAACTTTTTTCCCGATCTCCAGAGTGCGAAATGCAAGGGCGAACGAGGGGGAGGTCATTCCAAAGAGGAATGAAGACAAAAATAGAAAAAGAAACCAGTGGAAAGCATCTCGCTTATCGATTTTTTCCCCTCTAAAATTTTTCATCCCAAAAGGGTCTTACCGAGAAAGGTCAAAAGTTTTTTCAATACTTCACAGGCTTCTCCCGATCATAAGAAAATGGCTTGTGGCAACCCACGACGCACGTTCCCCCTGTGGGGGTCATTGTAAAATGAATGGGATAACTCCACATTTTCCCATAAGGAACTTCTTGCCTGATGTGTTTCGGTTGATTTCCAGAGTGGGCTTCATGACATGCTTTGCAATTTCTTCCCTTCTTTTCCTTATTGACATGAGTAAAATGGAGGTTACGATCTCCGTTCCGGAAACCCGTTAACTCAAGAGTCTTGGCATGAAGGGCAATATCCTTATTGTGGCAGTCGAAACAGATCGCATAGTTCTCTGTTTTATAGGGAACGTAAAATTCAGCCGGGAAATAATTTCTCAAAATCTTTGGGTAAGAGGAACCATGGGTTTCATGACAAGATGCGCAGTCATTCTGCTCAACAGGCCCATGAAAAAACTTGCTTGCTTTGACCTTCTCCCCCAGATCTTTATGACAGGTAAAGCAAATCTCCTTGAGGGGTGCCTTTAAAAGCTTCTCAAAATCTGTAAAATGAGCCCCGTGGCATGAAGAGCAATCCCCTTTTTGGACGGGTTGGTGAGGGAACTTGGCCTGCGCAATAGATTGGGTTGTTTTGGGATGGATGGCTTGATGGCACTCAACGCACATCTGATTTTGGACCTTTCGTAACAGAGCCTTCTGTGAGGAAGCATGAGGGTCATGGCACTCCTGACAGTTTTCCTTGACGGGCTCGTGGACATACTTCTTCTTCAACCCCTTCTCGACATCCTCATGACAGGAAAAGCAGATCTTTTCTGAAGGCAGGGTCAATAATTTCTTGTTGGGAGAAGAATGGGCTTTGTGGCAAGCGATACAATCTCCTCCTCCTTTAAGTGGTTCATGAAGATTGCTCTGTTGAATAAGCTTAGAATCATGGCAATTGAAGCAGAGATCTTGCTGGGAGGCACCCTTTAATTGAAACTTTAGGGAAGATTGGTGCGGATCATGACAATCGCTGCAGCCCCCTTCTGATACCGGAGAATGGATTACCTTCCCCTTAAATTCATCTGCTTGGGCATCGTGGCAGATGTAACATCCCTCCCCCCCCAGCCTGGTGACAATACTCTTAAAAGGTGTTCCATGGGGATTGTGACAGGCAATACATGTTCCCGAGCCAACCGGCCCGTGGACAAACTTTCCTTTTCCCATCTGAGAATGGCACTGGGCAGAGGTACAGGTCGCACTGGGAATCATTTTTTTATAGGAGGCAGGCTCTCCCTTCAGGTTATGACAATCTTGACACTGTTCTTCTCTCTCTAATGGAGAATGGATGAAATAGGTTTTAAAACCTTCTGGTGGCTTGGCCTCCTCTTTTGAAAAATAGATAGAGAGCTTTTGTGAAGTGCTTCCACTTTGATCCAGAATAGATATTTCATTCGCCCCCTTTTTGAGGCGGATTGAGGCGGTGAAGGCCCCTTTAATGATAGGAACGGTTGGACCTCCCAAAACCTCCCCACCCTTTACCTGGCACGTGACATTCTTCACAGAGGAATCCGTGACAAGTCCGATCACTCTGATTCTCTCCCATTTGACCATGCACCGGTCAACGGGATAGACGATACGAAAGCTCTCTTTAGAAGCCAAAGGATGATTTGGCAACAAAAAGAAAAAGCCCAAGATAACAGCAAGAAGTATATTCCTCATTTCCCCCCTCCTCCAAATTACTGAGATTCAATGAATCTAAAATATGATGCGCTCAAAAGCATAGGTAGAAATATTTAGCAGATATCGGTTTAAAATACAATAGGTTTTTTTCTTTCTTGGTAACTCCTCCGTGACAAGGTGCCGAACAGTCGATCTGGCAGGAATGCTTCCAAAACTTTATCAAATGCACGTTTGAAAATGATGGGTAACCATCGTTACGGCCTACCTCAGCCTTGTAAGAGCTGTTTTATCTCGGTAGCGTCCATTAAGGGGTGGCACTATAAAGTTTTTCCAGCATCCCCGCCAGATCTCCAAAACCTCCTGAAGGATTACCTTTCCTATTATCCCTTTTGATTTTTGGCGCCTTCCGTGGTAAAAATAGATATAGATTCATTTAACGTAAAAATGGAGGAAGCACTATGAAATGTTATGTATGTGCAAAGCAGGGAGTGGATAAGGATGCCGTGGCGATTTGTATAGTCTGTGGGATGGGGCTCTGCCTGGGGCATGCCTTTAAGGAGGAATTATTGGTAAGGGATATTATTGATTGGGGGTTTGGAGAGGAACGGATCGAATATCCCCATACCCTCCCCCGGTTCATCTGCGCCGAGTGTAAACTGGCCATTGAACAGAGGAAAAAAGTGGAGAGAAAATGAGAGTCGTGAGCTCTGAGTTAAGAGTTTAAAGTTGAAAAATAAATTTCATTGAAAAAAAGGTTGTTTTTTTGCAAGAGATTATCAATAATAATCGCATGAAGAAGAAAATATTAATTGTTGAAGATGAAGAGAGCCTGAGGCTTCTGTATGAGGAGGAGCTGAAATCGGAAGGGTATGAGGTTCTCACTGCTGGGAATGGAAGAGAAGCCATTGGACAGTTGGAGACAGGGAAACCCGACCTGATCATTCTCGACATTGTCATGCCTGTCATGGACGGTATGGAAGCCTTGGGCCGGATTGTCAGTAAGGAAAGAAAGATCCCCATTATCCTCAACACCTCTTATTCGGGGTATCAGCAGGATTTTATGAGTTGGGCAGCAGATGCCTATGTGACGAAGTCCTCAGATCTCAATGAATTAAAAAAGAAGATTCGAGAACTTTTAAAGATTTCTGAAAAGTCCAAAAATCTTTGATTACCGGATTATGAAGCGATGACACCGATTAGAAATCCATTGAAATAAAGAAAAATCTGCGGAATCATTTTTTGCAATCCCTGCCTGCGGTAGGCAGGTGCGTAATCAAGAGAGCGAACAGCGGTTTTTCAGAGCTCTCTTTAGAAAAGGGTAAGAACCAGTGAGTAAAGTCCTAGCCATGATCTTAGCAGGCGGCCGGGGGGAAAGACTTTATCCCCTCACTCGCGACCGAGCCAAACCGGCTGTTCCTTTCGGGGCCATTTATCGGATCATTGACTTCACCCTCTCCAACTGTCTCAATTCCGGAATCCGCCGCATTTATTCCCTCACTCAATATAAATCGACCTCGCTCCACCGTCACATCCATTTGGGATGGAACATCCTTTCTGCCCCCCTGGGAGAGTTCATTGAAGCCGTTCCCGCCCAGCAAAGAATTGACGAGCACTGGTATCAGGGAACAGCCGATGCCATTTTTCAAAACATCTACACCTTACAAGTCGAAAGGCCTGACCTGGTCTTGATCCTCTCGGGGGATCACATTTATAAAATGGACTATCGGAAGATGATCGCTTTTCACCTGGAAAAAGAAGCAGATCTAACAGTGGCTGCCATCCGGATGGATCGGAACCTTTCCAGGGAATTCGGCGTGGTGGAGATCGACGGGGATTGGCGCATGATTGGTTTTCAAGAGAAACCCGAACAACCCAAAACGATTCCTGGAGACCCCGGAGGGATCCTGGCCTCCATGGGAATCTATATTTTCAATACCGAGTTATTGGTGAGGCGATTGATTGAGGACGCTCGGTCTAATTCGAGCCATGATTTTGGGAAAGATATCATTCCCATGATGATTGGTAAAGATCGGGTTTTGGCTTTCGATTTCAGACAAGGAGATTACGGAGGAGGAGGGTATTGGAGGGATGTGGGGACGATCGATGCCTACTATGAAGCGAACATGGATTTGATCTCTGTCACCCCTCAGCTCAATCTCTACGATCCCCAGTGGCCCATCCTGACCTATCAACCCACCTCTCCCCCTGCAAAAACCGTGTGGATCGAGGAGGGAAGGGTGGGAGCAGCGCTCAACTCGATCATTTCCAATGGTTGCATTATCAGCGGGGGAAATGTCAAACGCTCGATCCTCTCACCCAAGGTGACAGTTCACAGTTTTACAGAGATTGAAGATTCCATCCTCTTGGAAGGAGTGGATGTTGGAAGGAATGCGAAGATCAAGAAGACGATCATCGACAAAGAGGTTCAGATTCCTCCGGGAATGGAAATCGGCTACCACCTAGAGGAGGACGCAAAGCGATTCACGGTGACCACCTCAGGGATTGTGGTGGTCCCTAAGGGAATCAGACTTTAATGCCATCAAATCCCTCCGTTTTTCTTCTTGACTCAAAGGATAAGAAAATTTAATATGCATTTTATCCCAGCATAAGATATCTTTACTTTTTCTGTGGATAGAAGCGAACATGCTTGAAGGTACCAAATCCTTTCCAAAGGAATTCGTTAGCCAATACTATGAAAAAAGATGGTGGTTGGGAATTCCCCTGGGAGAGATGCTGGATAAAAGCTGTGACCTCTATCCTTACAAGGAAGCCCTCGTAGCAGAAGGGGCAAGGTTAACGTATCGGCAACTGAAAGAATGGACAGACCGAGCGGCCATTACGTTTCTCCAATTAGGCATTGAGAAACTGGATCGAGTTCTTCTCCAAATACCCAATTGGGGAGAGTTTGTCTTTGCCTATTATGGTCTTCATAAGATTGGTGCCATCCCTGTCATGTGCATTCCCCGGTTCTCCCAGAGAGAGGTAAAGCATTTCTGTGAGATGACAGAGGCGAAAGCCTGGATGGTTCCTCTGAAGTTTGAAAAAATAGATTACAAACCGATGATCGAGACTGTTCGATCTCATTCATCGTTTTTAAAACATATCCTTGTGATAGATAACCCTGCGCTTAAAGGGGAAACGTTGCCTGAAGGGACGCTCTCCTTCCACGGTCTCTTAAATAGGGTGGACTTAAACCAATATCCCAAAGATTATCTCCAATCTTTCAAGCCCGATCCTGAAGAGATATGCCATTTAATGCCCACAGGGGGAACGACCGGCCTCCCAAAGCTTGTGCCGAGGACACATAATGATTGGCTCTGTAATATAGAATATCGTGCAAAAGCCTGGCAACGAAGCCCTCACGATATCACCTTGATCGCAACCCCTGTGACGCATAATATGGCGATCGAGGTTTCCATGAACCCCTCCTTCCTCACAGGAGGAAAAGTGGTGATGATTACCTCCACCCGTCCAAAAGAGATCCTTGAGACCATCGAAAAAGAAATGGTCACGACGACGATCCTCGCAGTGGCTCAGGTCCAACAAATGGTTGATTTCCCGGAGCTTGACCAATACAATATTTCATCTTTGCAGGTAATCTCTACGGGGGGCTCTTACATGCCCCCTGAGACCATTCGAAAAGTTTACAATAAACTGAAATGTAAGTTCTATAATGTCTATGGCAGTTCAGAGGGCCCTTGCACTCAGACCCGATTCGAAGATCCAGAGGAGGTTGTTTTTCACACAGTTGGATGGCCCATCTGTCCCTATGACGAATTTAAAGTGATCGACTCAAATGGGAATCCCCTTCCTTCTGGAGAAGAAGGAGAGCTTGTGGTAAGAGGGCCGTGCATCTTTCGTGGATACTATAAATCAGAGGCTGAAAATAAAGAGGCCTTTACCTCTAATGGGTTCTATCGCACCGGGGATATCGCTAAATTTGATAGCGAGGGACGCCTAATCATTACGGGTCGAAAGAAGGATATTATTATCCGTGGAGGAGAAAATATCAGCGCCAAGGAGGTAGAAGAGTTAATCGGCGGTCATTCTAAAGTGGAACAGGTTGCTGCCGTGGGCATGCCGGATCCCATTCTCGGTGAAAGAGTTTGTGCGTTCATCAAACCGAAAAGGGAGGAAAAGATTACCTTCGAAGAAATCCTCTCTTATCTCAAGGAGAAGAAGACCTCCGTTCTCTATCTTCCCGAACGGATTGAAATCGTGGAGGAGATGCCTCTGACCCATGTGGGGAAATTTGATAAGAAGTGGTTGAGAGAAGAGATAAAGGGAAAGTTAAGAAAAGAAGGGAAGATTTAGATTAAAAGTTATGAGTTTAAAATCTATGTGCTTCACAGTTTGAGAGATATGGATAGGGAAAGGAGGTGAAAGGTGTTCAATTTTATTTGCTGGAAAAGGGTTTTTTGGCAAAACTTTTCGTCTAAATAGGAGGTGAAATCATATGCGAAATAAAATATTTTTCGTCTGTTTGATGATGGTGTTTCTACTTATGCCTTCATTTACCTTTGGAGCCTTCGAATTAAAATTCTGCAATTACTTCCCCGTTCCTGCCCAACAATCCAAAATCTGTGAGGAATTCGTTAAGGATCTTGAGGCTCGCTCCGGCGGGCAATTGAAGATTCGTTATTTCCCTGCTGGAACTCTACTCACTGCCCCAAAGATCTATGATGGGGTGGTAGAAGGGATTGCAGACATAGGCTTTACTAACATTGGTTACACTTTTGGTCGGTTTCGGATGACAGAGGCTCTTGACCTCCCTCTTGGTTTTCCGAATGCCTGGGTGGCGAACCATGTGGCCAATGATTTTTACCGGGAATTCAAGCCAAAGGAATGGGATAAGGTCCATATGCTTTCTATGCATACCAGCCCTGTCAATGTCGTTCTCTCGGCCACCAAGCCGGTTAATAAGATGGAGGACTTGAAAGGGATGACCCTGAGAGGACTTGGTTTTATTGCTGAAGTTGTGAGCGCATTGGGTGGAACGCCGCGACCCATCCCTATGCCAGAATCCTATGAGGCGGTACAAAAAAGGGTGATCGACGGACTGATGATTCCGATGGAAACCCTTCGAGCCTTCAGATTGGCAGAGGTTACAAAGTATGCAACGGAATGCTGGCCGATTGGCCAGGTCTATACCTTCTATCTGGTGATGAATAAAAACTCTTGGAACAAGCTTCCCCCCAATATTCAGAAAATCTTCAATGAATATCCTTTCGAGGAGAAATTGGCCACCATGTGGAATGGAGTAGATATCGATGGTAAAAAGTTAGGTATGGAAAAAGGGTTGAAGTTTATTGAACTTCCGCCTGAAGAGATCAGCAAATGGAGGAAAGCCGTTGAGCCTGTATTAGATACATATGTAAAAAAGATGGTCGCTTCAGGATATAATGAGAAAGAGAGTAGAGAATTGATTAACTATGCACAAATGCGAATCGAGTACTGGACGAAGAAACAGAAAGAGTCAGGAATCAAATCGTCCACCGGTCCATCAGAGGTCCGGGTGAAGTAAACGTTGTCATTTATATATCAATCCTCCCCCAAAAGGGGGAGGATTGTTCATAATGAAGAGAAGAAGATGAATTTCGAAATGTTATTAAATCATTTGGATAAGTTTACAAGGTCATTCAGCCGTTCCCTCGAGTGGGTTGGAGTCATCGGTTTATTGCTGATGTTCCTTGTTAATTTTATTGATGTCGTTGGGGCAAAGCTTTTTCTATTCCCCCTCCAGGGTTCTGTTGAAATCATTAGTTTTTCGCAGATCATAGCGATCGCTCCTGCCATCGCTTTTACCCTCATTCTTGGCCGACATATACGGGTTGAATTTATCATCGATCGATTTCCAAAGCGATTCCGGGCCGCGGTCAGTAGTATCAGCTCTTTTTTCTCACTGGTTCTTTTCATTTTCATCATTTGGCAGAGTTATCTCTATGGCCAATCCCTTCAAAAATCAGGAGAAATTGGCTCCACTTCACATTTACCTTTTTACCCTTTCGCTTACACCATCGCCCTCTGTTCCATTCCAGTCTGTCTGGTCTTCCTGATAGAAGTCCTCAAATCATTAAACGAGGTATTCAGTCATGGATCCGGTTAATGTAGGTATCATTGGCATCATCTTACTTGTCTTCCTCTTTCTCCTCAGGATGCCGGTTGCCTTTGCCATGGCTTTTATAGGATTTCTTGGCTTTTCTTACCTGAGTTCCTTTCAAGTAGGCGTCAAACTTCTGGCCCGGGACTTTTTCGAACAATTCTCAAACTTCCCTTTAAGTGCGATCCCGATGTTTATCCTGATGGGGTCCTTTGCCTTTGCATCAGGAATCGGGAAAAGACTTTATGATGCGGCCTATACGATTTTGGGAAATCTCCGAGGAGGGCTGACGATGGCCACGGTCGTGGCCTGCGGTTTTTTTGCTGCCATCTGTGGATCCACAGCCGCTACAGCAGCCACCATAGGGAAGATTGCCCTGCCGGAAATGAAAAGGTACCAATATGACGACACCTTAGCCACTGGTTGTCTTGCCAGTGCAGGGACACTTGGGATCCTCATCCCCCCAAGCACCATCTTTCTCGTCTATGGGATTATTACCGAGCAGTCCATTGGTAAACTTTTTGTCGCTGGTATTATCCCTGGAATCATCCTCGCTTTTTTATTCATTATCACCGTCGGCCTTATCTGCTGGAATAACCCAGCTTGTGCTCCCCCTGGAGCCTCCACCAATTTGAAAGAGAAGGGGAAAGCTCTTTCAGGAATTTTTGAAGCCTTGATTCTATTTGGTCTGGTGATAGGGGGGTTGTTCTTAGGTTGGTTTACTCCTACTCAAGCAGGAGGGATTGGTGCAGCGGGTGCTCTGGTGATTGGTCTGGTAAGGCGGCAACTCAGCTGGCGTGTCTTTATTGATTCCACCAAGGATGGATTGCGAACCTCTTGCATGGTTCTCTGTGTCATCGCAGGCGCTACTGTGTTTGGCCATTTTATGGCTGTCTCCACCATTCCGTTTATTTTGGCAGATTGGGTCGAAGGTCTCCCTCTGCATCCCATGGCGATCATGGGGGTGATCATCTTTATTTATCTTATAGGCGGATGCTTCATGGACGCCATGGCCCTGGTGGTGCTCACTGTTCCCGTGATCTTCCCGGTTGTCGTCCGACTCGGGTTTGATCCCATATGGTTTGGTGTGGTCATCGTATTGGTGAGTGAAATGGGAGTGATTACGCCGCCCGTTGGAGTCAATGTATATGTTATCAAAGGGATAGCTCCGGAAATCCCCCTCGAAACCATTTTTAAGGGAATATTTCCTTTTTTAATAGCCATATTAATTAATGCAGTAATATTGGTGCTTTTCCCTCAAATTGCTCTGGTCTTGCCTAATCTGGCCAAATAAAATCACTCCCATTTTAGACTAGATCTCTCACATCACTGATATTGATCTCGAGCATTTTCACCGAGGCAAGGATTCGTTCCGCATTTCGGTCAATCGCCTGAATTCCGGCAGAGAACTGTTTTAATTCCAGAGTAGCCTTTTTGATTGTTTTAATTCGTGTATCGAGTCTTCTAATCTCTCTTCGAGTCATCATGCACCTCTCGTATAAATCAAAGATTTAAATTCCAATTACCAAATTCCAAACAAACTCCAAATGCCAATTTCAAATGACCCAAACAGGTTCATTTTAAGTTTAGAATTTTGGTCATTCCTGCCTTACGGCAGGCAGGGGAAATTATTTGGAATTTGGTGCTTGTAATTTGATGCTTCTTGCTATTTAGTCGTGTTTCCTCAGATCTTTAAACCTTTTTGCCTTCACCTCATACCGAGGTAATGAATTGTATGGATGGACTTCGATGTTGTACCCCAGATTCGTTTTCACCCGTAATTGGTCTTTCAATTGGGTGAGGATCACTTCCTGATTTTTCTCCTCTTCCGGTAAAATTTCGATCTTGAGAGTAAGGTTGTCAAGATCTCCTTTCTTCGTCACGATGACTTCAAATTCGTTGCTCAGCCCGTTGATGGAGTGGACCACTTCCTCAATGGCGGAGGGAGCAATGAGAACGCCTTTGATCTTCGTAATATCATCTGCTCTCCCGGCGACCCCTCCTTTGATGATGCGGAATGTCCTTCCACAAGGGCAGGGGTCTTTTGACCACTCTGCCACATCTTTGGAATCGAATCGGATACAGGGCTGAGCAATTCGGTCAAGAGCCGTGATGACAATCTTTCCCTTTCGGCCAGGTTCTTCAATGATCTCACCGGTTTCAATGTCCTCCAACTGGGTAAGGAAAAGGGCTTCGTTGACATGGAGGCCGCCAGGTTGAGCCGTACATTCAAAGCCCCAGGCTCCAATCTCTGTTGCGCCCACATGGTCATAGACCTTTGCTCCCCAAATCTCCTCCATTCTATGTTTGGTAGAGGGAATGCTGGCCCCTGGTTCACCGGCACAAGTGATTTTTCGAATGGTGAGATCTCGCGCTGGATCAATCCCCAATTTTTTCTTGGCCGCATCCGCCATTCCCAAAACATAAGTTGGGGTGGCCATCATGGCATTGGCTTTGAGTTCTTGGATCTTGAGGATACGGGCTTCTGTATCCAGGACACCGCCGGGAATGACTTCACATCCGATTTTTTCAGCCGCATAATGACCTGCCCAGAAAGCGACAAAGATGTTATATCCAAAAGGAAGGAATACTCTATCCGTTTTCCGATAGCCCTGTGCATAGAGAAGGTAAGCCCAGGCTTCAGACCACCACTCCCAGTCCTGCCAGGTATCGGGCTGATAGACCGGAGTTCCAGTTGTCCCACTGGTCTGTCGAAATTCGGTAACCTCTTCTAAAGGAACGCAGAGGGCATCTCCGTAAGGGAAGGGATCTTTTCTCTGTATCCCCCTCATCATGGCCTTTTCCACCTTTGGAACTTTTGGGATATCTTCATAAGATTTGACATCACCGGGTTCAAGCCCTGCCTCCTGATAAAGCTTTCGGTGGAACTTCGACCTCTCATAAGCCCACTCTAAAATCCTCTTAAACTTTTTGAGTTGAAGATCTCTTAGCTTCTCTGATCGAAGTGTTTCGACCACTGGATTCCAATATTGATCTTTCTGGTTTGAGAATGTCTTCATTTTTCCCCCTTTACCTCCTTGCCCTGCCCCCTTAGAGACGGTGTCGTATTCGCATGGAAGGGACAGGCAACCAGCTTCGGAAGCTTTAGAATTGCGGTTCTTTGAAAGGTATGGCCAACAGTTCTTGTCATCAGAAATGATTCCTTCATGGGATATAAATGTTTAAATTTACACAATAGAAGGTTCCGCGCTAAAGCTCCCTCAGCCGCTTGTCTGTCCCCTATTCTATTTTGTAGGTCTTTGTGAAACAGTCTTTTAGGCATAGGGGAGAAACTCTTTACCTAAAATTCCTTGGCCAATTTCCATTTTGAGCGTTGCACTTGCAATCTGTATGGCTTTTACATCTCTGAGGTAACGCTCTAAAGGAAGTTCTCTGGAGTATCCAAGCCCTCCGAACACATCCATGGCATCATTCACCACCCTATAGGCGATTTCCCCTCCGATCAAATTCGCCATGGCTGCCCATGTGGAGGCTTGGTCAGCATTTTTTTCGATCAAATGGAGAGACTGGAAGCAAGTCAGCCTTGCCGCTTCCATTAAGGTGTAATCCTCTACCAATTTGAATTGAATACCTTCAAATTTGCCCAATGGCTTTCCAAAAACCTTTCGTATCTTTGCGTATTCAACCGCCTCGCCTAATGCCTGCCTGGCCGTCCCCAAAGCGATCAGGCCCGTGAGAGCCCTTTGCGCCTGTACGGTGGGTTTCAACATCGATAAAGCGTTGTTCTTTTCTCCAATGATATTTTCCAGCGGGACTTTGACGTCACTCAAAGCAATATTGCCCCATTTTGTGGCCCTCCACCCAAAGCCTTGAAGCCGTTGGATGTCCATCCCTGGCCTGTTGGCTTCCACAAAAATACAGGTGATCCCCCATCTCCTTTTAACCTCTGTTTTGGCAAGCACCACAAAACCTTCGGCCACTTCCGCAAAAGTAATCATCGATTTTTCGCCTGTTACGATATAGGTGTCCTTCACACGTTTTGCTGAAGTTTTTATGGCTCTTATGTCTGAACCCGCCTCCGACTCCATGGCCGCAAAAGCGAGGAGGCATCTTCCCTTTACGATCTCTGGCAGATACTGATGTTTCAACGCTTCTATACCATGTAACAACACTCTTCCGGTAATGTTACAGCCGCAGAGGATGATGGCGCAGTTGTGATCGAATCGGGCCACCTCTTCCAACGCAATACCAGCTGTCACAAGGTCAGCTTCCATCCCTCCATAGATTGCCGGCAGCCGTAACCCTGTGAGGCCAATCTTTCCCATTTTCTTGACAAGATCCCAGGGGAACTCTTCATGGACATCCCAATAAGGAGCCTTGGGAGCCAATTCCTTTTTGGCAAACTCATGAACACTTTTTTGAATTAACCTCTGTTCTTCATTCAACTCAAACATGGCAATTCCTTACCAGTCAGCTTCCCGATCGAAAGACGTTAACAAATCGGTTTAAATTTTATGAATCCCCTGGTGTTTTGTCAACAACAATTACTCCTTCCAAGTAACCCCTCCGTGACAAGGTGCCGAACGGTCGATTTGGCAGGAATGCTTCCAAAACTTTATCAAGTGCACAATCGAAAGTGATGGGTAACAATCTTTGCTTCCTCACTCAACCCTGTAAGAGTTGTTTTATCTCGGTAGAGTCCATGGAGAGGCAGCACTATAAAGTTTTTCCAGCATCCCCGCCAGATCTCCACCCCCCCCCTGAGACTGAGAAGCTGTGAAAAAATTGTCCTAAGGCAAGGAGGTCAGACAGGGGTATCGAAAAAGCTTGACAGCGCTACCTTTTCTATATTTCATGACAAGTTTCCAAAACCTTGCAATGTCGATTATCTCTAACATGGCCTATGACCCTCACTCTAAATAACCGTTTGGTAAAGCTTGAGAGACATTCCTGTCTAACCTCCTATTCAATTAATTTTTTCACACCTTCTGAGGGATTAAGCACCTAATTTCCCCTTGAAAAAGATGTAGAGAAAAGTTAGAAAAGTGAAGAAAATAACCTATTTGATTTATAAAGGGAGGCAGACCACTATGGATGTATCATCGGCAAACCAGAAATTTACAGTGAACACCATAAATAAGTAGATACCACCATGTAGTCATTGCGAACGAAGTGAAGCAATCTCGCAAGATTGCCACGTCGCTTCCTGCCTACCGGCAGGCAGGCGCTCCTCGCAATGACAATTTCCTTTTAGCGTTCATTATAGATATTTTGTGGAAAGGTGATATGGAAAAACTCATCGTTACAGTTGGGATAACAGGATCGCGAATCACCCGGCAGCAAACACCTTATATCCCTATTACTCCTGAAGAGATCGCACAGTCGGGGATCGAAGCCTGGAGGGCAGGGGCTTCCGTCCTCCATATCCATGTCAGAGACCCCAAGACGGGGTTGGGGACACAGGATTATTCTCTCTTTAAAGAGGTGGCAGACCGCATTCGCGGTGAGACCGATGCAATCCTCTGTCTGACCACGAGCGGTATTCCGGGTAGAAATCTCCAATTTCAAGAGAGGCTCGTCCCTTTATCTTTAAATCCAGAGTTAGTCTCTTTTGATGCGGGGTCTATCAACATGAGGGAGAATGTTTTTCTCAATCCTCCGGAGTTTTTGGAAATGCTGGCCAAAGAGACGCTGGCGAAGGGAATTAAGCCTGAGTTGGAGGTATTTGAGGTCGGAATGGTCCAAACCTGCACCAGGTATATGGAAAAGGGTCTCCTGAGACCACCGCTCCACTTTCAATTCGTTTTAGGGGTTCTCGGTGGCATGCCTGCTACAGTAAAGTCTCTCCTTCATCTTTCGGAAATTATCCCTGAAGGCTCAACTTGGTCTGTCATTGGAATTGGTTTGGGTCAGCTTCCCATGGCTATCATGGCCATGGCGATGGGAGGACATGTCCGTGTAGGGTTGGAGGACAACATCTATTATTCGAAGGGCGTTCTCACCAAGAGCAATGCCGAATTGGTCGAAAGAATAGTCAGAATAGCCAAAGAGTTTGGAAGAGAAATTACCACACCATCTGACGCCAGGAAAATACTGAATTTGTTCTAACAAGAACTTCATCTGTTGTTCATTCCCAACTACCCAATAATTTGTTATCTAAGTTTTTTAAAATTTCTCGCTATCTTTTTTCGAAGGAGTGTAAATTATCGAAGAGCATGACTTTTTGTCTCGGGTAATTTTATATATATTATTGTTTTAATTTAATTTTTCATAAATTTTTGACATTTTATAACTTCCTACAAATCTGATTTAATTAACTTCAATTTTAATTTCCCCTTTAATTTCAATTAATTTGATATACTTTTTCTTATTGGCACAAGACTTGCTTGATAAATATGCAAATATTAAAAGTGGTGAGTGATGAATCTGATAATTAAGGAGTTTGCTTTTTCCAATTTATTTATTATTTGGTTAATTATTTTAGGTGGTTTCGCATTTTTAAAAATTTTAAAAAAGAAATTGGAAGACTGGTAATCCAATTTAAATATCATGAAATGATTTGTTCTTTTCTTACAAAATTGTTAATGGAGTGATGTGTGAACGGCAAAGAAATTCTTGGTATCCGGGAAACGGAAGAAGGTAGAAAAATAGAGATTAGTTTCCAAAGAGTAGCCAGTTGGACATTGGTTTTTACTAATACATTCTTCCTCTTTTATTTTTTTGCTATATTGTTTCATTGGATTTAAATGGTTCTGTTTATTTTAATAATTTTGAGAGGTTCCTAAACTCTTCAGTCCCAGCCTCCTTCAAAAGTTGAAAGGCGATGATCTCGGTGGTCGAGATCATCGCCCCCCTTTTTTCCATCCATCTCAATCCGATCTCCCAATCCATTTTCCTTCTCGAACAGATTGCATCCGCGACGATATGGGTCTCATACCCTTTTTGTAACAGGTCGTTAACAGTTTGCAGGACACACACATGGGTTTCGATCCCGGTCAGAATAACCCGTTTCCTTGCCAATTGATGGAGCTGACCATTAAACGTCTCCACACCGCAACAACTGAAGGAGACCTTTTCAATGGGAAGGACGGAACCCAGTTCCATTCTGATTTTAGAGACTGTTTTTCCCAACCCCTTTGGATATTGTTCGGTCATAAGAATTGGGATGGACATTTTTTTTGCAAAGGCGATTAACGTACAGATATTCCGTATTACATTTTCCCCTACCTCTTGATCCATCTGTTTCATCAAGAGATCCTGAACATCGACGATGATGAGAACTGCTTCTTCCCTCTCCATGCTTGATAATGGATTCATTCTAACTTCTCCTTTCGCCTCCTCTCTTATTCCCACCTAATGGTCGGGTAGATCCAAGAAAGGGGAACTTTAATATTGAATTTTAAAGCAATATGTTCTATTTGTAAAACGATGGGGCAATCCAATTTGTTAAAAGTCGCACCTGAAAACCCGATTCTGTAGGCGGGATTCTTTATTAAAATTACTCTTGAACGGTTACGAGGAAGAAGGGTTGGAAAAACTGAACCAATATGCAATGGCTTGGTGGAAACTCTCACGGGTTCCTTTTCTTTCTGTGGGAATTCTACCTTTGATCTTGGGATTTGTCTTAGCCTGGCGATCGGGCTATCAAGGACCCCTGGGGCTATACCTACTTTCTATCACAGCGGTTATCCTCATCATGTGGATGACCTATTATCTGGGAGAATGGAATGATCTGGAGGGGGACCGTGTCAATCAAAATTTTAATCGGTTTTCAGGGGGTTCAAGAGTTTTAGTCAAAGGATTTTTTCCTGCATGGTATTCACTTCTTCTTGGATATGTATGTTTGGCAGGAGCCATTTTCATCGGCGTTACGATTTATCTCCAGTATCAAAAAGATCTTCGAACCCTTCTATTAGGAGGGGTAGGCATCTTTTTTGGATTTTTTTATTCGAGCAAACCCTTTCGATGGTCATACCGTGGATTGGGAGAAATTCTCGTCGGGTTCTGTTATGGTTGGCTACCGATTGCCACGGGTTTTTTTCTCTTCACAGGTTTCTTCAGCCAGCAGATTTTCCTGCTCTCCATCCCCGTCGGTCTTTCCATTTTCAATGTGATTCTGATCAATGAGTTTCCTGACGAAGAGGCAGATCGGGTCATTGGAAAAAGGAACTTGGTGGTCCGATTTGGGAAGGAGAGGATGGGAGATATTTATATCGGGCTCTCCATATTGACTGGACTTTTCTTTATCAAAATGATGTGGGGTTTCGGCCGGACTCCTTACTGGTTCCTTGCACTTTCAGGAGTTTCGCCTCTTCTTATCCTATGGAATCTTATCCAGGTCTGGCGGGGGGATTATCGAGATGACCAGAAACTCGAGCGCCTCTGTAGGAATACCCTTTTCGTGAATCTTTCCATGACCATGTTGTTGACCATACGGTTTACAATCATTAGCACGGCATTTCATCCAATCCCTCTCCCTTGATGGGAAAGGATAACCCTGCTTGCGGCAGACAGGCACCAGGGGAGAGGGGAGTCTTATATATTATGAAGATAAGATAGAGGGAAAGATGGAAGGACTTGAGAACCTCCTTAAGCAGATAAAGGCTGATATTTCGAATGGGAAATCGGATGAGGAAATCTTTCAATCCATCCTCCCTCTTTTGGAAAAAGACCCGCCAGCCGGTGGAAAGTTGGCCGAGTGTATTGCGACCATTCCCGATCGGATCATTGGTAAACTCCTCCTTCGAATGCTTGAAGCGACCCAAAAGAAAAAGATTCGGAAAATCATCAAACGCTCCCTTTACCGACTGAAAAGCAAGGGGGTCGTGATAGAGGAGGTTTCCCCAGATAAAGAGCGTTCCATTTTACGTCCTCTCCAGACAGAGCCCAGGGAAGGATTCGCGAGTGGAATAGATTTTCTTGGGCAACGGATTCTGTGCCTTGTTATTCCTCATTCAGGCCGGGGTTTATCGGTCATGCGCGGAATGGTCAGTGATGTCCAGGGGTTGGTTGATTTCTCCCAAGATGAGATGACGCGGAAGGGATTTAGAAGTTTCTTTGAAGAAGTTCAAAAGGAAAATCCATTTCCGATGGTTGATATGGAACCTTCTTATATTGCCCTGCTCTTCACACAGGCCCATCAACGAAGCCTCGAAAAAAAAGAGATCTCTTCTCAGGATTACCTCCGTGCGAAGTTAGAGATAGAAAGTATTAAAAGAGAGTATATGAAACCGTTGGTCTATTCCTATCTTCAGTATGATGAAATCGTAGGAGACGACCAGATGTTGAAAAAAGGGGGAGATCTTCTTAAAGCGGACATCTTTTACAGCTGGAGGATTGAAGAGAATCTCATCCGGCCCTTTGCAGAGGAAATATGGGATGCAGAGGAATCGAAGATCGTTCTCAACCCAACACAAAAAGAAGCGCGGTTCCAGGGAATCTATCAAAAGGCATTGACGGACCTCTTTTCGGGAGAGAGGAAAATTCTCTATCAGCGGAGATTGGAGGAAATGGCTTATGTTCTCTTCAAAATGGGAAGGGAGGAAGAAGCAAGGATTTCCCTGTCTGTCGCCATGGACCTCGAGAAACCTCTCAATCCGATTCAACCCAATCCTTTCCTCTTCCAATTGGTGACCAAGTCCATCTTTAGCCTTTTGGCAGAATCCTATGAAAAAAAGTCAAAGGAACTTTCATTAATTGTAAAACCTTAATGGAAAGGATTTAAAGGGGATAGCCTGCCTGCCGGCAGGCAGGGATTCAAGGGGACAAGCTGATAATTTAGAGAATAAAAAGTCGAACCCATGAACCCTCGACCACTCGGAGAAGAATTTGAGGCGATGCAACCTTTATTAAATGAGGTATGTCTCATTCTGGCTGGATATTCCTTTAAAAATCATGGCCAGCCCTTTCAACTCCATCTCTTCAACGGTGAAGAGGAGAAAATTTTAATAAAAGCCCTTCAAACTTCTCAAGTCATTGTGGTCCCCCGTTCTTTATCGATGGAAAGGAAGTTGGAGGTTCAGCGTGAGACAGGATCATCTCTTGATCAACTTCTCAGCCTCTGTAAGCCCTTTCTTAGAAGGGGGTCTGCAGAGGAAGAAGAAGTAGGACCCCCATTTTATTTTGCTACCATTACGCCATCGGGCTACAGGGAAATTGTGGGGGGGGAGGTTAAAGGATGAAGAAATGGGTCATCCTGGTGGGAATTTTTTTTATTCTTGTCATGGGAGGATATTTTGTCCTTTCCTTTTACGCCGTGAAGTTCATTCAGCCTCACCTTCAAAAGAGTATGGGGCCGGGATTCATCCTGGCGGAGATGAAGCCTAAAACCACTTATCTCTCCGCCAGGGGAATTCAATATGAAGACCCTGATTCAAAACAAAAATTTTTTCAGATCGAGGAGGTGAGGATTTATCCCTCTCTTCTCTCTCTCTTGAAAAAATCTTTACGAATAAAAGAAATTACAATCGTTCAGCCCTTTTTTTTCTTCTATCGATCTCGGGAGGGGCTTATCGTCGGGCCCTGGGTGACGATGAAAAAGGAAAAAGATAGAGAAGGAGTTTCCGAAGAGGTGAAGAAAAAAGAAAATGAAGAGACTTCCAGGGAGATGGAGAAAAAGAAGCGAGAACCTATCCCCATTCAGATCAACCGGATTCGGATCCAGAGAGGCGCCATTGATTTTGAAGATAGAAAAGTGGGGGACCCTCCAGCGCAATTCAGATTGAGAGACTTAGGTTTTGAGATAAAACATATCCGATATCCTTTTGCCCATCATCATTCTCCTATTGAATTGAAAGGAAAGGTGAAGGGGAAGGACCAGGAAGGCAGTATTTATACGGAGGGATGGATCGATCTTAAAACAATGGATTTGGAAACCTCCCTGAAGATTCGAGAGATAGAGGTGGAGACCTTTAAACCGTATTATCGGAAGAAAGTTTCTGCAACGATTGACTCCGGCACGATGGATATGGAATCCCAAATTACCTTGAAAGAAAAGAAGATTGATGTACCCGGAGTGCTGAATTTCGTCAATCTTCATATTAAAGAAGGAGGCGGAACCGTCTTTTGGATTCCAGCGGAACCCCTGGCGTCTTTATTGGAGAAAAAAAGAAATCAAATTAAAGCCCCCTTTCATGTAAAAGGGAATTTAGGAGATCCTCAGTTCAATCTTCAGGAAGCCTTTTTAACCCAAATCGCTTTCTCTCTTACAGAAGCCCTGGGGCTTCCGATCAAGAGCGTGGGGGGAGGTGTCGGAGGGACTGGGAAGGGAGTGGAAGGGTTGGTTGAAGGGATAAAGTCGATTAAGGAAATCTTAAAGAAAAAGAAGGAAAAAAAAAGATGAACATCCTCAGAAATCTGGAACGGTGGAAAATTGGAAGGTTGGAATGATGGGTAATAATATAATAACCAAATCATGAAAAAATTTTTAATAAATGAGATCTTTCTTGCCCATCCTTCCACTATTCCATTATTCCAGCCTTCTCTTTAACCCCTGAGGTGTGTCGCTACGATGAATCGACTTCGATGGATTGCTTCCGCTTTATTGCCCTCTCTTTTATGGAGGCGTAGGATCCCACTGATACGGCCGACTCGGATCGATTGGAACCCTTCTCTCCCCCCACAGAGCCTTCAGATCAAAGGCCATACGATTTTTTATACAGTAAGAGGAGAGGGAAACCCTCTCATATTGATTCATGGTTATGGGGCCGGGATGTGGGTATGGGAAAGACAGATTGATGTCCTCTCGCAATTCTACCGGGTTTATGCTTTAGACTTGATCGGGCATGGCTTCTCAGACAGGCCGAAGATTCCTTACACCCCGCAGACCTACATTTATTTCATGAGAGATTTCATGGATGAAGTGGAAATTGACAAAGCCACCCTGATCGGGAATTCAATGGGAGGAGGGATCGCGTGGGCGGCGGCGATTCTTTTCCCTAAAAGAGTCAACAGACTTGTCCTCATCGATTGTACCCCTCCTGATGTCTTAGGACAGGTTAAAAATGAATCATTCAGAATGCTCGTGGCCACCAAAGATATTCCATTTCTTCCTTATCTCATCTTTACAGGAGGGAGCAAAAACTCTCTCAGGAGAATCCTTCGGGAGTGCGTATCCAATATCGATCTCATCACTCCGGAGCTCTTAAATCGGCAATATCAACTTTCGAGGATCAAGGGATCGAATTGGGTTTTGTATTCCACTTTTAGAAATGCTGAGGAGGCCTTGGAGTTTAGGGGGAGGCTCTCACAAATTCAGCATCCCACGTTATTGCTCTGGGGTGAAGAAGACCAAGTCTTTCCCCCATCCGTAGGCAAAGGCCTTCATCAAGAGATCGTCGGTTCAATATTTCATATGATTGAAAAAAGTGGCCATATTCCCATGTGGGAAAGCCCGGGTGAAGTGAATCAAGCCATTCTCTTTTTTCTGAAAGCATAACAACCGCATAGAGCATAAGGCAAAGCGCATAGCGCACAAGCAGTAAGTAAGAAGCAAATTCAAAATTTCAATCCAAAGACAACCTCTTATTGTTTGTTTTGAATTTCGCCTGCCCGCCGAACAGGTTCTATGGCAGGCGGGGATTTTGTGCTTCCGATTTCAGATTTTCGCTAAGCCCTTTTCACTATGCCCTTTGCGTTTTTATTTCAGAAGGGCAAGGCTTAGCCAGGGGACATAGGTGATGATGGCCAATATAAATAGGAGGACAGCGATGAATGGAAGGGAAGCCGGTATGATTTTTGACATCGGTTTTTCAAACCGAAGGCTCGAGATAAAAAGACTCATCCCAATCGGGGGGGTCAAAGTGCCGATTTGGAGATTGGCAAGAAAAATGATGCCCAAGTGGACCGAGTCAATCCCGTAGGCATTGGCGACTGGAGTAATGAGAGGCACCACAACGATTAGAGCAGAGAAGATGTCCATCAAACATCCCACCATCAGGAGAAAAAAGTTCAAAAGGATCAGAAAGATGTATGGACTGTCGGTATAAGCCCTGAATAAATTAAACAGCTTCATCGGAATTTCTGCATCAATCAGATAATTCGTCAGACCGAGGGCAGCGCCTAAAATGATCAAAATCCCTCCCACCAGTACCATACTTTTTCGCATGACTTGAGGGAGTTCCCGCCATTTTATATCCCGGTAGATGACCACCTCCACCAGGAAGACATAGACGGCTGTGATCGCCGCCGCTTCACTGACGGCAAAGTACCCGCTATAAATGCCCCCCAGTACGACCAGGGGGAGAGGAAGTTCCCAGATGGCATCTCTTAATGCTTTGGACAACCGAGAGGCATTGAATCTGGTTCTCGGGACTTCCGCGGCAATGGCTTTCTGAACACTGAATGCAGAAAGCAGTACAACCATCAGGATGCCGGGTAAGAGACCTGCAAGAAAAAGTTGATTAATTTGCACCTTGGACACAATCGCATAAATGATGATGGGAAGGCTTGGTGGAAAGAGAAGACCCAATGCCCCTGAATTGGTTACTAATCCGATAGAAAACTTTTCTGGATATTTCCCCTGTAACAATGCAGGGAGAAGGATGCCTCCCAAAGCAATAATGGTAAGACCGGTAGCTCCCGTCAGGGCAGTAAAGGCGGAGCAGGTGATGAGGGCGATGATTGATAATCCACCCGGTAACCAACCCAGTAGGGCCTCCGTCAGCCCGATCCATCTTCTGGGTGCCTTACTTTCTGAAAGGAGATACCCGGCAAAGGTGAAGAAAGGAATGGCCACCAGGATAGGAGTGGTGGCAATTCGATACATTTCTATGATCATGGCTGAGGAATCGATATGGCTAAAGAATAAAAGAAAAAGGGTCACACCAGAGAAAACAGTGAAAAGGGGTGCTCCGAGAAACATGAGAAGAAATGCAATGAGGATCACAAGAAGGGTCATGTTTCATTCTCTCGATCATGGAGGGAGTCAATCTTCCCCATTTTAAAAAGATTCTTAAAAGTACGAAGGCCAAATCGGAAGGTCATCAGACCAAAAGTCATGGGGAGGATCATTTCCGGGACCCAGGCAGGAAGGTTTAAAAAAGTCCTATTCCCCATCTGGGCTTCGTTCTTAATAAATTTCAATGCGGCATAGGTCAAGCCACAACAGATTAAAAAAGAAAATAAATGGGTGAACCGTATGACGACATTCTTCCCTAAAGGAGGCAACCACCTCGAAACCACATCGATGTTAATGTGCTTCCCCTCCCTCGTGGCAAGGGTCGCCCCGATAAAACCGATCCAAAGAACCAGATTCCGTAAGAGTGAGTCACCCCAATCCAGACCTGTGAAGAAAAAATTTCGAAGAACAATCTGTAAGAAGGCAATGAGAATCATGAAACTTAAGAACGTGACGATAAGGGTTTGCTCCACCCGGTCAAGGGTGGCATCCACCCGTTCCCATCGATCCATTATTTTCCTCCCCTTCGATAACTTTCCAAAAAAGAAGTGATTTCACCTAACACTTTTTTAGAAAAGGTTTGTCCACTGATATGGTCCATTGCTTTTTTCGATAGCCTCTTGTATTCATCGATTTGGTCCTTTGGCGGGGTAATGATCTTAACACCGTTTTTGACCATGACCTTAACGGCATCTCGGTTTTCGTTTCGGGTTATGACCTTCAATTGATTCAGATGTTGTTGAAAACTTTCGAACATGAAATTCTGAGAGGTTGGAGGGATTTGTCTAAAAATATCTTTTTTTACGACGACTCCACCGGCCAAATAGACCAAGGGGAAATCGGTGAGATATTTGACCTTCGTGAACCATTGGAGGGAGATAGCTCCTGTCGGAGGGACATAGACCACATCCACCAATCCGGTTTGGAGTCCAACCAGAACATCGGGGACAGTGAGTGGAATGGCCTTCACCCCAGCCTCATCAAAAATGGCTTTGGACATCGGCGATTCCTCCCAGATCCACACTTTTGCCTTTTTAAGGTCGGCCACACTGGAAATGGGAAGGGTAGACATCAGGTAGACAAATCCTGCCTCTGACCAACCCAAGAACACATATCCATTGTCTTCGAAACCTTTTCGGAAAAAAGTGTCCATTTTTTTCAAAACCGCATCGACCTCTTCATAGGTCTGGAAAAGGAAAGGAACCTGTAGAACGTCCATTTCTTTAAAGAGTGTCGAGAGTCCAGCGGAAGTGAGAGCGACACCTTGAATTTGGCCAATCTTTAGTTTTCGGAGCATGTCCATTTCATCGCCCAATACCCCACCCGGATAGATCTTAAACTGGAGCTTATTTTCTGTCTTTTTCATCACTTCAGTGTTCAGGGTATTGAAGGTCTTCATCCAGGAGCTGCCTTCTGGGGCCAGGGTGGCCATTTTGATCTGGACAATTTTTTCCGCTCCTACGGCAACTTGATTGAAGAAAAGGAAAAGGAATACAACAACGAATGAAGTGACTCTTGAAACTTTGGTGAGACTTCCTTTACCCATATTTTTACTCCCATTCAAAATATTCTTCCACGTGGCTGAGTAATTCTTTTGCCTGTTTTTTGGCTACGGTATTGACAAGGACTAAATCCGGAGAAGTATCAGCAGGGGTCTCTAAAACTTTTTGCAGAGTGGAGGTGAAGAGGTCTCTATTCATCATTTTCCGAGCGAAATAGTTTGCGTAATAGACATGGGCCATCAAAAATTTCCCTTGTCCAAGGTCCAGGGCCTTTAGAAAATGCTCCTGAGCTTTATTGAGATTTCCACCGGCGATTTTCGGCCGGGTGGCATACCATATTCCCATGAAGAGATGGGGGCCGCCATAATAAAATCCTTCATCAAGCTCCAGTGCCCTTTCCATCATCCATTCTACCCTCGGGAGTTCGGATAGGGCCTCCACCGAATCCAAGTTAAGGCGGATCCAATTTGCCCAACAGGTAGCTGCCCAAAAGAGGTAGGGCACCTCTTTCTTCCCGAGACGCTTCAATCCCTTCTTAAAATCATCGAAAGGCCTCTGGAGGGGTTCTCTGAACCCTCTCATTTCGAGCGATCTCAGGGCATATTGCCTTCCCTTCTCATAAAGCAGATTTGCATATTCTTTATCTTGGTCTTCCACAAAAAGGGAAGCAAAAGAAGAATAGCTCTGTGCTGCTGCGATGAGCAACTGCTCATTGTCTGGAACTGCCTGGACCATCCCATCGATCAACATCAGATAAGCGGGCATTCCTTCCCGAAGGATCCTCAGGTCTGATTGTCTATAGGAGGCCCTTGCGATTTCCTCCAATAAGGTTGCCGTTGCGCCCACCGTCATTTTCTTGCTTGGGAGGCAGGCAGAGAGAAGGAGGAGAAGGCATAAAAAAAAGAGAAATCGACTTCGGTTCTGAAAACCCTTCATTTTCTCATTCCCCAATACCATTAAAGGCTTATTACGCTTTAATAAAAATTTATATTTCTAAAACAGAAGGTTGTCAACCCTGTTGTTAAAAAAAGTTGAGACCCGGATTCAGCACACCTTTGGAAATTTCGCTTCAAGATTTTTCTGCAAGAACCTCCCGACTTTCTTTCCCCTTCCCGAACGGGGGGGGATGGTCAGCGGTCACCCCTCCGTGACAAGGTGCCGAACAGTCGTTCCGGTAGGAATGCTTCCAAAACTTTATCAAGGGCACGTTCGAAAGTGATGGGGTACCATCACTGCGGCCCCGCTCAGCCTTGTAAGAGTGGTTTGATCTCGGTAGAGTCCATGGAGAGGTGGCACTGTAAAGTTTTTCCAGCATCCCTCCGGATCTCCAAAACCTTATGAGACTGAGGAATGATGGTAACATTGTTTTCGCCTTGACAAATAAGATGGCAATCGATAAAAATAGCAAGACGACTTGAGAAGGAGGCGGCTGTGAGGAATTATCAAAAACGAGTGGTGATTACAGGCGTTGGTCCTGTTACTCCCGTGGGGGTGGGGAAAGAGGCTTATTGGGAGAGTTTGATTCAAGGGAAGTCTTCCTTCAGGCGGATTTCATTTCCCGATAAAGATATGAGTCAATACCGATGCCGGATTGGAGCCCCTATCGATGGGTTTGATTTCTCTCATTTTATGGAGAAATCAAAATTTTCGAAGCACCTTGGAAAAACATCCCAATTTGCCATTGTGGCCACGTGGCTCGCCCTAAGGGATGCTGGAATTGAGCTCGAAAGGGACGATTTCGAAAGAGAAGGGTTGCACAAACATACAGAAGTCTATCGCCTCAAAGAGTTAGATGCTTTTCAGGCCGGTGTCGTCTTGGGAGTGGGGGTGGAGGCGATGGAGTTGATGGAACATTTCCACGAGCGTTTTTTATCGAGAGGGCCCAGGGGGATCTCCCCTTTTGCTCTTCCGAATATCTATTTGAGTGCCATCACCTCACATGTGGCCCAATATTTTTCGATCCGGGGAACTTCTTATGCCGTCTCGACGGCTTGCGCTTCAGCCACCCATGCCATGATTAACAGTTTTCTCCAGATTCAAGGGGGCGGGGAAGATCTCATGATCACGGGAGGGGCAGATGCCTGTATCACCCCTTTCGTATTCGGAGGGTTTGATGTGTTAAGAGCCATGTCAACACGGAATGATGAACCCAACAAGGCTTCCCGACCTTTTGATCGTGAAAGAGACGGCTTTGTGATGGGCGAGGGGGCTGGAGTGTTGGTGTTTGAGGAATTGGAACACGCCAAAAATAGAGGAGCTCACATCTATGGGGAGGTGATTGGGTTCGGGATGACCGCCGACGCCTACCATCTTACTGACCCCGATCCTAATGGAAAGGCGTTGGGGAAGGCCGTCAAGGACGCTCTGAACATGGCAGGCGTCCAAAAGGAAGAGATTGATTACATCAATCCCCATGGCACCTCTACTCTGTTGAATGATAGGGTGGAGACAAAAATGCTCAAAGATGTTTTTGGCAAGCAGGCTTACCTCATTCCCATCAGTTCAACCAAGTCAATTACTGGCCATCTCATGGGAGGCGCAGGAGGGGTAGAAGCTATCTCTATTCTCTTGGCTATTGAAAAGGGGATTATCCACCCCACCCTCAACTATGAATGTCAAGACCCGGATTGCGATCTGGACTATGTCCCCAACCAAGCGAGAAAAAAGGAAGTCAGGCTTGGCCTTTCTGTCTCAGCAGGTTTTGGAGGAGTCAATAGCGCCATCCTGATAAAAAAGTTTGAGGAATAACCCCCGTTTTAAAATCAGAGCTTGATGATCAATCCTCCCTTAACCCCCTGAAGATGTGAAAAAATTCTCGGGGAGTCGGGCGGGCAAAAATATCTCCCTGCCTACCGGCAGGCAGGCAAAGTTTTACAATTGCGGTCATTTGAGAGGGCAAAGGGAACAAGCCTTCATAACGAATGAACATGTTTAGAAGTTTTTCATCGCCTGTAGTTAATGTCGTAAGGTAACGCTATAAAACTTTTCCGATATCTCTGCCCGCCCTCCACAGTTGGAGCAATTTTTTACACCTTCCTTTTAATAAAAGGGGGGGGCATGATAAGTTGACACCTTTAGGGAAAGGTTTATAATATTTTTGGACCTCACGGTTATTTTTAAAATCTTTGGTATGTATGGACCATTTTAAAATCGATCAAAAACTATTGAAGTCAGTGATGGCTGACCTGAATGCAAAGGGTTGCCACCTTTCCTTCGAAGAAGTGACCAGGGTGGTGGGTCTGATCTCCGAAGAAGTGATCTACCGATATGTGGACCAGCTGATCAGTCAGGTCGAAACCATCCTTGAGATCAATCCCTATCTCGCCGAAAGGGAGATCCTTGAGATCGTCGCAAAAAACGTGGTGGAGTACCTCGGGGCAGAGGCGGCGAGCATACGAATTTACGATCCCGGGAGGGAAGAGATGCTCTCTTTTGGATCTTATCCTCCCCAGAAGGATGAGCGTGAGAAGGCGATCCCCTTTGAAGATACCATCGCTGGCGAGGTGGTGAAAACACATCGGAGCTACTTCGTCCCGAACATCTTAAAGGAGGAGAAATATAAAAATAGGGAGAAGGTTCAAAAACAAGGGATTCACTCCATGCTCGCCATACCGATCTCCATTCCGCGTTTCTCTTTGAAAGATGTTGATACGGAAGGGTCCTTGCAGATCTACTATAAAGAAATGGATAAGACATTTACTCCCCTGGAGGCAAAGATCGCAGAGATGCTTTCGAGAAGGGTGAGCTACGTCATCGCCCGAAGGCGAATTATGGACCTTCAAAAATTGAATGTGACCAAAGATAAGATTGTGGAGCAGATCTTTCTGAAATTGGGGAAGCGGGAAGGCGTCAAGATGAGAGAAGTCTTCAACTTGGTCGTCCCGGAGTTGGTGGACATCATGCGAATCCAGAGGTGTTCTCTCTTCTCGGTCAGTGAAGACCGGAAGTATGTCGTTTTGGAAGCAGGATATCCAGAGATCCAGCATGGGATTGGAAAAACCTTTTCAGTGGAGGGGGAACCCTACATTGATGCGGTGGTGAACCAAACGGGCCCCTTTGGTGAGTTTGAAAACGAAAAGATCTTTCCTCCCTATATCCTCATTCATAATCCACAGGAAAGCCATCTTCTTCCGTCAGACCTCAAACGATTTCTTGAGATTCAGCAAATCCATTCAGTTCTTTATATTCCTCTCAAGGTAAACGATGTCGTCAACTATTTCTTAGCCTTTGATGCCCAAGCGCATCATCGGAGATTTACAGAAGAGGAGCTCGAGATTTTTATCTTCTTTGGCAAGGAATTGATGAAAGGGTTGAGATTGGAGAAGATGGACGATATCCTGCACGATTTTAAGAATCCGGCCATTGCGGTGGCAGGGTTTGCGAAACGGATTCAGAAAATATTGGAAAGCGGAGAGTTTCTTTCCAAAAAAGAGAAAGTAGCTCAAGCCTTGGAAATTATCTTGAAAGAGACATCACGTATTCAAGAATTGGCCCTAACCCTTCATGGAGAAGGGAGGGAAGAGGTTGTGGATTTGACGGAGAAACTGAAAAACCGCTTCCTCATCAATCAGGAGACCCTGAAGGAGTTGAAACGGAAAAATATCCATCTGGTCGAAGGTGAATTGGAATCCGGACTGATGATCCGATGCTACCCCCTTCATATTGAAAGGGTTTTAGATAATCTCTTCAACAATGCCACCAATGCCATCCCCCAAGAGGGAGGGAAGCTTTTCATCCGCTCCTATCGAAGGGAATGGTGGGCCGTGGCGGAGATCACCAACACCGGTCAAATTTCAGAAGAGGATAAGCAGCGATATCTACACGGTGAGGGAAGGGGAAGAGGACTTCACATCACCTCCCGATTGGTCAAGCTGATGGGTGGAAAGACGGAGGTGGAGTCCGGAGGAGACCAAACGACCTTCCGAGTGATGTTTCATCTCGTCAAATAACCTAAGGCGCATAGTGCATAGAGCAGAGGGCAAAGCGAAAAATAAAACTTTGTCTTCTCTTTTTACTCTATACTCCATGCTCTTTGCTCCCTGCGAGTTTAGTTGATGGAAAGATTTTTTTGTTCAAATTGTAAACGTTTCTATTCTCTTCAACCGGCGAGATGGCGATGCGAATGCGGTTCCTTTCTTGACCTCGAATTTGAATCCGAGTTCCCCATTCAAAAAATATTGAAAAGAAATCCCACTTTATGGCGATATCGTGAGGCGATCCCGATTCAGAATCATGCATCGATCCTCTCCATGAATGAAGGATGTACGCCCATGGAGGAGATCAAATTCAACGGACATCCCGTTCTGGTAAAGATTGATTATCTTTTTCCGACGGGATCTTATAAAGACCGCGGAGCCACCGTACTGATCAGCAAAATGAAGGAATGGAAGGTTCAAAAGGTGGTTGAGGATTCTTCAGGTAACGCCGGCTCAGCCATTGCGGCTTACTGTGCCAGGGCAGGGATTGATTGTGAGATCTATGTTCCACACGACACCTCATCGGGAAAGTTAGTCCAAATTCAAGCCTATGGGGCGACCTTAAAAAAAGTAGAGGGTTCGAGGGAAAGAACCGCAGAGAAGGCGATGGAAGCGGCCACGAAAATCCCTTATGCCAGTCATTGTTGGAACCCCTTTTTCCTTCACGGGACAAAGACCTTTGCCTTTGAAGTCTGGGAGCAGATAGGCTGGGAAGCTCCGGATACGCTTATTTTACCCATTGGGCATGGAACCCTTTTTTTAGGGGCCCATATCGGATTTAAAGAGCTAAAGACCGCGGGAAAGATTAAAAGAATTCCTAAACTGGTGGGCGTTCAATCACTTTCTTGTGCCCCTCTTTATCAAGCCTTTAAAAAAGGTTGGAGAGAGCCGGGGCCGATCGAAAAGAAGGAGACCATTGCCGAAGGGATTGCCATTGCAGCGCCCGTCAGAGGAAAACAGATATTAGATGCGATTCGAGAAACACGCGGGGAGATTCTGGCTGTAACGGAGAAGGAAATCAACGTGGCCATGAAAGAGATGGGTCGAAAAGGTCACTTTATCGAGCCCACCTCTGCGGCCACAATTGCTGGATTGAAAAAATATTTGAAGGAAAAGAGGCGAAAAGAAACCGTCGTTTCTATTTTTACTGGCATGGGGTTGAAATCCGCAGGAAAAATGTTATAAGTATTTTCAAACATTTCTTTCAAACATTTACCTTGACAAGCCTCTGAAGAAGGATTAAATTTTCGGCAAAAAATTTCTACCCGGGTTTGTCGGCATATCAAACCTGAAGAATTGGAATATAAAAACAAGAGATGTTTTGAGGAGGGAGACATATGTGGCGAGTGAATCAAGGCCGGATATCTTTATCTTTTGTTTTAGTTTTTCTGATAGGTTGTCTCATCTTACCACCTTTACTCCTTGCCCAGGAGGAGAGGAAAGATCTTAGGCCGGAGCGTGGTATCGCTGTCTATCCGGAATTTTCGGGAGTCATTGTCTCAAAAGGAGAGGCGGTGAGGATGGATCTGGTGTTGGACAACAAGGGACGAACGGATGAGACGATCGATGTGAAGATCTCGACCGTCCCAAAGGGATGGAGGGCGCAATTGAAAGGAGCCAGTTATCTGATCACCGGAATGTATGTCCCTAATGGGAAGACGAAAAATCTGGCCCTGAATTTGGAACCTGATAAGACGGTTGGAATAGGGACGTATGTTTTCCAATTTGATGCGAAGACCTTAGATGGAAAATTCACCTCCACTCACAAGCTCACGGTGGATGTTCAGGAGCGAGTCACCGGAGCCGATGATATTCAGATCACTACCTCTTATCCTGTGTTAAGGGGCCAAACGGATGCGAAGTTCGAATTTTCCATTGAAGTGACGAATAAAAGTGAAAGCGATCGTACTCTGAACCTCGCCGCCATGGGACCAGAGAAATGGGAGATCAACTTCAAGCCCGCTTATGAAGCCAAACAGATCTCAAGCCTCCGCATCAAGGGAGCACAGAACCAAACCGTCGCCGTGGAAGTCACGCCCCCAAAAGATGCCATGTCTGGCGAATATCCCATTCTGGTCAGGATTAGCTCTGGCGATAAGAAGGCTGAAGTAAAATTAATGGTGATCCTGACAGGCATTTATAAACTTGATGCTGGAACCCCTACGGGGATCCTCTCCTTGGAAGCCACGCCAGGAAAAACCGCTAACCTTTCTCTTTTTGTAAAGAATACAGGTTCTGCGGTCAACCGAAATATCAACTTTTCTTCTTTTAAACCCGAAAATTGGGAAGTCACTTTTAAACCCGAAAAGATTGATGCCTTGGAGCCCAATGCCCTGAAACAGGTGGAAGTCACGATCAAACCTGCCCAACAAGCGTTGGTCGGAGATTATTCCGTAGGCGTTATGGTGAATGGAGAGAAATCGGATAAGACCATTGAATTTCGAGTGACGGTGAAAGCCTCCACCGCTTGGGGGTGGATTGGCATTGGTATCATCATTTTTGTGATTGCTGGATTGAGTGCATTATTCATCTGGTTGGGGAGACGCTAACGTGGAACAACAGACCGTCATTGAAGCTGAAGGATTGACCAAAAAATATGGTCATCAGATAGCAGTGAACCAGCTCGATCTCCAAATCCGTGAGGGAGAAGTGTTTGGATTCCTCGGTCCGAATGGGGCCGGTAAGACCACGACACTGCTCATGTTCCTGGGACTCACCGAACCGACATCAGGGAAAGTTAGAGTCATCGGATTCGATCCGACACGGGACCCTTTCCACGTCAAAGAGAAGGTTGGATATCTGCCCGAAAATGTCGGTTTTTATGATGATATGGATGCCAGGCAAAATCTTCAATATATTGCCAGGTTAAATCGAATTCCGGATAAGATTTCTGCCGGGAGGATTGACGAATCGCTTAAAGTAGTCGATCTTTTAGAAGAGGTGGGAAAAAAGGTTGGGACTTATTCGAAGGGGATGAGACAGCGCCTTGGGATTGCTGAGGTTTTGATCAAAGAACCCAAACTCATCTTCCTTGATGAACCGACCATCGGTCTGGACCCTGATGGGACGAATCGGATGCTCGACCTCATTCACTCTCTCAGTCGGGAAAAAAATATTACCATTTTTCTCTCCTCACACCTTCTGGATCAGGTTCAGAGGATATGCGATCGGGTGGGAATCATGATTAAAGGGGATTTGGTTGCCATGGGCCCTATTGAAGAATTGGCCAAAAAGAAGTTGGGCGTGGACAAGGAACATTATACCCTTGAAGAAATCTACATGAAGTATTTTAAGGAGGCGTAAATTGCACGGGATCTTCACCATATTTAGAAAAGAGATGGAGGACCACTTCAGCAGTATACGGTTTCTCCTGATTTCGGCGCTGATCGTGATGGTGGGCGTCATCATCGCCTCGATGGTAGGCATGGGCATTCAGGAGGAATCGAAGGGAATGGCAAAGCCCACCTTCCTCTTTTTGTGGCTTTTTACCTCGACAGGAAAGTTTTTCTCCTTTGTTCAATTCATCGGCTTTTTTGGTCCCCTGATCGGCATCTTCCTGGGTTTCGATTCCATTAATCGGGAACGGGTTTCAAGGACGTTAAGCAAACTGCTCTCGCAGCCCATTTATCGGGATTCGGTGATCAATGCAAAATTTTTAGCCGGCGTGGCCATCATCGCCGTTGTACTGATAGCCATTGTCCTCATCATCTCAGGTCTCGGTATTCGATTGATTGGAGTGGTCCCGGGTGCGGAAGAGATCTGGCGTCTTGCTATCTATATCATCACCAGCATTCTTTACATCTCTTTCTGGCTTGGGATCTCAATCTTATTTTCAGTGATATTCCGAAGTACGGCAACGTCCGCTCTCGCATCTTTAGCCGTTTGGATTTTCTTTTCTTTCTTTCTCAGCTTAGGAGCTGGTTTCTTGGCAGACACCATCGTTCCGGCTGGCCAAGCAGCGGTCGATCCGACTTTGGCCATTAAGAAATTTGAGATACAGAGGATTGTTTCCCACTGTTCTCCAATAACCCTTTACAGTGAAGCCACTTCCACGATTCTCGATCCAACGAGAAACACTACGAATCCTTTGGCCTTCGTCTCGATGGGGCCCTTGGAGAGACTTTCTGCATCTCGTTTCCAAAACCCACTTCCACTTCTGCAGAGTCTCATCATAATTGTGCCTTATCTTATTTCTATCGTAGCCATCTCTTTCCTCTGCTTCGGAGTTTGTTACCTCGTCTTTATGCGCCAGGAAATCAGGACAGTCTGAAATCGCGTAGAGCAGAAACCATGGAGCATAGCGTATCATCCCCCTCTTTCCCCCTTTAGCAAAGGGGGATGAAGGGGGATTTTTTTTAAGAGGTTCTTAGGATGGATATGACAGTAAGGAGACGTGAAATTTTTGGCTGGGCGATGTATGATTTTGCCAACTCTGCCTTTGCCACCACCATTCTTGCCGTCATTTTCAATCAATATTTTGCCACGGTCGTTGCAGGAGGAGAGAGAGGAGTTGGTTTTTTTGGGTTTCGTCTCCACGGGGCCTCCTTCTTCACTTTTTCCGTGGCCCTCAGCATGGCGATCACAGCCGTCCTTGCTCCATTTTTAGGCGCTGTGGCCGATGCCTCGGCTTCCAAGAAGCGGTTTCTCATGGTTTTCTGTTACATCGCTATTCTCTTCACCGGATTTCTCTATTTTGTTCATGCAGGCAACTATTGGAGAGGTGCGACATTTTTCGTCCTCGCCAATTTTGGTTTTGCTGGAGGAAATGTTTTTTACAATGCCTTCCTCCCCGAAATTTCGACGGATCAAACCATTGGACGGATTTCGGGTTTGGGATGGGCATTGGGATATATAGGGGGAGGAGTCCTTCTGGGGATCAACTTGATCATGCTAAAATATCCGGGTTGGCTTGGATTTCCTGACCAGTATTTTACCGTTCAGGATTGTTTTCTCTCGGTAGCTTTGTGGTGGCTAATCTTTTCTCTTCCCACTTTTCTCTTTTTAAGAGAGAGGGCACAAAAGGCTCTTCCTT
>Ga0209164_1000692_pt1 | contig 64027 bp, 60 predicted proteins | sample MTBNYHSulfiMetaG_FD_187458 | JGI IMG/M metagenome (GOLD analysis project Ga0209164, IMG submission 187458) | Enrichment culture microbial communities from rom New York Harbor, USA that are MTBE-degrading - MTBE-NYH (New York Harbor Sulfidogenic)... | ecosystem: Environmental > Aquatic > Marine >... | reverse complement strand
ATCGTAGTGGGGCATGTGCGCGGCATGCGCACCGTGCGGGGGGAGGAGTCCGCAGATGTCCGAATCATCAGCCGCCGGGTTGTCCGGCCCGGCACCACCTTCTCGGTTCCTGTCGCTTCCTGTGAGCAGGTCGGGGCGCTGGTCGATGTGGCTGGCCGTGGCGTTCGCGGTGCTGTTCGTGTTCAACGTCGCAGTGATCACGCCGCTTCTGGACGAGCCAAGCCAGGTCTCCGAGACGTTTCGGATGATCGCCCTGCCGGTCTTCGGCATCTTGATGCTGCTTTCCGGCTTCTCGGCAGGCGTTGCGGGGCTGCTGAGCATCCTTCGGCATCGCGAGCGTTCGTGGGTCGTGTGGCTGACGCTCATCCCGGCCGCGATGATCGTGTTCTTCGTGCTCGGGGAGTTCCTGGTCCCGCACTAGGGTCCCCTTTCTGCGCTCGCTCCGGTGCTACGTCTGAACTGCAGTGAATAGGTGACCAACGGCGGAGCGTACGCTTCGCATCCGACTGTGGGGGGAATAGCCCGAATCAGCGACCGTCGTGTTCCAGGCGGTCAGTAGGGCAGTTCCGATTTAGGGGGATGGGAAGCATGAGTCACTGGGGTCCGTATTCACTGCACGGCAAGAATGCCGCTGTCACGGGCGGCGCAATGGGGATCGGGCGCGGCATCGTCGAGCGGCTCGCTGAGGCCGGCGCCAACGTTCTCATCGCGGACATGAGCGGTGAGGACGCGCAGACGACTGCCGACGAGGTCACCGCGAAGGGTGGCGGCAAGGTCGTCGCGATTCAGCTCGACTGCACCGATTCGTGCGCAGGGGATGAGATCGTCAAGGCGTGCGCCGACGAGTTCGGCTCGATTGACATTCTTGTGAACAACGCCGGCATCTACCCGCAAGTACCGATGCTGCAGATGGAGGAGGGCCTGTGGGACAAGGTCCTGTCGCTGAACCTGAAGGGTCTCGCGTTCATCTCCAAGGCCGTAGCGGCCCGGATGATCGAGCAGGGCAGCGGCGGCGCGATGGTCAACATCGCGTCGATCGACGGCATCCATCCTTCGATGGTTGGCCTTGCGGCCTATGACGCTTCCAAGGGCGGCGTGATCATGTTCACCAAGAACTTCGCCCTGGAGGTCGCCCCACAAGGCATACGAGTCAACGCCGTAGCGCCCGGGGCGATAGCGACTCCAGGAACCGCGGCTCCGCTGCAGGGGAGCGGCATGACCGAGGAGCAGATGGCGGAGATGATGAAAGCATTCACCGCCAAGATACCGCTCGGCCGTCAGGGCGGCCCGGACGACATCGGCAAGGTAGTGGCATTCCTCGTGTCCTCGGGGGCGGACTACATGACCGGCGAGACCGTCGTGGTCGACGGGGGATACCTGCTCAGCTAGGCGGGCAAGCCATGTCCTCCGGTCGCTTGGAGAAGCTTGCCGCGGCGTACGCGCTGCTGACGGGGGTCACGATCATCGCATGGTGGGCAGCGGCATCACGTGGTGTCCTGCCCACCGGCTTTGTGTCACCGCAGCAGCACGTGTCGCACATCGTCGCCGAGATCGTGCTCGCCATCGGCCTAGTCGTCGGAGCGGTCCTGGTCTTGCTGTCGGCGCGGTGGGGGCGGCCGATTCTGTGTCCCTCCCTGGGCGCGCTCGTGTACGCGTCGGTCAATGCGGTCGGTGGTCCGGCACAGTCACCGACGCTGACCGGGATCTTGGTCGTGACCCTCGCGCTGAGCATCACGATGCTGGTCACGGTGCTCCGCGTTTGGGTGTCGGGCCACCTCTGACGCTACAGCTTGTCACTCGCGTAACACCACCTGTATCGGCATCGCATCTCCTCGGCAGGTGGAACTGGTCGTCCGCCCCGCCTACCGGGTATGGTTCTAGTCGGAATGACGCTCGAAGGGCATGCGAGGGCCTGACGAGGTTGGGGGAGTCGCCATGGGGAACAAGGTCCTGGTCGTCGACGACGAGCCGTACATCGCCGATCTGGCGAAGGTCAAGCTCAGCAACGGCGGGTTCGAGGTGCGCACGGCACACAGTGGGCCGGAGGCGCTCGAAGCCGTCGCGCACGAGTTGCCGGACGTCGTCGTGCTGGACGTGATGATGCCGGGCATGGACGGTTGGGAGGTCGCTCGTCGTCTGAGGGAGGACCCTGAGACCAAAGACGTGGCGATTCTCATGCTCACGGCCCTAGGCGTTCACGAGGAATCGATGCCGCAGGCCGTCAACATCGACGAGTACTACACCAAACCATTCGATGGCGCTCGCCTGCTGAAGCTTGTGCGCAAGCTCGCCGAAGGAAGGTAGGATCCAGCGCAAGATGCGGCGTACGTGAAGACCATCGGCATCATAGGCGGGATGAGCTGGGAATCCACGCTCCCGTATTACCGGCGCATCAACGAACTCGTTCACGAGCGGCTCGGCGGGCTGCATTCAGCCCGAGTCGTGCTTGTCAGCGTGGACTTCGCCGACATCGAGACCCTTCAGGCCGCAGGTGAGTGGGACGAAGCCGGGCGCAGATTGGCGGAGTCGGCGCGTTCGCTCGAAGCAGCCGGCGCCGAGTGTGTGGTGCTCGCCACAAACACGATGCACAAAGTGGCTCCGGCGATCGAAGACGCCGTGAGCATTCCGCTGTTGCACATCGTGGACGCTACCGCCTCGGCCGTGCTGCGGGAGGGGCTCGATGTCGTCGGCCTGCTCGGGACCCGGTTCACGATGGAGGAGGACTACTATCGCGCGCGCCTCGCCGAGCCGTTCGGGTTGGCAGCCATCGTGCCGGACGAGGCCGACCGGGAGTTCGTCAACCGCGTGATCTACGAGGAGCTTTGCTGTGGGATGCTGTCCTCGGAATCTCGCGAGGTGTTTGTCGAGATCATCGGGCGGCTCACCGATCGTGGCGCGCGCGGGGTCATCCTCGGTTGTACGGAGATACCGCTGCTGGTGACGCCGACGGACGTTGACGTGCCGCTTTTCGACACCGGTGAGCTACACGCGCGGGCCGCAGTAGACTTCGCACTTGCGAGGGACTGAGCCTTCGGGCGCATCAGGTGGCCGTTGGCTCGCCGGGTTGTCGTACCCTGTAGAAGCTGGGTCGCGCGGCGGCCGCACACTCCGCTTTCCGCACCGACATGTGAGGTCAGGATGAAGATCGGACTCGTCGGCTTCGCCGGCTCGGGCAAGACCACTGTGTTCAACACGATGACCGGGCTCGACGTACCCGTCGGCTACGGTGGCGAGGTGCGACTCGGTACCGTTCGGGTTCCCGACGAGCGCATCGATCGGCTGTCTGCCATCTTCAGCCCGAAGAAGACCACGTACGCCGAGATGACCTTTTGCGACGTACCCGGCGAGCACGGAGCCGAGCGGAAGGGACTGTCCACCGGCGCTCTTGCGACGATTCGCGAGCAGGAGGCCCTCGCGCTCGTGTTGCGCGACTTCGACAACCCTGCGGTCGAGGGGGACGCCGATCCTCTGCGGGACCTCAACTCGTTCTCCGACGAGTGCATCCTGGCCGACCTGGGCATCATCGAGACACTGCTTACCAGAGCCCGCAAGGAGAACCTCCCACCGACGGACCGCGCCCGCTTCGAGAGGATGCAGACGGTGCTGGAGGATGGTCGACCGCTTCGCACCCTCCCTGCCCAGGAGCTCGATCGCGACGCTCTCAAGGGCTATCAGCTGCTATCGGACCGGCCGCTGCTGGTGGTAGTGAACCGCGACGAGGACCGCGCCGCTGAGCCGCTGCCCGCTGACCTCGCGGCGCGGATCGGCGAGCTCGGTGCCGCGGGTCTTGCGCTCTCGGCCAGCGTTGAGGCGGAGATCGCCGCGCTCGACCCCGAGGACCAAGCTGCGTTCCTGCAGGACCTGGGCCTGACGGAATCGGCCCTCGCGCGGTTCATCCGCACCGCGTACGGGCTGCTCGACCTGATCAGCTTCTTCACGGTGGGGGAGGACGAAGTCCGCGCGTGGACGATCACGCGCGGCACCAACGCTCGCGCGGCCGCCGGCAAGATCCACTCCGACCTCGAGCGCGGCTTCATCCGCGCAGAGGTCATGCCCTACGAGCTGTTCATCGAGTACGGCAGCGAACACGCGCTCAAGGAAGCGGGCAAGCTCCAGGTCGAGGGCAAGGACTACATCGTCAAAGACGGTGACATCTTGCACGTGCGCTTCAACGTGTAGCGGGAACCGTCGCGTCGCTTCGCGGGGGTATCTACCTTGTGAGCAGCAGACACATGCCCCCGCGCGAGGTTGGAGACCCGGATGAGCGGACACGTTGACGAGTTGAGCATCAACACCCTTCGGTTCCTCGCCGTCGACATGGTGCAGAAGGCGAACTCAGGTCACCCCGGCATGCCGATGGGCGCCGCGCCTATGGCCTACGCGCTCTGGGACCGGTTCCTGCGCTTCGATCCAAATGACCCCGAATGGCCCGACCGCGACCGGTTCGTGCTGTCGGCAGGACACGGCTGCGCGCTGCTCTACGCCCTCCTTCATCTCACCGGCTACGAACTGCCCATGAGCGAGCTCGAGCGCTTTCGCCAGTGGGGGAGCCGCACGCCGGGTCATCCCGAGTACCGGCTCACACCCGGCGTTGAAGCGACCACGGGTCCGCTCGGCCAGGGCATCAGCAACGCGGTCGGGATGGCGATCGCCGAGGCCTCACTGGCCGATCGGTTCAACCGGCCGGGACACCAGATCGTCGACCACCACACATACGTGATATGCAGCGACGGCGACCTCATGGAAGGCGTCGCCTCCGAGGCGGCTTCACTCGCGGGACATCTCGGCCTTGGGAAGCTGATCGCGCTCTACGACCAGAATCAGATATCTATCGAGGGGTCGACCGAAAACGCCTTCACGGAAGACGTTGGGGCCCGATTCGCCGCATACGGTTGGCACGTGCAGAGCGTCGAGGACGGCAACGACCTGGAGGCGATCACGGCTGCGTTAGGGATGGCGCGAGACGTGACCGACCGACCGTCGATGATCGCCGTGCGCACGCACATCGGATACGGCAGCCCGAACAAGCAAGACGAGGCGTCGGCCCACGGAGAGCCGCTCGGCACCGAAGAGGTGCGCCTCACCAAGTTGGCGCTCGATTGGCCGGTCGAGCCGCCGTTCCACGTGCCCGAAGAAGCGCGGGCCCGCTTCCATGACGCCGCTGCTCGAGGCGCCGATGAGCGCGCTGGCTGGCAGCAGCGCTTCGAGGCCTACCGCGAGGAGTACCCAGAGCAGGCCGATGAGTTCGAGCGCCGCATCGGCGGTCAGCTGCCGGATGCGTGGGATGCCGACCTTCCCGTGTTCACCAGCGAGGACGGATCGGTCGCCACACGCGATGCGGGTGGCAAGGTCATGAATGCCATCGCGGACCGCGTTCCCGAACTCATAGGCGGCTCGGGGGACCTGGCGCCGAGCACGAAGACGTGGCTCAAGGACTACGGGGCATTCGGGCCAGACGACCGCTCGGGCCGTAACCTGCAGTTCGGCGTTCGCGAGCACGCCATGGGGGCGATCGTGAACGGCCTGGCCTACCATGGCGGATTCCTGCCGTTCGGGTCGACATTCCTGACCTTCAGCGACTACATGCGGCCACCGATCCGCCTCGCGGCACTGAGCGAGCTGCACGTTGTCATCGTCTTCACGCACGACAGCATCGGGATGGGGGAGGACGGGCCGACTCACCAACCCATCGAGCACCTCGCGGCCCTGCGCGTGATACCAAACGTGCTCGTTGTCCGACCCGCCGACGCGAACGAGACTGCGGAGGCGTGGCGCATCGCCGTGACAGAGCGCAACCGCCCCGTGCTGCTCGCGCTCACGCGCCAGAAGCTGCCTGTACTCGACCTGGGGTCCTACCCGGCCCTGCGCGAAGGCGTGTCGCGCGGCGCATACGTGCTCGCCGATGCCGAGGGCTCCGGCGGCCCCGATGTCGCGATCGTGGCGACGGGCTCGGAGGTGCACCTCGCGCTCGACGCACGCACCAGACTTGCCGAGGAAGGCTTGCACGCTCGGGTCGTCAGCGCGCCGTGTCTCGAGATCTTCGGCGAGCAACCAGGGTCGTATCGGGACGACGTGGTGCCTCCCGGTGTGCCGCTCGTGGCAGTCGAGGCGGGAGTCCCGACCGGTTGGACAACGTACTTCGGCACGGGCGCTGTGACCGTCGGACTGGACCGGTTCGGCGCTTCGGCGCCGGGTGACACCGCGATGAAGGAACTGGGATTCTCGGTCGAGCACGTAATCGAGCGGGTTCACGAAGCGGTCGGCCGGTGAAGATCGAGGACTCCCCGCAGGGTCGCCGGTGGCATCACGCTACATCGCTTCGGCGCCGGTATCGCTGAGCTCCTCGATCGTTTCCATCTCCATCTCGGGGCCCGCTTGGCGTACAGATACCCCGTCGAGCCGGGTCCCGACGACACTCACGGTCTTGCCCTCGAGCGCTTCAAGCTCCTCGGCGAACTCGTCGCCATTCGCAATCACGACCACCGTCTCTGCGTCCTCGCCGGTGCCGCCGGTGACAACCGCCCAGAATCCGCCTTCCAGATCGACGTACTCGAGCCTGCCGAGAGCTTGGGCGGTTCCGTCTTCCAGGTCGTAGAGACCGTCAGCGAGCCGGAGGCCGCCAGCCGGCGAGTCATCGGCCCCCGCTGGCGTGTCCACGTCCGATGAATCCGGCTCCTGGGAATCCGAGGCGCATCCAACGAGGGCGAACATAGCGGTGAGAACAACAAGGCAGAGCAGCCAGAGCGTTCGATTGCGGTGCATCACGGTTCCTCCTGTCGAAGTGCCGGCAATGATTTGACGCAAAGGAGTCGAGCTGAGTTCGCGGATCGTGGCTGCTGCTGAGTGGCTGGCGGTCTGGTGTTCGGACAGTCGGCAGTAAGAGCCTGGTAAGACCCAAACGCAACACTCATCCATGAGTCACCGATGTGCCCGTGCGGCCGGACGGGACCACCATGCCCCAACGTGGCCGTCTTAGACCGCGCTGCTATCAGATTGGAGGGATGCCGCGAGCGGACAAGTATTCCAAGGTCGTGGTTGTAAGGGGGAGATTCACTGTTGGAAACGAATGGGATACGCATATGTGGCCTCGACGTGCTCGGCTTGCGTTCAGCTCATGTCGACATCGAGGTCAATATCGCCCTTCTCGAGGGGGTTCAGTCATGAGTGCGCGAGTTTGTTCGTTGACCGTCCTGCTTGTCATCACTCTGCTGGCATGTGGTTGCTCAACTCCGGATTCGGATTCCGAGGCCGACTCGCCTCAGAATCAGAGCACCGGATCGGGGCAAAGTTCGGAGCAAGCCGTGGCCCAGGACCCGCAGGCCCCCGCGAGCCAGCCGGTCATGCTCGACGAGGCGACTGTCGAGTTGGCGGACGGCAGTCACTACGTGCTGATCAACGGCTTTCGCCAAGTGGAGGGCTCGCTGCATGTCCAGGTCGATCCCGTTGAGTGGCTCACCGGCGAAGATGCAGCCGCGCAAGAACCACCGTCGGAGTACTTCGTCACCAACACAGAGACCGATGTCGCCGACTTGCCGGTAACGGCCGAGGTAGTAGCTAGATATCCGGGGGACGCAACGCAGTCCCTCGAGGACTTCATGGCCGAAGCCTTCCCCGAAGAACCGCCGACCAGCCCGTCGTACCTCGTGAACATGGTCTACGTTGTTGAGGTCGACGGAGGTGCGATCACCGCGATCGAAGAGTCCGCCGAGAGCTATCCGCGATAGCCTCCACGCCCGCGGGCCTACGCGGTCCGGACGATCCGCCGGACATAGTCGTTCGAGTTCTCCAAGAAGAATCCCCTGGCGCTATGGAAAGATGCTCAAGCACTGAATGGGGGGATTCCTGTGAATCCACTGAATACTCACGTCCGACGAGCGCCGGCTCGCTGTGCGGTGCTCCTCGTGGTACTACTCCTTGGACTGGTCCCGTTCGCCGCAACCGCACTCGGCGGGCCCCCCGCTGACCGGCACCTGTCGGGTGAAACGACCGCTCAACTCGGTCACCGGACGATCGTCAACCTGCCCACGGGAAGAGAGGCGGGCGCGGTCGGGCGAGACCTGACCGGAGACCATCCTCTCGGCGCCACGGCGTTTTGCATCGCGCCGAACGGAGACTTCCTCATAGCCGACAATGCGAACCTGCGAATCACTACCATCGCCTCTACCGGCGAGTATGTGGGCCATTCCGATCTGCCCGACAGCATTCCATGTGTGGCAGACATCGCCGTGACTGACACCGCGGTGTACCTGCTCGATGTGACCTCACAGCCGGCGAGAGTACACGTTGTGAACGCCAAGGGCATGCCCATCGAGACGATCGAGATTCCTCGGCACATCTCGGATCAGGACGTCACTGGACTAAGGGTGCGCCAGGAAGGCAAGGCCCCGCAGTCAGCGTCGATTTGGCTCGAGATCCAGCGCGCGTGGGAACTTCGGCTACGTGACAAGGGCGTGAGCGTGAACCCGCCCGAGATTCCCATGGAGAGAACGGGTGATGTGGTGGAGGTTCCCGAGCGGTCTCGCGCCCAGTTCGCTCGCGGGAACCGGCACGACGGGAGAGCCTTCTACGTGGCAAAGGACTGGTCGGACTGGAAAGCCGCGACCATCGCCACCTACGCGAACGGTCGGGTTGACAGAGCGTCCCGCATCGAGAGTCCGTATCGGCTCGGTGCGGTCACCGTACTCGACACCGACGCTGCCGGCCGGTCCTACGTGCAAGCAGAGCAATTCCAGCCCAGCTCAGCCCACACCTGGATGCGCGTCTTCATCAAAGCGCATCGCGCGGACGGCACATCCGAGCGCCTCTACGAGCTGCCCTACGGCGACATGGCGCACTATCCCGCCCACGGGGTGCGTGTCGCACCCACGGGTCGGGTGTTCGCACTCGTGCCCACGCGGGATGGCACTCGCATCGACGAGCTCCTGCCTCTGAACTGGACTCAGACGACGCTCCCGTCTGCCTCTTCACCCGACACATCGCAGTCACCCACCGCCGCCGGTCCCGATGCCGGCCCGGTCTCAGCGACAGCGTGGTTCTCCCAAGCTATCGAACGGGTGATGACACTTCTCGAGCCAGAACCGGCCTATGCGATTTGGGACCGGTTCGATGCGTACGACCGCGCCATGGATTACTGCAACAACACGTGGTACTGCTCGGCGGCGAACTACACCCGTTCATGCGGGGACTACCTGCCGCGCTACATCACGAAGTACAGGACCAACTACTCGGTACCGTACTGTTGGGGCGGGTTCGACCTGCGCTCGCAGTTCGACTCCGACATGTCGGCCGGACTCGACGCGGGAGATATCAACTGCACCGGCGGCAAGCGCACGTGCACGTCAGGCGTCGACTGCTCGGGTTTCGTCGGCCGCCTGTGGGGTCTTGGCACGAAGCCGAGTGTGGCGACGATCGTGAGCACCTACTCGTACTACCTTGGTCTGCCAGGCGTGTCGACGCAGCGACTGGGCGACGCATACTGTCGCGTCTACGGCAGCGACCACGTCATGTTCCTCGACTACGTCACGAGTGGGGGATGCCGCTTCTTCGAGTCGACCACGGTCACGCCTGAAGGGTATGTCTACGACCGAGCCGTCCACCCGGTTCACGCGTATAGTTCGCTACCGAACTACTACGTCAGGCGATACAACAACTGGTGGCAGTAGGATTCTTGTAGACCGGTCGGGACCCCTACTGACCTGGGGTTCCGGCCGGTCATCTCACGTGGACCCGTTCGTCTCCCCGGCGTGTCCTGGCGCGGTGCGCGGAACCCCACGTCGTATCGCCTCATCACCGAAACGTTCGCGCACCGCGTCGAGAGAGTCGAGGAGCATCGCGTCGCGAGGGTCCTGGACCCTCTCGTCCTCGGCGAACAGGTCGAGCTGTTCGCCCACGGGCTCGAAACCACTCACGCCAACACCTAGGAGGCGCACGCCGACTCCCTCGGACCATGCGGTAGCGAGAAGTTCGCGCACCACCGCAACGATCACTCGGTCCGAGTCGGTCGCAACCTCCACAGTGCGCTGCACGGTGCGCGTGGTGAAGTCTGCGTAGCGGATCTTCAGCGTGACGGTGCGCCCAGCGATGCCTTTCGCGCGCAGGCGTTGGGACACGCGCTGCGCCAGCGCGTCGATCGCACCGCGCACGCTATCAGAGTCGCGGATGTCCTTGGCGAAGGTCCGCTCGTTGGACACCGACTTCGCCGGCTCGCTGTGGTGTACTGGCCTGTCGTCGATGCCAGCGGCCCGCGCCACGAGCCCGGCCCCATGCAGGCCGAAGAGGGAGCGCGCGTCCTCGGCATCGAGCGCGGCAAGCTCGCCGAGCGTGCGAATGCCCATACCACGCAGCCGAGCGGCGCTCTTTGGGCCGATGCCTGGCAGCGCCTCAACCGGAAGTGGAGCGAGAAACGCGGCTTCCTCGCCTGGGCGCACCACCGTGATGCCGTGAGGCTTGTCGTGGTCCGAGGCGATCTTGGCAACGGTCTTCGTGGTCGCCACGCCGATCGAACAGCTCACGCCCAGGTCGTCGACGCGAGCCTGTATCTCGCGGGCGACATCGACAGGGTCGCGGTACGATGCGCGACTCGGGGTCACGTCGAGATACGCCTCGTCGATCGAGACCGGCTGCACGTGAGGCGTGATGTCGCCGAAGATGTCGCGCACCTTACGCGAGATGTCCCGGTAGCGGTCGAAGTTGCCGCGCACCCAAATCGCCTGCGGGCACAGCTGCGCGGCGCGTGCCGACGGCATCGCCGACCGCACGCCGAATACGCGGGCCTCATACGAACAGGTGGACACGACTCCTCGGCCCTCAGGGGACCCGCCTACGATCACGGGCTTGCCTCGCAACGCCGGGTCGTCAAGCTGTTCGACAGCGGCGAAGAACGCATCCATGTCCACGTGGAGTATCGCCCGGCCGTGCCAGGTGGGGGTCTCGGCGTTCATGCGCCGAAGTGTACTCCGCACTGCTGACATCAAGCCACGCGTGTAGAATCCATGAGCGATGCGCATCGGAGCTCACATATCGGTCGCGGGGGGCTACCCCAAGGCGGTCGACTATGCGATCGACGTCGGCTGTGAATGCGCGCAAGTGTTCGCCAAATCTCCTCGGCAGTGGAACGCGCCGCCTACCGACCCCGTACGTGCCCAGGAATTCGTCGCGCTGAGGGCCGAGCGCGGACTACGGCCCCTGTTCACGCACACGGCCTACCTCATAAACCTTGCCACCGACAACGACGACATGTGGCGCAGAAGCGTCAACGCGCTTGCCGACGAGATCTCGCGCGGGCGCCTTCTTGACGCGGATGGCGTGATCACCCACCTGGGCAGCAACCCGGACCCTCAGCGCGCGTGCGAGCGCATCGTCGAGGGCGTTGACCAAGCGTTCGAGATCGCCGAGCGTCTTTCGGGGGGCGACCAAGATTCGGTCACGCGGCTTGTCCTCGAGAATTCCGCGGGAGCCGGCTATCACTACGGCGGCCCGATCGCGCAGATCGCCGATGTGATCTGCCGAACCGAGACGCCGTCCGCCCTCCTTGGCGTGTGCTTGGACACGTGCCACGCGCATGCATTCGGCATCGACATGACCAGCGACGATGCGTGGGGTCAGGTGCTTGCCGACATTGCCGGCGCGTGCGGTGAGAGCGGTCTTCGGGTCGTGCACGCCAATGACTGCATGTTCGAGCTGGGTTCGCGTCGCGACCGCCACGCGTGGATCGGCGACGGCATGATGGGGGAGGGAGCCTTCGAGGCGATGATGCGCGCGCTCGTCGACACGGATGTGTGCGTGATCACCGAGATGCCCGGTGAGGTCCCCGACAAGGACGTCGAGAACCTCTCGCGCCTCAAGCGCATGCGCGAACTCGCCGAAAAACCCATGTAGAGCAGGTTGTACCAGCCCGCAAACGCTTCTAGAGTGGAAGACACCTGCATGAGGAGACCAGTCGTAGGGGCCGACACTCCGCCTAGAGGAGATGTGTGACGAATGGGATTCTTCCTTGTTGGACGCAGCCGGGACGGCGCGGGGCTGCGTCTCATCAGTGACGTCGAGTTTTCGACCCGGCAAGAGGCGCTCGATACCTTGGCTGAGGTCGCGGTCGACCCTGCACTGGAATCCGAGGTCTTCGTGGTCGACCTGGATGCCGCCGCGCCCGTGCTGCTCGTCGCGCGTCCGCAACAGGTCGCCCGTCCGATGGGCGTGCCCGAACCCGAGCCCCAGCAGGCCGAGGAGCCCCCTGCCGAGCCAGAACTGGCTGAGGTGCCCGTCACTGAGGCCGCGCTTCCAGCAGATGAGCCGGAGCCGGAGCTTCCCACTGAGTCCGCGGCGGAGCCTGTCGAAGAGTCTGCCATCGCCGACGCGATCATCGCCGACATGCAGTCTGAGGAGGGTGCCGAGGTCCCGCCGCGTGCAGACGAGCAACCTCTCTCCGAGGCCTTGCGCCGGGCGACCGGTGCCTTGGAGGCCGAGGGCATCGTGGCGCCTGAGTCCATCGGGCCGGAGGCGCCCGCGACACCAGCCGCAGCAGCTGCTGAAGCCGGGTGGCCATGGACCCCTGGGGACGAACCCACCGGTGAACCGATCGCTGAGCCCGAGGTCGCCGTCGAGCCTGAACCGACCGCTGAGCCCGAGGTCGCCGTCGAGCCTGAACCGACCGCCCCCGAAGCCTACGTTCCTGACGCTCTCGAAGAGCCTGCCATCACGGAGGAGCCGCTCCTGCCCTCCAGCGACGAAGACGCCTTCGAGCTGTCACGTCCCGTGGTGATGGGCGCGTATCCCGAAGAAGGGGCGTCCGCCGAGCCCGCCCAAATCGACAGCGCCCCGGAGTCCGCGGCCCCGACTCCTGACAATACGGGGGGGATCCTGGCCGACCTTGAGATCGACATCCCACCTGCGCCCCCGGCGGTAGAGGTACCCGACGCGTTCGCTGCTGCTGACACAGCGACAGGGGACACCGAACAACCCGCTCCCGCGGCCTACGAGCCCGGCGACACGGACCTGTCCGGACTTACCTGCGACGACTGCGTTTACGTGAACACGTGTCCCAACAAAGATGAGCGCGACCCGGCATCGTGTGGGTCGTTCCAATGGAAATCCTCATAGAATCTCGCTGAACGCACAAAATGTGGGGTTCATTATCGGGTCTGGCTACGATATATTGTAGTCAGGCTCTTTCTGTTGGAGGGGACGCGTGGCCACGAGACCTGCGCATACGTTTCCGTTCAGCGCGATCGTCGGCCAAGAGACCCTCAAACTCGCCCTTCTTCTCAACGCTGTAGATCCTCTGGTCGGTGGCGTGCTGGTCCGTGGCGAGAAGGGGACGGCGAAATCCACCGCTGTCCGCGCACTCGCCGCCGTCGTTCCCGACCTCACCGTCGTGGACGGCTGCCGGTTCTCCTGCGACCCGGCCGATCCCGGCTCGTGGTGCGAGGAGTGCCGCACGCGCCGCGAGGAGGGCCCTTTGCCCAAGACGACCCGGCCCGCGCGGCTTGTGGACCTGCCGGTCTCTGCAACGGAGGACCGGCTCGTCGGCACACTGGACCTCGAGCATGCGCTCAAGCACGGCATCCGCCGCTTCGAACCCGGACTGTTCGCCGAGGCAAACCGCGGGATCCTGTACGTGGACGAGGTCAACCTCCTCGACGACCACCTGGTAGACACGCTTCTGGACGCCGCAGCGATGGGCGTGAACACCGTGCAGCGCGAGGGGATCTCGTTCGCACATCCGGCCCGCTTCATCCTCGTCGGCACCATGAATCCCGAGGAAGGCGACGTGCGCCCCCAGCTACTGGACCGCTTCGGCCTGTGCGTGGACATCACCGGCGTGCGGGACCCGCAAGACCGTGTCGAGATCGTCCGCCGCCGCCGGGCATTCGATGACGATGCCACCGCATACTGCCGGGAGTGGATCGATGCCGAGGACGAACTCAAGATGCGCCTGCGGCACGCCCGGGTCCGAGTAGGGTCCGTCGAGATTGCCGACGAGATGCTGATGGCCATCGCGCGCATGTGCGCTGACCTTGGCGTTGACGGTCACCGCGCCGACCTCACCATCGCTCGTGCCGCAGTCGCCTCGGCCGCTCTCGAGGGACACACGCACGTCACCGACGAGGACGTGCGCCGCGTAGCCCCGCTCGTGCTCGCGCACCGTTTGCGCAAGACACCCTTCCACGAGGAGTCGAGCCCGGAGCGGCTGGCCCAGGCGGTCTCCTCGGCATTCTCGGAGAGCGGTGACAGTGAAGGAGCGGGCGAGGCGCAATCCGCGGGCACGCCGGGCGACGGCGACAATGCGCCGCTGCTTCTCGTCGACTCCGACGACGGTCCTGCCCCACACCCGTTCACACCTGCCGAGGAACCACTCGTGGCATCGCTCGACCGCGCTCGGCGCACCATGAGCGGCAGGCGTCAAGAGACGCTTTCGGGGGATAGTCGCGGCCGCTACACCCGCAGCGAACCCGGGCGCGCCTCCACGCAGGGATCGGACGTAGCGCTCGACGCGACGATTCGGGCCGCCGCGCCCCAGCAGACGGCCCGTGAGGGTGACATGGCGATCAACGTGCGGCGCGAGGACGTGCGGGCGAAGGTGCGCACCCGCAAGGTGGGCGCCACGATAGTCTTCTGCGTTGACGGAAGCGGCTCCATGGGTGCGGACAGTCGCATGCAAGCGGCAAAGAACGCCGTGCTCGAGCTGCTGAAGGACGCGTACCAGCGCCGCGACCGCGTCGGCCTGGTGTCGTTCCGCGGCGACGATGCGGAAACGGTCCTGTCTCCCACTGCCAGCGTGGAGCTTGCCCAGCTCAAGCTGCGCAACCTTCCCACCGGCGGTGCGACGCCGCTTGCCGCCGGCATGCTTCGGGGCCTCGAGCTGCTGGAGATCGACATGCGGCGCAACGCGGATGTCGTACCTTGGCTTGTCGTCGTCACCGACGGACGTGCGAACGTCGGCCTTAGCGGGGGCTTGGGTAGCGAGGACGCACGTGCCATGGCGGCTCGGCTGCGCGCCTCGAAGGCCCAGGCGGTCGTGCTCGACACAGGCAGCGGGCCACGGGCAACGAGCGGAGCACGGGAGATCGCTGTTGCCGCCAATGCGGAGTACGTGCGCCTCACGTCGATCGACGGGTCGGTCATCGCAGACACCGTGCGGCAGCGTCTAGGCGGTTGAGCGGGGCGAATCGTCCTTTCACCGTGTCGGGGTCAAGGCCGCCGCGCTCCACACCGATACATCTTCTGATGTATACTTCTTTGCTAGCAGCAGCCCAGTCGTAGCAATGAACGGGGGAGTACTATGTTGTGGCAACGTCGCAGCCGGGTCGCGCTAACTGTGGTGTGCGCCCTCGCGCTGCTTCTCTCGACCTCCGCCCCGGCATTCGCCGGGCTGAATGACTTGCCGGTCCTACCGGGCACCGAAGGGGCTGCCTGGCCGGTGGGCGACGAGAACGCCGTAACGTCGCTGCCGACGATTCCCGCATGGGCGTTCTCCGCAACCAACCCAGCTGACGAGAATCACCCCGACTCCTGGTGGCGGCAGGGCTGGGGGAATTCCCTGGCCGCCCATTTCGACCTAGCCATACCAGTTGACACGGTCCCCGAGGGCCAGCCCAGACCTGATCCAACATACGACTGGGTTCTTGGCGCCATGTACGTTGCGGACCGTGATCCCAATACCGACGTCAACGAGCTGACGCCCTACGCGTACGACCACGCAACCCAGCTTGCGCCGACGGGCGAGACTGATCCGTACCCCTACACGTTCCTCTTCCGGGAGTCCATCGACATCCTCGGCTCATACGTGTACGGCGAGGGCGACACGGGCGCACTGTACTCGGGCGCCCGCTACGGCTATGAAGGTCCGTGGTGGCTTCACTACAACTTCTACTCTCAGTCCGACGTCGCGACCCGCACGCTGACCATTCCCTTCGGCATCGATGTGACACCGCCTACCCCCGTGCGTAAGGTGACTGTCCGCCCGAGCACGTCATACACGGGTCCGACCGACATCTGGTTCGAGAGTGCACGTGCCTATGTCACCTGGGAGGACATGGAATACGACGCCTTGTCCGGCGTCGTATTCTACGAGGTCCTGCTCAACGACGAAGTCGTCGACGACCGGGTGTGGCACCTGAGCCATACCGCACGCTCTATCACGATCGAGAACATGCCTCCCGGTGTGAACCAGATCCAGGTCGTCCCGGTAGACCGCGCAACGAACCGCGGCCCTGCACAGACCGTGACGTTCAAGTCCGACACGGACATCCCTGTCGTGGAGGTCACCGCTCCTGCCAAGGACGGCGCGACTATGCCGCTCAGAGCCACCTTCGCTGCCACAGCCACCGACGGTGCGGGTATCGAGTGGGTCGACTTCGCGATCGACGGCACGAGCATCTACACCGACAAGAGCGCCCCGTACGCCGTGACGTGGAACATGGGCGCCTACTCGGTGGGCCCGCATACGCTCACGGTCACCGCCAAGGACATGTTCGGCCACACCGCGACTGCGAAGCGCACGTTCTATGTGGACAAGACGATCCCGAAGATCTCATCGGTCAGCGATGCGCCCGACCCCTTCTACCCAATCATCCAGGAGGGCTACAAAGACACGATGACGGTGCAGTTCTACACCTCCGAGGGCGGGAAGTGCGCTCTGTACATCCATAACGCAGCAGGCACCAGGGTCGCCACACGCAGCAAGGCGAGCATCGGTTCCGGGTGGCAGAGTATCTCCTGGGACGGGCAGATCGGCGAGGGCGTGGCAGATCCCGGTACGTACAACTACAAGGTGAAGGTCGTTGACGCAGCTGGAAATGTCGGCTGGAGCGGAACCGGTTACACCACCATCCGCGACTACGAGATCATCCGCGTTGCGCCTAATGCTGTGAAGATCGTTCCGCGCTGATCGCGCGAGCGACACTCCGAGCACGTCGAAGGGCGGCCTCCTCATCGGGGCCGCCCTTCGTGTTCGTTCGTTGGAGTGGGTCTGTAAGCCGGATTCTGTCGCGGACGATCATCTATCTGGGACCGCAGTCGCCTACGGCCTCACGCGAGCAAACCCGAGCGACGGCCGGGCCAGCCTTGACCGCTCCTATTTGCTCTTGCTCCAGGTGGGGTTTGCCAAGCCGCCACGTTGCCGTGGCGCTGGTGCGCTCTTACCGCACCGTTTCAGCTTTCCTCCGACCGAAGTCGGGGGGTTTTCTTTTCTGTGGCACTTTCCGTCGCGTCGCCGCGCCCTGCCGTTAGCAGGCACCTTTGCCCATCGGAGTCCGGACTTTCCTCACACCTTGCGGTGCGCGATCGCCCAACCCACTCCAGTGGATGATTCTAGCACCGTGACCAGCGATACGCGTGCCGTGTCTGTTCGGCGAACGAAAGGACCGCCTTGAGAGGCGGTCGAGAGTGCTGTTGGTAGCCCGTACGGGGTTCGAACCCGTGCCTCCGCCTTGAGAGGGCGGTGTCCTAGGCCGCTAGACGAACGGGCCGCTATGGCTGGGGTACTAGGGCTCGAACCTAGACTCTCCGGAACCAGAATCCGGCGTGTTGCCAGTTACACCATACCCCAGTATGTGCAGGTCAAGCCGCCAAAGGCGCGACTCGGTATCCTACCTGCCCTCTTTCGGGCTGTCAACCTCGCCCGAGCGCCTGACCCGTACCCAGGGCGTTCGGACAATGTCACACCGTGTGTCGTATGCCACGTTTTGTGACATGGCAAGAACACACCCCATGACCCCGTGCGGCCACCAGAGCTAGTCCGCGCCGATCGCTAGTCGGTGGCCAGCGGAATCGCGCGCTCGATACGCTGCAGAGCAGCTTCCTTGCCGAGGAGCTCCAAGGACTCGAACAGTGGGGGAGACACCATGCTGCCCGTGACCGCAACTCGCACCGACTGGAACACGGTCTTGGGCTTGAGACCGATACGCTCGGGAACCGCGCGCAGCGCGTCCTCGATCGCCGGCGCCTCGAAGGGCTCCACAGCGGTCAGCGCTTCGGCTGCAGCCCGCAAGGCCGTGCGCGCACCCTCCTTGTCCAGGACCTTGCGCTGGGCGGTCTCATCGATGGCGATCTCGTCGGCAAAGAAGTAGCCGATCGTCGGCACGATCTCAGTGAGGCGTTTGAGCCGTTCCGAGACAAGCGGCGCGAGCTTCGCCAGCCACTCGCGGCGCGCTGCGGCCTCCTCGGCAGTCAGCATGCCGGCATCCGCGAGCGCGCCCGCCATGCGGTCGGCCAGCTGCTCGGCGGACATCTCGCGGATGTAAACGCCGTTCATCCACTCGAGCTTCTCGGGGTCCCATACGGCGGGGTTCTTCGACACCCTGGACAAGTCGAACTGGCGCACAAGCGTCTCGCGGTCGAAGATCGTGGTCTTGTCGTCGATCGACCAGCCAAGGATCGCAAGGTAGTTGAGCAGCGCCTCGGGCAGGACCCCTTCATCGCGGTACGCCTCTACAGAGGTCGCCCCATGCCGCTTGGACAGACGCTTGCCGTCCGCACCGAAGATAAGCGACATGTGCGCGAATACGGGCACAGGCGCGCCGAGCGCTTCGTACACGACGATCTGGCGCGGCGTGTTCGAGAGATGGTCGTCGCCGCGGATGATATGGGTGATGCCCATCTGCCAGTCGTCGACCACCGTGGCGAACATGTATGTGGGCGTGCCATCCGTACGCACCAGTATGAAGTCGTCCATCACGTCGAGCGGCCATGTGACCTCGCCCCGGATGGCATCGTCGATGGCGATGTCGCCGCGGTCGTCCGGGACCTTCACGCGCCACACGTGCGGCTCGCCGGCAGCGACTCGCTCACCCGCCTCGGCTGAAGCGATCGCGCGACACGTGCGGTCGTATCCGGAAAAGCCGCCGCGGACGCGCGCTTCCTCACGCTGGACCTCGAGTTGAGCCGGCGTGCAGAAGCACGGGTAGGCTTGCCCGTTTGCCTTCAGGACCTCCAGCGCCTCCGAGTAGCTGGCGGACCGCTGTGTCTGGAAGTAGGGGCCGTGGTCGCCGCCGACCTCGGGGCCTTCGTCCCAGTCAAGACCGAGCCAGCGCATCGCGCGCATGATCGCTGCCGTGTTCTCGTCGGTGGACCGCTCGCGGTCCGTGTCGTCGATGCGCAGCACGAACGTGCCCCCGTGGTGCCGGGCGAATGCCCAGTTGTAGATCGCGGTGCGCGCACCGCCTATATGCAGATGTCCTGTGGGACTCGGTGCAAAACGTACTCGGACGCTCTCGGTCACGTGTGCTCCTCACCGTCGCGTACCCGCATATCCTACCCGTTCGCACCCGTTCGTGCGGTACGATTAGCTCGACGCGTTCGCCTTGCCGAGGAGACCGCATGCGCCCAGTTCGCAGCACCCTTCTCGCGTGCCTCATCGTCGCAGCCGTCACGGCTCCGACGGCGTACGGCGTGTCTATCGCCGCGGCTCCAACCACCACAGTCGCCTTCGACCCCGCGATTCCCGACGGTCTGAGCGGCTGGTGGCGCACCGCTCCGGCAGTCTCGGTCACATGCGACCAAGCTGCTACGGTGTACTACCGCTGGACCGGCAGCTCCCAAGCCACCCTTGCCGTCTCTGCAGGCGTGCCCGCATTCATCGGCAGCGCTCCGCAAGGCACGAACGTGCTCACCGTCTACTCGGTCAACGCTGCCGAGGAGACCGAAACGCCCCCCGTGCAGAAGGCGGCTGCGGTCGACTCCAACCCGCCGGTGCGACCGGCGGGTGTGGTCGCGGTCCCGAGCGCAGACGGCTCCGTGACGCTCACGTGGAGCGCGAGTGCGGATGTCGGGGCCTCCGGGACAACGTCGTACACGGTGTATCGAAACGGCACCGGACCCCCCTTCTTCGTAGGCGACGCGATCGGCACCACGTCGTCCACCGGACTCGTCGACACGACCGCTCCGTGGGGGTTGAGCTACTACGCGGTCGCGGCATGGGACGGCGCCGGGAACCTGTCGCTGCTCTCTGATGCCGTTGCCGCCGACACCGACTCGACAGCGCCCGAGTTCCCCGCACCGCCCACAGCGCGCCCGGTCTTCGGCCTCGGGCTCGGTTCCACCGTGCGCGTCACGTGGGAGGACCCGACCGACGACGGGTCGGGGGTGATCTCAACGGCGCTCAGGTACGGCACGGAGGCAGGCTCGCCCGACACGCTCGTAGGCGTCACGGGGACCGAGCACACGCTCACGAGCACGGAGAGTTCCGTTCTGTGGTACGTGAGCATGCAGGCCGAAGACGCTGTCGGCAACGTCGCATCAACCACCGAAGTCCCCGTGCGCTACGTGTCTGTCGAGCGGGTCTTCGGCGACGAGCGGATCGCCACCTCGCGCGCGGTGAGCGCTCGCACGTTCGACGAGGCCGATGCGGTGATTCTCGCGTCGGCACGCTCGTACGCAGACGCGTTGTGCGCGGCTCCTCTTGCAGGCGCGCTGCGGTGTCCGGTCCTGCTCGTTGCTCCCGGCCCTCTGCCGCCCGAAACCGCGACCGAGATCGAGCGTCTGGGAGCCACGCACGCGTACGTGATCGGCGGTGAGGGAGTAGTGACCGCGGAGACCCTCCTGTCTGTCCAGCAAGTCCTCACCGGTGCCGTTACGCGCCTTGCAGGCCCGACCAGATATGAGACGGCCGCGGCCGTGGCGCACGAGCTTGCCGAACTCGAGTCCGAAGACCCGCCTGTCGCCTTCGTCGTCTCCGGCCAAGGATTCCCCGACGCACTGTCCGCCGGAGCTGCGGCCTACGCGACCCATGGGCCCATCTTGTACGCCACGCGCTCCGAGGTCCCCGCGGTCAGTCGCGCTGCGGTCTTAGCTGCACACGCCGCCGAGACGGTCGTCCTGGGCGGTTCGGGTGCGGTCACCACGAGCGCCGAGACCGATCTTCCGAACGTGACGCGGCTTCTCGGTGCGGACCGCTACGCCACGTGCGACGCGTTCGCGAACTGGGCGGTCGGTAGGGGGTTCTTGGGCGAGGCGCACGCCGTGCTCGTGACCGGCCGCTTGTTCCCGGACGGTCTTTCGGCGGCACCGCTGGCGGGCGAGCTTGGCGCTCCGATCGTGCTTGGCGCTGAGAACCGCATCCCCGCCACGGCCACTTGGTTCGGCGCACGCAGGGCCCAGATCGACTTCGTCACGCTCGTGGGCGGGACCGGAGCTGTGTCCGACGCCCAGCGCGACGCCGTATGGGGTGCGATGTCGGTGCCGTAGAACCCGCGCTGCGGTCTCCTGGGCAGGTTGCCCCGAAGTCCTTCGCCGTGCTAGAGTTCGTTCGTTCTCATCACGAGGCGGCCGCATGCGGCCGCAGAGGGTCGAGGGACCGCGCCCGACGAAACCCCGGCAACCGACGCAGAAAGCAGCGCACGGTGCCAAATCGCGGCAGGTGTAAGAACCTGGAAGATGAGGGAATAGCTGTGGCGTCCGGTAGCGCCAATACGGCTGAGGCCCTTGTCCGCACAGGCAAGGGCTTTTTCGATGCCCCGACGGGCCAGGCCCTTGACGCAGACGATTGGAGCGAAGGCATGCCGGACCGAGAGTACCTGTTCACCTCCGAATCGGTGACCGAAGGTCACCCGGACAAGATGTGCGACCAGATCTCCGACGCGATCCTCGACGCGATCATCTCGCGAGAGGCCGAGCTGGCCGAGGAGGACTACGTCACGGACAAGGGGTCCAAGGCGTCCCCGGACTACGTTCGCGTGGCGTGCGAGACGATGATCACCACGGGTCTGGTCGTCGTGTCGGGTGAGATCCGCACGCACGCTTATGTTGACGTGCCCTCTGTGGTGCGCGATGTCGTCAAGGACATCGGCTACACGCGGGCCAAGTACGGCTTCGACTACGAGACCTGCGGTGTGATCACCACGATCCACGAGCAAAGCTCCGATATCGCGATGGGCGTGGACGAGTCGTTCGAGGTCCAACACGGCGAGGGCACCGACCCGTTGGACCTGATCGGCGCAGGCGACCAGGGGATGATGTTCGGCTACGCGTGCAATGAGACGAGTGAGCTCATGCCGCTGCCGATCTACCTGGCTCACCGGCTTGCAGAGCGGCTGACGGCCGTTCGCAAGGGCGACGTTCTCGACTACCTGCGTCCGGACGGCAAGACGCAGGTCACCGTCCGCTATGTCGACGGCAAGCCGGTCGCTGTGGAGAAGATCTTGATTTCCACACAGCACGCCGACGGTGTGAGCATCGACGACCTGCTCAAGCCCGACTTGATCGAGCACGTGATCAAGCCTGTGTTCGAGCTGGAGGGCATCTCGTACGCCGACGCCGACATCTACGTCAACCCGACGGGTCGCTTCGTGATCGGCGGGCCCATGGGGGACACTGGCGTGACGGGTCGCAAGATCATCGTCGACACGTACGGCGGCATGGGCCGCCACGGAGGCGGCGCGTTTTCCGGCAAGGACTGCACGAAGGTCGACCGCTCGGCCGCATACGCCGCACGCTGGGTTGCCAAGAACATCGTCGCCGCAGGTCTGGCCGACCGCTGCGAGTTCGGGCTCGCGTACGCGATCGGCGTTGCACACCCACTTTCCGTGATGGTCGAGACGTTCGGCACCGAGAAGGTCGCCATCAATGCGATCGAGAAAGCCGTGACGGAAGTCTTCGACCTGCGCCCGGGCGCGATTATCCGCGATCTGGACCTGCGCAGGCCGATCTACCGTAAGACCGCCGCCTACGGGCACTTCGGCCGCTCCGACAAGGACTTCACGTGGGAGCGTACCGACCGAGCCGAGCAGCTGGCCGCGGCGGCAGGACTGAACGACTAGACGCGCTTCTCGCACCGACGCATCTACCGGCCACTGGCACCTGAGACGGTGTCAGTGGCCTTCTGTATCCTTGAGCCGCAAGATGCAACGATCGGAGTCCGCGCTGTCAGTCGCCGAAGTGATTGTCGACATCCCCACCAGGGCGCTGTCTGAGCCTTTCGACTACGCCGTGCCCATGGGCCTGCACAGCACTGCCCGGGTTGGGTGCGCTGTGGCGGTCCCTTTCGGCCCGAGGACCGTCGTTGGATACATCGTGGGGCTCAAGGCGAACTCGAGCATCGAGAGCCTTAGGCCACTCACCGCCGTGCTCGGTGAGCCGCTGTTCGATGACGTGTCTGCCGCTTCGGCTTCCTGGATAGCTCACGAGTACGTGTGTCCGCTGTCCGAGGCCTTACGACTGTTCCTTCCGCCGGGGGGCACGCCCACCGTGGTGCCAGACACATCCGGCACATGGGAACTGCGGCCGCCGCGGATCGGACACATCGAGCGACGATGGGTCCGCGGCGTCGGCGATGCCGGGTACGAGCCGCCGGCCAACGCACGATTGCAGCACGCTGTGCTTGCCGCTGTGGCAGAGGGGCCGGTCTCGGTATCTGAGCTCACCGCCGAGATCGGGGCGGTCTCCTCGGCCATTAAGAGGCTGGAGCAGGTTGGCGCCGTTGTGGTGGAGAACCGCCAGGAGCGCAGGGCTCCGGGCGGGGCCGCACGACCGGCCGTGCGGCCGGCACAGCTCACAGGAGGCCAGGCAGAAGCGCTGCACGCGATCCACCAGGCCGGCCCCGGTTCCGTGATCGTGCTCGACGGCGTCACGGGCTCGGGTAAGACCGAGGTCTACCTCCAAGCCATCGAGAAGGTGCTCGATCATGGTCACGGAGCGATCGTTCTCGTTCCGGAGATATCCCTCACACCGCAGACGGTGGGTCGCTTCCGTACCCGGTTCGGCGACCGGATCGCCGTGCTTCACAGCCGGCTGGCCGCCGGCGAGCGCTTCGACGAGTGGGAGCGGATCCGCATCGGCGATGCCCGTGTGGCCATCGGCGCTCGCTCCGCGCTGTTCGCGCCCGTCCACGACGTGGGCCTGATCATCATCGACGAAGAGCACGAAGCCTCGTACAAGCAGGGGTCCGCGCCTCGCTACCACGCCCGCGACGTGGGGGCCCATTTTGCGCGGGAGAGGGGAGCCGTGCTGGTGCTTGGCTCGGCTACGCCGTCGTTCGAGTCGCTTCACCAGTGCGCATCTGGCGCGTGGACCCGGATCGAGCTCCCGGAACGCGCAACGGGCGCGTCGCTTCCCGACGTACGCGTCGTGGACATGGCCGCCGAGTTCCAGGCCGGCCACCGCTCCATGTTCTCCCGGCCGCTGATCGAGGCGTTGCGTGCATGCACCGAGCAAGGCGGCAAAGCGGTGCTTCTTCTCAATCGGCGGGGATACGCCAGCTTCGTCCTGTGCCGGGAGTGCGGTCACGTGCCCACCTGCGACTCGTGTTCCACCTCACTCACGTACCACGAAACGAATCGTCGGCTCGTGTGCCATCACTGCGGCGCCTCTCGGCCCATGCCGGGAGCGTGCCCGGCGTGTTCGAGCCCCTATCTGCGAGTGTTCGGCGCCGGCACGCAACGTGTCGAGGCAGAGCTCCGTGCGGCTTTGCCGTCGGTCCCTATCGTCCGCATGGACGCCGACACCACTGCCGGCAAGGGCGGTCACGAACGCAGACTCGCGGAGTTCGAGGCCGCGCCTACCGGAGTTCTCGTCGGCACCCAGATGGTAGCCAAGGGCCTCGATTACCCAGAGGTCACGCTCGTCGGCGTGCTCAACGCAGACACCACGCTGCACATGCCGGACTTCCGGTCGGCGGAACGCACCTACCAGCTCATCGCTCAAGTCGCCGGCAGAGCTGGTCGCGGCACGAGCGCCGGTCACGTGATCGTCCAGACGTACTGGCCCAACCACGCGGCCATTCGCGCCGCGGCCACACACGACATCTCCGTGCTTCTTGCCCAGGAGACCGCCGCCCGCAGCGAACTCGGGTACCCGCCCTTCGGCCGGCTGGCCAACATCCTTGTGACCTCGCCCGACGATCTCGCCGCACGCAAGCACGCCGACGCGATCGCATCCGCGCTGCCGCCGCACATGCCCGACGACTGGCGGCTGCTGGGCCCAAGTCGCGCCCCACTCGCGCGCATTAAGCGTGCCTACCGCTGGCACCTCTTGCTCAAGGGCCCGCCTGAGGCAGACCTCCCCGTCGTGATCGGTGCAGCTCTCACCGCAGTGGGTAGCCCCGAGGGTGTCTCGGTCGCACCGGATATCGACCCGGTCGATCTTCTCTGATGGGTGGGGTAAAGGCGCGGTATCATCGTTGTCGGCAGGCGGATTGCTAGGATTACGCACGTATCGTGCGGACGAGAGGGAGACGAACGAGCACGTGGAGATTCTCACGCACCCCAACCCGGTGTTGAAGGTCAGCGCCGAACAGGTCGACGCCAACGACGCTGACCTGCCCGAACTGGTGTCCCAGATGGCTAGGGCCATGTACGCGGCGCCCGGCCTTGGCCTTGCCGCGACACAGGTCGGCGTGCTCAAACGCGTCATCGTCTACGACGTGGACGACCGCCTGGTCGCGCTGTGCAACCCCCGCATCACCGCTCGCTCGGACGAGACCGTACTCGACGAAGAGGGCTGCCTGTCCGTCCCGGGTATCAGCATCCCGATCGAACGGGCGCTTACGGTGACGTGCGAGGCGTTCGACCTGTCCGGCAACCCCGTGACGATCGAGGCGTCAGACCTCCACGCGCGCTTGCTCCAACACGAACTCGATCACCTCGACGGCATCCTGATCCTCGATCGCGCAGGGGCCGACGAGCGCAAGTCGGCACTGCAGCGCTACCGGGAGGCCCAGTCGGTCGGATAGCGGCCGTACGGCTGCGAGGGGGGAGCGCATGAGGGTCGTCTTCATGGGTACACCCGAGTTTGCCGTGCCCTCGCTTCGTGCGCTTGCCTCTGCTCACGACGTGGTGGCGGCGTACACGCAGCCGGACAGACCCCGCGGTCGAGGCCGACAGCCGCGGCCCTCGCCAGTGAAGGTCGTGGCCGAGGACCTCGGCATCGCCGTCGAACAGCCGGCCACTCTTCGGGACCCTGGAGTCATCGCACGCCTGACAGGATACGCGCCCGACGTCATCTGCGTCGCGGCCTACGGGCTGATCCTGCCGTCCGAGGTGCTTGCGCTGCCTCGCCTCGGCTGCCTCAACGTGCATGCGTCACTCCTGCCCAAGCACCGAGGTGCTGCACCGGTCCACCGCGCGATACTTGAGGGCGACGAGGAAACCGGTGTGTCCATCATGCGCGTTGAGGCGGGCCTCGACACCGGCCCGTACGCCTCCGTGCGCACGGTGCGCGTGGGCGATAAGGATGTTGTGTGTTTGACGGCGGAGCTTGCCGACGCCGGTGCGAACGCCCTGCTCGAGACGCTCGAGAAGCTCGACGCCGGGACCGTCGTGTGGACGCCGCAAGACGAAAGCGAAGCCACGTACGCCGCCAAGGTCGGCCCTCAGGACGTCGCCTTGGACCCCTCGCTTCCCGTGCAAGAGGCGCTTCGTCGCATCCGCGCTTCAACACCCAGCGCAAGGACACGCGTCCGGCTCGGGGACCGGGAGGTCGAGGTGCTGGACGCTCGGCCCTCACCGACGTTCCTGGCGGCCGGGGAGGTGCAGGTGGCCCCCGACGCGTTGCTGCTTGGCTTCGCCGACGGCACCCTTTCGGTGTCCCAGTGCAAGCCCGCCGGTAGACCGGCGATGGAAGGGTGCGCATTCATGCGTGGTGCGCGCCTGGACTCCGACGTCCGATGGACGGACGCGTTGTGAGCGTGTCTTCTGCCCGCGCAGTGGCCCTTGCCGTCATTGCCGGCGCCAGGCAGCGCGACGCATGGTCGCATGAGCTCATGAGTGCGGCGCTCACCCGCCGCACCGACCTGAGCCGCCAAGACGCCGCATTCGCGACACGGCTCGCGTACGGCACCCTCCAGACCCTCGGCGTTTTGGACGAGGTCATCGACTCGCACGTCCCGCGCCCCAAAGACATCCAACCGAAGGTGCGCGACGTCCTTCAACTCGCCGCCTACGAGCTCCTCTTCGCGCACACCTCGTCACATGTGGTCGTTCACCAGGGCGTCGAGGCCGTCAAGAAGGCAACCCCGTACGCGGCAGGCTTCGCCAACGCGGTGCTTCGCAAGATCGCCGAGCACGCGGCGACGTTTCCGTGGGGCGATCCTGCCACCGACGACGGCGCGCTCGCGCGCGCGACCGGGCATCCCCGCTGGCTGGTTGACGCTCTGCTCAAGCAGTTCGAACGCGACACGGTCACGGCAATGCTGGAGGCCAACAACGAACCCGCGCCACTCTATGTCGCCCACAATCCCTTCGCGGGGACGTTGGAGAGCCTGCACGACGCCCTCGTTGCCGACGGGGCCGCACCGGAGCCGACCCCCCTCGTGGGCTGCATCCGTTGCCGCGATGCGGCCGCCGCAGTGACCGGGTCGGCTCTTTCGAGCGGACTATGCATCGTGGCGGATGCAGGCGCCCAGCTGGTTGCGCGCATGGCCTCGGTCCCACCCGGCGGCATCGCGGTCGATATCGGTGCCGGCCGAGGAGGTAAGACGCTGCTTATCCAGTCTGCCTCCGGTGGAGAAGCCAACGTCGTCGCGGTGGACGTGCACGAGTACAAGACAAGGCTCTTGATCGAACGCATGCGGGAGCTTAAGGTCCCCGGCGTTCGTGCGGTAGTCGCCGACGCAACCGATACACGACTCTTGCACGGCGCCGTAGGATCCACCGAGGCACAAGCCGTGCTCGTTGACGCGCCTTGCAGCGGGCTGGGCACACTGCGCCGAGCACCAGAGAAACGCTGGCGCCTGTCGCCTCACGACCTGGAGAAGCTTGCTGCGCTGGGAAGCGACCTGCTCACCGCCGCCTCGACGCTTGTCCGCCCGGGCGGTGTCGTGGTGTACTCGACGTGCACGGTCCTCGCAATGGAGAACGAGGACGTCGTCAGGGCATTCCTCGGCAGTACGCCTGGTACGGAATTCGAGGTGTGCGACGTGGGAGGGCACGTCCCTGACGAGTGGAGCGGTTTCAGAACCGGTGAGGGTTTCTTCCAGTCGGTGCCGACCGTTGACGGTCCAGACGGCCACTTTGCGGCGGTGCTTCGACGGGGGAGAGCTTCGCGGTAGGCCGAGTCGAAGGGACGGGTCATGCGCAACACGCGGATCGTCGAGATGCTCGAGGTCACGGAGGCCGCAGCGCTTGCAGCCGGTCGCTGGATGGGCAAGGGCGACAAGCATGCCGCGGACAATGCGGCCGTAGAGGCCATGCGCGAAGCGTTCGAAGATGTCGAGATCGACGGGTGCATCGTGATCGGAGAAGGCGAGCGCGACGAGGCGCCGATGCTGTTCATCGGCGAGAAGGTCGGATGCGGAGGCGAAAGGATCGATATCGCCGTCGACCCACTCGAGGGCACGAATCTCACCGCTTACGGCCAACCCAACTCCCTGGCGGTGCTCGCGTTCGGCCCAGAGGGGACCTTACTCCACGCGCCCGACACCTACATGAACAAGGTCGCCGTGGGACCGAAAGCGTTCGAAGTGGTGCACATAGACGCGTCGCCCACCGAAAACGTGAAGGGCGTGGCGAAGGCGCTCGATCGCGATGTCGAGGATATCGTGGTGTGCATCCTGGACCGGGACCGGCACAAGGACTTGATTGCCGAGGTCCGGCAAGCCGGAGCTCGGATCCGTCTCATATCAGACGGGGACGTGTTCGGGTGCGTTGCAACGGCGATCGAGGGCACGGGCATCCACCTGTACCTGGGCATCGGCGCCGCTCCCGAGGGCGTATTGGCCTGCGCCGCAATGAAGTGCATCGGCGGCTGTTTCATGGGCAGGTTCGAGTGGCGCAGCGAAGAGGAGCGAGCACGCGCGGTGGACATGGGAACGTGCAACATCGACGGCGTGCTGGACATGGATTGCCTCGTCAACACCGATGAGGCCGCATTCGTCGCCACAGGGGTGACCGACGGTGAGTTGCTGCGGGGAGTGAAGTACTTCGGCGGCGGGGCGAGGACCCACTCAGTGGCCATGGACAGCAAGACCCGGACCGTGCGGTTCTTCGAAACGGTGCATCGCACCGGGCTCGAGCAGTTCTGGGTCCGTCGGGACTAGCGCCCTACTCCCCGGAGGCAGGACAGCTCGAGCACGCAGGAGATGAGGAGTCCTTCGAGGGACACGAACCGGTCTCGGCCGATGCCTCTTTGACATCGGCAGCCTTGGGTCGGTAGTCGGTGTTGTGGAAGCCCGACCCTTTGAACACAACGCCCACCGGAGTGAACACGCGCTTGGCCGCTCCGCCGCAATCGGGGCAGCACACGCCGTCGAGGTCGCCGGGTGACCGTCGCACCTCGAAAACGGTATCGCATTCGCTGCAACGCATGTCGTACGTGGGCATGGATTCCTCCGTCGTGTTGCACGTGACGCCGCAGGAGGATAACCTGCCGGGGCTGACTGCGCAACCCGTACTCGACTAGACTGATGCACATGACCGAACGCCAACGGCCGCCTAGGCGGCCCCTCATACCGCGCTGGACGGTCTTCTCTGTCGTCGGCGTGCTCATCGTGATCGCGGCTGCCGTTACGTGGGTGCTCGTGGCGGGAATCGTCGCACGCACCGAGGTCCCCGATGTCGTCGGGCTCTCACAGGGCATCGCCACTACGCGCCTTGCCCAGATCGACCTGGTCTCAGAGGTCGCCGAACACCGGTTCGACGCGTCGCCCTCTGGGACAGTGCTGGAGCAGGACCCTGCCCCGGGTACCGTCGTCTCCCGGGGGGATTCGGTACGTCTGGTGGTGTCGGCCGGTTCCGAGCAGTTCGAGCTGCCCGACGTGGTGGGCTTGAGTTCGCGTGTCGCCCAAGCCCAACTCGAGCAGCTCGGCCTGGTCGTTCGCATCGACCCGATGCCGTCCGAAGCGCCTACCGACACCGTCATCGCCACGAACCCTTCAGCCGGAGCAACCGTGCGGACCTCCGATATCGTGCGACTTGTCGTTGCCGCAGAGGCAGACGCGAGTTCCGCGTTGCTCCCGTACCGTATGGATGGCATCGTCATCGTGCTGGACCCGTCCGAGGTCGCTTCTGCAAGCGTGGATGCCCCCATGGAGGTGGCGCGCCGGCTGCAGTCCCTGCTCGAAGCCTCCGGTGTCGATGTCACCGTCACCAGGTCCGCGGCGAGCACCGACACCAGCCCAGCGGGTCGCGTGGACCAGATCGGAGACCTGGTCCCAACCGTTGTCGTAGGACTCGACGCCCCCAGGACCGGCGACGGCGGTTTCGCCGTCACGTCGCTTGCCGAGGCCCTTGCCCCGACCACCTTCCAGACATCTCGGGCACTTGCCGATGAGATAGCACGCCAGCTTGGCACCATCGGTGAAGTGACGCGCGGCACGACGACCGAGGACGTTGTGCTCCAAGCGGTGCCGTCCGCCGGTGTCCGTGTCCAGCTCGGCTCTTACGCATCGCCGGACGACGTGTCGGCGTTCAGTGACCCCGCTCGGAGTGACGAACTCGCTCGCGCGATCTACCGCGCTCTCGGCGAACGCTTCGGCTCACAGTAGAATGGTGTGCGTGAGGGTGAGGGAATGCTAAGCACGCGCATCACACGATTCAGCCGCATCGCCGCCGCCGTGGTGCTCGCCGCCGTTGTTGCTGTCCCGCTGAGTGCGAACGGCGCGACGAGCAAGGCCGCTCGACTCCAAGCAGAACTCGAGGACGTCCGCTCGGACCTAGCCAGGGCCGGTCGCGAGTTCGACGAAGCGTACTGGGAACTCAATGAAGCCGATGTGCGCCTAGACGAAGTGAATGTCGAGATCGCACAGACCGAGGAGCAGCTCGCGCATGCTCGCGGACTTCTGTCGCAGCGCATCGACATGATGTACCGGGCCGATGCGGCAGACTACCTTGCGGTCCTCCTCGGCTCCTTGACCTTCGAGGAGATGGTGACGCGGCTGGACTTCTTCCAGCGGATCGGCCAGGCGGATGCCGATGCCATCCGCACCGTGGAAGAGTTGAACACGCAGCTCAACGAGCAACGCGTCCAGCTCGAAGAAGAGACCGCTGCCCGCGCCGCAGCGCTCGAGGACCTCCGACGCCGGCGCGACGACCTGCAAGCACGCTTCTCCTCCAAACAGGCGGAGTACGAGAAGGTCAAAGCGCAGCTTGACAGGGAGCGTAGGGCGACACAGTCTCGCCAGACCGCTGCCGCTCCGGGCGCCAACGGCATGGTGTTCCCGGTACAAGGCGTGAACTACTACAGTGACACCTGGGGAGCTTCCCGCTCGGGAGGACGGCGCAGGCATCAAGGAACTGACATCATGGCGCCTCGAGGCACGCCGTGTGTCGCGGTGCTGTCCGGTACGGTCTCGTCCAAGAGCAGCGGGCTGGGTGGCAAGTCGATCTGGCTGAGTGCCGACAACGGATGGACCTTCTACTACGCGCACCTCGACAGTTACGCGGTCACGTCCGGACGGGTCGCGTCGGGGCAGGTGATCGGCTATGTTGGCTCTACCGGCAACGCAGCCGGTGGCTCACCGCACCTGCACTTCGAGATCCACCCCGGCGGCGGGGGAGCCGTCAATCCGTACCCGTATCTGCGAGCCATGCAGTAGCGCTTCCGATCGCCGCCGATGTCGCGTTCCTAACCCCCGACCGTTGCACTTGGGCCCGGCGCTGTGTCACCATCAACCTGTATTCAGCCTGAGTCGGGAGCTGCCACGAGGCGGCTGAGAGGCGGTCTGACGGACCGCGACCGAAGTGACGGCCCTGGTAATGCGGGGAACGGACTTCTCGTCGCCACCTCTCGAACCGCGTCCATGCGGCTTCCGAACCAATCGTTCGGGAGGGACATCATGCGCAACCGTACGCTTCGCGTTTCCGTCGAGATCGCACTGGCCGTCGCACTGGCAGCCGTGCTCAACATGCCTCCGTTGCGGCTCTGGACGATGCCGCAGGGGGGTGAGGTCTCCCTCGTCATGCTTCCGATCTTCGTCGTAGCCCTGCGGCGCGGGTTGGGAGCAGGCCTCCTTGCTGGTCTGCTTGCGAGTGTCCCGGTCTACTTCACCGAGCCTTTCGTGGTTCATCCCGCACAGTACCTGCTCGACTACCCCGTCGCCTTCGGACTGGTCGGGCTTGCCGGACTGTTCGGTCCAATATGGCGGCGTGCCGCCGACGCCGACGCTGTGGGGCCTGCGGTCTGGACTGCACTCTTGCCGGCAGTCCTGGTCGGCGGCGCAGGTCGCTACATCGCGCACCTCGTGTCCGGAGCGGTGTTCTTCGGCGAGTATGCACCCGCTGGTCAGCCGGTATGGGTGTACTCGGCCCTGTACAATCTGGTCATACCGATCTCGATGGCCGCATGCTTCGCCGCCGCGGCGGTCGTGATGCCCGTGCTGGCACGTGTAGTCCCGGCGGAGCCGGCCTGAGTGAGAAGAAGCGCGCGTGGAATGCCTCGTTGTCGCTGGTAGTGCCCGCGAGGGCTCAATGCCCTTCTACCGCGCGCTCCTGCAACAGGCGCAAGACGTCATCGCCGCCGATGGCGGCAGCGCACTGTGCCTTGAAGCGGACCGGGCCCCGGACATCGTAGTGGGCGACTTCGATTCGCTGGACGAACGTGACGCCGAACGTCTTGCGGCCATCGGCGTCCCGATGCAGCGTCATCCGGCCGAGAAGGACGCGACTGACCTTGATCTGGCTCTCGACACCGCGATCGAGCGCGGGCACACGGCTGTCGTGGTGACCGCGTGTGTCGGCGGCCGGCTCGACCACACGCTGGGCGTTCTCGGTTCGCTGGCGCACCACGCGGCTCTTCACGTCACCATCCTCGAGCCTGATGTGAGTGGATGGGTCATCGGCGCGCCGGGAGGCGACCGGGACACACTCCACCTTGTCGGCGAGGGCTCAACGGTCTCGGTCTTCGCGTTCAGCCACGGGTGCCGGGTCACGCTCGAGGGCTTCAGATATCCCTTGCGAGACGCTCCCGTACCCGTGCTCGGTACGCTCGGAGTCAGCAACGTGATCGAGTCCGATGCCGGCGCTCGCGTATCGGTGCGAGGGGGGCGACTGCTCGTCTTATCGCCTGTCGCCGAGGGGTATTCAGCTGCTCAGCGGGTGCGTACCCGGCCTGAGGCTGTATAATCCAGCATGGGACTCCTACTTCCGACCACAAGGCGCCAACCGTGTCACAAGCCTTCGTATTCATTGCCGCCGTCGTCTCTTTCGGACTGTGGGCCACGTCATACCTCACGGGGTCGGTCTTCGTAGCGATCGTTGCCGCAATCGCCTCAGCCTTCACGCTGGGAGGCTGGACCTTCGGCATCCGGAAGCACGAAGACGGCGACGGTGAGAAGGCTCCGTCGACCGGCAGTGTTCTGCCCGTGCGTGAGCCTCGCCCCGCTCCCGCACCGGAGCCGGTCCAGCCCGCACGCCAGCCTACTGCCGACGCCACCGACACGAGCGCGGCGGTCTCGCCCAGCATCCGGTTCGTGCAACCCGACGCAGTCAACCCCGATGCGGTGGTCCGGGCGCTTCTGCGCAACGCCGCGTTCTCGGGCCATCCCGTTGCGACCCACATGTGGTTGGAGGACCCACCGACAGCGACACTGCGCCTGGTCGCGTCGGCGGGTGAGCGCAGGCCCTCGAGTGACCCCATCCGCCTCGATGCCGACGAGCCGACCGCCGAGGCAATCCGCACCAGCGCGGCCGCACTCGCACCGGTCAGCAAGTTGACGACCTCCCAGGCCCAAGAGACGGTGTGGCGCTATGCCGTGCCCATCGGCGCCGAGAACGCCACGGGCGTTGCCGCAATCGACATCGCGCAGCAAGACAGACCCGACACCGCGCTCCTAAACGAGATCGCCGCATCCCTGCGGCTCTCGCTTTCCGGCGCGCTCGCCCTCGACGTGGCTCGTCGGCGTGAGCGGACCACCAAGGCGCTCATGACCGCGGTTCGCTCGCTGTCGCGCACGCTCGACCCCGCCAAGGTTCTGCGTGAAGCACTCGCGACCGCCATGAGGTTGTCCGAAGCCAGCACCGGCAGCGTGATGCTGCTCTCCGATGAGGACGGACGGCTCCGGATAGCAGTGGCTGAGGGTCTGCCTGCCGACGTGGTAGCCGACACCTCACTTGCGATTGGGGAGGGAATCGCCGGCTGGGTCGCAACTTCAGGGCAAGGTCTCCTCGTGGAGGACCTTCCGGGTGCTGCGGACCGAAGTGACCGTCACGGTGTACGCTCCGCGGCCTCAGTCCCCATCGCCGACGAGGACGGTCTCCTCGGCGTGCTGAACGTGGGCAGTCGCACGTTCCCGGCACGGTTCACGACCGAACACCTGGAGAGCCTCGAGCTACTCGGCAGACAGACCGCAGTGGCGTTGCGAAACGCACGCGCAGCATCGACCGCCGGCGAGCTGTACTTCGACTCGCTCAAGGCCTTGGCGCTGGCTATCGAGACGAAAGACCCGTACGCGCAGGGCGGGACTGAACGAGTGCTCGACGAGGCACGTAGCCTGGGCCGGGCTGTCGGGCTCAAAGGCGACCGCCTGCGCGCGCTCGAGATCGCAGCCATGCTGCACGACATCGGGATGGCCGGCGTGACCGGCTCCACGGCGGCATGCTCCCGACCGCTGTCTACCGTCGAGCAGGCACTCATCAAGATGCACCCGGTGATCGCCGCCGACATACTGCGACAGGCACCTGCTCTCAAGGACGTGGTCCCAATCGTGTACCACCATCACGAGCACTTCGACGGTGCGGGATACGTGAGCGGCGCTTCGGGTGACGACATCCCCCTCGCGGCACGGGTGCTGGCGGTGGCCGACGCGTACGTGGCCATGACATCGGACCGGCCGTACCGGGCGGCAATGTCCCATGCGAGCGCGGTAGGGGAACTGCGCGAGAAAGCAGGAACCCAGTTCGACCCCGACGTCGTGCAGGCCTTCATCGACCTGCAGGGAACGGTAGCGGACCGGGCTCCGAAGCGCGAGCGATAGGCTAGTGCGCTAGCTGCGTTTCACGCGACCCGACTTCATGCACCGCGTGCACACGTTGATCTTCTGGGGCGAACCGTCCACCATCACGGTGACTTTCTGGATATTCGGTCGGAACATCCGGTTGGTCACGCGATGCGAGTGGCTCACGTTGCGTCCGGCAGACGGCTTCTTGCCGCAGACGCTGCATACCTTCGACATCACGAACCCTTTCGATCGGGGCATCCGGGGGGTGTCCCCGGGAAGTGTTCGGGCGCAAAGCGCGACGATACTACCACACGCCCCCTGACCTGCACAACCCTGTCACGGGGGGCGTTCACTCGCTCAAGCTTCGGCTATACTGTGGCGTATCCGGCGACGAGATGCGTGCGCGGCCGGGTCAAAAGGGCACCCCCGGTCCGCATCGTGACCGGCGCTGACGTGGAGGTCCGTTCATGAGCGGGACCGTGCGTGGAGAGATCAACATCGCAACCGACGTGCTCGCCGACCTCGCGGGTTTCGCCGCATTGGAGTGCTACGGCATCGTCGGCATGGCGAGCCCGTCGCTCAAGGACGGCGTGGCTCAACTGCTGTCGAGAGACAAGTTGCGCAAGGGCGTGTCCGTGCGAAATGCCGATGACGGCGTCGTCGTCGACCTGTATGTCGTCATCGAGCACGGAACCAATCTCACCGAGGTGTCGCACAACCTGGTCAACCGGGTGCGGCACGTAATGACATCCATGGCCGATGTGAAGGTCTCCGCCATAGACGTCCACGTTCAGGGCATCAAGGTTCGATCCTGACCCCCGGAGAGCACATGCCCAGCGAACCCGCATTCGTCTCACTCGTCAGTGCGGCAGCATCAGCACTGAAAGAGAGGGCCGACGAGGTCAACCGCCTCAACGTGTTTCCCGTCCCCGACGGTGACACCGGCACCAACATGTCGCTCACGATGGACGCGGTGCTCGCGGAGCTCAGTGAGTTGCCTGCCGACGCAGATATCTCATCAGTGTGTCACGCGGTCACCCAGGGCAGCCTGATGGGGGCTCGGGGAAACTCCGGAGTGATCCTGAGCCAGATCCTGCGGGGCCTGTGTGATGTGATCGCCACACAGAGCACCTTTGACTCCGCACTCGTTGCCGAGGCTCTCGAGCGCTCCGCTACCGTCGCATTCCAAGCAGTCCGCAAACCCGTCGACGGCACCATGCTCACGGTTCTTCGGGATGCCTCCGAGTCCGCTCGCGCGGGCGTGGATGCACAGCTCGATCTCGACACGCTTCTTCGGCAGGTAGTCGATGCGGCGTTCGAGTCGGTGCGCAGGACCCCCGAGCTGCTGCCGGTGCTCAAGGAGAACGGCGTCGTGGACGCCGGCGGCTTCGGACTGGCCATACTCGCGGAAGGGCTCTTGGCCGCATACGACGGTCACGAGGTGCGCGACATGGACTTCGCATCCGCACCGGCCGATCTGGTGCTCTCGGTCGCTCCGGAAAACGACTGGGACGATCAGGAGTACCTCTACTGCACCGAATTCCTACTCCTCGGCACCGACCTGGACGTCGATGTGGTCCAGGAGTACATCTCCTCGGCCGGTGGCTCAGAGCTGGTCGTCGGTGGTGGAGACACCCTCAAGATACACGTCCACACCAACGAGCCCGGCTCCGTACTCACGAAGATGACCGAGTTCGGCGAGGTCTCGGATGTCCACATCAACAACATGCGCCGGCAGACGCACGACCGCATGGTCGCGCTCCAAGCCGAGGCGGCTTCCGCACGTCCGGCGAAGAGCTACGGGTTCGTGACCGTCGCTGCAGGGCCCGGGCTCAAGGCTATCCTGGAGAGCCTTGGCGCAGACGCCGTCGTCAACGGCGGGCAGACCATGAACCCCTCGACCGCCGAACTTCTCGAGGCCGTTCAAAGCGTGAATGCTGAGACCACGATCATCTTGCCGAACAACAAGAACATCGTGATGGCCGCTCAGCAGGCCGCAGACCATGCCGGCGAATCGGTGCTCGTCGTGCCGACGAGCACAGTGCCGGAAGCGTTCTCCGCACTGCTCGCCTTCGATCCCGATGCCACGGCCTCAGACAACGTCCGAGCGATGACCGAAGCCGCGGAGGCGGTTACCACCGGCGAGGTCACGGTTGCGATCAAGGACAGCAAGGGCAAGGTCGGCGACATAAAGAAGGGCCAGGTCATCGGCATAACTGGTCATGAGATCGAGGTCGTCGGCGAAGATGTGTCAGACGTGAGTCGTAAACTGGCGGACATCATCACGGCGCACGCGGACACGCTCACAGTCCTTGCGGGCGAAGACCTCGACGATACGGCCCTCGAGTCGCTGGTGGAAGAACTGCGGGCCGATCACTCCGACATCGAGGTGGACGCTCACCGTGGCGACCAGCCACTCTATCCGGTGATCATAGCGGCCGAGTAGGCCAGGGGAGGGAACCATGGCGAAGATAGGCATCGTGTGCGACAGCACCTGTGACCTGGGCTTGGAGTGGTTCGACGCGAACAACGTCCGGATGGTTCCGCTTAAGGTCCTGTTCGGCGAGGAGTCGTACCTGGACTGGGTGGAACTCGACCCTACGGAGTTCTACGAGAGACTCAAAGTGGCGCCTGCCTTGCCGAAGACGTCCCAGCCCTCACCTGCGGACTTCGCAGCGGCCTATGCGGAGTTGGCCGATGCCGGCTACGACGAGATCGTCTCGGTCCACCTGACCGCCCCCCTGTCCGGCACCTTCGAGTCGGCCACGCTCGCGGCGGCCGACTCGCCCATTCCCGTGCGCATAGTCGACACCAAGCTCGTCACGCACGCGACCGGGCTTGCGGTCAAGGCCGCCGTAGAGGCCCGCGACGCGGGTGCCGACGCGGCCGAGATCGAGGCGGTCGCCACACGTGTGTCCCGTAACGGGCGCCTCTACTTCATTCTCGACACCCTCGAGTACCTTGTGAAGGGCGGGCGCGCGGGCAAGGCCGCGGGTCTCGCTGCGGCAGTGCTCAGCATCAAGCCTGTGTTGCGTTTCAACGAAGAAGGCACCATCGAACCGTTCAAGAAGGTCAAAGGTCTCAAGAAGGCGCTGGCCGAACTCGCCGCTCACGTCGCGGAGGATTCCTCGGCACGCAAGGTCCGTCTCGTGGTCATACACGGCTGCGCTCCAGAGCTTGCCGAGGAACTGCGGGCGGCACTCGTCGAAGCCGGGGCCGACTTCGAGTTCGAGGGCTTCGGCGAGATCGGCGCGGTGATCGGCACGTACGCCGGTCCCAACGCCGTGGGCTGCGCTTACCACTTCGTGGAGTAGGGCGTCGCGTGACACCGGCTGACACCCATCCCGTCGAGGCGTTGGCCTCATGGGACCGGCCGGTATCGTCGGTCCGGTTCGTCGACGACACGCGCGCGGAGGCCTTCGACCGACTCGGCGTGCGGACCGTCGGCGACCTTGTGCACCACTATCCGTTCCGCTACCTCGACCTCACCCACACACCCGACCTGCGGGACGTGCGAGCGGGGGAGGAAGCTACCGTCGTCGGCCGCGTGCACGCCGTGAAGGTCAAGCGCCCTCGTCCTCGGCTGACGATCGTAGAGGTCGCGCTCGTCGACGGCACGGGGATCGTGCTGGGGGTTTGGTTCAACCAGCCCTACATGGCGCAGCGCTTCGTTGAGGGCGAGCGCGTCGCCTTCGCCGGCCGTGTGGAGATGGAGTACGGCTTCAAGCAGATCAAGCAGCCGTTCGTTGAGAAGTTGGGGGCCGATGACGACCCGGCGGATGTCGGACGCATCGTCCCCGCACACCACGCCACCGAAGGGCTCACCAAGAACTGGATCCGCAGACTCGTGACCACGGCCATCGAGGATGCCGGACGGGTTCCCGACTTCCTGCCGGTGCGGATCCGCATACAGCGCGAGTTGATATCGCTCGGCGCCGCATTGCGGGCCATCCACTTCCCCCGCACCCTCGAGGAGCGAGACGCGGCCAGGAAACGACTCGCATACGACGAGCTGTTCGTGTTGCAGCTGGGTATGGCTGTTCGCCGCCATCGCGCGGTCATGGAACGCCCCGGAATCGCGCACACAGTGGACGGCCCGTCGCTACAAGCCTTGCGCGAGACGGTACCGTATCAGCTCACCCCCGACCAGGATGTGGCGGTTCGCGAGATCTTGTCGGACATGGCAAGGCCCGCTCCCATGAACCGGATGCTGCTGGGGGACGTGGGCACCGGCAAGACCGTCGTGGCTGCCCACGCGCTGTGTGCAGCCTCCGACACCGGCTCGCAAGCGGCCATGATGGCACCGACCGAGGTCTTGGCCATCCAGTACGCCGACAAGGTCGGGCCACTGCTCGACGCCGCCAGCGTGACGTGGGCGCTACTGACCGGTTCCGTCACGGCGGCAGCGCGGCGTGACATCCTGGCCGGACTGGCCAACGGCGAGCTGAGTGTGGTCTTCGGGACCCACGCGCTGCTGGAGACCGCGGTCGAGTTCAAGCGTTTGAGCCTTGCGATCGTCGATGAGCAGCACCGCTTCGGCGTGGAGCAGCGGCTGGGCTTGCGCTCGAAGGGTGCATCTGCCGACATGCTCGTGATGACTGCGACGCCCATCCCGCGCAGTCTCGCGCTCACACTCTACGGCGACCTGGCCGTCTCCTACCTGCGCGAGCGTCCAGCCGCGGTCGCGGGATCGCGCACCACTCGCGTTGCCGACCGGCGCCACCGTGGCCAGGCCTACGAGAAGGTCCGAGCCGAGGCCCGTGAGGGTCGTCAAGCCTACGTGGTGTGCCCCCTGGTGAAGGAGTCCGAGGCAGCGCAGGCGCGCGCAGCGGTCGATGAGGCAGAACGTCTGGCCACCGAGGTCTTCCCGGACCTGCGAGTCGGCTTGCTCACCGGCCGAATGAAACCCGCTGAGAAGGCCGACGTGATGAAGCGGTTCCGCTCAGGGGAGCTCGACGTACTCGTCACGACCACCGTGGTCGAAGTGGGGGTGGACGTGCCGAACGCCACCGTCATGATCGTTGAGGACGCGGAGCGCTTCGGCCTGGCGCAGTTGCACCAGCTGCGCGGCCGTGTCGGCCGGGGCGAGCATCCGGCCGAAGTTGTCCTGTTCGCGGACCCCAAGACCGAGGAGGGCCGCGCGCGCATGAACGCCATCTTGGCCACTGACGACGGCTTCGAGCTCGCCGAGTACGACATGCGTTTGCGTGGCGAGGGGCAGCTTCTGGGCGAGAAGCAGCACGGACTTCCCGAGCTGCGCCTCGCCTCCCTTGCCGAGGACGGCGCGCTACTCGAGGCCGCACGCGAAGATGCCCGGGCTCTCGTGCTCGACGACCCACACCTCCGCAGAGCCGAGAACGCGCTTCTCGCCCGTGAGCTTGAGCGGCGTTTCGCGAGCGCGTGGGCGTGGGTGAGCAGCGGATGAGGGTGATCGGCGGTGCTCTGAAAGGACGGCGGCTCGATGCACCTTCGGGTACTGCGACAAGGCCCACCGCGGACCGCGTGCGCGAGGCGCTCTTCTCCCGGCTGCAATCGCTTGCCGGGGATCTCACCGGCCTGTCGGTACTCGATGCGTACGCTGGGTCCGGGGCGCTCGGAATCGAGGCGATTTCGAGGGGCGCGGGGCACGCAACGTTCGTCGACTCGAGCCGCCGGGCGTGCGACACCGTGCGCAAGAACGTGCGCTCGGTGGGCCTCCAGGACCGCACGAACGTCATCTGCGCGGACATCCGATCGATGGCCAAACGCTCCCTGCCCGGCGAGCCGTTCGGATTGCTCTTTCTCGACCCTCCCTATAGAATCAGGAAGTCCGAGGTCAGAGGGGTCGTGCAAACGCTTCAGGAACGTGGCGCGCTCGCGGAAGGTGGCCTGGTGGTGTGGGAACACGCCGCCGACACCGGCCCCGAGTGGCCAGAGGGGTTCGAAGACCTCGGTCCGCGAACATACGGTTCGACGCATGTTTCGATCGCACGAGCACCGGACTTCAGGGAGGCGTAGATGAAACGCGGGGTGTCCCCGGGAACGTTCGATCCGGTGACTTCCGGACATCTCGACATCATCGAGCGCGCCTCCTCGCTCCTCGATGAGCTGGTCGTCGCGGTCGCTCACAGCCCCGACAAGGGTGGGGGACCGCTGTTCAGCATCGACGAGCGCGTCGCGTTCATCGAGCGCGCAACGACGCACTTGCCTAACGTGACAGTCCAGCCTTTTGATAACCTGTTGGTGAATTTCGCCCACGAGGTTGACGCAACTGTCATCATCAAAGGGTTGAGAGCGGTCACCGACTTCGAGCGCGAGTTCCAGATGGCGCAGCTGAACTACCGGCTCGACCGTGAGGTTGAGACCATGTTCATAATGGCCATCCCGGAGTACATGTACTTGAGTTCTTCGGCAGTCAAAGAGATAGCGAGGCACGGAGGGTCGGTGCGTGGGCTCGTGCCAGACGAAGTGCACGAGGCCTTGCAGGAGCGGCTCAAGCGGTCGCGCTAAAGGAGGGCGTTCATGGACATCATGGCCTTGATCGACAGGATCGAGGAACTGGTCGATTCCGGCCGCACGCTGCCGTTCTCGAGCAGCAAGCTGGTCGATCCCGAGAAAGTCTACGAGATCATCGACGAGATCCGGGCCACGTTCCCAGACGAGCTCAAGCAGGCGCGCTGGATCGTCAAGGAACGCCAGGAGATGCTCGAAGAAGCGGAGAAGGAAGCCAACCGCATCCTTGAGGAAGCACGCGAACGCGCCCAAGCGCTCGCTAGCGAGCAAGAGGTCGTCAAGCTCGCCGAGCAGCAGGCCGCCGGGATCCTGGACGATGCGCGAACCAAGGAGCGCGAGATCCGTCTCGGTGCCGAAGATTATGCCGACGAGATGCTCGCGAATCTCGAGGTCAACCTCGGCAAGCTTCTCACGGCGGTGCAGCGCGGCCGCGACCGCCTGCAGGGCAAAGTGTCACAGCGGCAGTAGCTCTCGGCGCAATGGAACATCTCATCGTCGACATCACACCGCTGCTCGACGATCCCGGATCGTCTGTCCATATCCAAGGCGGCTACGACGTCGCGCCATTCGACGTAGGTGGAGCCCTCTACACTCCCGCGGCTCCGGCAAGCGTCGATGTGACGCTTCTGGACAGCGGCACAGGGATCGTCGTCACGGGAACGGTCGCCGCGGACTTCCTAGTCGACTGCTCGCGGTGTCTCGTTCCTTTCACACTGCATGTGGATGCCGAGGTCGAGGGCGCGTACCTGGACGAGGAACAGGCTGCCGAGATGGGCGACGACGAAGACTTCGAGCCGCTTCATGGCGACCGTGTCGACCTGCGCCCGCTGCTGGACGCTTCGATCCGGGTCGAGCTTCCGTTCGCGCCCGTGCACGACGAGTCTTGTAAGGGCATCTGTCCGCAGTGCGGCTGCAACCTCAACGAGGAAACCTGCGACTGCGACACCGACCATGCGCCGGACGGGCCATTCGGTGCCTTGAGGGGTCTGCTCCAAGAAGAGGACTAGCACCAGCTGCGTGGTGCCCGACCCCCCAGTCCTGTGCTATCATGTCCGCTCGTGCGGCTCGGACGCCGCCGCAGGCCTGAACCTTCCCGCCCGGACCGGGCGCTTGAAAGGAGCACGACCATGCCCGTACCTAAGCAGCGCAAGACGAGCGCGGCGCGAGACATGCGCCGTGCCACGCACAAGCTTGACGCCCCTAGCAAGTCGGTGTGCCCGCAATGCCACGAACCCAAGCTCCCGCATCGCGTGTGCCCTTCGTGTGGGTACTACAACGGTAAGGAAGTCATCGACACCGAGTAGACCTCACTGGGCCCGCGGGCGCAGTGAACCCGTGGGGAGGCGAGCACGAACGTGCTCGATGGGTTCTTCCAGCCCTCATCAGTAGCGGTGGTCGGCGCCGCCCGCGAACCGGGCAAAGTCGGCCACTTCGTCTTTCGCAACCTCCTCGATGCCGGGTTCGAAGGTCCGGTCTACCCGATCAACCCCAAGGCCGACGAGATCCAGGGGCACAGGGCCTACGCCTCGCTCGCCGACGCGCCTCCTGTCGACCTTGCCGTGATCGTGGTCCCCGCCGCGGCGGTCCCCCAGGTCATCTCCGAGTGTGCCGTGGTCGGCACCCACGCAGCGATCGTGATCTCAGCGGGCTTCACCGAGGCGGGTCCGGCCGGCGCGGCCCTCGAGCGTGAGTTGCTCGAGCGTGCGAAGGAGGGCGGCGTCCGCGTGTTGGGTCCCAACTGCCTGGGCTTGATCTCATCGGCATCTCGACTGAATGCATCTTTCGCCGCCGGGTTCCCCCCTGCCGGCCACGTCGCCTTCATGTCGCAGTCCGGCGCGCTCGGCACCGCGATCCTTGACTATGCCCGCGGGGAGGGAATCGGCCTTTCGCACTTCGTCTCGCTGGGTAACAAGGCCGACATCACGGAAACCGACCTGCTGCGCGTGTGGCACGTAGACCCCAACACGTCGGTGATCGCCGCCTACCTCGAGTCGGTGTCGGCCGGCCCGGCGTTCGTGGAGGCCGCCCGCGCGGTCACGAGAGACAAACCCGTGATCGTGCTGAAGTCGGGAGTCTCCGACGCAGGCGCACGGGCGGTGTCCTCTCACACAGGATCGCTGGCCGGCTCGGATGCCGCTTACGACGCTGCCTTTCACGCCGCGGGCATCGTGCGAGCTGAGTCCGTACAGCACCTGTTCGACCTCGCTGCAGGCCTTTCGGCCCAACCGGTGCCGAGCGGCCCGGGCGTAGCGATACTCACTAACGCAGGTGGACCCGCCGTCATGGCCACCGACGCGTGCGACGCGTTGGGGCTGTCCCTCGCGTCTCTCGAGGGCGAGACGATCGACCGGCTCCGCGAGCTTCTGCCGCAGCACGCCGCCGTCTACAACCCCATCGACATCCTCGGCGATGCCGGTCCTGAGCGCTACGCTCGGTCGCTGGAGGTGCTTCTTGAAGATCCCAACGTCCGCGCCATCGTAGCGATCCTCACACCCCAGGCGATGACGAGCCCTACCGAGACGGCGCATCTGATCACCGAGGCTGCGGCTGGCAGCCAGGTCACCGTCTTGGGATGCTTCATGGGGCGTGACAGCGTCTCCGAAGCCTGGGCTGTCCTGCGCGACGGCGGCATACCGAACTACCCGTTTCCTGAGCGCGCTGCGGCCACGCTTGCCGAGATGATGGAGTATGGCGTTGCCAGAAGCCGCGTGCATGCCGAGCCCGATGTCACCGGTGACGGCACCGACCGCGTCCGTACGGCAGTAGCGGAGGCACGTGACGCAGGACTCACTTTCCTCACCGAACAGCGTGCCGCCGAGTGCGTCGAGGCTTACGGGTTGACCGTCCCGCGCGGGAGCGTCGCTTCCGACCTCGATGCGGCCCGCTCCGTTGCCAGCGAGGTCGGCTATCCCGTTGCGCTGAAAATCGCCAGCCCGGACATACTGCACAAGAGCGACATCGGCGGCATCAGATTGGGAATCGCCGATGAGGACGAACTTGCCGAGGCCTACGACGCGGTACTGGGCCGCGCTCGCTCATACGCGCCCGATGCCCTCATAGACGGCGTTCTCGTCCAAGAGATGGTCCCCAGTGGGCGCGAGGTGATCATCGGCGTTGACCGCGACTCCCAGTTCGGACCGCTGCTCATGCTCGGTCTGGGCGGGGTGTTCGTCGAAGTGATGAAAGACGTAGCATTCCGTCTTGCACCCGTCACTCCCGCCGAGGCGCGCTCCATGCTCGAGGAGCTGCGCTCGTACGGGCTGCTTAGGGGCGCGCGCGGCCAGCGCCCCGCCGACATCGATGCGATCGTCGAAGCAGCGTGTGCTGTATCTCGATTGGCCGCAGATGTAGAGCAGATCGTCGAGCTCGACATCAACCCACTCATCGTCGGCAACACCGGCGAAGGTGCGATAGCCGCAGACGTACGAATAGGCATCGGAGGAACGCCATGAAGACGCTCATCGTGAGTTCGACGCTGCCGTATGCGGGCAAGAGCGGAGTGTGCCTGGCGCTCATCGGCCTGCTGGAGGACAGAGGCCTGACCACCACGTACTACAAGCCCTACGGCACTATGCCTGAAAGCGAAGGCGGGGAGCCTGCGGACCGGGACGCCACCTACATCGCCGGCAAGACGGAGCGCCGTCTGAGTGCCGAGGCAGCCACAGGAGTGGTCACCTCACCGCGGTTTGTCGAGGACGTGCTCGCGGGTCGGGTGACAGAACAGATCGCCGACCGGGTCCACGAGGAATTCCTTGGCTCCACCACGGACTGCGACGTTGCTGTCGTCGAGGGCCCCAGCTCCTTGGCCGAGGGGCAGAGCGTCGGTCTCGCGCTTTGCAGCCTGACCGAACTGTTCGATGCATCTGTGCTCTTGGTCGACCGCCCGCATCGCCCTGCACTGCCCGATGAGGTCCTGTGGGCCAGAGAATGCCTTGGCGAGCGCCTCGCAGGCGTCTTGTTCAACGCGGTGCCTGCGTCCCTGGCCGGCTTCGTGAGCGGCGCAGTCACGCCCTTCCTGGAAAGGTCCGGTGTTCCCGTGTTCGGTTCAATCCCGCACGATCCGGTCCTCTCCTCGGTAGCGGTCTCTGAGATCGTCGAAGCGCTTGGCGGGACGGTCCTGTGCTGCGAGGACCGCCTGGACGAGCCCGTCGAGAGCTTCCTTGTTGGAGCCATGGGCCAAGACAAGGCGCTGCGATACTTCCGCCGCAAGGCGCGCAAGGCCGTGATCACCGGCGGCGATCGAGCCGACGTCCAGCTCGCCGCGCTCGAGACCGACACCGCCACGATCGTGCTGACCGGTAGCCTGCCTCCCAGCCCCCTCGTGCTCTCACGTGCCGAGGAGCTCGGCGTGCCTGTGGTACTCGTTCCCGCCGACACACTCACCGCAGTCGAGCGGATGGAGTCCCTGCTGGGCCGGGTGCGGGTCCACGACGAGCGCAAGGCTGGTAGAATACGCCGGATGTTCGAAGACGCCGTCGACGTGACGCGGCTGACAGACTCGATCGGGTTGTGACCCGGATCTCGTTCGAGTGGGAGGGTGAGATGGGGCAACCGGCACCGGCGCGAGTATGCGTCGACGTGATGGGCGGCGACCGTGCGCCGGATGAAGTCCTTGCCGGCATCCATGCGGCCCTTGCCGACGACCCCGCCCTCGAAGTGATCATCACCGGCCCCGAAAGTGTGGTCGCGCCGGCGGCCGCCGCGTCCCCGCGCCTTCGCGCCCACGCGACAACGCAGATCATCGAGATGGACGAGCACCCGGCCAACGCCGTCAGGACGAAGAAGGACTCCTCGATCGTGGTGGGTTGCCGACTCGTGCGAGACGGGGAGGCAGATGCGTTCTTTTCGGCGGGTTCTACGGGCGCGTGCATGGCGGCCGCCACGCTGGTCATGGGCCGCATCCCGGGAGTCATGCGGCCGGCTATCGCCGCGGTATTGCCCACCGGCACAACCCCTGTCGTCCTGCTCGATGTTGGTGCCAACTCGGACTGCAAACCGGAGCACATCGTGCAGTTCGCGCACATGGGGTCTGCCTACGCGCGGGTCGCTCTCGAGATCCGCGAACCTCGAATCGGGCTGCTCAACATAGGTGAGGAGCCCACGAAGGGCTCGCAGCTCGCCCAAGACGCCCACGCGCTCATGGCCCAAGGCGTGGCAGGTTTCATAGGCAATATCGAAGGGCGGGACCTCACCAGCGGCAAGGCGGACGTCATCGTCACCGACGGTTTCACCGGCAACGTGGCCCTCAAGCTACTCGAGGGGGTTTCGAAAACCCTGTTCGGCCAAGTGACAGATGCCATGACCTCTACGGCACTCACCACAGCGGCCGCCGCTCTGATGAAGCCTGCGTTCACGCGGCTCAAGGCCCGGCTCGACCCCGATACGTACGGTGGTGCGCCACTGCTCGGCGTCAACGGCGTGTGCATCATCGGACATGGGAGCTCCGGCAGCCGTGCCGTCGGCAACGCGATCGCCGTGGCAGCGCGCTCAGTGCGCGGGGACCTAACGTCACGAACAGCCCAGGCCCTCCGAGACGCCTGACGCCCTTCACGGTACCGAGCTGCATGTGTACACTACTCGGACACCTTCACCCTGCTTCTGCCGAGACTAGGAGAGCCCGTATCCATGCATGCGCATGCCGAGATCATCGGTGTCGGGTCGTACCTGCCCGAACGCAGGCTCACGAACGCCGACCTCGAAGGCATGGTCGACACCTCCGACGAGTGGATAGTCACGCGCACCGGGATCAGGGAACGTCGCCTTGCCGAAGAGGGCCACAGCACCTCCCATCTGGCGGCTGAGGCGGGCCGTCGCGCACTTGCCGACGCACACTTGGACGCGTCCGAGGTCGACCTGCTCGTAGTCGGCACCTCCAGCCCGGACATGATCATGCCGTCTACCGCGTGCCTGGTACAGGCCGCACTCGGGCTTGCCTGCCCCGCGTACGACGCGATGGCTGCATGCACCGGCTTCGTGTATGCACTCCACGCCGGGACGACCGCGATCGAGTCCGGCAGGGCGCGAACCGTGCTCGTCATCGGCGCCGATGCGCTGACCCGCCACATCGACTTCACCGACCGCACGACCTGCATACTGTTCGGGGACGGTGCTGGAGCGGTCGTCCTGCGCGCCTCCGACAGGCCCGGTGTACGCGGCATCGTGCTGGGCGCCGACGGTACGGGTGCCGATCTGCTCAAGATACCGGCCGGCGGCTCGGGCATGCCGGCAACGCACGAACGCATCGATGCGGGGCTGCACTACGTGAAGATGAACGGCAACGAGATCTTTCGCTTCACAGTTCGGGAGATCCCGATGGCCATTCAGCAAGCACTCGATGCCTCCGACCTGAGCGTCTCGGACCTGGCGTGGGTCGTCCCGCACCAGGCCAACCAGCGCATAATCGACACCATCGGCGATCGCCTCGGCATCTCGCCGGAACGCGTCTTTTCGAATATCGCGACGACCGGCAACACCTCGGCGGCGTCGATTCCGCTTGCCCTCGACGAACTGTATACTAGCCACCAACTCTCGCCCGGGGACCGTGTCGCACTCGTCGGCTTCGGGGCGGGCCTCACGTGGGGCGCCGCCGTCGTCGAGTGGACGAAGGCCGCACCGAGCAAGGAGACCTAGATGCCCCTTCCCACGCGTGTAACGGACCTTCTCCAGATCGAGCACCCCATCATCCAGGGTGGCATGGCGTGGACAGCTACCGCCGAACTCGCCGCTGCGGTCAGCAACGCCGGTGGGCTGGGCATCATCGGGGCCGGACACATGCCCGCAGATATCCTGCGCGACGAGATCCGCAAGGCCAAGGAACTCACCGACAAGCCATTCGGCGTCAATCTCATGCTGCTCACGCCGCACATCGACGAGCTGGTGGCGGTGGTGCTCGACGAGCACGTCCATGCGGTGACCACGGGAGCCGGCAATCCTGGCAAGTACATGAGTGCGCTCCAAGAACGCGACATCAAGGTGCTGGCAGTGGTGCCGTCCGTGGCGCTCGCCAAGCGGATGGAGTCTATCGGCGCGGACGCCGTGATCGGCGAGGGCATGGAGGCCGGTGGCCACATCGGCGAGCTCACAACGTTCGTGCTCACGCCGCAGCTTGCTGACGCCGTTTCGGTGCCCGTCATCGCTGCAGGAGGCATCGCAGATGGCCGAGGAATGGCGGCGGCCTTCGTTCTGGGCGCTGAGGGCGTCCAGGTCGGCACACGCTTCATGTGCGCCGAGGAGTGCACGATCCACCCCGACGTCAAGGCGCGCATCATCCGCGCGAAGGACCGCGACACCGTGGTCACAGGGTATTCGACGGGCCACCCCGTGCGCGTGATCAAGAACAAGCTCTCGCGCATGCTCGAGGAGTTGGACCGGGACAACAAGCCCGATGAACTCGAGTCTCTCGGTAGCGGCAAGCTCGCGTTGGCCATGCGTGAGGGCGATACGGAAATGGGCTCCGTGATGGCCGGACAGGCGGCCGCCATGGTCTGCGATATCCGGTCCGCGGCCGCGATCATCAACGAAATGGTCTCGCAAGCAGAAGCGGTCATGCTCCGCTTCGGATCCGGCGGGTAGGGGGCACGCGAAGGATGTCCGAGACCCGTACCGCACTTGTCTTCCCAGGTCAGGGTTCCCAGCACCAGCGTATGCTCGAGTCCGCGCCGCACAATGACGCGCTGGACCGTCTGCTCGACGCGGCAGAGGCGCTCTCGGACCTCGAGCTGCGCGAGATCCTCACCTTCGCCGAGGACTCCGACCTCGCCGACACTCGCGTCGCGCAGCCGTTGCTCTACCTTGTCGACTGGGCGTGGGGAGTCGCCCTGCTAGAGGCCGGGATCATCCCAGAGGTTGTCGCAGGTCACAGCCTTGGTGAGCTCGCGGCCATGGCAATCGCGGGCGCCATATCCGTCGAGGCAGGACTCGAACTCGTAGTCGAGCGCTCCAAGCTGATGGGAGCTACCGCGGCTGCGACGCCCGGCACCATGGCGGCCGTCATGGGCCTGGACGCACGTCTCATCGAAGAGACGTGCGCGGCGCTCGGCGGGGTCTGGGTAGCCAACGACAACTCGCCGACCCAAGTGGTCATCTCCGGCACCCACGAAGGCGTGGAGGCCGCTACGCGGCAGCTCAGTGAAGCCGGTGCGCGGCGAGTGATTCCCTTGAAGGTCTCGGGCCCGTTCCACAGCCCGCTTATGCAGCCTGCACGCGACGCGTTCGAGCGCATCGTCGCCAATGCCCAGTTCCGTGACGCCACCATTCCCATAGTGCAGAACACAGAACCGGGTCCGACCACCGAGGCCGAGACGATCCGCAGACGACTCATAGACCAGATGACCGCCCCAGTCCGCTGGACGGAAACCATGCGCGTGATCGCGGCAAGCGGCCCTATCACAGTCGTCGAAGCGGGGCCGGGAGCCGTGCTCACGGGCCTTGCCCGGAGCATGGACGACATCACTGCTGTGGCCGCTGAGCCGACCGGGGTGTCCGGGCTCGTGGAGGCGATACATTCATGACACGCCTTGAGGGAAGGGTCGCACTCGTCACGGGAGCATCGAGGGGGATCGGGGCTGCGATCGCCCGGCGACTGGCTTCCGAAGGCGCTGCCGTTGCGGTCAATTTCGCCGGGCGCAAGCAGGCTGCCGACCATGTCGTGACCGCCATCGAAGCCGCAGGGGGTCGCGCTGTCGCGGTCCAAGCCGACGTGAGCGATACCTCCCAGTGCACCGAGCTTGTCGAATCCTGTCTGGGGCAACTCGGCGGACTCCACATCGTGGTCAACAATGCCGGCATCACGCGCGACGGTCTTGCCGTGCGCATGTCGGACGAGGACTGGGACTCGGTCGTGGATACGGACCTGCGCAGCGCGTTCGCGGTAACACGCGCGGCCGCTCGCCACCTGATGAAACAGCGGTCCGGCTCGATCGTGAACATGTCCTCGGTGGTCGGACTGGTCGGGAATGCGGGCCAGGCCAACTATGCTGCGGCCAAAGCCGGGCTCATAGGCCTGTCGAAGTCCTTGGCACGAGAGCTTGCGCCACGAAACATCCGCGTGAACGCGATCGCCCCTGGATTCATTGAGACCGAGATGACGGGTGAACTGCCCGAGTCGATGCGGGAGACCGCCAGGTCCCAGATTGCGTTGGGAGCTTTCGGTACGCCTGAGGACGTGGCGGCTGCTGTCGCGTTCCTCGCTTCCGACGACGCACGATATATAACCGGTCAGGTCCTCGCTGTCGACGGGGGCATGACCTTCGTTTAGAGTGTCGCACGAGTGTGGAGCGCCCGCTTCGTTCGCGGGGGAAGGAGGTGTTTCCGTATGGAGCACGAGGAGATCTACGAGAAGGTCAAGGAAACGATCGTCGACCAGCTCAATGTCGACGAGGGCGACGTGGCAGAAGACGCCGCGTTCGTCGACGATCTCGGCGCTGACTCGCTCGACATCGTCGAGCTCGTCATGGCGCTGGAGGAGCAGTTCGGCGTCTCCATCCCCGATGAGGAGGCCGAGACGATCAAGACCGTGGGCGACGCGGTGAAATACATCGCGGCCAACGCCTGATCACCCGAGCCTTATCCGGCGTCGGGCGGGGCCGACCTGCCCGGCGCCGTTGTACACTGAACACGCCGATCAGCGCAAAGGACACCGAGTGGAGATGCCCTCTCTCACCATAGGACGCCGTACAGCGCGCCTCCCGATCGTCCAGGGTGGCATGGCCGTTCGAATCTCGCTTTCCCCGCTGGCTGCCGCTGTCGCCAAGGCTGGGGGTGTCGGAGTCATTGCCGGTACCGGCCTCGAGCCCGAAGAGCTCGCGCACGAGATCCGGGCCGTACGCGAAGTGACCGACGGCGTCCTCGGCGTGAATATCATGGTCGCCATCCGCAAGTTCAAAGAACTCGTGCACGCGGCGATTGCCGAAGGAGTCGACCTCGTGATCGCGGGAGCTGGATTCTCGCGCGACGTGTTCACCTGGTGTCGCGAGGCCGGTGTTGAGATCGTCCCGATCGTCGGCTCTGAGCGCGTCGCGAGACTTGCCGAGCGGTTCGGGGCTTCGGCCGTTGTCGTCGAGGGAGTGGAGGCGGGGGGGCACCTGGGCACCACGGAGCGCCTCAAGGACCTGCTGCCCAGCATCCTTGATGCGGTCGACATCCCGGTGATCGGCGCGGGTGGCGTCGTTACCGGCGCCGACATCAAGGAGATCCTCTACATGGGCGCCGCCGGCGTGCAGATGGGCTCCCGATTCGCCGCCACGAAGGAATCCTCGGCAAGTGAGGAGTTCAAGCAGCTCTACGTCGACGCTGAGCCCGACGACATCATCCTCATCAACAGCCCGGTCGGGCTGCCGGGCCGAGCTTTGCGCACTGCGTTCACGAAGCGCTTGGAGGCAGGCGAGGTGCCCCGCATCGAGAAATGCATCGCGTGCCTGAAGCACTGCGGTAAGGACTACTGCATCGTGGACAAGCTCCTTCGCGCCCAGACCGGCGACTTGGAGGGTGGCTTGTTCTTCGCCGGGGAGTCCGCAGCACGCGTGCACGATATCCCGTCGGTGGCAGATCTCATGCAACGGCTCGTGGACGAGTGGAGGACGGCATCGGGAGGTGCGGTCGCATGAGGCGAGTGGTCGTCACCGGTGTAGGCGTCGTCTCGCCGGTCGGAGTCGGAGCCGACGCGATGTGGGACGCGCTGGTGGCCGGACGCAGTGGCATTGCGCCGATCGAGCATTTCGACGCGAGCGAATACTCGTCCCGCATCGCCGGCTACGTTGGCGATTTCGACCCGTCGGCAGTGCTCGACCCAAAGGAGATCCGCCGCCTTTCGCGCTTCCAGCAGTTCGCCCTAGTCGCAGCAGACCAGGCCGTGCGCCAATCAGGGCTCGCTGTCACGGAAGACAACGCCGAAGACGTGGGTGTGATCGTGGGCTCGGGTATCGGCGGCCTGGGGACGATGGAGGAACAGCACGACATCTTGCGCCAGCGCGGGCCGAGCCGTATCAGCCCGTTCCTGGTTCCCATGATGATCACCGATCTCGCCGCAGGGTTGATCTCGATCAAGTACGGCGCGCAAGGCATCAACTACTGTCCCGTGTCCGCATGCTCGACGGCGAACCATGCGATCGGCGAGGCAGGTGAGGCGATTCGCCGAGGAACCGCTGACGTTGTCATCGCTGGAGGCCTCGATGCCGGAGTGACCGAGCTCGGCGTGGCCGGGTTCTGTGCCTCGCGTGCATTGTCCACCCGCAACGACGACCCACAGGGTGCGTCGAGACCCTTCGACGCCGGCCGCGACGGCTTCGTGATCGGCGAGGGCGGCGCCATCGTCGTGCTCGAGGAGCTCGAGCACGCCAGCGCACGCGGCGCCGAGATACTCGCCGAGCTGCTGGGGTACGGCGCGACTGCGGACGCCTATCACATCACTGCTCCAGCCCCCGACGGCCGAGGAGCCAAACGCGCCATGCGCCTGTCGCTCGCGCAAGCCGAGCTGCAGCCCGATAGCGTCGGATACATCAACGCACACGGTACCTCCACTCCCGCGGGAGACATCGCGGAGACCAACGCGATAAAGGAGGTCTTCGGGGCCGACGCGCCGCCGGTGTCCTCCACCAAGTCTATGACAGGGCACCTTCTCGGCGGAGCTGGCGCGATCGAGGCCGTCGCGTGCATCATGGCACTGCGGGACCGCACGTTGCCGCCCACGATCAACCTCACCGACCCAGATCCCGAGTGCGATCTCGACTACGTCCCCAACGTCGCGCGCGAAGGCGAGGTAGACGTGGCGATGAGCAACTCCTTCGGCTTCGGCGGTCATAACGCAACGCTTCTCTTCGGCCGACTCTGATGTCTGCGGCGGCCCCTCGCGACCTTCAGGCCAGACTCGACGCCGCCGAGCTGCTCGCGGGCCACCGCTTTTCCGACCGCGATCTGTTGCACCGGGCCCTCACGCATCCTTCTTTCACCGAAGAGCCGCACGCCGCTCAGGACTACGAGCGCATCGAGTTTCTCGGGGACGCGGTGCTTGGGCTCGTTGTGGTGCACGAGATATTCGAGCGTTTTCCGCAGATGCCTGAAGGTCAGATGACCAAGCTCAAGATCGGGGTGATAGCAGGCCGTACGCTCACCGACGTCGCCGAGAGACTCGGTCTTGGCGAGTTGCTGCTCCTGGGCCCGAGTGAGACCGGCACCGATGGGCGAGGCATGACCTCAGCCCTCGAGAACGCTTTCGAGGCCCTGGTCGGGGCGCTGTACCTCGACGCAGGGCTGGAAGCGGCGCGCGATTTCATCTTGCGGGTCTTGGGCGACCGCATCGACCCCCGCGTCACAGCCGTCCCGGAGCACCCGAAATCGATGCTGCAGGAGATCTTGCAGTCACGCGGTCTGACACCGGTCTACGAGGTCACCGACACCGCCGGACCCCCTCACGACCGCGTCTTCCACGTTCGCGTGATGGTCGATGGGGCCGTAATGGGAACCGGCTCGGGCCACTCAAAGAAGGAGGCCGAGATGAACGCCGCCGAGCAGGCCCTCGGCTCCCTCAACGTGCACTGAGAGCTCCTGTCGCGAGGTAGTCGACGCGCCTTTGGCGGCCAGGCTCGTGTGGTAGAATCCTCACGTCTTTCGCTGACCGTCGGCTGGGTGTCTGGGCCGAGGTCAGCCCGCATCCGAGAGGGTCGTTCTTGCACCTGAGATCTCTCATACTCAAGGGCTTCAAATCCTTTGCAGACAAGACGGCACTCAGCCTCGAACCCGGTGTGACTGTCGTGGTCGGGCCGAACGGCTCGGGCAAGTCCAACATCTCCGACGCCGTCCTGTGGGTCTTGGGCGAGCAATCGGCCAAGGCGCTTCGCGGACAGGCGATGGAAGATGTGATATTCGCCGGTTCCTCGGCCAGACAGGCGGTGGGCGTTGCAGAGGTCGACCTCGTGCTGGACAACCGGGACGGCACGCTCCCGCTCGAGTTCACAGAGGTCACGATCACGAGGCGCATGTACCGGAGCGGGGAGAGCGAGTACCTGGTCAACCAGTCCCCGGTCAGGCTCATGGACGTGCACGAGCTACTCCACGACTCAGGGCTCGGCCGGGGGACGCACTCGATCATCAGCCAGGGTCAGCTCGACGAGATCTTGAACTCCAAACCCGAGGACCGCCGCGCGCTGATCGAGGAAGCCGCCGGCGTACTCAAGCACAAGAAACGCCGCGAGAGAGCGTTGCGCAAGCTTTCCGGCATGGACGCTCACCTGGAGCGCGCCAAGGACGTGGCCCACGAGATCGACCGGCAGCTCAAGCCCCTCCAACGCCAAGCCAACCGCGCACAAGAGCACGCGGGGCTCATGCGGGAGCTTCGGGGGCTGGAACTAGCGCTTGCGGTCGACGACCTGCGCCGGCTGCAGTCCACCTGGGACAGCCTGTCCAAGCGCGAGAAGGAACGCGACGCCGAGATCGACCTGTTGCGCTACCGCCTTGAGGAGAAGGAGCGTGATCTCGACAAGTTCCAGGCCCTCCTCGAGGAAAAGGGGCTGTTCGTCGGCGACCTAGGCGAGCAACGCCGCCGACTCCAATCGGTGCTCGAGCGCCTCAACTCCGGTCTGCTGCTGCTGGAGGAGAAGGGCAAGAACCTCGTCGAACGCCTCTCGGAGCTGCGCCAGAAACTCCACCAAAGCGAGACACGAGCCGCTTCGCGCGCCGATGAGCTCGAGCGCCTCGCAAAGGACCGCGCAGAGGCGGACGCACGCCTCAAGGCGCTCTATGCGAGCCTCTCTACCCTGCGCAAGGAGACCGAGGCGGTCAAGAAACTGCGCCTCGCCGCTGACGAGGAGATGTCCTCGGTAACGGGTCACATCCGCCGCGTACGCAAGGAACTCGAGGATGCCCGCATCGAGATGTCGGTGCTTGACCAGGGTCTCGCACAGGCGCGCATGGAGACCGAGCTCGTCAAGGAGCGTCAAGACTCGCTTGCCGAGGAGCGCGCGGCGATCGCCTCGACCCTGGCGGCACGCCGCGGTCGTCTCGAACAGCTGGAGAACTCGCTCCAACTCACCCGCAAGGAGCGCGCGCTCGCCGACGCAGACGTGGACCGCCGCGTACGCGTGCTCGAAAGCCGCCGGCGCGATCTCGCCGAGCGCCGCGACTCGCACGCCGCCGTGCGTGCGGAGATCCGCGGCCTAGAGGAGGTCGACCGCGCCTTCGCCTCGGCCACCCCCGGACTCGCATGGGCTCTCGCAAGAGAGCGCGAGCTACCTGGCGTGATCGGACCCATGGCCGAGCGAATCGAGGTCGAGCCCGGGCGCGAGTCCCTTGTCGAACGCGTCTTGGGCACCGACCTGTTCGCACTCTTGGTCAAGGACGACCTGGCTGTTGCAGCGGTGGCAAAGGCATTTCGCACTGAGGCCGAAGGTGACGTGACGTTGATCCCGATCAACGTGCGAGCGTCTTCGGTGAGTGTGCCGGACGGCCTCACGCCTCTCGCGACCTTCGTGACGGCCACCGACGGCGCCGAGCCGGCAGTCCAGGCGCTTCTGGGCGATGTGTGCGTCGCCGACGACCTGGACACCGCGCTGAGCCTGTCGGCGAAGCATCCCGCACTGCGATTCGTCACTCCCGAGGCCGAGGTCGTATGGCCTGGCGGCAAAGTCACGGTGGGCACCTCGGCCAGCGACAGCGCAAGCGTGCTCACACGCAAGCGCCAACTCAACGAGCTGCGTGACAATCTGGAAGGCCTCGACGTTAACGTCGGCGAGGCCGAGGCATCTGTCTCCGAAGCCGAAGAGGCGCTCGCGGCCGCGCAACAGGACGCCCTCGAACTCGGCCAGCGCCTCGCCACGCTGACAGGCGAACAGGACTCCTTGCGCGAGGAGGTCGGCCGCCTTGAGCAGTCCCTGACCGGCGCTGACAACGAGACCGCCCGCCTGAACGCGCGTCGCGAAGAACTCGACGCGCGCCTTGCCAAAGACGAGCCTGGACGCAAGCAGATCGAGGAGCGCATCTCCAAGCGCGAGGCCGAACTTGTCGAACTCGACGAGAAAGCCGCTGTTGCTCGGGACGCCAGGGACACGAAGTTTCGCGAGGAGGCCGCCGTCAACGAGCGGCTGTCGGCCTGCCAAGTCGACATCGCGACCGTCTCGGAGCGTGAGGTGCACCTCAAGCGGCAGGTCACGGCGATCGCCTCTGAGATCGAGGAGCTCCAGCGCACGGTTGAGCAGTCGCGCTTGACCGAAGAAGCGCTCGAGCTGCTGCGCGAAAGGATCCAGCCGGTTCACGACCTGTACGCAGCACTCCTCGAGCGCGCTGAGCACTGGGCGGTCAAGCTTCGCGACCGTGCCCGCTTCGAGCAGGCCGATTCAGAATCGCTGCGCACCACCATCCACGATGCCCAAGATGCCGTCCGGGCGGTGCAAGCCGAGATCGATGAACGCTCTGCTGCGATGGGTGACCTTCGGGTCGAGAAGGGCCAGCTCGAAGTCCAAGTCAAGTCCGCCGCGGCGCGGATCGTCGAGGAGCTTGGAGTTCCCCTGGAGCAAGCGCTCGACAGCCCGGAGCTTGACGAGCGCGGTCCGACCGAGGACGCCGCGCACCGCCTGCGCAAGCGCATCGAGAACATCGGGCCCGTCAACCCCATCGCCATGCACGAGTTCGACTCGCTCAAGGCGCGCCGGGACTTCCTCACCGACCAGATCGAAGACCTCGTCGAGAGCCGCAAGGCGCTCTCCAAGATCGTCGCCGCGATCGACCGGAAGATCCGCGAGCGGTTCCTGGAGACGTTCGAAGAAGTGGACGCGCACTTCCAAGAGATCTTCGCCGTGCTGTTCCCCGGCGGACATTCATCGCTTTCGCTCACCGAGCCCGACGACCCGGAGACCACGGGCGTAGAGGTCATCGCGCAGCCACTGGGCAAGAAGCTCGCGAAGATGTCGCTGATGTCGGGCGGGGAGAAGTCGCTGACCGCACTGGCGCTCCTGTTCGCGGTCTACCGCACGCGCCCGTGCCCGTTCTACATCCTCGATGAGGTCGAGGCCGCGCTCGACGACACGAATCTTCGGCGGTTCATCGCGTTCGTGGACAGCATGCGTGCGCATACCCAGTTCATCGTGGTCACCCACCAGCGGCGGACCATGGAGATGGCCGACGTGCTGTACGGCGTTTCGATGCAGGCAGACGGCGTGAGCAAGGTGGTCAGCCAGAAGCTTGACCGGGAGGCGGGTTCGGAGACCGCGGATGACCACGCCCTGGTATAGGCGGCTCACCGACGGGCTGTCTCGCAGCCGCGAGCAGCTGGAAGGCCAGCTCAACGTCCTGCTGCGCAGGGGCCCCGACCTCGATGAGGAGTTCTGGTCCGACCTCGAAGACGCCCTCATCGGCTCGGACATGGGTGTCACCGCGGTCACCGAAGTCGTCGAGCGGCTCCGCGACCAAGCGGCTCGCCAGGCGCTACCAGACGCCGAGGCCGTGCTGCACATGCTTGCCGAGGAGCTCGCGCGCGAGTTTCCTCAAGCCGACGACATCTTCGTGACCAGCCCTCTCACCGTCCTTGTGGTCGGGGTGAACGGTACCGGCAAGACGACCACGATCGGCAAGATCGCCAAGCAGGCCGCCGATGACGGGCGCCGGGTGCTGCTCGGCTCAGCCGACACCTTCCGCGCTGCTGCCGACGAGCAACTCGATGTGTGGGCCCAGCGTGCCGGCGTGCCGATCGTTCGTGCCGAACGCGGCACCGACCCCGCTTCCGTCGCCTTCGATACCGTCAAGCGCGCCGATTCTGAAGGTTTCGACCTCACTCTTATCGACACCGCCGGTCGACTGCATACCTCGTCCGACCTCATGCGCGAACTCACGAAGGTCAAACGGGTCACCGAGCGCGACAGCTCGGCCCCCGTGCGCACGCTGCTCGTCATGGACGCGACGACTGGGCAGAACGGGCTTGCGCAAGCGCGCGAGTTCGACTCCGCCCTGCACGTGGACGCCATCGCGCTCACCAAGCTCGACGGCACGGCCAAAGGCGGCGTGACTGTCGCGATCGCCCGCGAACTCGGATTGCCCATCGTGCGCATCGGTGTCGGCGAGGGTGTCAACGATCTGCGTCCGTTCGACCCGCTCGAGTTCTCCCGCGCCTTGTTCGCTGACATGTAGCCGTGATGGACGACCTCCAGACCCCGCAAGCCGACCCGCACTCCGAGCGGCTCGTGGTGTTTGTCCTGCTTCCGCTTACCATCGTGCTCGTTCTCGTGATCGCGTTCTGCTACTTCTATTACACAACCGCCACAGTCAACGGGGACTCCATGTGTCCCGGTTTGCGGGACAAGGACTACCTGATCGTCACTGCCAGCTACGACTCGCCGGTCCGCGGAGACGTCGTCGTCTTCTCTCAGGACCGTGCCGGAGACACCGACGATCTCGTGAAACGCGTCGTCGCCGTGCCAGGAGATGTGGTCGAAGTCAGAGCGGGAGTCGCCATCGTGAACGGCTTTTCGGAGCCCGAGCACTACGAGGTGGTGCTTGACTCAGGCGACGTTTCCATTCGCCCGTACACCGTCCCTACTGGCCACGTGTTCGTGCTCGGCGACAACCGGCCGCTGTCGGTAGACAGCCGCTTCTTCGGCGCGGTGCCTATGGCCGATGTCATAGGCAGGGTAGTGCTGGTCGTGTGGCCACTGGACCATCTCAGTGTCGTTGACGCAGGACGGGGTACGGACTAGCCTGTACGGACGTCCGCGACCCGAAAGACAGGCATGTTCGACAACCTCACCCAGCGACTCCAAGATATCTTCGCCAACCTGACCGGCAAGGGCCGGCTTTCCGATGAGGACGTGGACGCCGCGATGCGCGAGATACGACTCGCGCTGCTGGAAGCCGACGTGAACTTCAAGGTCGTCAAGGAGTTCGTCGCCTCGGTCCGCGAGCGCGCGGTGGGCCAAGAGGTCACTAGGAGTCTCACGCCCGGCCAGACCGTCGTGCGCATCGTTCTCGACCAGCTCACGGAACTCCTCGGCACGACCGAGACAAGGCTCGCGCTCTCCGGCCGGGTACCCAACGTGATCATGCTCGTTGGCCTCCAGGGATCGGGCAAGACCACGGCCACCGCGAAGCTTGCGAACCTCATGCGCAAGCGCGGCAAGCGCCCGCTCATGGTCGCGTGCGACGTGTATCGCCCCGCAGCCATCGACCAGCTCGAGACGCTCGGTCGCGAGCTGGGGGTGCCCGTCTATCGCGGCGAGGGCTCGGACGCCGTCGCAATCGCTCAAGCCGGCGTGAAGCAAGCCATCGCGGACATGCGCGACATGGTGATCGTGGATACGGCAGGGCGTCTCCACGTCGACGAGCAAATGATGGACGAAGCCGCCGCTATCAAGAGCGCGATCAAGCCCGACCAGGTCCTTATGGTCATCGACGCGATGACCGGGCAGGACGCCGTCAACGCCGCCAACTCGTTCGCAGAGCGGGTCGAGTTCGACGGAGTCATAGTCACAAAGCTGGACGGGGACGCCCGTGGCGGAGCGGCTCTTTCCGTGCGCGCTGTGACCGGCAAGCCCATCATCTTCGCCAGCCTGGGTGAGAAGCTCGACGCACTCGAGCCGTTCCATCCCGACCGGATGGCCAAGCGCATCCTCGGCATGGGTGATGTAGTCTCGCTCATCGAGAAGGCACAGGAGGCCGCAGACGCGGACGTCTCCGAGGAGATGGAGGAACGGCTCCGCAAGGCAGAGTTCACGCTCGAGGACTTCCAGACCCAGCTCGCGCAGATCAAGAAGATGGGCGGCATCGGGGACCTGCTCGCCATGCTACCCGGCGCAGGCCAGCTCAAGGGCATGAAGGACCTCAACGTCGAAGAGGGCCAGTTCGACCGCATCGGCGCCATCATCAACTCCATGACGCTCGCCGAGCGCCGCAAGCCCGCAATCATAAACGGATCGCGCCGCGAGCGCATCGCGAAGGGTTCGGGCACGAGCGTGTTCGAGGTCAACCAGCTCCTGAAGCAGTTCACGCAGGCCAAGAAGCTCATGAAGCAGATGCAGAAGGGGGCAGGGAAGGGCCGTCGCGGCCTGAAGCTGCCGCCTGGATTCGGCGGGCCGATGTAGCGTCGGAGATGCCGCGTCAACCGCAGCGGCTCCCGGCGGCGAACCTGCGAGCCTGTCGCTTTGACCCCCCTACGGGGTATGACGTATCATGGCAAATCGCTTTGCTTGCCCAGAGTGGCCCGCGGGCCACCTTGCACGGAGGTGAACGTTTTTGGCAGTCAAGATCCGCCTGGCGCGCGCTGGCGCCAAGAAGGCGCCCTTCTACCGCGTGGTGGCGACCGACTCGCGCTCGCCGCGCGACGGCCGCTTCATCGAGATCCTCGGCCGGTACAATCCGCGCGCAAACCCGTCGATGATCGAGATCGATACCGACAAGGTCGACGCATGGGTCGCCAAGGGCGCCACGATGAGCGAGACCGTGAGCAAGCTATATGCGGTAGCCAAGAATCCAGATATGGCAGCTCCAGAGGGCAAGACCAAGCTCTCCGACAAGGACAAGGCTCGCGCCGAGGCTGAGAAGAAGAAGGCCGAAGAGGCCGCTGCCGCCGAGGCCGCGCCTGCCGAAGAGCCGGCTGCCGAAGCCGAGCCCGAAGCCGTCGAAGAGCCGGCTGGTGAGGAAGCTCCCGCCGAGGAGGCCGCCGAGCAGACCGAAGCGGCCGACGAGTCGGAGGAGTAGCGCGCTATGGCCCGCACGGCCGACACCGCCGCGCTGCTCGAGTATCTCGTCACCTCGCTCGTCGACGACCCCGAGAGCGTCAAGATCGAGCGCAGTGACGCCGGCTCGAGCATCAGCTATCAGATCAGCGTGCATCCCGACGACGTCGGCAAGGTCATCGGCCGTCAAGGGCGCATCATCAAAGCGATCCGCACGGTCATGCGGGCTGCCGGAAGCGTCAACGGCGAGCAGGTGGACGTCGACGTACTCGGATAGACCGATGGAGACACCGCCGTTCGTGACGATCGGTCGCATCATCAAGACCCATGGCACACACGGGGAGGTTTCGTTCGCACCTACGGACGGCCTCCCTGTTTCGTTGCTCGAAGGTCTCGACGTATGGGTCGTACCGCCCACAACCGCACTGAGCGCCACGCGGATCGAGTCGGTCCGGCCCGGCCCAAAGGGACCACTGGTCCACTTGGCCGACGTTGCGAGCATCGACGACGCCGCCATGCTGCGCGGCCGGCAGCTCACAGCACGCGCATCCGACCTGCCGCCCGCCCTGACGGAGCCCGCGTTCGACCCGATCGGATGGCGAGTCGTGGATGAGTCAGGCACCGACCTTGGCCACGTAGTCGAAACCATCGTGACCGGGGCGAACGACGTATGGGTCGTCGAAGAAGGCCCCTTCGGCCAATTCTGCTTGCCCGTCATCGACGACGTGATACTCGAACTGGACGACCAGCGCAAGACCGCCACCGTGCATCTTCTGCCCGGCCTTGTGGAGAGAGCCGACGATCCCACATGAGAATCGACGTAATATCGATCTTGCCGGAGATGTTCGAAGCGACGATGTCGGCATCCATGATCGGGATTGCCCAGGACAAGGGCCTTCTCGACCTGCACGTCCACGACCTTCGTGACTATACGCACGACGCGCACCGGACCACCGACGACTACCCGTACGGAGGTGGACCCGGCATGGTCATGAAGCCCGAGCCGATCTTCGAATCGGTCCGCGCCGTGACGCAGATGGACCCGGTGTCCCCACACGTGATCTTCATGACGCCTTCGGGTCGCCCCTACACTCAAGCAGACACCCAGCGACTCTCCGCCATGGAGCGGCTCGTGCTCGTGTGCGGCCGATACGAGGGGTTCGACGAGCGGACACTCGAGCTTGCCGACGAGCAGCTCTCGATCGGGGACTACGTGCTCACCGGCGGTGAACTGCCCGCGATGGTGGTCGTAGACTCGGTCGTCCGGCTCATCCCGGGAGTCCTCGGCCACGAAAACTCCACAGCCGAAGAATCGTTCACCGAGCACCTCCTCGAGTATCCTCAGTACACGCGCCCTGCCGTGTTCGAAGGCCGTGAAGTGCCCGACGTGCTGCTAAGCGGCAACCACGCGCGCATAGACGCGTGGCGCAGGGAACAGTCCGTACGCAGGACCGCGCGAGTCAGACCGGACCTGCTCGACCGCGCAGATCTGACCGCCGAGGAACGAGACCTCGCCCGTGAGGAGATGGAACGGAGAAACGCGTGACTGACGAGCCGACAGACTACATCCCCGATCCCGCTGCCCCAAGCGCCTCACCCGAACGCGCGACGGTCTCCGACCCGGACTCGCCGACCGGCACCGCCGCCGATTCGACCGACGAGCAAGGCGGGTTCGCCCGTTGGCTGCTCGAGACGGTGCTCATGGTCGCGCTCGCGTTCCTGCTCGCCCAAGGCATCAAGACGTTCATCGTCCAGCCGTTCGTGATCCCAACCGGCTCGATGGAGCCGACCATCATGACCGGCGACCGAGTGTTGGCGGAGAAGATCTCGTACCGCTTCGGCAGTCCTCAACAAGGCGAAATCGTCGTGTTCGACGATCCGATGGGACAGCACCCGCAGCTCATCAAGCGCGTGATCGCCGTCGGCGGACAAACGATCGACATCCGTGAGGGACGCGTATACATAGACGACCAGCTCATCGACGAGCCCTACGTCCACGGCGTCGAAACGCAACCGGGAACCGAGGCCATGCCTCTCACCGTGCCGGAGGGCGAGGTCTGGCTGATGGGAGACAACCGGCCCAACAGCGGCGACAGTCGCTACATCGGCCCGCAGCCGGTAGATTCCATCCGCGGCCGCGCTTTCGCGATCTACTGGCCGATCGGTCGGATCGGTTCTCTGCGCTGAACCCGCGCCCCTGCAAGGAGACACTCGGTTCCGTGTTCTTCGGCATGCGATGTTTGCCAGCCGAGTGACCTGTGGGTATACTTTGCAGCCGTGCCGTTAACGGCTCGCAGTCAGTCAGCAGCTATCCGAAGGATCTCGTGATGGACACGATCAAGGCTATCGAGCAGCAGCAGATGCGGGACGACTTGCCCGCTTTCCAGGTCGGCGACAACGTCAAGGTCCACTACCGTGTCGTCGAGGGTAACCGCGAGCGTGTCCAGGTATTCCAGGGCACGGTCATCCGTCGCCACGGAGCCGGCAACCGTGAGACCTTCTCGGTTCGCAAGGTGAGCTTCGGCGTGGGTGTGGAGCGTACGTTCCCCGTCCACTCGCCCAAGATCGTCCAGATCGAGATCGCCGGCCGAGGCAAGGTCCGCCGCGCCAAGCTGTACTACTTGCGCGACAAGGTCGGCAAGGCCGCCCGCCTTAAGGAGTCGCAGTACTAGGACCCTTGAGCCGCGCCCGATCCGAATACGCATCTCCGGTGAGCCGCCCACGAGGCGGCTCACGCGCTATACTGGCCCCGACCGGCCCTTTCGGTGAGGACCTCGTTCGTGGCGCGACGCACTGTAGCCGCATGCAAAGCTGAACTCGACGAGGCGTCGATCGAGGACCTTGAGCGCATCATCCGCCGCCATACACGAGACGAGCGTGAAGGTGTGCGCCACGCCGTGGCGCAAGCGCGGCGGCGCTTGAAGTCCTTGCGCGCCGAAGCCACCCGCCTCGCGCACCTCGCCGAACTCGAGGCCTCACTTCGCGCTCAAGGCTACGGACTCGTCGCCGGCCTGGATGAGGTCGGCCGAGGAGCGCTGGCTGGTCCCGTCACCGCCGCGGCGGTCATCTTGCCTCCGGATGCCGCCAT